>Ga0268264_10004155_pt1 | contig 12374 bp, 13 predicted proteins | sample KBSSwiS32_FD_190357 | JGI IMG/M metagenome (GOLD analysis project Ga0268264, IMG submission 190357) | Switchgrass rhizosphere microbial communities from Kellogg Biological Station, Michigan, USA - KBS Switchgrass S3-2 (SPAdes) (version 2) | ecosystem: Host-associated > Plants > Roots >... | reverse complement strand
ACCGCCGCACGCTCGACTGCGCGGACAAGCCAGACGCGCCCCGGTCGTTCGTGGTGAAGCCGGGGGAAAATTCTCCCCGTTATTCACCTCTGGGAGTGACGACCAGGCGAGCCCTGAACGATTGGCGCGATGAGTCGGCCAGCCAGGCCATCGGCGAGGCGCTGAACTCGATCAACCAGCCTCGACGATCTGGTGATCGTGCTTCGCCTCTCAGGCGGCACCGATGGACGCGTATACCGCTCTCGCCGCCGAACTGACGGAAAGGGCTGGATTGGCCTCCAGCGCCCGCCCAGAGATCGGCCCGGTACGTCGGGCCGATGGTGATACGCCATCAGTAACCTGGGTGGCGTTTCGCCAGCTCACGCGGCGTCATCACGTCCGATGGCGGTCGCGGAGAGTACGCGCCTCGACGCGGAGTGGGCTGCCCGCGAAGCGCGGGTCCTCTCCAAACCGCCCGATCTGGAAGTCCTGGCCGGCGGCGAGAAGATCGATGCGAGGTCCGCGATGAAGCGCCTGCAGAGCACCCGCTCACCTCCCGGGCGCACGCAGGGGACGAAGTTGCGGATCCGGCCGTCGTTCCCCTGCGGGCCGAACCCGTAGGGATAGGCGAATGGGTCGCCTTCCTTCAGGTCCGCGCGCTGCGCTCCCGCACCGTGGACGTCCAGGAGCTCGCGGTTCCCGGAGCCGGGCGGCTCCTCCATCCAACCCAGCGCGCGCGGCCGAACGCCACGTAGACCGCCCTGGAGGCACGGAGATCCGGAGGCCCGTCCAGGAGTGTGGTCGAGTTCCAGAAATAGGACTCGACGGCGGACGCCTCGAACCCGGGAGGGATGGCGGCGGTGTCGGTCGCCGCTGGCGCGCGGGAATAGTCGATGAGGCTCTGCAACTCCTTGGCATTCGGCAGCCTCCAGTCGGCCGTTCCCGCCAGGGCCAGGTTCTGGCAGTAGGCCAACGCCTCGCTCCAGGTGCGCTGGACGCCGTCGTCGCGGCGCTGCCAGGTGAGGCCGCGGGCCTGGTCCTGGACCGTTTCCTCCCCACCGCTCAAGTAGGCGTCGTAGCCGTAGTCCGGGTTCCCCCGGACGAAACACGCGAATATGGCAGCCGGTGGGCCGCTGGGCCTGCCCGGTTGAAGTCTGGGGTACGCCTTGATCCGGCCGTCGGCGAAGTTGACGCCGAACACTGCGGCGTCGCCGTGCATGATCCTGCCCACGTACCCCGTCGAGGACCATTCCTGGACGTCGAAGAACCGTTGCCCCGCCTGGTCGTCACTCCCAGAGGTGAATAACGGGAGAATTTTCCCCCGGCTTCACCACGAACGACCGGGGCGCGTCTGGCTTGTCCGCGCAGTCGAGCGTGCGGCGGTCGCATTCGAAAACGGCCGTGTGCTCGCCCTCGTACAGCTCCCGCTGGTCCGGCACGTCGAAGCGCACCACGCCATCGACTATCACGTGGGATGCCGGGCGCGAGTTGAACTGCACCGTTCCTTTGCTCGCCTTCACCGTGTATCGCTGCTGTCTGGGAGCTGTTTTTACCTCGAACGACTCGCGCTTGCGGAAGGAGTGCTCTCCAGAGCCGGAGGCCTCGATCTCGATCGGGCCCGGGTTCAGGTGAACGATCAGCGGGCTCGGACCGGAGGGCGTCTTGCCGCCGGCGTGCACCGTGATCGTTCCCTGCGGTTCGGAGATCACCATCAGCTCGATCGGCAGGGGCGTCGTCCGGGCCGGCCTGTTCCTGGTGCCAGCATCACCTCCGGTTTCGGCGTCCTCCTTGGCGGTCGCGATGGGGATCACAGTCTCGGCCGGCGTTGCCGGCACAGCCGGCGGCGGCAGGGGCGCCTGGGGGGCCGGTGACGGCTTGAGTTGAAAGGCTACGCCCGCGGCGGCCAGCAGCGCGGCTGCGACCGCGGAGGTGGCCGGAAGCCACTTCCGGGCCCTGCGCCGTTGCCGGTGCCCGAGGAGCGATGCCCACATCAGGTTCGTGGCGTTGGCCCACCCTGCGTCCACCGATGGCCACTCGGAGATCGGCTTCCCGTCGGTGGGCGCGACCACCAACTCCGCCAGCGGGCTGCTCTTCCATCTGCACGGCTCGATGATGATTGGTAGCACGAGCGCGGTGCCCTCGGCATGGCGCTCCAGGGCCCGCTTCATCTCGATGCTGGAACAATACGCGGAGGCGAGGAACCCCTCCGACACCAGCAGAATGAAGACCTCCGTCTCCTCGAGCTTCGCGCCGATCGACGCATCCACTTCCTGCCCGACCAGCAACTCCCGGTCATCCCAGATCCGGATCAGCCCGGCCCGCTCCAGGGGGGCGAAGTGGTCCCGCAGCTTCCGCCGCTGCTCCTGGTTCAGATGGGAATAGCTAAGCAACGTCGCGAACGGGCGCTGGGCCATCGACGCCCCGGACTACATCACTCGGCGCCGAGACCAAAGCCCGAGCACGAAGAACGGCGCGTGTTCGGCCACGCGCAGGTCGCTGGCTTCACGGAAGGCGAAGGCATGGTCGAGGTCGCTGAACAGGTGGTGCTCGTTCAGGTGCGGGCCCCACCGCAGCCACGCGTCCCGCTCTTCCTCCGTGTAACCGCAGTTGGATAGGCCGCTCAGCAGCCAGCGGTCGGCCACGCCGTACCCGAGCAACCGCCACCCGGCGTCGAGGGTCGCCGGCTTCATCGGCTCCAGGTACGTCCCGTCCACCTCACGGGCGAAGCCGACCCGGGAGACCCAACTCACGCCGATGACCCGGTGCGCCTGGCGGTCCAACCCCGCTGACCCAAGGTGCGCCCGCATCCGCTCCAGGTCGTCCCACAGTTCCTGGTTCGGCCCTCGCCACGAGGGCACCGGCACGTCTTCCCGGAACATCTACGGCCAGACCATCCCGTCCACCGATAGTGGCCTGGTTACGGGACGGAGCAGGTACTGATGGCGCCGCCCATCGCCCCAGCCGGGGGGCGGCCGGTCGTCGCGCGCGTCGAAAGCCGAGGAGTCGCTCCTCCATTCTTCTAGGATAGGCCGCGGCCGCGCCAGTTCGCCCAGGGGCTACCGGTTGCAGAGACCAGGCTCCGGTAGATAGTGCCGATCCCAAGTTGCCCGCCACCGCCGTACTCACGCTTCATGGAGGGTCTTCCTGCGCAGAAACCCTGAAGAGACGGGCGGCCGTCCGGATCATTCAAAGACCGAAGATCTGGACCGGCACAGAGCTGAGGGTGGTGGAGTTGTTGCCGAGTTGGCCTTGTGTGTTTGAGCCCCAGCACCGGCCGCCGCTACTGAGGAGTGCGCAGGTGTGGCCAACGCCAGCGGCGATGGCTTGAACGCCGGAGGTGAGGCCGGAGACCTGGACTGGTACGGGGCTATTCGCGGTGGAGTTGTTGCCGAGCTGGCCGTAGCCGTTGTAGCCCCAGCACCGGACGCTGTTGCTGAGGAGCGCGCAGGTGTGATACCCGCCGGCAACAATGGAGAGAACGCCAGAAGTGAGGCCGGAGACCTGGACTGGTACGGGGCTGTCCGCGGTGGAGTTGTTGCCGAGCTCGCCGTAGCCGTTGTAGCCCCAGCACCGAACGCCGCCATCGGCGAGCGCGCAGGTGTGGCCATAGCCAGCAGTGATGGATTGAACGCCGGAGGTAAGGCCGGAGACCTGCACTGGCACCAAGCTTCCGCCAAAGGAGTTGTTGCCGAGCTGGCCGTAGCCGTTGAAGCCCCAGCACCGGACGCTGTTGCTGAGGAGCGCGCAGGTATGGAGCTGGCCAGCGGCGATGGCTTGAACCCCGGAAGAGAGGCCGGAGACCTGCACTGGCACAGGGCTGTCGGTGGTGGAACCGTTGCCGAGCTGGCCATAGTCGTTGCGCCCCCAGCACCGGACGCCGCCGTTGACGAACGCGCAGGTGTGGAGATCACCACCGGCGATGGATTGAACGCCGCCGGTGAGGACGGAGGCCGGGACCGGCAGGAAGCTGTTGGCAGTGGAGTTGTTGCCGAGTTGGCCATAGTCGTTGCGCCCCCAGCATTGGACGCCGCCATGGTCATCGATGGCGCACGTGTGGCTGAGGCCGGCAGCGATGGAGCGAGCACCTGAAGAGAGGCCTGAAAGGATCGGCACGAGGCCGGAGCTGGTGGAACCGTTGCCCAGTTGGCCATAGCTGTTGTAACCCCAGCATTGGACACCGCCGTTGATAACGGCGCACGTGTGTGCCGATCCGGCGGCCAGCGTTCTCCGCACGTCTCCGACTAGGACACTGATGAACAGCGTAACGGTGGCGGAACCGGCGGAGTTCATCGCCGTCACCGTGTAGGTGGCCGCCGAGAGGTCAACGGGTGTGCCGGAGATGACTCCGGTCGTCGGGTCCAGGTCCAGGCCCGCGGGGAGCGGGGGAGCGATGGAATACGACGTGGCCTGTCCGCCCGTGCTGGACGGCGCATCGATCAAGAGAGGCTTCCCCACCACGTGGGCGACCGGGTTGACGGGATAGGTGATCTCCCCCGGAGGCACGTCATTGATCGTGATGAGCAATGCGGCGGTCGTCGAACCGCCCGAATTCATCGCCGTGACAGTGTAGAAGGTCCTGATTGAAGATGCGGTCGGGGTACCGGAGATGGCGCCGGTCGTCGGGTCCAGGATCAGGCCCGCGGGGAGCGGAGGAGCGATGGAATACGAGGTGATCGGTCCGCCCGTGCTGAACGGCGCGCCGATCGAGAGGGGGATCCCCACCACCTGGGTGACCGAGCTGATGGGATAGGTGAGCTTCACCGGGGCCACGTCATTGATCGTGATGTGCAACCTGGCGGTTGCCGAACCGCTCGCATTGAGCGCCGTGACTGTGTATGGGGTCCTGGCCGAGAGCCCGGTCGGGGTGCCGGAGATAGCGCCGGTCGCCTCATCGAGGCTCAAGCCATCGGGGAGCACTGGCGCGATGGAATAGGAGTCCACCGGCGCACCCCTGCTCGAGGGCCAATTGACGACGATGGGCGTGCCCTTGGTGTAGATGGCCTCGAACTCGCTGTAGCTAAGCGCCGAGGGCGCGGGCGGAGGCGGCGAGTCGAAATCGAGGAGAAGATGGCACCCGCTGGCGAGGAGAATGAACGGCAGGAGGCGTCTCATCAGAACCGTCCTCCGACGACCACCGACGCCTGGCCCTTTCCTGTGTTCGCGCCGACCTGGAAGGCCGAATGCTCGTTCCAGAGGACGAGTGCCCCAACGCCGAGCACCACCGCTCCGAGCCCGAACAGCCCATCGGCGACATTGAGCGCGATCTTTCCGGTCTCGCGGCTCCGCGTGTAGATCGCCCAGTCCCCGTCCACCGAGGCGCGCCGCATGTCCTGGTGAGCGGCCAGCGCGACGGATCCGGCGGCGATTCCACCGGCGACGAGCGCAAGCCCGGCTCCCCCCAGGTAGAGCTTGGTGTCCGGCGGAAGGCCCGAGACCGACACCATCGTCGTGGGAGTGACGGTCACCTTCGCGGATGGGTCCGCGACGGGAAGGGAGAGCTTGACCTCGTCGAACAGGTGCCGCGTCTTATATGGCAAGGAGCTCGGAAGCTCGGCATTGCGATCCACCAGCAGAGCATCCCGGAACGCCACCCGGGCACTGGACTCCTCGCCCATCTCCATCTTGAGGACACCCCGCCAGAGCGCCACCTGCACGCGATCAGACACGTCCAGCGCCGCCGACGAACGTGCCAGCTCCAGCACGATCGTGGCACCTTCGACCTGCGCCTTGAGATAGAGCTTGTTCACCACCTCCAGCAGGATCTTGGAAGAGGGCTCCTGTGCGGCGGCTGGCCCATCGCTGCCGACTACTCTCTCGGGCCTCTTGGGCGGGTTCTTCGGGCGGGCCTTCTTAATCAGCCTGAGCAGCCTGGGAGAGGCGTACGGTGGAGGTTCCGCCAGTGGATTGACCTGCAGCGCCATCTCGACGGCCTGGTTTGCCGCCGCATCGTCCCTGGCGTCGATGGCCCGCATGGCAGCCAGGAAGTGCAGGCGGATCCGATCCCCGTCCGCGAGCCCTGGGGCGGTAAGAGCCAGCTTGATCACCTCGTCGCAGGGCTCGGTGAACTTCCGCTCGTAGAGGGCCTCGCCCGCCGTCACCAGGGGGTGCTGTTCACCCTCGGGCCTGGTCTGCGGCGGCGGTCCTGCGGTGGATGCCAGTGCGGTCAGCCCCAGGGCGAAGGATGCGAGCGACATCGACGGATTCCCTCCGGCTCGGATGTTCCTCCTGTAAACGAGAAGCGGCCGGAAGATTACCCCGGGCGCTCCCTCCGGCCGGGGGCGCGTCAGTTCGTCCGGGAGCGGCCGTCGCCGGGACCTGGCTCACCGTGATGGTTTCGACTCCGAGCTAGCCGGCGTCGTTGAAGCGCTCGCGGACACCGGCGCCCTCGCCACCGCGGCGCCCCACCGGCGCGCCGTGACCGCCTACCTGCGGGACCTCTCGAAGACCCTCGCGGAGGCCCCCAGCAGCCCGCGCGCTGCTCCAGAAGCGCCTGGGCGAAGTACGGCTCACCCCAAACGCCGAAGGCCCCGACCGCCATTACCTGGCAACCGGGGCCTTCGATCTGTCGGTCTTGGCTAGGACCAGTTGCAGGGGCGCGATCACCGACCTATCTACCTATCTAATGGTGGAGTGGTCAGCCAGCCGGTCGAGCAGGGCGAGGGTGAGCTTCTCGTCGGCGGCGAAGACCTTCTGCCACACGGAGAAGCCGAGGTTGGTGGTGACGATGACGCTCTTCTGCTCGTGCCTGGAGGAGGTGGCGTTGAAGAGCAGCTCTCCGCCGACGCGGTCGAAGGGCACGAAATCCAGCTCATCGCTGGAGTCGGCTCAGCTCGCGCGCGGGAGGCGCTTGCCCTCCCGGACCAGGACGGCGCCGGCCGCCGCCGCCGCCGCCGCGGTGAAGAGGATTGCGGGCGGACCCATCGCCGCGGACTCCGAGAGCGCGTCATAGGTGATGTTCAGCAGCGCAGCCAGGAGCAGCAACCAGCCGGTGATTCGCTTGGGGGTCATGGCTACCTCCACATGCAACGAGACATGCTCGGCCATCGCGGCGCGCTCGACGTCGAGGCATGCTGCGAGGGTCAACCGGATGGGGCCCCGGCAGCTCGCTCGGCGCGAGCACGGCGAACCGAGCGGATGGCCTCCACGAACGTGAGTGCGGACGTGTGTGGCACCTGTTGGAGGATTTCTCCATGGATCCGCTCCAGCATCACCGCGTCACCGTCCAGAAGCCCGGCAAGGATTGGCGCTGGTTTCCAGGTAGTAGCTCGCCGTTCGCCGCGCTCCTGGTTGGGGGTGCGCGTCCGCGCGTGAGTGGGTGCGCGCAGCGCACGAAGAAGGAGGCCCTCCGGCGCTCAGCCGTAGCTCTCGTACTTCACCCGCTCCTTCGCCACCCCCATCTCCTTCAAGAACCCCAGCACCGCCTCGAGGAACCGCGGCGCCGGCTGCTGCCCCAGCTCCTTCGCCCTCGCCCGCTCATGCGGTCCGATCGCCGGGCCGCACGCGTAGACCAGGCAGCTGGACGGATCCGGGATCAGCTCCCGCATCAGCGCCAGGCCGATCCGCCCCTGCCGCACGTCCGGCCCCAGGTGCGCCGTCCCGTCCTGCCTCGTCAGCGCGTGCACCACCCGCACCTGGTCCGGGTACCGCCGCTGCAGCTGCTCCAGCGGCGCGCGGAACGGGATGTCCTCCCACGTCTTGTTCGAGCACAAGAACGTGTGCCGCACCCCCAGCCCCCGGTGCAGGCAATCCTTCAAGATGGCGAAGTTCGGCACCGCCCCGGACCCTGCCACCACGTGCACCAGGTGGTCCGCCCGCGACTCCACGTCGTCCGGCACCGTGTACGGCCCCGTGTACCCCACGATCCGCAGCGGCGCGCCGCGCGGGAGCCCGCGCACCAGCAGCGGCGAGAGCAGCGGCGGATACTTCGTCACCCCCCGGATGAACGGCTCCTCCTTGACCGTGATGGCGACGTACCGCTCGTGCGGCGCGGAGGTGAGCGAGTAGGCCCGCGGCGGCTCCCGCTTCCCCTTCTGCGCCTCCAGGTAGTCCACCCACCGATCGAGCTCGCCGAACTGGTGCGGGTCGATGGTGCAGAACTGGCCCGCCCGGTACTCGGCCGGCGGGCCGCTGGTGAACAGCACCAGCGTCACGGTGTCGTGCGTCTCCACCACGACGTCCGCCACCATCGCCTCGCACTCCTGGACCTTCCGCCGCGGCGCGCGCCCCTCCGCGGCCTCCGCCTCCCTCAACGCCACCGGGCTGCGCATGCCCTCAGAGTTAATGCTTCTCCGGGCCCGCGGCCCACTTCTGCGCCACCTCCGGGACGAGCTGCCGGAGCATGGTCAGCGACAGGACGTTCCACGAGATGAACGTCGCCTGGGGACCGACCGGCCACAGCCCGCGCCCCTCGTCGTCGTAGCACTCGTGCAGCCGCCCGGTCGTCTCCAGGTCCTTCGCCAGCAGCCGCGCCGTCTTCAGCGCCAGCTCCCGCGCCTGGGCCAGGTACCCGTACCGCATCAACCCCTTGCACAGGTAGTAGCTGGAGAGCACCCAGACCGGCCCGGACCAGTTCGACACCGGCCCGCGCCCCTGCTTCTTGTGGTCGTAGAGCAGCACCCGCGCGGCCTGGTGGAAGAACGGGTCGTCCCGCGGCGCCGTCCGCACCCCCTTCGGCCCCCAGTAGCCGCGCTCGTCCAGCAGCCGCGCCACCAGCTTGCGCGCGCGCTCCGGCGACGGCACCCCCGCGTACAGCGGCAGCAGCGTGACCCAGCTCTGGTACGGGCGGACCCGCTCGTCATCGCCCGGCGCACCCACCCACTCGCCCTCCAGCGACGCCATCCCGTGCCGCCACTGCAGCGCCGCGTAGTAGCCGCCGCGGTCGTCCTCCCAGAACAGCAGCCGCTCCATCAGCGTGCACAGCTTGGAGGCCTTGGCGTCGTACCGCTCCGCGTCCCCGCGCCGCCCCAGCGCGCGCGCCAGCTCCGCCAGCGCCCGGTACTCGCGCACCATGAACGCGTTGGTGTCCGGTCCCTCCACCGTCCGGTCCGGCGACCCGGCGGTGAGGATGTCCGAGTCGAACCCGCTCTGCAGCGAAGAGTGGGTGAGGAACAGCCCGTGCAACCCCACCAGGTGCTGCTCCGACCACTCCGCGAAGCGGACCACCCGGTCGAACACCCGGTGCTTCTCCAGCCACGACGGGCCCTGCTCGCCCAGCGCGCGCGCCACCCGCGCCGCGAACTGTGCCAGCACCGGCTTGGACGGCTCCGCCTCGCGCGCCTTGTGCGGCAGCTCGGTGCGGTGCACCAGCCCGGAGGGCTCCGCGCAGTCCAAAAGGCACAACAGGCTCCCGGCGGCGGCGTCGCGCAGGTCGGGGTGGCGGCACAGCTCGATGGCGGATTCGCTGGCGTCGTGGTGGAACAGCCCCAGCGAGTAGTCGCCCACCTTGAAGCGGTCCGGCGCGGCCCCCGGCGCGCGCAGCACCGCCTCCGACTGGGGGGAGAGCGGCATCGGCGAGAGCCAGGGGTGGTCGAAGCGGCCCTGGGGCCCCCGGCTACACCGGTGTGACTGCTCCAGCAGGTACTGGCGGAGCTTGTCGAACTCCCCCGCGTCCACCGGCGCCGGCGTGGGGTGCGTGTGTGGATGGGCCTGGGCTTGGATGGTCGACTCCACGGATCACTTCTTCATGACGTCCAAAAGCTCCACCTCGAACACCAGGGTCGCTCCGCCCGGGATCTTCGGCGGGGACCCGCGATCTCCGTAGCCGATGGCGGACGGACACACCAGCCGGGCCTTCCCCCCCACCTTCATCTTCTGAACGCCCTCCGTCCAGCAGGGGATGACCCGGTTGAGCGGGAACTCCGCCGGCTCGTTGCGCGCGTAGGAGCTGTCGAACTCCACCCCGTTGGTGAGCGTGCCCTTGTAGTGCACCTTCACCGTGTCCGACGCCTTGGGCGACTCGCCGCTGCCGTCCTTGAGGCTCTTGTAGAGCAGGCCGGAGGAGGTCTTCTCCACGCCCTTCTCCTTGGCCGCCTTGTCCAGGTACGCGGTCGAGGCCTGGGACACCCGCGCCTGCTCCAACTCGCGGATCTTCGGCTGCGAGGTCTCCACCTCCACCGCCAGCTTCTGGCCGTTGAGCTGGTCGGTGAGGCCCTTCTTGAGCACCTCCAGCTCGTGCTTGCTCAGGTTGAACTGCCCCACGCTCCGGCCCATCAGCACCCCGAGCGCGTAGATGGCCTTCTCGTCGTCGGTCTGCGGCGCCTGCGCGTAGGAGCGGCTGGGGACGGCCAGGAGCAGGGCGGTGGCGGCGGCTGCGGCGGCGATGCGCATGGTTCTCCTTTTGAAAAAGTGCGGCGGCGGGCGGCCGTTTTCTTGCGTTCCGGATCACCCCCTCTACGCTTTGCCACAGCTCGCCACAGCCTGCCACAGCGCGCTGCGCCTGGCGGTCCGGGGCGGCGAACCAACCGGGAGGGGAACACCATGGCCGACAAGCGCAGGCGCGCGCGCGCCCCGCTGGACGTGTACCTGAACAAGTACGTGGGCGGCGTGCCGTACATGGCCCGCAGCAAGGACATCAGCCGCGACGGGCTGCAGCTGGCCCACCTCATCGAGCCCTCGCTGGGCGCCAAGAAGATCGGGCTGCAGTTCCAGCTCCCCGGCTCCGAAGAGGTCATCTACGCCGAGGGCGAGGTGGTCCGCGAGTGGGTGGGCTCCGACGCCGCCGACGGCTCCGGCGTGAAGTTCACGCTCCTCACCGAGCGCCACCAGCGCCTCATCGAACAGTACGTCTCCCGGCACAACGCCCCCTCCCCCGAGGAGTAGGCGCGGCGGAGGAGCGGGTAGGCGAGCCGCGCACTTCAGGCGCGTCTTGACCCTCTGAGGAGTGGCAGGGTTGAATGGCGCCCGTTTCAACCCGTCCTTTCCCCCCAGCCACATTCCTGAGTGGAGGGTCCCCGTGAAGCAACTGGTTTGCCTTCTCGCCGTGGTTTTGCCTCTGGCCGCGTTCGCTGCCGGGGAGTCGAAGGACTCCAAGGCCGCCGCTCCCCAGGCCCCGCAGGCGCCCAAGGCCCAGCCGGGGGTGAACTGGGAGGGCCAGGTCCTCAAGGCCTCCGGTGCCGGCGCCCCGGACCTCAAGGCCTCCACGCCCGCGCAGGCGCGCCTGGGCGCGGAGACCGCCGCCAAGCTGGACGCCTTCCGCAACCTGCTCGCCCAGGCCAAGGGCCTGCGCGTCTCCGCGGACAAGACCGTGGGAGACGCCATGTCCACCGAGGAGATCAAGGCCAAGGTGGAGGGCGTCATCCGCGGCTACAAGGTCACCGCCAAGCGCTACTACTCGGACAGCGGCGTGGAGCTGGACGTGGAGGTGCCGCTCTCCGCGCTGACGGAGCTGGTGGCCCCCGCCGCCGCGCCGGACGCGCACGCGCAGCTGAACACCAACGGCGAGGCGAAGAACACCGGCCTGGTGGTGGACGCGCGCGGCCTCAAGCTGGAGAAGGCGCTGTCGCCGAGGCTCCTGGACGGCGCCGGCAAGTCCGTCTACGGCATCGACACCATGTCCGAGGACGCGCGCAAGTCCAAGGGCGTGGCCAGCTACTTCGCCACTCTGGACGCGGCCAAGAAGAGCCTGCTGGTCGGCGACAAGCCGCTGGTGCTCAAGGCCGCCAAGGTGCAGGGCACCGACCTGGTCCTCTCCGCGGACGACCTCAAGCGCCTCTCCGAGTCCAACAATGCGTACCTGGCCGAGGGCCGGGTGGCGATCATCACCAACTAACGGGGGAATCCAGTCCATGAAGCTGCTGAAGCTCTCCGCGCTCGCCGTCTCCCTGGCCGCCGCCTCCGCGGCCACCGCGGCGCAGCCCGACGTGGTCACCAAGGAGGCCCAGGGCCAGGCCGCCATCTCCGGCTCGGGCCCCCAGGCCCGGCAAGCCGCCATCGACGAGGCCACCAAGAACGCCAAGCGCGCCGCCGTCGAGCAGGTGGCGGGCGTGATGATCGAGGCGGACACCGTCACCGCCAACAGCGTGCTGGTGCGCGACCAGGTGGTCGCCAACACCGCCGGCTACATCCGCAGCTACGAGATGGTGGGCCAGCCCAAGGAGGAGGGCGGCGTCATCACCGTCACCATCAAGGCCCAGGTCGGCGCCGGGCAGATCGACAAGGACCTCCTGGCGATCAAGGCCGTGGTCAAGCGGATGGGGCACCCCAAGCTGGTGCTGCTGCTGCAGGAGCAGACCATCAACGACAAGAACGTCATCACCTCCTCCAGCGTGATGAACACCGTGCTGTCGGAGGCGTTCAAGGGCGACGGCTGGACGATGGTCGACTGGAACTTCGCCGCCGGGAAGGTCGAGGTCGGCAGCGGCGTCGGGCCCGCGGAGGCCAAGCGCATCGGCGAGCTG
>Ga0268264_10004150_pt1 | contig 12394 bp, 12 predicted proteins | sample KBSSwiS32_FD_190357 | JGI IMG/M metagenome (GOLD analysis project Ga0268264, IMG submission 190357) | Switchgrass rhizosphere microbial communities from Kellogg Biological Station, Michigan, USA - KBS Switchgrass S3-2 (SPAdes) (version 2) | ecosystem: Host-associated > Plants > Roots >... | reverse complement strand
GCTACGCAACCAATTTTCGAACCAGAGCGCAGGATCAGAGTTAGGACAAGACCGGCGTCGCCTGATGCTAGGGGGGATTGCCGCGGTGATCGGGCTCGGGGTGCTCGCACTGATTTGGGGTGGAGTCCGCGGGTCCGGCCACACCACCGTTCCAACTCCGGTAGTGGAAAAGCAAGCAGACAAGACTGAGCCTACGACCGTGACCAAAAAGAAACCGGTCGCGAAAAAAGCGGCGATTCCAGTGGTGAAGCCCGTAGTCGCAACCAGCAAGCCGCAGCCGGCGGCTCACGTAGTTTCAACCACCGTGGCGCCGACGCCCGTCGCAGCAGCATCCTCCGGTCCACTTCAGGTGACATTGCACGCGTCCGATCAAAGCTGGGTGGACGCATGCGCCGACGGAAGACTGGTATTCTCGAAAGCCTTCAAGGCTGGTGAGACAGAACAGATCAAGTTTTTGAATGTCGCGACAGTTCGGGCTGGGAATGCCGGCGGGCTTGCCATTGCATTTGGGTCAAAGCCGGCGGAACGCATGGGTGAGAAGGGACTCATCCTTATGTGGAAGTTCACGCGGGCGGGGCACCAGGCGGTCCCGCCGAATTCGGCGAATGCCTGCAGGGCCCACTAGGCTTGCGTTTGTGCCATTCTCTTGTTAATGGGAGACAGGCAACCGCAGGAAACTGCGGGGCAGAAAATGACCGCTATGGCGGCCGGGGTTCTGGCGGGCGTTACACTTCTTGCGGCGATCATCGGTATCAGTTCGACTAGTTCCTCCATCCTGGCGAAAATAGCGTCCTCATCGCCGGAAGCAGTGAGCAAGTCTGCGCCGGTGGTGACGCCGCAAAGGCAAACCGTGAAGATCAGCCCGGCCTCCCACGCGCCATTGCCTGGGATGCGGGGCAAATCGCGCATCGCGATTAAAACAAAGCAAGGCAGTTGGATTGACGCTTGTGCCGATGGGCGCACCGTTATAAGACGCTATCTTCCGCCATCGAACATTGCCGATCTCGGGTTTTCAAACGTTGCCGTAGTTCGCGCGGGCAACGCGGGCGGCGTGGAAATCTCCGTCAACGGTACATCGACTGGATCCATGGGGGCGCTCGGGGAGGTTCGCGTGATTCGATTTGACGCCGTGGGATTTCACTTCCTGGAGCAAGGCGATCCGGGAACCGAATGTGGGCAATAGTTCAGGCGCGAACGGCGGGCTGCGGGTTTTCTTCGCCGGTGAGTAACTCCGCCAGTTCCCGGAGGTGATTGTCCGGCGCCGTCTGCGGATCCGCGAGAAACGCGGTGGCCGGAGCGCTGAGCGATTTGCTCTCGTACTTCAGGCGGTACATACGGCGGTCGGCTTCCTTGATGAGAGATTCGGTGTCATGGCCGTCGACCGGATAAATGGCGACGCCGACGCTCATCGAAAGACAGCGCTCGCCGCAAATAGTGAGGCCGGCGTTGACCGCGACCTGGCGCATTCTTTCGAGCTGCGTGGAATAGTCCCCCTGCAGGCCGTGCAACACGACCACAAATTCGTCGCCGCCCATGCGCGCTAGATAATCGTAGCCGCGGCAGGCGTCGCGCAAGCCTTTGGCAACGGAGCGCAGCACTTCGTCGCCAGTGAGGTGTCCGAAGCGATCGTTCACCTGCTTGAAACCATCGAGGTCGCACACCAGCACGCCGATCCGGGAGTTCTCGCGAGCGGCGCGTTTGAGTTCCTGCTCCAAATGCAGGGCGAGCGCGCGGGCATTGGGGATACCGGTGAGGTGATCGGTTGCGGCAGATTCCTCCACATTCTGAAACTTCAAGGCCGCTTCAATGGCAGGGCCGATTTGCAGGCTGGCTGCTTCTATGATGCGGAGATCGTCCTGGCTGAAAGCGTTGCGATCCATGTGGTAGAGCGTGATGACGCCGGCGGTTCCGCCCTTGCCTTCGAAAGGCACGGCTAGCGCCGTCTGCAGGTTATACAGGACCTGCGAATTATTCGAGTAGCAGCATTCCACCGACACGTTGCCGTTCAATATGGGGTTGCGATGATGGGCGACCCAGCCCGAAAGCCCTTCCGCGATGGGAAACGGTTTCTTGGTGAATAAGGATTCATGCGCGCCCAGAAAATAAATGGGTTCGACCTCGGTGTCGCGGCGGAGATAGATTCCCATGGTGTCGTAGCCGATTTTCTGGCTTAAACATTTGTGGATGGCTTGCGCCACTTCGTCGAGGCGTGCCGCTTGCGCCAGCTCTGAGGCCAAGGCCTGCAGCAACTGAGTTTCCTGGCGGGCGGAGATGATGGGATCAAGAATACTGCTTTGGGCCACAGACTGCGAAGGAAGCTGCCAGCGGGTAGCGGGAGGATGTCCTACGGTGCCGCGCGCCAGTTGATCCAATTCAACGTAACGGCGCTGCAGAATCGAAATGATGGTGGGGTCGTAGCTTTTGCCTTCCTGGCCGCGGACCATGGCCATGGCTTCGTCGAGCGGGAGCGCGGCGCGATAGGGGCGATCCGACGCGAGAGCGTCCAGGCAATCGACGGCCGAGAGAATGCGCGCGCCGATGGGAATGTCGTCTCCGCTAATTCCAAACGGGTAGCCACTGCCATCCCATTTTTCATGGTGAGTTTTGACGATGTCGGTGACCAGCTCGGGAAAGTGCATGCGCGTCAGCATCTCGGCGCCGATCAGGGCGTGGGTCTTCATCTTGTCCCACTCGGGCGTCGTCAGGGAGCCGGGTTTGAGCAGAATGTGATCCGGGATGCCAAGCTTGCCGATGTCGTGGAGCAGGGCGGCGACGTTCAACGCCTCTAATTCTTCTTCGGTCAAGTGCAGTTCGCGGCCGACTGCCAAGGCGTAAACCTGCACGCGGCGCAGATGCATGTGCGTGGTCTGATCGCGGGCGTCGATGGCGAGCGCGAGGGTTTCCAGGGTATTGCGATGGAGCTGCGCGAGTTCTTCTTTGCGCTCGACGACGGCGTCGCACCAGCGGCGGTAGCCGCGGTCGAGCGTGAACAGAACCGGAAGAGCGATGAGGGCTGGGTGATAACCGGTACGGACGCCGGCGCACTGAACCAGATACGCAAGATAGGCAGTGGCGACAAACCACGGTAGCAGCGGCCGGTATTCGTTGTTGTAGGTGGTGAGGCAGGGCTCCTTGGGTTTCGTCAACAACATGGCGGAGAGCCCGCAGTTGGCCATCAGGACAAAGGCGCCGGCGATGATGGGCGCGGGAAAGATCGGGTTGGTTGCCAAGTGGGCGACGGTACTGTAAGTCGGCTGCGCCGCGGCGACGCCAATGGTGATGCTGGCAATGGCATAGAACAGGCCATAAACGTCGGATAGGCGGCGTACGGCGCGTACTTCGCGCAGCAGCGTAATGCTGATGGCGACGAACAGCAGCTCGGGCAGAGTTAGATCTTCGATGCCCAGCATCAAGAAAAGAAATCCGGCGGGCAGGACGCTCTTGGTGGACGTCAGCCGCAGACCGAACGCCGCCAGGTTAGCGCAGGCCAAGTAGACTAAAAACTGGCCGGGATGGCCCATGCCCGCTTGCGTAAGAATAACGATGCAGGCAAGTACGCCTAACACTCCGTAAACGACAGCCCAGGCTCTCACATTCCTGGTCTGTCCCAAGGACGGGGATTCGGCTTCGCGTGTGAACTCGCCGTCGAGCACCATGCGACGGACTTCCCATTGTTCGGGGTACTGTACGATGCGAGCCACCTGCATGGTCTAAACTAGCCCCCCATTGGACTAGTAGGAATGAGAAGAACGGTTCAAATTGAGAGGGCACCGACTTACTAGGAGAACGGTACTGGGTTTGGCATCGCTCTAATGGTTGGCCTTAGCTGAAAGTAATCATCCTAGCGTGGAACTTAGAAGTTTCTTAAGGGCCCTTAGATCGAATAGGCTATTGTGGCGTAACGCGCGGCAGGGCAATCTGGACATACAGAGGAGTTCCATGAATACCATTACCAGCGATAGCTTCGGCGATGCTAAGGTCACCGAATACTCCCATAAAAAGTTGCTGTTGCGCGTTGGCCGCGAAATTCCAGTGGGAACGACGGTCAAAGTGCGGCTGGAAGGGGCATTATCGCGATGGAAGGTTTTCAGCTGCGTCTCGGACGTCAATTGCTTCCACCTCGGCCTGGAATTGGCGGACCGCCGGCACTAATGTTTAAAAATGCGGCCAGTTGACACTTGCGGCCGCCGACAGGTAGCATCGCCCTTGAGAGCAGGAGGGTTGCGATGCGGCGATGGTGTTTGCTGTTTGTGAGCGCGGCGATGGCGGTGGCTCAGGTTCCGCGTACAGCGGATGGGCGTCCGGACCTACAGGGGTTCTGGAATAACGCGAGTCTGACGCCGCTGCAACGTCCGGCGGGGTTGGGTAACAAGCAATTCTATACCGCGGCGGAGGCGGCGGCTTACGAGAAGTCGCGCCTGGAGGAAGTGAATCGCGACCGGCGGGACGGGTCAGGACAGGCCGATGTCGAGCGCGCTTATAACGAGGCCTGGTTCGATCGCGGAACGAAGGTTTCGCGGACGCTGCGGACTTCGCTGATCAGCGATCCGGTGGACGGCAAGGTTCCGGCGATGACAGCGGACGCGCAGCAAAAGTGGGCCAAGATCCAGGCGGATTTCGCGGCGCATCCGGGCGACGGGCCCGAGGACCGGCCGCTGCCGGACCGCTGCCTGATGTTTTCGCAAGTCGGTCCGCCGATGATGGCGGGGAATTACAACGACAATTACCAGATCGTGCAGACGCGTGATTTCGTGAGCTTCCGGGCGGAGATGGGCGGAATCGTGCGCGTGGTCCCGCTGGACGGGCGTCCGCATCTGCCATCGAGCGTGCGCTCCTGGACGGGCGATGGGCGGGGGCACTGGGAGGGCGACACGCTGGTGGTGGAGTCTACTAATTTTCGCGTCGACAAGCGCAGCCGTTTCGGAGTGGTGTTCGACGGGATGACGGATGAGAATCTGCGGGTGGTGGAGCGGTTCACGCGGAAGTCGGCGGATATGATTCTTTATCAGGCGACGGTGGAGGACCCGACGGTTTACACCAAGCCGTGGACCGTGGAGATCGCGATGAATAAGGCCGAGGGGCCGATTTATGAATACGCGTGCCACGAGGGGAACTACGGGATGTCTGGGATTCTTTCGGGGATCAGGGCGGAGGAGAAGAAGGCGGCGGGCCGTTGAGGCTTAAGGCTGGATGTGCGGCGCGATGATGGTTATCAGCTCGCGGCAGTTGATGATTTTGGTGTTCTTCCAATAGGCGGGGAAGTGGCGGCGGTTGCCGGTGAGCAGGTAATCGGCGCGCGCGGCGTCAGCGCACTCGAGGAAAATATTGTCGTCGGGATCGCGACACTCGGCGAGAGCGATGGTGGGGTGGATCAGACGGGTACGGTCTCCGAGCAGGACGAATAACGCCTTTTGTTCCGAGGCGGGAACCCGCAACTCCGGCCGGCTCAGGACTTCCGCGTACTCGGCCAGGATCGCGGGCGACACGTAGAGGCGGGCGGGGGGCGTTAGCGCGAAGGTCAGTGCGGTGCGTTCCAATCCTTGTGGCTTCAAAGCGCCGGACACAACCACATTCGTATCAATGACGAATCGCAGAGGCAGCATGCTTACGGGTGTTACGGGTCTGCTGAATGATCCGGTCAATGCGGCGCGAGGAAAGCTTGCTGGTACCGCGGCGGATGGAAGCTTCTCCGATGGCCTTCAGGATTTCCGGCTCGGGGGCGGCGAGACGGATGTAATCCTCAATTCCGAGCAGCACGGCCTTGGGCTGGCCGCGTTTTTCAATCACAAAGCTGCGGCGGTGGACGGCTACTTGATCCAGTAGCGATCCCATCTGCGAACGGGCGGTAAGCGCGGAAATCACGCGGCTTGCTGGTTTTGAAGCCATTCGTAACTGATCAGTTCAGTTAGTTCAACTGTACATTTGGGACGAAGGTGTGTCAAGGCTGGGGATTTTGGTAGGATGGAATTTCTCCATTGACACCATGAAAATTGATGCGAAAGAACGTTTGATCGTCGCGCTCGACGTCCCGGATGTCGCGGCGGCCCGGAAGATGGTTGACGAGCTTGAAGGCGTTGCGGATTTCTTCAAGATCGGACTCACGCTGCAGCTTGCGGAGGGAGTGGAGGAGTTGATTCACTCGCTGATCGCCAGGGGCAAGCGGGTTTTTCTGGATTACAAGTATTACGACATTTCGGAGACTCTGAAGAAGGCGGTCGGGCGCGCGGCGAAACTGGGCGTGGCGTTTCTCACGATCCACGGGTCGAGCGTGCTCATCAAGGCGGCTGTCGAGGGGCGCGGATCGAGCAACATGAAGTTGTTCACGGTGACTGTGCTCACCAGCCTGGACGCGGGCGACATCGCTGAGATGGGGTACACGAACCACACCGTCGAGGAGTTGGTTTTGTTCCGGGCTCGCAAGGCGCTGGAGGCAGGGTGCGACGGCGTGATTGCTTCCGGGCGCGAGGCGGAGAAAATCAAAGGGCTATCCTGCGGGAAATTACTGGTGGTGACGCCGGGGATTCGGCCGGAAGGGTATCCGACTGGCGATCAGAAGCGCAGCACTACTCCGCGAGAAGCGGTTCTGGCGGGGGCGGACTACTTGGTGATCGGCAGACCGATTACGGAGCCGCCGGATTTAACTCCACGAAAAGCTGCGGAGATGGTGCTGGCCGAAATGCAGGCGGCTTTCGACCAGCACGCTTAGTTATCCCTTCAGGTATTTCGCGAAGAAATCGGTGGTGCGCTGCCAGGCTAGTTTGGCGGCGGCTTCGTCGTAGCGCGGGGTGGTGTCGTTATGGAAGCCGTGATTGGCGCCTTCGTAGATGAAGCATTCGTAGTTGGCGTGGTTGTCTTTTAGCGCTGTCTCGAAGGCGGGCCAGCCGCCGTTGATGCGGGTGTCGAGCCCAGCGTAGTGCAGCAGCAGCGGAGCCTTGATCTTGGCGGTGTCGGCGGCGTTGGGCTGTCCCCCGTAGAAAGGCGCGGCGGCGGCGAGGTCGGAGCCGAGGCGCACGGCGAGGGTGTTGACCATGCTGCCTCCGAAACAGAAGCCGACGGCGCCGATTTTGCCGGTGCAATCGGCGCGGCCTTTCAGCCAGCGCGCGGAAGCGATGAAATCTTCGGTCATCTTGGGTTTGTCGATGGGTCCGAAGATCGCGGCGGCTTTTTCTTCGTCGCCGGGGTAGCCGCCGACGCTGGTAAGTCCGTCGGGCGCGAAGGCCATGTAGCCGAGGACGCCGAGGCGGCGCGCGACATCCTCAATATAGGGGTTGAGGCCGCGGTTCTCGTGGACCACTAGAACGGCGGGCAACTTCTTGGCGCCGGCGTCGGCGGGGCGGACGAAGTAGCCTTTGATTTCGCCGAGGCCCTGCGGCGAGGGGACGGTGACGCGCTCGGTCTTGAGGCGTTTGTCTTCCTTGGGGACTTGCTCGGCCCAGGCGTAGTTGGGGCGGAGGCTTTCCCATATGGCGGTGGCGGTGAGTCCGCCGACAGCGAATTTCTGGGCGCCGTCGAGGAAATCGCGGCGGCCGATGTCGCCGTGGACGTACTTGTCGAAGAGGTTGAGCAGTTCCTGCGGGTAGTCAGAGGCTTTTTTGCGTTCCATGTGAGGGGGCTCCTTTACAGGGGGAGGATATCACAGGAGAGGCGCTGGGGAAGAGTGCTGATTGGCCGACGGGGACGTCGGCCGCGGGCCGGAGGCCTGCCCCACTTAACGCGGGTTGGGTGTAGAGAATTCGGAAATCCACTGGCGGACTAGATCGCGGACTTCTTCGCTGGGAATGACTTGGCCGTTGTCGGCGGCTTGGATGCCACGCTGGATAGCGGCGGCGGTGGATTCATCGACTTCGATCACGGTTTCGCCGGAGTGTTTGGGCATGTATTATTCGAATTCGCGGCCGGCGTAGAGTTCGGTTACCAGGGCACGGTGGTTTTCTAGGGCGCGGCTGCGGCGGAGTTTCATTGTCGGAGTCAGTTCGCCGTGTTCGATGGTGAAGTCGCGGTCCAGGATTTTGAATTTGCGGATTTGTTCAAAGGACGGGAGCTGGCGGTTTACGTTCTTCACCGTGGTCGCGACGATGGACTGGGCGGTGGCGGGGTCGCAGGAGACCGTAATGATCGCGGTGACGTAGGGCAGGCGGTCGCCGATCAGGAGGACGTGGTTGATGAGTGGCTCCTTTTTGAAGAGGCCTTCGATGCGGGCGGGGTAGATTTTTTTGCCGTTGGAGGAGACGATGAGCTCTTTCTTGCGGCCGGTGATGTAGTAGTAGCCTTCGGCGTCGCAGGTGGCGATATCGCCGGTGGAGAGCCAGCCGTCGCGGAGGACGGCGGCGGTGGCGGCGGGGTCCTTGTAATAGCCGGAGAAATTGACGGCGCTGTGCAGGAGCAGCTCGCCATCTTCTTCAATGCGGACTTCGATGCCGGGCAGAAGCTTGCCGATGCTGCCGGGTTTGACGCGGCCGATGGGGTTTACCGAGACCACGCCGCCTTCGGTGAGTCCGTAGCCTTCTAGCAGAGGCATGCCGATGGCTTCGTAGAATTCGGCGAGGTCCTTGCTGAGCGGGGCTGCGCCAGAGATGGGGAAGCGCAGGCGGCCGCCCAGGCGCTCGCGGATTTTGTCGAAGATGATTTTGTCGAACAGGGCGAGCGCGGAGCGGATCCAGGCGGGGACAGGACGCCCGTCGCGTCGCAACTGGGCGGCGCGGGAGCCCATGCCGAGCGCCAGGTAAAACATTTTGCGGAGCGGGGCCGGGCGCTTTTTGATTTCGGCCAGGATGCTGGAATACATGCGCTCCCAGACGCGCGGGGGGGAGAGAAAGAAAGTCGGGCGGGCGGTGCGGAGTTCAGTGGGGAGCTTTGACAGACCTTCGGAAAACCACACGCTGGAGCCGGTGCGGAGCGGCATCAGCTCGCCGACGACGCGCTGCGCGATGTGAGCCGAGGGAAGGAAGGCTACGGTGCAATCGTCTGGCGTGAGCGGCAGGACCGCGGGGGTCATGTCGATGTTGATCACCAGCGCGGCATGGGTAACTAAACCCATCTTGGGTTCGCCGGTGGCGCCGGAGGTCATGTAGAGAACTGCCAGGGCCTGGTCATCGAAGCGGGCGCGGATGTTATCGAAAGCGCGCGGGTCCGTGGCGAGTTGGCGCTGGCCTTTTTCGATGAGCTGATTGAGCGTGATGGCGCCGGGGGCTTCGCCGGTGAGCAATACCCATTGGAGATCCGGTGCACCTTCTTGCGCTTTAAGGGCCGCCTGCAGGCCTTGCATGGCTTTGGGATTCTCGACCATGGCTACGCGGGCTTCGCAAAAACGTAAGGCATTCGCTTGCTCGGCGTAGGGGAGGCTGGTGTAGAGCGCGGCAGCAACGGCTCCGGCGGCCATCACGCCGAGGTCCGCGAAGTAGAACTCGGCGCGTGTTTCCGACTGCAGCGCTACCATGTCGCCGGTTGCGAGGCCGATGGTACTAAGGCCCACGGCGGTCCACTGCACGCGATCGCGAAATTCGGCCCACGTGTAGGTGCGGTATTTGCCGCCGCCCAGGGGCTGATGCAACGCGGGCTTGCCTGGGTGGCCAGCCGCCGTCTCTTCCAGCATGGTGTAAACGGTCCGCGCGGACATGATGTGATTTTAACGTCAAGAAGCTAAACCTTGTGGAGCGGCTCTCGTTTAAGAGTCCAGATACGACGGGACGTCGTAAAAAAGAAAGGGACAACTGGACATGAAATGTATAGTGACCGGCATGATGATGGGTGCGCTGTTGCTGGGTGGCGTGAGCAGCGCGCTGGCGGACAACGAGGTAAACGAGCGCCAACGGAATCAGCAGGAGCGGATCGGGAAGGGCGTGGAGAACGGTTCGCTCACGGCGGGTGAAACAGCGCACTTGGAGAAGCAGGAGGCCGCGATTCATCACGAAGTGAAGACGGAACGCAAGGCCAACGGCGGTACGCTAACGGCGAAGGAGCGCCGGCAAGTCAATCGCCAACAGAATCGCGAGAGCGCGCGCATCTATAGAGCCAAACACAACGGGAAGACTCAATAGAGCAGTACAAACGCCCCGGGGAGGTGTGGTTTCGGGCCTCCCCCTTTTTATTTGCGCGTCATTCACCGGTGAATCACGGGGACTCGCCGATTTTAGAAGGCGCGCCGTGCGCTAGCCTGTTAGGCTCGATTTGAAGAGAGACAGGCTATGAACGATTTCGATCCGCAGCAATTTCGCGATGAGGTGACCAACGATATTCATCGCCGCATGCGCCGCCGCCGTGAGCGCTTCCGCCATCGCCGGAGGCATTCCCCGATCGGGGGGGTGATCATCGGCACAGCGATCCTTCTGGCGGGCGTGCTGTTTCTGCTGCAGAACTTCGGGCTGGTGCATGTCAGCAACCTGTGGGAGTACTGGCCCGTATGGATGATCGCCTGGGGCATCGCGGGCGTCACGGGCGCGGGGCATGCGAGCGGGCGCGTATGGGGTGGCGTGATTGCGACCGCCGGCACGCTCTTGCTGCTGAATAATCTCCATATCATTAGTACGAACGTCTGGGGGATTCTGTGGCCCCTGTTGTTGATCGTCGTCGGTTTGCAAGTGCTGTACCGCAACGCGCGGCGGCGGCGCTGGCGGGACGATGACAATGTTCCTCCCGCGGGTGATCCGGAGGATGGTCCGACGGCTACGCCGGGCGGGTCTGCTCCGCAGGACGGGACGCCTGGGGCGAGGCCGAGACCTGGGCGCCTGGACGAATGGGCGGTCTTTGCCGGATCGCGGCGGCGCGTGGACTCGCAGGACTTCAAGGGCGGCGAGGCGTTCGCCATGTTCGGCGGTGTGGAACTGGACCTGCGCTCCGCGACCATTGTGCAAGATGAAGTGGTGATCGACGCCAGCGCGTTGTTTGGCGGCGTGGATATTCAGGTGCCGGAGAGCTGGAACGTGATCGTCGAAGGGCACGGTATTTTCGGCGGGTATGAGGACAAGACACTGCACGCGATGCCGGAGAACGCGCGGCCGCGCGTGGTGATTACAGGCAGCGCGGTATTTGGCGGCGTGGTGGTAAAGAACTAAGGGAGGAGATGCGATGCATCCGATCTTCTCCCGGCGGGCGTGGCTAGTTACCTATCTCACGGCGGCGGGCGTGGGCGCGGCGCTGCTCGCGTTACTGCTCAGAGCGGCAGGCGCTTTGTCGTGGCCGGCGGCCGTTGAACTGGCGGGGCCGCTCGCACTGCTCTACGCCTTCGTGTGCCTGACGCCTTGGTATCTGTGCCGCATGCTGCCATTGGGCGCGACGCATCCGGCGAAGGTCGCGGTGGAACATTTGGGATCGGCGGTGCTCGCTACCGGGTTGTGGGTCGTGGCGGCGCAGTTGTTGGGGCGTATTTTCGACGCGAGTGCGGGCGCGCAAGCAGTGACTCCATACCTGAGTGCGGTGGGGTTGCTGCTCTATAGCCTGTCGGTGGCGCTGCACTATATGTTGCTCGCGATGCGAGCTTCACGCGAGGCCGCCATTCAAGCGCGCGACGCGGAACTGCGGGCTCTGAAGGCGCAGGTGAATCCACATTTTCTGTTCAACAGTTTGAATTCGATCGCGGCGCTGGCGGTGAAAGATCCTCCGCAGGCGCGGCAGATGTGCATTCTGCTATCGGATTTCCTGCGGCGGACGCTGGGGCTGGGCGAGAAGGCAAGCATCTCGTGGGAGGAAGAAATTCAACTGGTGGGCGCATATTTAGACATTGAACGGATCCGGTTTGGAGCGCGGCTTCAAGTCGAGATGCAGATCGATGGGGCTTGCGGGCAATGCCAGGTGCCTCCGCTGCTGCTGCAACCGCTGGTGGAGAACGCGGTGAAGCACGGAATTGCGACCATGGTGGACGGAGGCACCATTCGCGTGAACAGCCGGCTGGAGGAGGGTCTGCTGCAGGTATTCGTCGAAAACGGTTATGACGCCGAGGCGCCGGCGCCGCGGCGTCAAGGATTGGGATTGCGCAACGTTCGTAACCGGCTGGAGACTTCCTTCGGCAGCGCGGCGCGGCTGACTATCCACACCGAAGACAATGTTTATCGGACCGAGATGATTTTGCCATGCCAAACGGGGCGTTGAAACCATCGGAAAAGTTGCGGGTGGCCATCGTCGATGACGAGCCGCTGGCGCGGCAACTGCTGCGCGAATACTTGGACGCGGACGGGCGCGTGGAGGTGGCGGCCGAGTGCGCGAACGGATTCGAGGCGGTCAAGGCGATCACGGAACATCAGCCGGATCTGGTGTTTCTGGATATCCAGATGCCTAAGCTCGACGGGTTCGAAGTGTTGGAGCTTATCGATCCCGGGGTCGCAGTGATTTTCGTGACGGCCTACGACCAATACGCCATGCGCGCATTCGAGGCTCGCGCGGTGGATTACCTGCTGAAGCC
>Ga0268264_10004142_pt1 | contig 12404 bp, 5 predicted proteins | sample KBSSwiS32_FD_190357 | JGI IMG/M metagenome (GOLD analysis project Ga0268264, IMG submission 190357) | Switchgrass rhizosphere microbial communities from Kellogg Biological Station, Michigan, USA - KBS Switchgrass S3-2 (SPAdes) (version 2) | ecosystem: Host-associated > Plants > Roots >... | reverse complement strand
CAGGGGAAACCCCCATAGAACACGCCTCCAGTACGTGTCCCTCGGGGGGTTAAGGGAGAATGGGTGCTGCTGTAGGTATTCTCGATTTATGAGGGACTGGAGTTTCCGGTCCCCTTTTTTTCAGGGCTTGGCCCAGCCGCGGAGGCGATCCAGCAAGCCGCCGCCCTCCGGTGTCGGCGCGGGCGCGGTGGATCTGGCCGGTCCCTTCCCACCCGTGGCCTGGTCCAGCTCCGCCGCGACCTGCTCCAGCGTGCCCAGGAGCATGGTCCTGGGAGAGAGCGAGACCCCGGTCTGGCCCTTCACCTCGCCCAGGACCTGGAAGCAGAGCAGCGAGTACCCGCCCAGGTCGAAGAAGTTCTCGTAGACGCCGATCCGCGGCAGCCGCAGCGCCTGCTGCCACAGCCCGGCGAGCAGCTTCTCGCTGGCGGTCCGCGCGGGCTGGAACTCGTGCCCGCCGGTGCGCGCGAACGGGATGGGGAGCTTGTCGTCGTCCACCGCGCCCTTGGGCGTCTTGGGCATCGCCTCCAGCTCGATGAAGATCTGCGGCGTCACCCCGGTGGCCTTGCGCGAGAGCGTGCGCAGCTCGGTCTCGGTGAACATCTCCCCGGTCTTGCCCGCGACGTAGGCGACGAGCTTCTCCTCGCCATCCTTGTCCGTGAGGCACCGCACCGCCGCCTCGGCCACGCCCTGGTGCGAGGCCATGGCCCTGGCCATCTTCTCGATGGGCGCGGGCCGGCCGCGGAACTGGACCTGGCCGTCCAGCCAGCCCAGGTGCTCCAGCGTGTCGTCGGCGAGGATCCGGACGCGTTCAGAGGTGACCAGGTCGCCCACCAACAACCGCCCCGGCGAGTTGATCGGCGAGGTCTCCTGGCAGGCGTCCAGCACGCGCACCGGCACGCCCGAGAGCGGGCGGCCGAAGAGCGAGCGGCCGTCGCGCCGGGTCTCCACGCGGCCCGCCGCCACCGGCACCTGGGCCGCCTCCGGCACCAGCACGGCGAAGGCGGGAGCCAGCCGGGCCGCGAGCGCGGCGCTCAGCTTCTTCGACGGGTGCCCGGTGCACAGGAGCTTGGGGTCCGGGTGCTTGGCGTGCAGCTCCGCCAGGTTCGAGGCGTGCGCCATCAGCACCGTGGGCTTGGTGCCGCCTACGGCCGCGCCGGAGGCGGCGGCGAGGAGCGCCGGCATCCACCAGCCGTCCTGGCCCACCTCGATGCCGTCCCAGACGTTGTCCAGCGCGGCGAGGCCGGCGCGGCCGGCGAGGCTGAGGAAGCTCCGCGCCAGCAGCCGGTGAGAGAGGGTGGACTCACCGGAGCGCACCGCCGGCGCGTCGCCCGCGGGCGCGGGCCCGGGGTCGCCCGTGGTCAGGGGCGCGTCCCCGGGCTTGATCTCCACCTCCGCCGGCCCGGTGGCGGCCAGCACCCCGCCCGCGCGCAGCACCCCCAGCACCGCGGCGGCGCGGTCCGGCGACGGCTGGAGCTTCACCGCCACCGCCTTGCCGCGCCCGCCCTTCTGCGCGACCAGCCGCGCCCAGCCCTCGGCCGCCTTGGCCAGCGCGGCGGAGCGCTGCTCGAGGCCCTCGAAGAGGGTGTTGGCGCCCTCCTCGCCCGGGTCCGCCCAGTCCACCAGGCGCTGCCGCTCGTCGTCCGGGAGCATGGGCATGTGCAGCACGGACCGGTTCGGGTCCTTGAGCACCTCGCCCAGCACCGTCTCCAGCTGCCGCAGCAGCCGCCGCATCGACTCCGGCTTGTAGAGGTCGGTGGAGTAGTTGAGCATCGCCAGCAGGCCGTGCTTGCGCTGCATGGTCCACAGCATCAGCTCGTTGGCGGCGTTCGGCGGATGGGTGTGGACCTGCTGCACCTGCACCTGGTCGTTCAGGCTCAGCGGGCGGCCCCGCGCGTCCTGCAGCGAGAAGAAGGCGCGCACCAGCGGCGGCTTGATCCCCAGCCGCTCGATGGGCACGTCCTGGTTGGAGAACGCGTCCAGGATCTGCTCCTTGGTGTTGCGGAGCAGCTGGAGGAAGGTCATCCCCTCGGAGATCTGGGTGCGCAGCAGCACGTGGTTGGTGAAGGGCCCGATGATGTCCTCCAGCTCGGGCCGGGTGCGCGCGCGGGTGGGGCAGCCCACCAGCATGTCCCGCTGCCCGGAGAGCCGGGCGAGGACGACGTTGAAGGCGGCGAACACCACCGCGAACAGCGTGGTGCCCTCGCGCTGCGCCAGCGCCACCAGCGCGTCCTGCAGCTCCTGGGAGATCTCCAGCCCCTCGTTGGCGCCCGCCGAGGAGCGCGAGCCCTGGCGCGGCGAGTCGGTGGGGATCTCCAGCGGTGGGATGTCCTCCTTCAGCTTCTCCTGCCAGAACTTCACCTGCCGCTCCGCCTCCTCCGAGGCGAGGAACTGCTGCTGCCAGATGGCGAAGTCGTAGTAGCCGACCGGCAGCGGCGGGAGCGGGTTGGGCTTCCCGTCCGCGAACGCGGTGTAGAACGCCACCATGTCCTTGAGGAACAGGTCGAAGGACCAGCCGTCCCAGGCGAAGTTGTGCGCGGTCAGCAGCAGCTCGTGCTCCTGCTCGCCGCGCTTCATCAGCATCAGCCGGATGGGCGGCTCCCAGTCCAGGTCGAACGGGCGCATGCCGTAGTCCCTGAGGACGGCGATGGCGCGGTCGTCCTGCCCCTTCGGCGGGAGCCCGGAGACGTCCAGCTCCTCGAGGCGGAGCAGGCGGTCCGGGGAGACCACCACCACCTGCCGGCCGCCGGACTCCGCGCGGAGCGTGCTCCGCAGGGTCTCGTGGCGGGCGACCAGCGCCGCGAAGGCCTTGCGCATCGCCTCCACGTTCAGCGGGCCCACCAGCCGCCACTTGGCGGACAGCGCGTGCACCGGGCGGGTGCCCGGGTCCATCTCCTCCAGCAGCACCAGGCGCGCCTGGTCCACCGAGAGCGGGGCCACGCTCCCGGCCGGCCGCCTGGGGATGGCGGTGGGCCCGGCCTCGGCGGTGCCCTTGGCGTCGTCCACCAGCTTGGCCAGCTTCTCCACCGTGGACGCTTCGAAGATCTTCCGGAAGGAGAGCTGCGCCCCGAACTTCTGGCGCACGCGCGAGAGGAGCTGCGAGGCCAGAAGCGAGTGGCCGCCGAGGGCGAAGAAGTCGTCGGTGGCGCCCACCCGGCCCACGGAGAGGATCTGCTGCCAGACCTCCGCCAGCCCGCGCTCGGTGTCGGTGCGCGGGGCGACGAAGGCGTCGGAGAGGCCGGCCGAGACGTCCGGCGCCGGGAGCGACTTGCGGTCGATCTTCCCGTTGGGCGTGAGCGGCATCCGGTCCAGCTTCACCAGGTGCGCGGGCACCATGTACTCGGGGAGCGTCTTCTTCAGGTGCGCGCGGAGGTCCCCGTCGGTCACGGACTGGCCCACGTGCTGGACCACGTAGCCGACGAGCCGGAGGTCCTCCGCCTTGAACTCGCGGACGATCACCGCCGCCTGCTTCACCGCCGGGTGCTGGGTGAGCTGGTCCTCGATCTCCCCCAGCTCGATGCGGAAGCCGCGCACCTTCACCTGGTTGTCGTTGCGGCCCAGGCACTCCATGTTCCCGTCGCGCTGGTACCGGACCAGGTCGCCGGTCCGGTACAGCATCCCCTCGCCGAACGGGTTGGGGATGAAGCGGTCCCGCGTCAGCTCCGGGCGGTGGTGGTAGCCCAGCGTCACCCCGCGCCCGCCGATGTACAGCTCGCCGATCACCCCCAGCGGCACGCGCTGGCGCTGCGCGTCCAGGACGTAGAGCTGGGTGTTCGCGGCCGGCTTGCCGATGAGGATCTTCTCCACCGGCGCCTTCACCTCGTAGAAGGTGGACCACACCGTGGTCTCGGTGGGGCCGTAGGCGTTCCACACGCTGGGCGCGCGCTTCACCAGCTCGATCGCCAGGTCCTTGGGCATCGCCTCGCCGCCGCACACGCAGCGCTTCAGGTCGCCGCCCGTCCACCCGGCGGCGATGAGCAGCCGGTAGGTGGCGGGGGTGGCCTGGAGCCAGGTGGACCCGGACGACTTCATCAGCGCCAGGAGCTTGGCGCCGTCGGTGGCCACCTCGCGCGAGGCCAGCTCCACGGTGGCCCCGGCCGTGAACGGGAGGATCACCTCCGCGACCGCGATGTCGAAGGAGAGCGTGGTCACCGCCAGCACCACGTCTCCGGCGCCCATCCCGGGGGCCCGCTTCATGGACTCGATGACGTTCACCACCGCGCGGTGCGGGACCTGCACGCCCTTGGGCTTGCCGGTGGAGCCCGAGGTGTAGATGACGTAGGCGGCGTCCTCCGGCTGCGCGTCGTCCGCGGAGGGCTGGAGCGGCGGTGCCTCCGCCGGGAGCTCCTCCACCAGCAGCAGGTGCCTGGCCTTCAGCTCCAGGTCCGCCGCCACGGACTTCTGGGTGACGATGACGTCGAGCTGGCCGTCCTCCACCATGAAGGCGAGGCGGTCCTTGGGGAAGCCCGGGTCCAGCGGCACGTAGCTGGCGCCGGACTTGAGGATGCCGTACAGGCCCACCACCATCTCCAAGGAGCGCTCCAGCGCCAGGCCCACGCGCTGGCCGCGCTTGACGCCCAGCGCGCGCAGCTTGGTGGCCAGCGCGTTGGCGCGCGCGTCCCACTGCCGGTAGGTGAGCGCCTTGCCCTCGAAGCGGATGGCGGCCTGGTCCGGGGTGCGCTGCACCTGCGCGGCGATCAGGTCGTGCACGCGCGCGGACGCGGGGACCTCCAGCGCGCTGGCCGCGTTCCAGGCGTCGAGCTGCTTCAGCTCGTCGTCCGAGAGCAGCGGGAGCGTGCCCAGCGCCGCGCCCTGCTGCGTCTCCAGGTCCTGCGCCATCCCGCGCAGCAGCCGCTCGTAGGCGGCCATCCACCGCTGGATGGTCGCCCGGTCGAAGAGGTCGGTGTTGTACTGGGTCTCCAGGGTGATCTTCCCGCCCAGCTCCACCGCGTTGACGAACAGCTCGTAGGTCTCGAAGGCGCGGGCGTTGGCGGAGAGCGCGCCCTGCAGCCCCGCGAACGGCAGCCCGGCGGCGCTCACCCCGCGGTCGAGGTTGAAGGTCACCGACATCAGCGGGAGCCGGCTGGGGTCGCGCTTGATGGGGAGCTTCTTGAGGAGGCTGCCGATGGTGAAGGACTGGTGCTCCTGCGCCTCCAGGATGTTGGTGCGGACGTCCGCCAGCAGCGCCTTGAGCGGCTTGGTCGGGTCCAGCTGGGTGCGGATGGGCAGCATGCTCACCGCGTGGCCCACCAGGTCCTGGTGCCCCTCCGCGGCCTGGCCGGCCACCGGGATGCCCACCACCACGTCGTTCTGGTTGGACAGCCGCGCCATCAGCGCCTGGAAGCCGGCCATCAGCATGGCGAAGAGGGAGACGCGCTCCTTGCTGCCGGCCTTGCGCAGCCGCGCCACCAGCTCCTCGGGGATGACCACGTCCTCGCGGCGGGAGGGGTACGTCTTCAAAGGCGGGCGCGGGCGGTCGGTGGGGAGCTCCAGCACGGGCGGCTCGCCGGCGAAGCGGTTGGTCCAGTACGCCTCGTCCGCCACCAGCGCCGCCGAGGAGGAGGACTCCTTCCTCGCCAGCTCGGCCGCGTAGCCGGAGAAGGGCTCCGCCGGCGGGAGGTCCGCCTTCGCGCCCTGCACCTGCGCCGAGTAGAGCACGCCCCAGTCCTTGGCCAGCACCGCCGCGGACCATCCGTCGCAGACCGCGTGGTGCGCGGTGAAGACCAGCTGGTGGCGGGTGGGGGAGAGCTTCAGAAGCTCCGCGCGCGCCAGCGGGCCGTTGGCGAGGTCGAACGGCGTGGTGACCACCCGCTGGAGGCGGGCGGCCAGCTCGGAGACGCGGACGGGTTCGGCCTGGGTGGAGAGGTCGACGCGCTCCAGCGGGACGTCCGCGCTGGCGTTGACCAGGAGCTTCTCGCCGTCCGCGCTGAAGGTGGAGCGCAGCGCCTCGTGCCGCTGGATCAGCTGCTTGAGGGCGGATTCCATCGCCGCGTCGTTCAGCGGGCCGTCGAGGACGACGGAGAACGACTCGTTGTAGGCGAGGTTGGCGTCCTGGGAGATCTGCGAGGAGGTCCAGACCTCCCGCTGCGGCTCGGTGGAGGGGACCGCGGAGAGGAGCTGGGCGCCGGCGAACGGATCGAATCCTTCAGGAAGGGGAGCGCTGGGCATGGCGGGCTTGGATATCCTAGCTCCCCGTGACTTCTGCAAGTCGTCCGTGGGCGAGGGTGCGCTTCGGCCAGCTCTGGGTCGACGCGGTGACGTTCGAGCAGGCGCTGGACGAGATCGAGCGCCTGGTCGAGCGGCGGCAGGGCGGGTCCGTCTTCACGCCCAACGTCGACCACGTGGTGAAGGTGGACGGGGACGCGGTGTTTCGCGCCGCGTACGAGCGGTGTTCGCTGTCGTTGGCGGACGGTCAACCGGTGGTGTGGGCGAGCCGCCTCCTGGGGGCCCCGCTGCCCGCGAAGGTGTCCGGGTCGGACCTGGTGCTCCCCCTGATGGAGCGCGCCGGGAAGAAGGGGTGGCGCGTCTACCTGTGCGGTGGGCCGCCGGGCGTGGCCGAGGCGGCGGCGGAGGTCGCCCGCCAGAAGTACGGGGTGACGATCGTCGGGACGGAGTCGCCGATGATGAAGCTGGTGGCCAACCCGGAGGACGACGCCATCGCCGAACGGGTGCGGAAGGCGGACACCCAGCTGTTGCTGGTGGGCTTCGGCGCGCCGAAGCAGGAGCTGTTCATCCAGCGGGCCGGGGCGAAGCTGGGGCCGGCGGTGTCGCTGGGCATTGGCGCGTCGCTGGACTTCATGGCGGGCCGGGTGCCGCGCGCGCCGCGGTGGATGTCGAAGAGCGGGCTGGAGTGGCTGTACCGGCTGGGGAAGGAGCCGCGGCGGCTGTGGCGGCGGTACCTGGTGGAGGATCCCAAGTTCGTCGCCATCCTGCTGCGGACCATGCGCATGCCGAAGGAGCAGCGCGTGCTGCCCGCGGGGTCGTGACAAGAATCGTCACGCGGGGCGCCGAGGAGTGTCAGTCTGTCAGGGGACGGAACCGGCGCCCCGAGTGAGGTGTCCTGGTACGTGCGGTGCAGCGAAGGCCGCGCGATATGAATGCTCCGACTTCCCGCCGAGCGCGCCTGGTCCGCGCCGGGTTCACGTTGATCGAGTTGATGGTGGTGGTGGTGATCATCGCGCTGCTGGCGGCGGTGGTGATCCCCACGGCGCTGTCCCGCTTGCAGCGCGCGGAGAGTCCGGCGCCGGCCCCTTCCCAGAAGCTCGCCCAGGCGCCGCTGGCCGTGACAGCGGCGGAGCTGGAGGCTTCGGACATCCAGGTGGAACTGGAGCCGCGCACGGTGCTGGACGGGGTACAGGCGTTCACCGAGTACGAGGCGGGATTCATCGGGCGCTTCACGGTGAGGAGCCAGGACTCGGCAGGGGGCGGGGTCTCGCTGCGCTTCCCGTTCCCGCCCGGGTTGCTGGAGGCGCGGGACGTCTCGCTCTCCCAGGTGGACGCGGCGGGCGTGGCGCGCGAGGCGGCCGGCGCCGTGTACCGGCTGGACGGGGTGGGGTGGACCGGGAGGATCCCGCCCGGCGAGCGGAGCACCTTCGAGGTCCGCTACCGGGCGCGCGGGCGCGACGCGTTCGTCTACGACGTGGCGGGGGACGGGCGGCGCTCCGGGCAGCTCGACGTGAGCGTCCACAGCCGGCAGGCGCGGCAGCTCACCATCCCCGCCGCGTCCCTGCAGCCGACGGAGCGGACGGGGGAGCGGATCTCCTGGAGGCTGTCGCACGTGCTCGCCACCCGGCCGGTGATGGTGGACCTGCCGGCCGCGAACAGCCCCATCGGGCAGCTCATCCTGCTGTGCCAGCTCACCGCCCTGGCGGTGATGCTGTTCGGCGCCGGCTTCTGGTACCTGGGCGAGCTGTGGAAGCCCGGGCGGCTGCGCGAGTTCCGCTTCGGCCACTTCCTGTTGCTGGCGCTGGACTACTCGCTGTTCTTCCTGGTGTTCGCGGTGGCGGCGTACCGCGAGCCGGTGTGGTTGGCCCTGGTGGTGGCGCTGGCGCTCAGCCAGCCGCTGCTGGTCATCCACCTCGCGCGCGTGTTCGACCCGCGCTTCGCGGTGCGGCTGGGGTTGCCGCTGTCGCTGTTCACGCTGGGCGGGGTGGTGGCGGGCGTCTACCTCGAGGGGCAGCGCCCGTACGTGTTCCTGGGCGTGGGGATGATCGCCGTCGCGGCGCTGACGCTGACGTACCGGCGGTGGACGGCGCAGCGGCAGGCGTGGCGGCTGGGCGAGCAGCGCGCGGCGGAGCGGAAGGCCCGGGAGGCGGCGCTGTCGAAGCCGCGGGCGGAGCTGGCGTCGGCGGTGGACCGGGCGGAGGCGGTGCTGCGGCGGGCGGCGGGCGGGGAGGTGGAGGAGGTCCGGGCGCGGCTGGCGGAGGCGGTGGCGTCGGCGCGCCAGCCCCTGGCGAGGCTGGAGGGTGGGGATGACGAGGCGCACGCGACGTGGAGCCGGGAGGCGCAGCGGGCGCTGGCGGCGAAGCTGGAGGCGGTCGGCGACGCCGCGTCCGCGCTGAGCGAGGCGATGAGCCGGGCGGAGGATCGCCGGCGGAAGGACCAGGAGCGGCGGGCCCAGGCGGCTCAACCCCAGGCGAGGTGCGTCGCGTGCGGCGCGGCGGTCGAGGCCGGCGGGAAGTTCTGCGGGCAGTGCGGCGCGCGCGGGTACGAGCAGATCCCCTGCGGGCGGTGCGGGGAGTCGCTGGAGGTCCCCATCCACCTCCTCCGCAGCGGGTGGGCCGACCGCGGCGTGCACTGCCGGTCGTGCGGGCAGGCGCTGGCGGTCCCTCAGGCGATCGCCGACGTGCCCGCTCCGAGAAAGCTAGGGCGACACGTAGCAGGCGGAGGCGTCGAAGGAGGGCGGTAGCGCCGCGACGTCCTCCTCGACGCCGAGGTTGTCCCAGGTCCGCGAGTCCACGAACGGGGTGTTGTACAGGTAGTAGAGCTGCCCGCTCCGGTCGTCGAAGGACTCCCGGAGCTCCAGGTGCTCGGCGGCCGAGTGGTAGAGCACCTGTGAGAAGCCGACCGCGCCCTCCGCCATCGTCAGCCGGTCGTTGGGGAAGTCGTTGCACACGCGCTGCTCGCCGTTGACGTACGCCACCACCCGGTCGCGCCGGATGAACAGGTCCATCCGCGTGCGCGGCGAGACCATCATCTGGTCGTCCAGCACCGGCTTGCCCAGCGGCCCGCCGTTGCCGTGCTGCTGCCGGTACCAGCTCTTCGCCACGAGGGAGTCGCGGTACTGGCTTGGGCTCACGTGCCGCACGCTGTCCCGCTCCGCCCGGTTGGCCGCGTTGACGATGATCCGCAGGTCCGACTCCGACCGGGTGCCGGTCGGGCCCAGCTCCATCGGCGACCCGTCCAGCGGGAACACCTGGAGGCAGTTCCACCCGGCGAGGCTGGGGTTCCGCCCGTCGGCGTCGTAGAAGAACGGCGTCTGGACGATCTGCGCGCGCAGCAGCCCGTTCGCGTCCAGCGTCTCCCCCGGCGCGTCCGAACCGCACACGAACATCCACCAGTAGCGGCGCGCGGTGGCGTTCGACGCCACCTCGTAGTGCAGGTGCAGGTAGCTCGAGTCGGAGAGCGAGAAGGTGCGCCGCGGGATGGCGACGTTGCTGCTGAAGATGTCCTGCCCCCAGTCCGCCAGCACGCTGTGCAGCTCGCCGCGCTCGATGAAGAACTGCGAGAGGTCCGCGCCCCACGTGTAGAACGCCCACTTCGAGTTGGTGGAGAGCTGGCCCGCCTGGCTCCGCCCGCCCGAGTCCGGGAGGTCGCGGACCACCTGCGGCTGATCGGCGTCGTCGCCGAAGCTGTCGAAGAAGGTGCCGGTGAGCGGCGGCTGCGCGGCGGTGGGGGTGACGATCACCGCGGTGCGGGCCAGCACCTTCGGCGCCACGCGCGGCGAGGGCACCCCCAGCATGCTCCCCGGCCCGTGGCCGTTGACGATCAGGCTGCCGTAGGTGCCGCGGATCTCGTCGCCGGTGAAGACGCTGAACGGGTGCTGGTCGTTGAGCGGCAGCTCGCGGATCGACACCGGGACGGTGCGGTGCTCGCTGCCCTGGACGCCGGTGAAGGGGCACGGCCGGTCGACGGCCTCGATGACGATCTGCGTCGGTCCCTGCAGGCCGGTGACCTCCACCTGGCGCATCACCGTCAGCGGGCCCGCCACGTCGTTGTGCTGGCGGTTGCCGGCGCAGTGGATGACCGTCCCCATCACCTCTTCGGTGCCGAACAGGAAATTGGAGGCGACGCGGGTGTCTTCGGGGACCCGGAACGCCCGGTAGTCGCGGGCGCCGTCGATCGCCGGGACGATCAGCACCGCGCTGTCGCGGTTGACGATGACCTTCACGCCCTCCATCAGGGGCGCCCCCACCCACTTCAGCGTGGTGCCGCCTTCCCCGGTGGGCGCGGCCGGGTTGGCGGCGAGCACCGCGTCGGCGCCGTCCGGGACGACGGAGTCCTGCTCCGGCAAGGGCTCGCAGCCGGACAGCGAGAGGAGCGTGAGGAGGGCAACCGGGCAGGCGTGGAACAGGTGACGCTTCATGGGGGCCGGTTCATACTGGCCACCAGGGAAAGCCCACAAGTTCGTGATGAACCGCATGCCCTCCCATGCGACAGCGGTGGCGCTGGTGGCGGTCGTCGCCGCCTGTGCGCCCCACCCGTGCGACGGCCTGAGCGCCTCCCGCTGCGAGCAGGTCCGCGCCCTGGCGATGCCCACCGCGCTCCCGCCCGCCCGCGGCAATGCCCACGCCGATGACCCCTCCGCGGCCGAGCTGGGCTTCCGGGTCTTCTTCGACAGCCGCTTCTCGTCGAACCTGGAGGTGCGCTGCGCCAGCTGCCACGCGCCCGAGCGGGCGTTCGCGGACGGGCTGGCGGTGTCCAGCACGCCGCTGGGCACGGTGGGTCGCAACTCGCCGACCGTGTTCAACGCGGCGGCGGGGACGTGGATGATGTGGGACGGGCGGGCGGATTCGGTGTGGTCGCAGGCGCTGATCCCCTTGGAGAACCCGGCGGAGATGGGGTTCACGCGGCTGGGCATCGCGCACCGGATCGCGTTGAGCTACCAGGCGCTCTACGAGGCCGCGTTCGGGTCGTTGCCGGACCTGAGCGATGGGGCGCGCTTCCCGGCGGCGGGGAAGCCGGGCGACGCGGCGTTCGATGGGATGGCGCCGGCGGACCAGGAGGCGGTGAATCGGATCGCCGCCAACGTGGGGAAGGCGATGGAGGCGTACCAGCGCAAGCTGTTCGCGGGGGCGTCCGGGTTGGATGCGTTCTTGAGCGGGGACGGGGGCGCGTTGAGCGGTGGGGAGCGACAGGGGCTGACGGTGCTGGCGAACGCGGGGTGCCTGGAGTGCCACGGTGGGCCGTACCTGTCGGACGAGCGCTTCCACCGCCTCGGGATGCCGGGCGCGGACCGGGGACGGGCGGCGGGGTTGGAGGCGCTGGCGGTGAGCGAGCTCCGGCTGGACGGCCGGTACTCGGATGACCCGGGCGCGTTCCAGCCGCCCCCTTCGCCGAGCGCCGAGGACGAGGGCGCGTTCAAGACGCCGTCGCTGCGGAACCTGACGCGGACCGCGCCGTACGGGCACGACGGCTCGTTCGCGACGCTCGAGGACGTGGTGGACTTTCACCTCCGGGGCGGAGGGAGCGGCGCGGATCCGCTGCTCCAGCCGCGCGCGCTGTCCGGCGGTGACCGGGCGGCACTGCTGGAGTTGTTGAGATCGTTGGAGGGCGCCGATCCGGGCCGCCCGTGGGATTACTGGCCAGAGGGCTGAATGAACCGACTGCTGTCCAACATCCTCCAGAGCCTGGAGCGAGATTCGAACCTGCCGATCGCCGCGCGCGTGGAGAAGGGCGTCCGGTACGCGGCGGCCATCGCCTCCGCGCCGGTGTGGCTGCGCGAGTGCACCCGCGTCGGGCGGCGCCCGCGGACGATGGGGAGGCCGAGGATCGAGAACCGGGGGACGATCGAGATCGGGGACGAGGTCATCCTGAACTCGTCGTTCAGCCCGGTGGACCTGACCGCCGCGGAGGGCGGGCGGATCGAGCTGGGGAGCCGGGTGGCGATCAACTTCGGGTCCAGCATCACCGCGCGGTCGCTGGTGAAGTTGGGGGACCGGGTGAGCCTGGGGCCGTACTGCATCCTGTCCGATTCGGATCTCCCGGCAGGGGGGGAATCCCAATCCCAGCCGATCGAGATCGGCGAGGACACGTGGCTGGCGGGGCGGGTGACCGTGCTGCCGGGGACGAAGATCGGCAAGGGGTCGGTGATCACGGCGGGGAGCATCGTCTCCGGGGTCATCCCGGACGGGGTGGTGGCGGGGGGGAGCCCGGCGCGCGTGCTCCGGAAGATCGACCGGGAGGGT
>Ga0268264_10004139_pt1 | contig 12410 bp, 14 predicted proteins | sample KBSSwiS32_FD_190357 | JGI IMG/M metagenome (GOLD analysis project Ga0268264, IMG submission 190357) | Switchgrass rhizosphere microbial communities from Kellogg Biological Station, Michigan, USA - KBS Switchgrass S3-2 (SPAdes) (version 2) | ecosystem: Host-associated > Plants > Roots >... | reverse complement strand
GACGGTGGGCAGCAGATCAACGTCGGGTTCGACGACAACAACAACGGCGTGCTCGACCCGTCCGAGATCACCCAGACGACCAACGTCTGCAACGGCGCCCAGGGGCCGGGCGGCGACGCCGGTCCCCAGGGTCCGCCGGGTCCCCCGGGTGCGGACGGCGACGCGGGCGTCCAGGGTCCGCCGGGTCCGCCGGGTGCGGACGGCGACGCGGGCGTCCAGGGTCCGCCGGGTCCGCCGGGTGCGGATGGCGACGCGGGCGTCCAGGGGCCTGCTGGTCCTACCGGTCCGACTGGCCCCACCGGTCCGACCGGCCCCACTGGTCCCGCCGGTCCGGAAGGCCCGCAGGGCCCGCCGGGCGTGTGCGGCTGCTCCGCGGGCGGCGGGCTGGAGAGCATGTTCGGCCTGCTGGCCCTCCTCGGCGCCGCGGTCCGGCGCCGGCGGCGGCTGCTGTAGTCGGGAAGTGAAGTGACCAGGGCCCTCGCCGCCACGCGCGGCGAGGGCCCGCTTCATGCCGGGGACGGAGAGCGGGATTCGGGTGACTTGACCGCGGCGCCGCGCAGCGCCAGCGACAGCACTTTCGCCACCGTCGACGGCGCGAAGAGCCCTCCCGGCCCATGCCGGGTGAGCGGCCCTCCCGCCGGAAAATTCCCGGGCCCGCTACGTCACGTCACGCGCTGCCGCGGCGTGAGGTGCTTGCGGTCGTACATCCCGGAGATGAACAGACCGGTGCAGGCGATCAGGACCACGGCCCCCGCCACGATGGCGGCCACGGCGTGCATCACTGCCCCGGCGATGATGGCCACGATGGCCAGGACGCCGAACGCCACGCAGGCTCCCAGGAACCAGTTGTTGGTTGTCATCACTTCCTCCAGTCGCACCTCGCAAGTAAAGTCCGGCGAGTCCAATCCGGGAGGGCCCCCGGAGGCGCGGCGCCCACACCCGCCCCCTCCCCGGACGAGCGGCGCGACTTACCTTCCGCCCAGCGGACGCCCTCATGCGACTCAACCGGCTCCTCTTCCTCGTCGCCGCGCTCCTGCTGGCGATCGCCTTCTGCGTGGAGGTGGGCTCCAGCTTGCTGAAGGTGCCGGCGCCCTCGCTCGCGGCCATGCAGGCGGCCGTGCGGCGGGAGGACCCGTCGCTGGACGAGCCTGCCGCCCGCGCCCAGGCGGCCGACCTGCTGAAAGCGCGGGCGGAGGAGCCCCCGCGGCCCGGGCTTGCCATCCCCTCCCTGGCGCTCCTGGACGGGCTGCTGCTGTTCACCGTGCTGCTGGTGGGGCTGTCGCTCCTCCTCCCCGAGCGCATCCACGGCCGCGTGCAGGGCGTGGCGAGCCTGGTGGTGGCGGTGGTGGACATCCTGCTCGCGCTGCTGCTGGTCCCGCTGACGCTGTCGCTGTTGCTGTTGATGTTCGGCCTGTTCGTCGCCGCGCCGTTCGGCACGCTGGCCTACCTGGCGGTCTGGGGGTTCTTCGACCGGGGCGGGGCGGCGGCCACGCTCTCCATCATCATGGGCCTCAAGGTGGCCTTCGCGGTGGTGCTGGTGCTCTCCCAGCCGCGGTTCGTCCAGAACAAGGGCCTGGTGCTGCTGGTCGCCACCTCGCTCCTGGCCAACGTGGTGGTGGCGTTCCTCCACGGCCTGGTGCCGCTGGTGATGGTGAGCATGACCGACGCGCTGGCGGCCATCGTGGTGGGCGTCCTCGCCTTCGTCTGGTCGGTCCTGATGGTGGTGGGGGCGCTGGTCTCCATCGTCCGGGCGATCCGGAGCGCCAAGGGGAAGGACCGCGAGCCCCCTAGCCGACGTGCACCTGACATCCGACCATCGGGTTCACCGGTGCCTGGCAGGTGATCTCGACGCCGGCGCCCCGCTGGCCCACCTGGAGGTCCACCCGCTGCGACGTCCCCGGGCGCTTGAGCTGCACCGGCACCGCGCGCCCCTGGCCCTTCGGCTTGAGCACCACGGTGACGCCGTCCGTGGTGGTCACCTTCAGCGACCTCGTCAGGGCCCAGGCGCCCTTCACCTCGAAGGCGCAGCGCTGCCCCGCCGGCAGCGGGCGGCGGCACGGGTCGCCCTCGAAGTCCTGGTCGGCGACCGGCTTCGGGCGCTCGAGCCAGCGCTCCTTGAGCGCGGACTTGTCCGGCGTGCGGTCCTCCGGCCCGCGCTGCAGGACGCCCACCACGAAGAGCGCCACCACCGCCAGCAGGGCGAGGATGAGCAGGAGGGTGGACGGCTTGGGCGCGCTCACCAGTGGCTCCCCGAGAAGCGCTGGTAGGACTTGAGCGGCTGCGTCCCGACCTGCGGGAGCCCGCAGAACGGGCAGAACACCCGGCAGACGTTCCCGATGCAGAAGCCGGTCGCGCACTCCGTGGGTTGCGTGCAGCGCTGGCCCGCCGTGAGGAGGCACTTGTTGGTGGCGGTGCACACCAGGGCGGGGGGGCGACAGTCCTGCGCCGCGGTGGCGGCGGTGCACGCGCCGTCGTCGCGGGCGCACGTGTGGTCGGGGCGGCAGAAACCGGAGGAGCACAGCGCGTCGCCGGCGCACGACTGCTCCGGCTTGAGCAGGCAGGCCTTGGTGCCCGGCCGGAACTCGACGCACTTCTGGTCGGCGCTGCAGGTGGAGTCCGCGGCGCAGTTGGTGCCCACCGGCACGTTCTTGCGATGGCCCAGCACCTTCACCAGCCCGAACGCCCCGCCGGCGATCACCACCACGCCGGCCGCGAGGAGGACGATCCACCACGGGAACTTGCGCTCCACGTGCTTGACGACGATGGGGACGGGCGCGCTCTCGGCGTAGATCTCGTCCGGCTCGGCGAGCGACGAGACCACGATGTGGAACGGGTAGGTCCCGTCCTTGAGCTTGGCCGGCAGCTCCACCTTGACCGTGATCAGCCTGGTCTCGTCCGCGGCCAGCTCCGGCTCCGCCTTCTCGGGCGGGATGTGCAGCCAGCCGCCGTCCGTCTCGCCGTCCGGCCGGACGTGCGCGCGGGTGCGGATGCTGCGCGGCAGCTTGTTGGAGACGGTGAAGGCGACCTCGGCCGTCTCCCCGCTGTTCATCTTCACCTTCGGCGCGGATGGCGTGATGTCGAACGCGCGTGGCATGGTGGTTCCCCCCTAGGAAGACTGCGGTCGTTGAACGATGAGCTCGTAGGTGACGGACGCCGGCTTCTCGCGCTGGACGATCTGCTCGACGAGCGGCCGGAGGCCGGCGGCTTCGGCAGGGACGGTGACCCGGACGTGGAACGGGCGGACGCGCTCCTCCACCTGGAAGCCGGTCACCCCGGTGGCGATCTCCAGGAAGCGCACCAGCCCGCGCGCGGTGCCGCGCCACTGGGCCAGGTCGAAGGCGGCGGCGATCAGCTCGCGCAACAGGCCCGGCGCCGCGTTCAGCGCCACCTCCAGGTCCATCCAGCGCGCCAGGAGCGGCACGAAGCGCTCCGGGGTGCGCCGCGGGTCGAAGAAGGCGTCGAGGTCCTGCAGGACGGCCTCGGACGGCGCCTGGAGCGCGCTCATCGCCTCCAGCGCCGCGGCCAGCGGCGTGCCGCCCTCGCCCAGGGTGCGCTGGAAGACGCCCGGCAGCAGCCGCTGGATCTCAGAGGACCGCATCGTCGTGCACCACCTCGATGTCGTGCTTGCCCGAGCAGAACAGCCACGTCGGAGGCAGGGTGACCTTCTGCGGCTCCATCAGCTCGCGGCGGGAGCAGGGCTCCCAGCGGCGCGCGTCTTCACTGCGCACCACGCCGCTGGGCCCGCCGGCCAGGACCAGCTTCCCGTCCGGCGCCGCGGCCAGGGCCTGCACCGGCTGGAAGAGGCGGCCCTCCTCGCGCAGGGGCAGCCCGCTGCCCACCTCGGGCCGCTTCCACTCCGCGCCCTCGCGGCTGGAGTCCAGCCAGAGCACGCCGCTGCGGTGCGTCCCCACGTAGACGGTGGACCCGGCGAAGGCCAGCGACAGGCAGCTCCCGCCGTCCCAGCCCTTGCCCCAGCTCTGCCAGGCGCCTTCCTCGCCCGTGGTGAGCTCCAGGGAGCGGCAGCCGCGCCCCACCTCGGCGCCGCTGGCCGCCGCCAGCCCGGCCCACAGGAACGTGCGCGGGCCGTCGCGCTGCATCCGGAGCACGCGGACGTCCTCGTTGGTCAAGCCGGCGTTGGTGAAGGACCAGGCGCCGCTGCCGGAGGAGGTGACGAACACGCCGCGGCCCTGCATGGCGGAGACCGCCACCCGCCAGGCGCCGGTGAGGTCCACCGCGCTGGCCACCGCCCAGGCGCCGAGGTCCGGGTCGGCGGGGTCGATGGCCAGCTGCACCGGCCGCGCGCCGCGCTCCAGCGAGAGCGAGAACAGGCCCACCCGCGTGGCCAGCAGCAGCAGCGGCTGGCCGTCGCGCATGGTCCAGGCGAGGTCCTCCACCGCGTCCACCGTCTGCGGCTGCGGCTCCCAGGTCTCCCCGCAGTCCAGCGACACGTGCAGGCGCGAGCGCTGGTCGTCGTCCGCCAGCCGGGCCGCCACCGCCAAGAGCCCGGCGCGGGCCGGGTGCGCCGCCACGCGGTCCACCGACTCGCCGGAGAAGGCGCCCGCCGGCTCCCAGCCGTCCGCGTCGTTGATGGTCCGGAAGACGGTGTTGCCGCTGGCGGCGTACCAGGTGTCGGGCTGGAACTGGTCGGCGGCCAGCGCCCGCGTCACCTCCGGCACCTCCTCCACCAAAAGGCGCACCTCCTCCACGTGCGCCACGCCGGGCTCGGAGAGGAGGACGTCGTAGACGTTGGAGACGCGGAGGGCCTGGCCGAACCGCCAGCCGGCGCCGCCGCCCGGGTGCGGGAGCGGGCTCAAGGTGCGGTGCAGGCGCGCCACCACGCGCTTGCGGATGGCCTCCGGGTCCTCGGCGCGGTGGGCGACGACGCGGGCCGCGGTGGAGACGCACTTGAGCCGCGTCCAGCTCGCCACCACCTCCGTCCCCATCGTCTTGCGGGCGTCCAGCTCGTCCTGGATGCGCCGGCGCGCCTCTTCGGTCTGGTGCTCGCGGAGCGCCTCGGCGGTGACGCCCTCGTCGTCGGCGCCGCGCACCTCGGGCGGCAGGTCCGGCACCAGCAGCACCTCCACCGTGCCGGGCGCGGCGTGGCGCCAGAGCGCGGAGCGGGTGAAGGCCCGGGCGCGGCTGATCGCCGCCGAGGTGCGCAGCGCCAGCGCCTCGAAGTCGCGGGCGGACACCGCGCGCTGGAGCGAGTGGATGGCCTCGGAGCCGCGCAGCAGCGCGTTGGCCAGCGTCTCCCCGGCGCGGCCGCCCACCGCCGGCTTCTCGTTGTCGGCGGTGAGCTTGACCGGCAGCGGGTCGCGGATGGCGCGGAGCGAGTGCGCGGGCACGTTGCCGGCCGGACCGCTGCCGGGGCGCCGGTACCAGGCGCGGATCTCCCGCCCGGGAGGCGGCACCGCGGCCATCGGCACCGGCGCGGGCGCGAGCGCGCCGTCCTCCTCGCGCTGGAGCGCGGGCGCGAAGGTCACCGTCCCGGAGGCGCGGTCCGCCACGTAGGCGTACGGGTCCGGGCCGAGGTGGCTGAAGCTCTCCACCTCCCGCCACAGCCGGAACACCTTCTCGCCCAGGCGGCGCGCCGGCGCGCGCTCGTCCAGCTCGCCTTCGACGGCCTCGACGCCGACCACCAGGTCCAGCTCGTCTCCGGTGGGCGCGATGACCGGCGCGCGCTTGAGCCGGAAGGAGAGGCCGGGCCGGCCGGTGCCCGCGCCCAGCAGCTCCGCGTTCACCACCTCCGCGTGGTAGGCGACCACCTGCACCGACTGCGCGCCGGCCTCCAGCCGCCCCTCGGTGGCGGTGGTGAAGACGACCGGCGCGCCGCCGCCCTCGCCGCCCTGGGCCGCGACCCGGGTGCCGCGGGGGATCTCCACCGGGCGGGTCACCGGCGCGTCGGCCTGGAAGGTGAGCGTCACCACCGCCGCGCTGGGCGGGTGGAGGCGGACGCCCATCAGCTTGAGCAGCTCGACGTGCACCTTCTCCGGCAGGCGGTTGAGCCGGTAGAGCATCACCTCGGTGAGGTAGGAGAAGACCTCCAGCAGCACCATGCCCGGGTCGTGCGGGGAGTGGTCCGTCCAGTCCGGGCACGTCTGCGTCACGCGCGCCTTCGCCTCGGCGAGCAGGTCGTCGAAGGTGCGGTCGTCCAGGTTGGGCGAGGGCAGGCTCATCCGGGCGCCCCCTCGGTGAGCTGCAGCGCCACCACCACCTGGTCCCGGCGCTGCGCGGCCCGCACCTTGTAGTCCACGACCACCTCCAGGACTCCCGGCTGGTCCGGGTCCTGGTTGGCGTCCACGCGGAGCACGGCGATCCGCGGCTCCCACCGCTCGAGCGCGCGCCGCACGTAGTGGATGGCCAGCCCGGCGGTGGTGCCGTCGTTGGGCGCGAAGAGGAGGCGGTGGAGGTCGCAGCCGTAGTCTGGGCGCATCACGCGTTCGCCGGGGGTGGTGGAGAGCAGCAGCAGCACCGCCTGGCGCACCGCCTCCACGCCGTCCGCCAGCTCCGGCGCGCCGGTGGGACCCACGCGCAGCCCGGCCGGCGGCTCGTCGAGGTCCGGGTGGTAGAAGCGGAAGCCGCGGTTGTTCGGGGCGCCCTTCATTCGTCCCTCATTGATCTCCCAGGACCCAGTCCTGGCCGGGCTCCCGCACCTGGTAGTGCACGGTGCCCGGCGGAGTGCCGTCGGTGAGGCCGCGCACCGAGTCGAGGCAGATCCGGTGGCCGTCGATCCGCAGGAAGGTGGAGTAGCCCTGCTCGACGGCCAGGGTGCGCAGGCACGGCTTGATGGCGATGCCGTAGTTCGGGCAGCGGGAGATGCTCCGGTGCTCCGGGTCGTCCTCCACCAGGAGCTTGCGGCCCTCCACCGCGACCCAGGTCTGCGACGGCTGGATGGAGACCTTCCCCAGCAGGTGGTCGCAGGTCAGGGCGGCGTCCTCGGTGAGCAGGCGCATGGGCGTCACTTCCTCTCGAAGTCCACCGCGTCGCCGCGGATGACGATCCCCTTGCCCGGCGCCTCCAGCGTCAGCGGCACCGCCGCGTGGAGGTGCACGCCGTCCGGCCCCAGCTCCAGGAAGCTGCCCGCGGGGTCCTGCAGCCGGAGCGTCTTGCGCGCGTCGTCCAGCACCACCTGGTGGCCGGCCCGGCTGTGGAGGGAGAAGCGCTGGACGCGCCCCGACTCCACGCCCGCGTCGGGCGGGCCGTCCGCGCCGTAGAGGCCGCCCAGCACCACCGACTCCGCGGGGTCGCCGTGGGTGTAGAGGAGCAGCACTGAATCGCCCACGTCCGGGACCAGGGTCAGGCCCTTCTTCCCGCCCGCGCCCAGGGTGCAGATGGGCAAGAGGTCCGTCTCCACGTCCGCGTGCGCGGGGAGCCGGGCGCGGACCCGGCCGGTGCGGTCGTCCACCGCGGTCACCACGCCCAGCGCCATGCCCGCGCCGGTGGGCCGGGGAGGGAGCGGTGGCGGCGCCGTGGAGAGCGCGCTGAGGAAGCCGCGCTCGGCGTCGATGGTGTGCGTCACCTCGGTGAGCACGTAGGCGCCGGTGAGGGACGGGGCCAGACCGCGCACCTCCACCTTCGCCAGTGGGCGCAGCCGCGGGTCGCCGGAGGCCACGCCGCGGAGGACCACCTCGCGCGCCGCGCCGGCATCGAGCAGCGCCTGGGCTTGGCCCTCCACGTGCGCGTCCACCTCGGCGGCGACGTCCGGGAGGATCCGCTCCGGGGACGGCGGGGAGAGCGAGGCGCCGGCGGTCCGCCCGGACCTCGCGGCGGTGGCGGTGGCGGTGTGCGGGGCCGGGTCGCGCGCGTTCCACCCGCCGCCGCGGACGGTGCGGAGCGTGCCGCGGGCGTTGAGCTCGACGTCCGCCTCGAGGAGCGACTCCCCGTAGGCGAGCGGCAGCGCGTCGCCCAGCCCTTCGAGGGTGGCCAGGTGCAGGGTGCGGCCGCGGAGCGCGAGGTACAGGCCGGAGCGCGCGGCGAGGTCCGCGAGCAGCTCCAGGTCCGTCTGGGCGTGCTGCACGCGGTGCTTCCAGGCGGGCGCCGGGCCCGCGGCGTCCACCTCCACGCCGAGGTCGGCGGTGAGCTCGCGCGCCAGCTCCAGCGCGCTCACGCCCGCGTGCGCGCGGACGGGCAGGCGCTCGCGGAGGTGGTGGAGGAGGTCGTAGCCGCGGATCCGCAGGCGGAGGTTGCGCCGCGGGCCGTAGGCGAGCTCGACGGCGGTGACCTCGCCCTCGAAGAGGGGTGGGAGCTCCGCCGGGCCGGCGCGGATCTCGAGCGGCGTGCCGGGCGCGACGCCGTCGCGGGCGAGGGTGCCGCGCGGATCGGCGAGGACCAGCTCGCACTGGGTGGGGATGGAGAGGGCCTGGCGCACGCGCACGCGCTCCACCGAGGTCAGCGCCGCCGCGGGGAGCGGCGCGCCCCCGAGGCGGATCTCCAGCGCCGGCAGCCCCGCGAGCGTCATGGGCCCTCCCACGCCGGAAATTGGGGCGCGCGTTGCGCGCGGAGGCACCGTGCGTGGTGGGCGAGCATCATGGGCCCTCCCGCGCCGGAAATTGGGGCGCGCGTGCGCGCGGAGGCGCCGTGCGTGCTGCGCGAGCGTCATGGCCCTCCCGCGCCGGGATCTGGGCGCGCATCGTTGCGAGGAGGAGGCGCCGTGCGCGGTACGCGAGCGTCATGGGCCCTCCCGCGCCGGGATCTGCAGGACGGTCCCGCCCTGGAGGCGCAGCGGGTCGTCGAGGTCGTTCGCGGAGGCGAGGTCTCGCCACCGGGAGGGATCGCCGAAGAGGCGCGCCGCCAGCTCGTCCAGGCGCTCGCCGCCGCCACCGCCGCCGTCCCCACCGATGGGCGCCCCGCCTCCCACCACCACGTGGGTGTCGGCGATGGAGCCGGTCTCGCCGCCGGCCGGCGCCACCGGCGCGCGCGGGCGGGCGGGGACGGCGTCGTCCGGGACGCGGCGCAGGCGCAGCGAGAGCCAGGAGCGGCGCGGGGCGCCGGAGGACGCGAAGTGCTCCAGGCGCTCGGCCAGCGCGGTCACCACCGCCGCCACGTTGACGGACTTGCCCCAGACCAGCCGGGCCACCTCGGGCTGGAGGACGCCGTCCACCACCGCCGCGCTCTCGGAGAGTCGCCACAGCGGGCCGGTGAGGTCGCGCACGTCTTCGGTGTGGATGGTCGAGCCGGGGACCGAGACGTCGAAGAGGAGCTTCAGCGATAGCTCGGTGAACCCTCCTCCGGTGAAGATCAGCGGGTCGTCGCGCAGGGCCGCGCTGGAGACGCCCACCCCGATGGAGCGGCGCGCGCGGACGCCGGAGAGGCGGCGCACCACGAGGTGCTCGGGGTTGAGCAGGCAGCCGATCTGCTCTCCGCTGGACTCGATGAGGAAGGTGGCGCGCTCCATCAGTCACCTCGTTGCTCGCGTGCGATCCGGTGCAGGCGCTCCAGGCGGCGGAGGAAGGCATCCTCGAGGTCAGCGGGCGGTGGCTCCGGAGGGAGCTCCGGCCAGGGGTCGCGGAGGTCCGCCCCACGCCATGGCACGAGGTCCGGGTCCGCCGCGCGCGGCGGCGTCGCGCTGCTGAGGCTCGCGCCGCGGGCCGAAGCCTCGACCGCTCCCGCGTCGCTCGGCGGCGCGCGGTTCCACCGCGACTCCGGAGCGGCCGTGCGGCCCATCAGCCAAAGCTCGCGCTCCGAGAGGCCGTCGTGGCTCCGGCGCGCCGCATCGCCCCGCGATTCCGGCCGCGCCGTGTGCCCCTCGACGAGTGGGGGCACGTGCGAGACGACGTCGGGTGAGGGTGGGTGTGGCCACCCTCCGCCGTGAGGCGCGGCCTCCTCGCGCTCGCGGCCCTGTGGTGTGAGATCGCGCGCTCCCTGGGCGTCGAAGTCGCCCCGGTCCTGCGCCGGCCTCGGGCGATCGGCGGGTGGCGCTCGCGCTCCAGACCGCGAGCGCCCGAGGGACTGCGCCGCCCTCCAGGCGCGCTCGGTCCAGCGGAGGACATGCGGCTGGGTGGTCCGCGCCGAGGCGCTGGTGCCAGCACCGTCTTGCGACCCGGCTCCGTCGCTTCTGCCGCGCGCGAGCGCCCCGGTATCGTCGGCCGGGAACCGATCGAGCCCGAAGGCCACCTCCATCCGCGCCGCGCCCGACCCGGCCCGGCCGGAGAGGGCGTCGTGAGCTCCGCGCCGCGCTTCACTCGAATTCGCCGGCGGAGGCGCCGCCGGCGCTCCGGTGTCATCGGCCGGGAGCCAGTCGGGCCCGAAGGCCATCTCCGATCGAGTGGCCTGTGCCGCCGTGCCCGCACCCGCCCGGCCTGGTGATGATGCCTCCGCGGCTCGGCTCGAGAGGGCGCCGTGACCTCCGCGCCGCGCCTGACGCGGATTCGCCGGCGGAGGCGCACCGGGCGGCTCCGCCCTGGCGGTCCGTGAGCCAATTCCTCGTGCCTGGAGTGGAGGCGCCGGCGGCAGATCCAGCCCCACCAGCAACTCCGGCGCGGCTGCCTGCACCCGCGCCACCCACTCCTCCAGCGCCCCGCGCTCCGGCTCCTCCGGTGGCGGCGGAGCCCCGGCCGCGGGCTCCTCCCAGGCGATCTGGTCCGCCCACGCCTGGGCCCACCGCGCGATGCGGACCGCGACGGCGCGGCGCAGTCCGCCCGACCTCACGGTGCCCCGCCCCTGGTGAGCGACTCGTAGCAGAGGACGAGCGTGCCGATGGCGATCTCCCGCCCGAGCGCGTCCATCGGCGACGCCCGCCACTCGCACGGCCACGCGTCGTTCAGGTTCCACCGGACGCGCTCGCCCACGCCCCCGGGGCCCAGCATCACCAGCGAGACGTTGCGCCGCTCCGGCGCCCCCTCCACCGACTTCTGGAACCAGTTCCAGAGCATCGGCGAGGTGGTCATCCCGAACCGGCAGATCACCTCGCTGTACTCGGGGATCCCGGCGAAGAGGCGGACGCTCTTCGCCTCTCCGCCCTCGCGGTAATAGACGGGCGGCACCCGCACCGCGGGCGCGCTGCAGTAGATGAAGTGCGCTTCGGTGGCGGGGTCCACGATCAGTCGGAACTGCCACTTGCGCAGGAGGCTGACGCCCGCCGACGGGTGCTCCGGCGCGCCTCCGTCTCCAGGAGGCGGCGCATCGGGTGGCTGTGGATCAGGCATTGGTTCCCTCCGTGACCTCGGCCCCGCCCTGGTGCTGGCCGATCTGGAAGATGACGAACTCCGCCGGCTTCACCGGCGCGATGCCGACCATGACCCGCACCTCGCCGGCGTCGATCACCTCCGGCGGGTTGGTCTCGTGGTCGCACTTGACGAAGAACGCCTCCTGCGGCGTCCGCCCCATCAGCGCGCCCTGTTGGTACAGCCGGAGGAGGAAGTGCGACAGGTCGCGCTTGAGGTGTCCCCACAGCGTCACGTCGTTGGGCTCGAACACCACCCAGTTGGTGTGCCGGGCGATCGACTCCCGCACCATGATGAACAGCCGGCGGACGTTGATGTACTTCCACTCGTCGGGGTCCAGCGTGCGAGCGCCCCAGACCCGCGTCCCCTCCGCCGGGAAGTGGCGGATGACGTTCACCCCCGCCTGGTTCAGCGGCCCCTGGTCCTCGCGGGTGATCTGGTACGCGAGGTTGGTGACGCCGGCGACGGGCTCGTTGGCGGGCGCCTTGTGGATGCCGCGCTCGGCGTCAACCCGCGCGTAGATGCCGGCCATCGCCCCCGAGGGCGGGATGTTGACCAGCACGGACGGGTCGAACGGATCCCGGCAGGTGATGTAGGGCGCGTAGTAGGCGCCGTAGGAGGACTTGCGCGCGCGATACCCCTTCGCCTCGTCGGAGGTGCCACCGCCTGGGCCGACTCGCCCCCGCCCGCCCGCCGGCGGCGTGGCCTCCGCGGTGGCGACGGTGGCCAGCGCCTCGAAGCTCTCCAACTCCTCCGGGCAGTCGAGGATGGCGAAGCACCGCTTGGTCCGCTCGCAGAACCCCAGCAGCGTCTCGTAGGAGGGCGCGTCGGAGTACCCGGGCGCGGCGACCAGCGACACCTCCTCCACCGGCTCCAGCGCCGCGATGCCCTGCCGCTGCCCGCCGGAGACCCGCCCGGCGATGGAGCCGCCCTCGCCGACATTGAGCACGTAGCAGCGGGAGCCGTTATTGTCGAAGAACGCGGCCACCGCCTGCGCCAGGCGGGTGCTCTTCGGCTTCTCCCCCGGCGCGAAGAGCCTCACGAAGTGCAACCAGTTGTTGACGGGCTTGGGGCGGTGGAGGAAGGCGCCTGGGTCGGGCGCCACGCCGATGAAGGCGCAGACGCTGGACCCGACCATCTCGATGGGCTTGGGCCCGCGCGAGACCTCTTCCACGTACACGCCTGGCGTCAGATGAATGGGCACGTCATCCCTCCTCGATCTGGAACTGGAGCGTCAGCGGCGACCCA
>Ga0268264_10004137_pt1 | contig 12411 bp, 10 predicted proteins | sample KBSSwiS32_FD_190357 | JGI IMG/M metagenome (GOLD analysis project Ga0268264, IMG submission 190357) | Switchgrass rhizosphere microbial communities from Kellogg Biological Station, Michigan, USA - KBS Switchgrass S3-2 (SPAdes) (version 2) | ecosystem: Host-associated > Plants > Roots >... | reverse complement strand
TTATAGGTCTCCTGGATCATCGGCTGACGATCCGCGCCGCAGACTCGTACACTTTTTCGGTCATTGAACTTCACGGCGCCACTGAGACTGTGGCAAACGGCATCAACATGCTCGGCCGCGTCGTCGGTTATTACCAGAACGATACAGGCACTCACGGTTTCCTCCTCGAACCGGACGGTGCGTTGGTCACGATTGACTTCCCCGGCGCACGATGGACTGCAGCTTTCGGCGTCAACAATGCCGGGCAGATTGTGGGAGGCTATGGTTCCACCGATAAGGCCACCGGACGTCATGGCTATTTGCTCAGTGGCGGCTCCTTCTCGTCCTTTGACGTCCCGGGAAGCATCGACACGGTGGCGAGGGGAATCAACAGCCGCGGGCAGATCGTGGGCGAGTACATGACGCCCGACGGCGTACGTCACGGATTTCGCTTGAGCGGCGGGTCTTACGCCTCGGTTGAGTTTCCTGAGAGCGGAGCGGGATCCGCAAATGGCATTAACGATTCCGGACAGATTGTGGGCCTCGCCGGCGCCGGTCCGAGCTCTTCCGGGTTCCTGTTTAACTCAGGATCCTATTCACGAATCACTCTACCGGACAGTGTTTACACGGAACCTTATGGCGTGAATAATCTTGGGGACATCGCCGGGCAGAAAGGCGTTTCCGAGGGTCCCTTTCAGGGCTTTCGGCGTATCGACGGCGCATACACATCGGTGGATCTGCCAAATTACCCCGCATCGTGGGATGCGCGTGGGATCAATGATCTCGGGCAGATCGTGGGCAGATTTATTGACAGAAACGGTCGCAGCCACGGTTACCGAGCGACGCCTGCAGCGCTGCGGCTCGGTCCTTCGGAACCGAGCTCCCCACTACGTATCTCCGATGTTGGGGTAACACGCGGCACCGCCGGCCCCGCAGGCCCTCCGGGGCCGCAAGGACCTCCAGGCCCTGCCGGTCCGCAGGGTCCAGCAGGACCCGCCGGTCCGGCCGCAAGGCCCGGTGTTGCGGTCGGACTCAATCCCCTGGAAGTGGTAGGCGAGGCTCTTCGAAGAACCAACGAAGCTCTTCAGAGAGCCAACACTGCAGACAAATTGGACTACGTAGGAAAGGCTCGAGCGGATGTCGCGGCCGGGATCAGGCATGTGGAACAGGCCATCCTTGGGACCCCCGCTCCTGAACCCGTATCTGTAGTTCAGCCGGACTTCAGTTTCCCCGAGAGCGAACGCGGCCGTCACACCAACATGGAGATCGCCCTAACTAATCTCGGTCTAGCGCTCGATGCACTCGAACGGGTTCCTCGCGCGAATCTGGGCGGATTTCGAACCGTTATCACCAATGACATCGCGGCAGCTGCGAAGGATGTCGTCGGGGGCATCAATTATGCGAAGGCTTACCGCGAACGTCGCAACGCCACCGTCGGGCCGGCTGCTCCTATCGACTGACCACGTCTGTCGAAGTTTAGGACCCGGATCTTTACGACATCAAACGATGGAGCCTTTGGAAGTGCGATCCTAACGGCATCTCCTGAAACCCTGAGATCAATTCCCGTAACTCAAATTCGAAATCAGGCCGCCGAGTTTCGCCCGCACCGAAGCGATTTCTTGTTCTGTGTTTTCCATTCCGGAGCGCGCAATGTCAATCCGGTCTTCCTGCTTCTTGAGTTGATCGAGGTACCGGACCCTCAGTTGTTGGTCTTCGGTGGTGTCGCGCAATGCTTTGAGGTTCTCTCGAAGCCGCTCCTGATCCTCGAAGAGAGTCTTGATTCCCTTCTCGGTAGTTTCGAGCTCCTTTTGCATCGTTTCAACTTGCTCCTGAAAATCGACGATCTCGCCGAGTTTCTGCCGGATGGTTTGCGGTACCTCCTGGCTAGAGAACATCACAAGTTCCTCCCGAGTCAATTCGTCCAGCCTGAACTGGGTCGTGCGCGAAAGCACTTCCGAGACCTCGAAGGGAGTCGATTGTCCGGGGTTCAGCGTCACGCGGAACCTGTGAAACCCGTCTGTCGTTTCAAATGGCTGGGCACTCTTCAACGCCCCCTGGCGAGGATGCTCGATGACCAGAGTTTTGTTTTCTATTCCCTTGTTGCGAATCTCATAGGTTGTGGTTATCGCCAACTCCTTGAGAAAGACCGCAACGCCCTTGCCCACCGTCAGCCGAGCTGTCGTCTCCGGCTTCGCCTTCTGCTTCGTGGCGATTTGAATGTCGTAGTCGACCCCATAGCTGACCAGACGCTTTTCACCGCGCGGTAAATAGTCGAGCACGGCTTCACCGGCATAGCGTGACTCCTGGAAAAACGTGAGTGGGCCGGCTTCCAGGGGAACGTCCGTGTTGTTGTCGATTCGCGCGCCCAGCCGAGGGTTTGCCCTGTCGGAACGCGCGTTGAAGATCGACATGCGCTCCACGTTCAACGACTTCCGTAGAAACGGCAATAAGGCGCTTTGTCTGCTCGCAATCCGAACTGCGAACGGGAAGCGATATTCGAAGAAGTCGCCCACTGGAGCGCCGTCCGCCGACGGAAACGCTGCCAAACCAGGGTAGAGACTTGTGCCGCTTCTCGTCGTTATCTGGACCTGACCGTTTCCTCTGCCTATTTCCGCGTCCACCGGAGTGAGTATCTGGCGGATTCCGCTGACAGAGTCCGGATTGATCCGCTCAGCCGTTTGTGCGTTGTTGACCTGCACTGCAGATTCATACTGCCTCGGCGCGGCGACCACCCCACTCGGTACCGCAACTTTTGATCGAGTGGTGTAGAGCGGATCATAGAGGTTCATGTCAAACGATACGGGTGCGCCGGAAAGCAATGACACCGTCACGTTGTTCCAGGACTCCCCTGTGGGATTGTCGATCTGCGCCCATCCCTGAATGGAATTGTCCCGCTCGCCAAGATCGATGCGATAGCTCGTCTTCCACAGCGGGAACTGCTGCAGATAAGCAACCTCGATTGGTCCTGGAGAGGGAACCGGCAAAACGGTCACCTCGCGCGTGACATCCTGCCTGCCTGCGGCAAGAACGTCGAGATAGGACCGCAGCTGATCTCGCAACTGGGGATCGACGAACTGGACCGAGCGCACATCACTCAACCATAGAGCGTGCATCGATCCGTCCTTCAGAAGCACAGTCAGCCGGTGGTCCTTCGATGACGTTTGCGGAGCGATGACGTGGTCCGTTTCCTGGACTGCGACCAGCTTTCCTTGAACGTCCTTCCCGTTGTGATCGAGCCGGATCTCTGCGCCCTTCACCTGAAGCAGGAAGGCGCCCAGCCCCGTCTGCGGCGCCGAAATATCAAACGGGTAGCGCGAGAGTGTGCGGCCCGAGGGAATGCCGGTCGTATAGCCGACCGAGTACAGATCTCCCGAGTTCGGATTCCACGCGGTGAAAGACTTCAGGACGTCATTCATGTCTTCCGGATGAAAGGTCAGGCTGACCGGCGCAGAAATCTGCCCGCTCCGCACGATGTACGCCATGCCGTTCTTGTAGAGCAGGACTCGAGTAATGGCCAGCGGCTGCTGGGCCAATACCGACTGAGAGGCTAAAAACAAGACGAGCAAGATCCCCATTCCTTTTCTCACATGGTCTCCTTTGCAATTGGGGGGAATCTGGTTGTGGGGGGACTCGCGTGATTGGACGCAGAAAAAAGCGGACAGAGAGCAACCAGCAGCGGATTTATGCGGAGTGCGCGATACTCCTGAAACGTTTCACTTGTACGGTATGCCGACTTCTCAGGACTTGAGATTGATAAACCCTTCGACGTTTATGGCGAGTCATTTTCCACCAACTATCTGGCCGCGCGCCCGAAGATTTTTCCAACCTTTGCCCTACCGCCAATGTCTATAGGGCGAATGGACACAAGCGATGGAGCACTCGAGCTTCCGACGCTCCAACCTATGAATGAGCCGTCGAGCTATTCCACTGAGGCTGGGCTTGTGGCCGCTTGCCGCCGGCAAGATGTGCGCGCCTTTGAAGTGCTCTACAAGAATCATGGTTCGCAACTGAAGAGTGTTGCCTATCACATCACCTGCAATCATCAGGATGCTGAGGATGCCGTGCAGGAGACGTTCTTGAGAGCTTTTCGAGCCATACGCGAATTCAGAGGGCAATCCACTCTGAAAACGTGGCTGTGGCGCATCGCCGCTAATGTCTGCTTTGACATGAGCCGAAAGCGCAAAACCGAAACGGAATTCACCGCAATTCATGACAGAGGAACGTCGGGACCGGCGCAGCGGCTGGCTCTGGAAAGCGTGATTCGACGCCTGAGCCACAACCACCGAATGGTGTTTCTCTTGTTCGCCGTCGAGGGAATGAAGCACTCCGAAATTGCGGCCATCCTGAACGTTCCCGAGGGCACCTCGAAATCGTGGTTATTTGAAGCAAAGAAGGAACTGCAACGGATGCTGGAGTCACAACGATGAACTTTAAATGCACAGATCTGGATGAAGCGCTCCGGGCTCCGGAGTTGCCAGAGGATGCTGTGATCCACGCTCAGACGTGTGATCCGTGTCGCAAACAGATTGAACTATGGTCGTCAATTTCCGACTTTGCTCCTCAGCTCCATGAAGAATGGTCAAGCCCGGCACTTTGGAATCGAATTGAGTGCAGACTCGAAGTCCCTCCCAGAAACACTGGATCCACGGCATGGCGAGTCGTTCTCGCGGCCGCTGCGAGTCTGTTGATGGCTGTTGGCGTTTATTGCTTCTGGCCGACGCCCCTGGTAACCAGCTCCATTGAACCGGGCGCGTTCCTAACTGCACAGACTTTGAAAGAAGTGCAGTCGGCCGAGACAACCTATGTTCAGGCAATCGAGAAACTATCGGCAGCAGCTGGGCCCACGTTAAAGAATTCCTCAACACCATTGGCTGCAATGTATCGCGAGAAGCTCAGTCTCCTGGACTCTGCTATCGCGGATCTCAAGGCTGGCGTTGCGGGGAATCGTTACAACGCCTATCTCCAAATGCAGCTGGCGACTCTCTATCAGGAGAAGCAAAAGACTCTCGAGGAGTGGCTTGAGAATGCGAAACACAACAACTAGTTTGATGTTCATCTTCGGCTGCGCACTTATGGCCTTTGCCCGCGAGGAAGTGAAACGCGACTTTCAGCGCACAGTCACCCTCCCCGTAGGACGCCTTTTCAAACTCACCAACGCATTTGGCAACGTCTCTGTTCACAGGGAAGCAGGGCGGTCTGCAGCGATTCGAGCCTCCATCGAATGTTCAGCGGATTCGAACGCCGAGGCACAAAAGCTTTGCAACGACATCCAGATCTCACTTCAGGAAGGAAACAGCGGTGTAACGGTGGAAACAGGTTTTCCGCAGGATACCGGAAAACGGAATATCGGTTTCAGAGTCCACTACGACATTGCTCTTCCAGACGAGACACCGCTAACTGTTCAGAACCGATTTGGCGACGTCACGCTAACGGATGTCCGAGGTGACGCGACGGTCCGCAATTCGAACGGCGATGTCCGCATGAACGGCGGCGGTGCCTCCAGGGACATTGAGAACATGTTTGGCAATGTCAAACTTCGATCTCAGCAGGGTCCAATCAAACTGGTTAACGCAAGTGGAAATGTCGTTATCGACAACAACACCGGCGCGGTTCGCGTGGACAATCGATTTGGCGATGTCACCGTGACAAACAACGGCGGCAATGTGACCGTTTCCAATTCAAGCGGAGCGGTCGCGGTAAGCAATGTCACCGGAGAAGTCTCCGTAACCCATTCGTTTGGAGGCATCACGGTCAAAAGCTCCGGCGATCGCGTCAATGTTCAGAACCTGAATGGTGCCATTACTCTTGATGATCTGGCCGGACCAATTACCGCCCGAAGTTCATTCCAGGGCATCACGATTACGAATGCCAACAACTCAATCACCGTCGACAACCACAACGGCCCCATCACGGTGGAAGCTCGTGCCGGCAGGCGCTGCCAGAACATTTTGCTTCGGACGACGATCTCACCGATACGTGTCACGGTGCCCGCTGCATTCGGCTACACACTCGAAGCGAGAACAACGTTCGGCCGGATCAACCCGGACTTCCAACTACAAATCGCCGGCCAACGGACCGCGAGGAATGGACCGGTTCATGATTCCTCAATCATTGGCAGGATTCCCGGGGAAGGCAATTGCGATCTTCGGCTCACCAATCAGAACGGCAACATCGACATCATCAGAGGTAAGTGAAGGGCCAGCGCGTGAATCAAGAGTCGGGCGATGCGAGTCGTTTCCTTGAGAACGCGCGTTGTTTTGCGTCTACTCGCCGACATAATTTCGGGGCCGTATGCACCAGCGGCGGCGGAGGTGCACGCCTGGACTGTCGGGTGGACGTTTGTCTAAGAAAGAATGATACACGCCCGTTCACAGACAACATGCAGATTCTGATTGCCATCTCCAGCTGGAAAATCGATAGGTAACGAGCAGTCGTCAAGTGTTTACCGATCGGTCTCAGTGCCCGATTAACCGTTAGCGTTCATCGGAAGTCCGCGGCGAGACAAGTCGAGTCGAGGAGCAACGCGGGTTGCCGCGGATTTTCGATAACGAGGTATGAAGGAAGCCGCTGGTGTCTGCGGCGGACGCGGTCAGTTATGGAGAAAGTACGGGAATGCGGGTTGAAGCTGTCGCGTGACGGGCGGCGTCGAGCGAAGCGAAGGCCACCGCGGACAGCGATGTATGTCGCTTCAAGATGCCGCTTCGGTGAGCGAGCGGTGCGGCAGGCGCGGAAAACGGCCGGGTTCGCATGAGCAGGCACACGTCGGCGTCGGCGTGCGGGTGCACGTCAGAAGGCTGGAATGGAAAACCCGCTACGACGAGTCGGCGAAGCTGTTGGATGAGAACCTCCAAAACAGTTCAGCAGCGGTCAGTCTCAGGATGACGATCAGAGGAGCCTGACACCGCGGGCATAGCCACGACGGATTTGGTGGCGCGCTTTCCGATGACCGGACCAGCGGCGCCATCTCCAGGAGTTTCCTGCACAAATCGATGGACACCGATCGGCAGTAATTGGCCAGGACGCCGAAGTGCCGGATACGGACAAAACCTTTGGGCAAGACGTGAAGCAGAAACCGGCGCATGAACTCGTCCGAGGAAACAGTCATGACCCTTGCCTTGTTGCCACCCGCATAATCCCGCCAACGAAATGTAACGTTGCTGCCGTCGAAGGAAATGAGCCGGTGGTTCGAGATGGCGACGCGGTGTGTGTAGCGCCCGAGGTAACGGATCACTTGCTCGGGGCCGCCGAAGGCGGGCTTGGCATAGACGACCCAGTTCTGGCGAAACAGCGTTCGGAGAAACGCCGAGAAGCACTGTGGCTTTTCCAGGTGCTGGATCGATCCGGCGCAAATCAGTTGTTTCTTCCGATAGACGCGCCGGAGTCCATCGACAAACTTTCCCCGGAAGACCTTGCCGAGCGCTTTAACGGGCAGGAAGAACGGGTACAACGGGTGGATCCACCGCTCTTTGTCGGGTGAGATTCCTCCGCCTGGAATGACGCAGTGAATGTGGGGATGGAACAGCAGGTTCTGCCCCCACGTATGAAGGATGCCGAAGAAACCAATTTCGGCTCCCAGATGTTTGGAGTTGCGCGCCACTTCACGAAGCGTTTCGGCTACCGTGCGGAATAAGAGGTTGTAGAGCTCCTCCTGATTCTGCAACACAAGTGTGTGTAGCTCGTGCGGTAGCGTAAAGACGACATGGAAGTAACGCGTCTGAAGCAGTTCCTGGCGGCGGGCGTCCATCCAACGCTCGCGTGCCTGGGACTGGCACTTGTTGCAATGCCGGTTGCGGCAGCTGTTGTAGGAGATGGCGGGAGCTTCCTGACAATTCGGACAAACATCGGCATGACCGCCGAGCGCTGCGGTGCGGCACCGCGTGATGGCCCGGATAACCTTGAGCTGTTGAATTCCCAAGGTGTACTGATCCATGAAGTTGTCGCCCTGTGCGCGGAAGACATCGGCCACCTCGACGGTGGGCCGGTTCATTCGCCCTTTGGTCTGCGAAGACGAGGCTTCTCGCCGAGGCCCGGGATGGAAAGAGCATCGACTGGATTCGACATTGCTTGTAGGTGCCGTTGAGACAGGTGCAGGTAGATCGTTGTCGCTTCAAGATCGACGTGCCCCAGCAGCATTTGAATTGTTTTCAGGTCGGTTCCGCGCTCCAGTAGATGTGTCGCCCAACTATGCCGTAGCACATGTGGGGTGATTTTCTTTTTGATTCCAGCACGCCGCGCCGCCGCTCGAACAGCGTGGTAGATGGCCCGGTCGGTGATGGGAAGTTCCCGTCGTTTACGCTGTAGGCTGGGGAACAAGTAGACCTGCGGCTTTCGCCATTTCCAGTAGTCGCGGAGGATCTCCAGCAATCGTGGAGACAACGTCACGTCGCGGTCCTTTCCGCCTTTACCCTGCCGGACATGAATCACCATTCGCTGGCTGTCGATGTCTTCAACCTTCAACCGGGATAGCTCGGTTCGCCGCATGCCCGTGGCATACAGTGTCGTGAGAATCACGCGGTGGTAAGCGTTACTGGCCGACTCGATGAGTTTGGCCACTTCGTCCTCGCTCAAGACTGTGGGCAACCGATCGGGCAGCTTCGGGTAGACCAGGTCGAGCTCCTGATAAGGGCGGCGCAGCACCTTCACGAAGAAGAAGCGCAGCGCCGTGATTCGCCCCGCCACTGTCTGCGCCGTCAGCTTCCGCTCGTTGAGCAAATACAACTGAAACTCACGCATGTGTTCCTGCGTGAGGGCATCGGGACGTCTCTTGAAATGGCGGGCGAAATCTTTAACCGCGAACAGGTAGAGTCGAATGGTTTCTTTGGAATAATTGTGACGTTGAAGTTCCTCCAACATCCGCTGTCGTAACGCTGTCATGTGAACCTCCTTAGAGGCTCACAACTCTAGTGGGTGATCTTCACCCTTCAGTCAGCGCACGCGCAGCGTCCGCCGCTCCAGCGGCTTCGTTCAAACCGACTATAAGGGAGTTGGGAGACGGATAAGTGAGCCACGAGGGACTTTCTGTTTTTCTACAGGTATCTTTTAGGTCATTGTAACAGCCTGCTGCGGAGGGTACGTTACCGCTGAAGTGGACCAGGGAGAGGAGCCTCATGAAACCGACGGCTTTGATAACCACGATTTGTCTCTTCCTTGTAAGGTCAATAGCGTTCGCCCAATCCGTGGACGGCGAATGGACGACCGGCCTTCGTACCCGCGAGCCTGACAGGCAGATAATAAACCTCACGCTGAAGTCTGATGGGAACAGGCTTACCGGCGCGATCCATGCGTTTAGACCCATTCCGTTGGAAGGCTTGATTGAGGGCAATGCTCTCAAAATCAGACTCCGGGTGCCGACGGCCACTGGAGGCGAACTCCTTGTAAATTACATCGCCACCCTCGAAGGAGACGAGCTTAAGTTCACTTACCAGTCTGAAACTGGGCGGCCTTCTCCCCCATTCGGTCCTGCCGCCCGGGAATTTACCGCAAAGCGCGTTAAGTAAATCTCTCTTGGCGCAGCCGCCGCGTCAGCAGCTTCGTTCAAGTCGCCGAGTGTAACTTCGCTTGCCGCGTAACCGTTAGCGTTCATGGGAAATGCTCGGCGAGTCCTGTGCAGGTGAAAGGCGAATGTATGTTGCCGCGGATTTTCGATAACGAGGTATGAAGGGAGCCCCTGCTGTCTCAGCGCGCGCGCAGCGTCCCGCACGAGAAGGGTTTTTAGAATTTGTCTGGGTGGTGACGAAACCTGACGAATCCTTAAGTACGCACAGGAAGGATCCCGAATGCGGAAATCCGACTTCAGGTTCAGGCAGGTGGTGCCATTCGGGAAGGAGTTGCCAATTGTGATAGATTGCGTGCCCGACATCATTCTGCCAATGCCATCTGGATTTCACACCACGTCCTGGACACTCGTGCAGTCCGCGGCGGCTGCGCATGAAGGGCCGTCCCGAGACGCGCTCGGGGCGTTATGTCAGGCATACTGGCCGCCGGTTTACGCCTTCATTCGGAGAAGAGGATACGAGACAGAAGAGGCACGCGACCTGACACAGGGTTTCTTTGCCCTGCTGTTGGAGAAAAACTACCTGACGGCTGCCGATCGGCGACGCGGAAAGTTCCGCTCGTTTCTTCTTACGGCCGTCAAACACTTTCTATCCAACGAGCGCGACCGCGCGTATGCGCTAAAGCGCGGGGGAGGTCAGGTGCCTGTCCTGATTGACCTGGATGCCGACGGATGGCATCCCCCCTCAGCGACGGAGAAGGCCACGCCAGAGGTTCTGTTCGAGCGGCGTTGGGCGCTATCGCTTCTTCAACACGTGATGACGAAACTACGTTCAGAGTTTGCTTCATCCGGGAAAGATGCCGAGTTCGACAAACTGTTGCCATTTCTGAACAAAAGCGAGGATGCCGGCGGTTACGACACCGTTGCCACGGAGATGGGGGTCTCGGCAGGTGCGCTCCGCATGGCCGTACTCCGCATGCGCCGGCGATATCGGGAACTGATGCGATCGGAGATCGCGGAAACAGTTTCAAGCCCGGATGAAATCGACGAAGAAATCCGTTTTCTTATGTCCGTGTTGAGTACCTGACGATGAACAAACCCGAACTGTGCGAACGTTGCGGAAGTCCGCTTTTGCAATTAGGCGGTTTGGGAGAGCGCTGCCCGCGATGCCTTTTCGAAGGCGCATTGGAATCCAGCGGAGGCTTTTCAAACACAGAACTGCCAGCAGAAGGCGACCGAACCGCGCACCCGATCGCGATCGGACGATACAGAATTCTCCGGGTGATCGGGGAAGGCGGCATGGGTGTCGTCTATGAAGCGGAACAGGAGCATCCACGCAGGACCGTTGCACTGAAGATCATTAAGCCCGGCAAGGCCAGTCCCGAGACGATCTTCCGCTTTGAACAGGAAGCGCGGGCTCTCGGCAAGCTCCAACATCCAGGTATTGCGCAAATCTACGAAGCGGGGACGGCCGACACGGGGTTAGGTCCGCAGCCGTACTTTGCAATGGAACTCATCCACGGACTCCCACCACGCAGCTATGTGGCGAGGCACAAGTTCGGCCTGCGCGGACGGCTCGAGTTGGTGGCAAAGATCGCAGAAGCCGCTCATCACGCACACCAGCGCGGTCTGATCCACCGGGATCTCAAGCCGAGCAATATTCTGGTCGACGAATCCGGCCAACCTAAAGTGCTCGACTTTGGCGTTGCCCGGGCCATCGACAATAACGAGGCCGAGCAGACCCGGCAAACGGACATGGGGCGACTTGTAGGCACCCTGGCCTACATGAGTCCCGAGCAGGTGTCGGCGGACCCACACGAGGTCGATACGCGTACCGATGTCTACGCTCTCGGCGTCATACTTTATGAGCTGGTCGCGGAGCGCCTTCCATACAACGCAGGCAGAAAGCTGCACGAAGCGATCGCAGCGATTCGCGAAGAAGATCCGGCAATGCTGGGAACGCTGGACCGCTCCTGCAGGGGAGACATCGAAACGATCGCTGCCAAAGCCCTCGATAAGGACAAGACGCGGCGCTACACATCTGCTGCGGAACTCGCGGCAGATATCCGCCGATATCTGACCGATCAACCGATCGTTGCGCGGCCGCCGACCGCGACCTACCAACTGAAAAAGTTCGCGCGTCGAAACCGGGCTCTCGTGGCTGGAACGGCGGCGGTATTCGCAGTGCTGGTTGCCGGTGTGATTGTCAGCTCATGGCAGGCCGCGCGCGCAGCGCGTGCCGAACGAGCGGCATTACAGGAGCGGGATCGTGCGCTGCAGGCGGAATCAGCCGCGGATCAGGAGCGGGATCTCGCGACATCCGCGAATGCGGAAGCAACCGCTCAGCGCAACGCGGCGCTGGAAGCCGAACAAATGGCAACGAACGAACGAGACCGCGCCTTCGCCGCGGAGAGGCAAGTACGTCAGGAACGACACCGGATCACCTGGCAGAACCTGGCCCGAGAGTCTCTTCGCCTGTCGGCTCTGCGAAGCGACGACGATCTGGCAGCACTGTTGGCCCGCCAGTCCTTTCTATGGCAACAACGCGAGCCCAATCCATCTCACTCCGAGCTCGTGGAAAACGCGCTGCAGCAGGCAGGCAGCTTGACGCTCTGGAGTCATAACTTCGCTCACACTTATGGGAATTGGATTCAATCCCGGGCGTTGACGTTCTCGGCTGATGGTTCACTCGTAGCCACGGCGGGACCGGATGGCAGCATTTTGCTGTGGGATATGAAGCGACGCGGCTCGCCGCCACGAATCCTGAAAGGCCGCCCAGGACTTGGAGCTGTTCTCTTCGTTGCGTTTTCTCCAGATGGGTCGCGACTGGCCTCGGGCGGCTTCGAGGATAACGGCGTCATCGGCAACGTCGCAACGCCCGCTCCGGTAAAAATTTGGGATCTCCGAGAAAGCAGTCCTGCTTCGCGGGCACCGAAGCG
>Ga0268264_10004136_pt1 | contig 12411 bp, 10 predicted proteins | sample KBSSwiS32_FD_190357 | JGI IMG/M metagenome (GOLD analysis project Ga0268264, IMG submission 190357) | Switchgrass rhizosphere microbial communities from Kellogg Biological Station, Michigan, USA - KBS Switchgrass S3-2 (SPAdes) (version 2) | ecosystem: Host-associated > Plants > Roots >... | reverse complement strand
CCGCTCGTCGCCGTTGGCCTGCTTCTGGAGCATCCGCTCCAGCCCCTCCAGCTGGAGGCTGAGCGCGGTGATCGGCGTGCGCAGCTCGTGGGCGGCCACGGAGAGGAACTGGTCCCGCAGCGTGACGGCCTGGCGGAGCGCCTCCTCCGCCTCCCTTTGCATGGTGATGTCCGTGTTGGTCCCGAACCACCGGGTGACCTTCCCGGAACCTTCTCCGGGCTCTCCCTGGATGGGGAGCGCGCGGGCCAGGAACCAGCGGTGCTGCCCGTCCTTCCCCCGCATCGGGAAGGTGTCCTCGAACGCCTCGCCGCTCTGGAAGCAGCGGCGGGCCTTGCTCGCCACCCGCTCCTGGTGGTCCGGGTGCAGCCAGCGGATCCACCCCCAGCCTTGCGCCTCCTCCGGCGAGGATTGCGTGTACTCGAACCAGCGGCGGTTGAACCAGAACAGGCCGCCCTCGGCGTTCGCCATCCACGCCAGCTGGGAGATGTTGTCCGCCAGTGCCCGGAAGCGGGCCTCGCTCTCGCGCAGCGCCGCCTCCGCGCGCCTGGCCTGGGTGACGTCCACCAGGGTGATCACGCACCCGATGGCGCCGCCGCTGGACCCGCTGAGCGGCGCCGCGCTCACCAGCACCTCGGCGGGGGGCGCGCCGGGACAGGGCAGGGTGGCGGGCACCGCGCGCAGCACCCGGCCCGAGAGCGCGGCCGCGGCCACGCTCTCCCCATCCACGCGGAGGGGGAAGACCTCGTCGAACGGCCGCAGGAGCGGGTTGCCCCCGCACAGCTCGGCCGCGGCGCCGCTGGCGCGGATGACGACGCCCCGGTCGTCGCAGACGATGATCGCCTCCGCCGCCTGCTCCAGCACCGACCGCGCCAGCTTCTCCGCGGCCAGGATGGCCTCGCTCCTCTTCTGCTCGCGCAGGTCGGTGGCGATCAGGCAGAGCGCGCGCTGCCCCTCGTCATGGACGCAGCTCACCGACAGGTACGCCGGCACCTCCTGGCCGTTCGCGTCGAGCATGGGCAGCTCGGCGCGGCTGTCCGTCTCCAGCGCGCTGCGCAAGAGGGCGTCCAGGTCCGGCCGCGCCTTCTCCGCCACCAGTTCCCGGACGGAGGCGCCCATCACCTTCTGCAGCGGCCGGTCCACCATGCGCGCCAGCCGTTCGTTGCAGTAGAGGATGAGGCCTTCCTCGGTGAGGGTGGCGGCGCCCTCGCTGATCGCCTCGAACATCACCCGGTAGGAGTTGGCGGCGCCCTCCAGGGTGTAGACCCGCAACCCGCCGGGCCCCTCCACCACCAGCGAGTCCACCTCCCCGGCGCGGATCGCCCCCAGCGTCTGCTCGGCCTCGGCCAGCCTCAGCTGGAGGGCCTCGAGCGCGGCGGCGGAGGTGGCGCGGCGAGGGCTCACGTCATGGCTTCCCGCGGCTTGAGGTCCAGGCCGAACACCACGTGCTCGTCGGACAGGTCTCCGATGTAGCGGCGGAGCGGCTGGGGCAACAGCCGGATCAGCGTGGGGGTGGCGACGATCTGGTGGCCGCGGGCGAGCGCCGGAAGCTGGTAGATGTCGATCACCTCCAATTCGTAGCGCCCGGCCAGGTACTCGTCGCAGATGGCGTGGACGCGCGCCACCGCCCGGGTCGAGGTGCGGTTCATCCCCGCCACGTACAGCCGCAGCACCCAGCCCCGGTCCTCCTTCTGGACCTGGAGCCGGTCGGGGGGCGGCGTATGGCGGCGGGCGCGCTTCACCCGCGGGACCTCGCCTCGCGGAGGTCGAGGCCGATGAGCACGCGCTCCTCGTGCGACAGGTCGCCGATGATCTTCTTCATCGGCTGCGGGAGCTTCCGGACCAGCGTGGGCAGCGCCAGGATCTGGTCGCCCTGCGCCAGCTGCGGGTTCTTCAGCACGTCGATCACCTCGATCCGGTACTCGCCCTGCAGGTGCGTCTCGCAGATCCGCTTCAGGTTCTGCAGCGCCATCGCCGAGCGCGCCGTCTGCCCGGCGACGTACAGGCGCAGGTCCCACTGGGGATGGGGCGACGAGTCGGCCCGGCGCCGCGGCGCCCGGGCCCTCCGCGGGGGTGGCTTCATGGCTCTTTCCTCCGGTGACGGGTGCTCGTCCGGGAGAATGCCTGGCGGCTGCTCGCCATCACCCTCCGCTCTTCGAGTAACCGCTCGCGCTGCCGGGCCACGTCCTTGATGCCCCGCTCGAGCTGCACCATGTCCGCCGCCAGCTCCTCGCGCATCCCGGCGATCTGCGCCTCCACCCGCTTCTCCCGCCGCTCCCGCTCCAGCTGTCGTAACGCGATGTCGTCCGCGTAGCCCTGCATCACCGCCCGGTCCTCCGCCTCCTTGGCCACCCGCGCCGACCCGGTGAGCACCCCGCCGGGACCCAGGTAGGTGTCCACCAGCTCCAGCCCGCGGCTGGAGAGCCGGTACTCGACCGCCTGGTTGGAGTGGGCCATCCCGCGCGACTTGACGATGGTCAGGGTGCGGTTGCGCTCGCCAGCGCTGCGGACGGCCGCCAGGACCAGCCAGGTGTCGATGAGGGAGGAGATGCCCACGTCCGTCTGCTCCAGGGACTCGCCCCCAGAGGTCAAGCTGGTGAAGAAGGTGGTGATCCCCTCGAGCTTGAGGAAGTCCAAAAGGCGCGTGAGCATGGACTGCGTCTCGGTGGTCGTCCCCACGTTGATCAGGTTGGTGATCGGGTCCACCACCACCACCGCCGGCCGGAAGGTCGTCACCTCCCGGTGCATGGTCACCAGGTGCTTCTCCAGCCCCTGGATGGTCGGGCGCGCGGCCATGACCCGCAAGAGCCCCTGGTCCATCAAGGGCCGCAGCTCGATGCCGATGGACCGCATGTTGCGGACGAGCTGGTCGACGGACTCCTCGAAGGCGAAGTAGAGGCAGCGCTTGCCGCGCGTGCAGGCGGACCGCGCCAGCGAGGCGGCCATGCTGGTCTTCCCGGTGCCGGCGGTGCCGGTCACCAGGATGGAGCTGCCCTCGTAGTAGCCCCGGCCGCCCAGCATCTCGTCCAGGCGCGGGATGCCCGACGGCAGCCGCCCGGTGGGCGCCCGGTGGGTCAGCCCCAGCGAGGTGAGGGGGAGGATGGAGAACCCGCTCTCGTCGATCAAGAAGGGGTACTCGTTGGTCCCGTGGACGGTGCCGCGGTACTTCACGATCCGCAGCCGCCGCGTGGAGACCTGGTCCACCACCCGGTGGTCGAGGAAGATCACGCAGTCGGAGACGTACTCCTCCAGGCCCTGGCGGGTCAGCGACCCCTCGCCCTTCTCGCCGGTGACCACCACGGTCAGCCCGCGGTCCTTCAGCCAGTGGAAGAGCCGGCGGAGCTCCGCGCGGAGGATGGCCTGGTTGGGGAGCCCGCTGAAGAGCGACTCGATGGTGTCCAGCACCACGCGCTTGGCGCCCACGCGCTTCACCGCGTAGTCGAGCCGGACGAACAGGCCCTCCAGGTCGTACTCGCCGGTCTCCTGGATCTCGCTGCGCTCCACGCGCACGTAGTCGATGGAGACCTTCTTCTCCGCCTCCAGCTTCGGGAGGTCGAAGCCCAGGGACGCCACGTTGGCGGCCAGGTCCTCGGCCGTCTCCTCGAAGGCCATGAAGACGCCGTTCTCTCCGGAGTCGAGCGCCCCGCGGACGAGGAACTCCACGGCGAAGAGCGTCTTGCCGCAGCCGGGGCCGCCGCAGACCAGGGTGGGCCGGCCGCGCGGCAGGCCGCCGCCGGTGATCTCGTCCAGTCCCCGGATCCCCGAGGGGGCCTTGGGGAGCGGCGGCAGTGGCTTGGACTGCCGCCGGGTGGCGCGCTTCAGCTTCGATCGAGTGCGAGGCATCCGTGTTGGCCGGGTCGATTGGACGCGCCGACAGGGTCGGCCGCGAGCCCTTCCTTTGGCCTCAGATGCCTGTTGAACACACGAGGTGCGCCCAGCGTTGGCGGCCGAGCACTCGGACGCGCGTTTTTTCAGCCTCCAGACGCAGGCGGTGGCTGGCGCCCGTTGTCGACCGGGGCGTAGTCCGCGATCTCCCGGTCGTTCTGCAGGTGCTCCTCCACCAGGTGCGGGACGCGGGCCGCGGTCATGTTCCCGTAGTGCGTCTCGCCGTCCCAGCCCATGAGCTGGAAATCTTCGCGGGAGAGCGGATCGCGCGGGCGCCCGTCGTCGAGGCGGACGACGACGTTCGGCCCCAGGTGGCACAGGCCGTAGCAGCCACCTCGACCGACCGTGCAGCTCGCCTTCGCCGGCGACTCCGCCACCGCGCGCCGCAGCGTCGAGAAGACCTCCTCGGCGCCCCCGGCCCGGCAGTCGGGGCCCTTGCAGACCGACACGCGGTACCGCTTCACACGCCGTTAGATAGCGCAGTCGCCGCCGGCGCGCTCGCCCGCCCGGCTACTTGATGAACTTGACCACCGGGACGGGCTGGTCGGTGGACACGATGATCTTGGGCGCGTGGTGCTCGGGCGCCTTGTGCGCCACCAACCCCGCGCCGATGCGGACGTGCGGCTCGAGGTGCTGGTGGTCCGGCTCCTCCGAGTCGGGCCGCTTGTTCCACGGATCCGACTTGTGCGAGACGGCCGGGCCCTTGAGGAGCTTGGGGATGTCGTAGACGAAGCCCTCGCGCGTGTACTCGCTGGGCGTGTGCAGGTACGTGTCCATCCGGATCGCGTCCTTGGGGCACGCGTCCACGCACAGCCCGCACACGATGCAGCGGAGCTCGTCGATGACGAAGGCGGTGGGGTACTTCTCGATCACCTTCGACTCGGAGGCGCCGTCCGCCGGGTCGTACTCCCCCGCCTCGATGTAGATGCACTGCGCTGGGCAGACGGTGGCGCACATGTAACAGGCCACGCAGCGCGGCTTGCCGTCCTCGCGCGGGACCAGCCGGTGCAGCCCGCGGTACCCCTCCGGGTACTGGACCTTCTCCTCGGGGTACTGGACGGTGGTGACGAGGTTGGGGCCCTTGCGGTCCACCACGCTGGTGTTGGTGTCCCGCGTCCGGAAGAGGTTGCGGAGGAAGTGGCGGGTGGTGATCGCCAACCCCTTGAGCAGCTCCGGGATGTAGAGCCGCTCGCGCAGGTCGTCGCGGGGGTTCTGGCTGGCCTGGTAGCTCATGGCGCTCTCCCTGAGAGACCTTGGTGCGGCGGGGCGGCGGACGCAGCCACCGCGGGCGGCCCGTGGTCCTGGGTGCCGGTGGTGGACGGCCCCGAGGCGTGCTCGTCCAGGTGGCCGTGGTCCTCCTCGCCCGCGCGCCGGGTGGTGGTGAGCGCGATCACCGCGCCAATCTCCACCATGCCCAGGATGGCCAGGAGCTTGAGCTCCGGGTCGATCAGCACCAGCGCGGCGGCGACGAACACGTTCAAGAGGCCCGCCGGCAGCAGCATCTTCCAGCCCAGCGACTGGATCTGGTCGTAGCGGAAGCGGGGGAACGTCCAGCGGATGACCAGCTGGAGCCAGCACAGCAGGAGCACCTTCACCCAGAAGACCATGCCGGAGAAGGCGCCCCAGACGATGGGGTGGGAGAGGAAGAAGTCGCTCTTGGCCAGCGCCGCCCCCACGAAGGGCAGGTTGTGGCCGCCGAAGAAGATGCTGGTGGTGACCGCGGAGAGGATCACGATCTCCACGAACTCGGAGATCATGAACATCCCGAACTTCATCCCCGAATACTCCACGAAGTAGCCGATGATCTCGCTCTCGCCCTCCGGCACGTCGAACGGGGCGCGCTTGGTCTCCGCGAAGGCGGCGGCGAAGAAGAGCACGAAGCCCACCGGCTGCAGGAGGATGCCCCAGGCGGGGATGCCCAGCGGCAGCGACCAGCTGCCCAGGCTCAGCGTCACCTCCCACAGGTGCCGCTCCTGGCCCGCCACCATGGCCGGGAGCTGGACGGTGGACATGGCCACCATCATCCCCACCAGCGACAGGCCCAGCCCGACCTCGTAGGAGATCATCTGCGAGGCGGCGCGCACGCCGCCCAGCAGCGCCAGCTTGTTGTTGGAGGACCAGCCGGCCAGCGAGGTCCCGTACACCGCCAGCGAGGCGATGGCGAAGATGTAGAGCAGGCCGAAGTCCGGCTGGGACACCACCATCGGCACCGGCTGGCCGCCCACGGTGACGGTGGGGCCGGCGGGCACCACCGCGAAGAGCGCGAACACCGGGGCGAAGGCCAGCACCGGGCCCAGGTTGAAGAGGACGCGGTTGGCGCTCTTGGGGATGAAGCTCTCCTTGAAGAGCATCTTCAGCGCGTCGGACGCCACGTGGGGCAGGCCGCCCAGGGACCGGTCCTTGAGGCCGGGGAGCGCGATCCGCGCCCGGTTGGGGCCGATGCGGTCCTGCATCATCGCGCTCCACTTCCGCTCCGCCACGGTGAGCAGGGTGGCGATGACCATCACGAAGACGACCATCAGGATGACCAGGTTGCTCAGCCAGCCCAGGTCCCCCAGGGCCGCGGACACCGCGTACGCCACCGCCATCAGCCCGAAGAGGAGGGCGACGATGAAGCCCATCGCCAGGGTCACGGTGAGCCAGCGCATGGAGTGCTCCTCCCAGGGGGGAACGCCGTCGCGAGGCGGCAGAGACGGAAGCGAGACGGCGCACCCGAGGAGCGCGAAGCGGAGGCGTGCCTGCGGCACGTCGAGCATCGCAAGCGACGAGGCTGCGCGTCGCAGCGAACGGATCGGCCGCCGCAGTAGGCGGTATCCCCTGGGAGGAGCACTCAGATCCCCCGTACCCGTGGAGCGCCGTACTCGCGGTAGCCCGGCGGGCGCCCGTCGGCGGCGGCCGGGATGGGCTTGAGGCCGCGGGCCTCGCGCGCCGGCGGCGCCTTGGTGTCCCACTCGAACGAGGCCAGCTCCGGCACCCGGTTGGAGAGCGCCCGCCACACCTCGCGCGCGGACGCCCAGGTGGTGGTGATGCCCAGCGCCGCGTGCAGGTCGCTGACCCACTTCCAGTGCGGCTGGCTCTCCCCCTTGGGCGGGAAGGCCTGGCGGAGCCGCTGCACGATGCCGTCCTGGTTGGCCACGCTGCCCTCGTCCTCCACGTGGCTGGAGGCCGGCAGCAGCACGTCCGCCACGGCGCCGAGCCTGGACTCGTTCTGCGCCTGGAGGACGAACAGCTCCAGCCTGGAGGCGATCTGGGTGAACGCGCCCAGGTCCTCGGGCACGTCGCCGCCCACCGCCCACAGCGCCTTCACCGCGCCGCCGTCGATCCCCCGGGACAGCTCGTCGAACGGCTTCACCTGAAGGCCGAAGCCGGCGGCGATCCACTCCAGGCCCTTGCGGTTGGCGTTGCGGTCCGCGGTGAGCAGCAGGTGGTCCGCCGCGCCCGTCGGCCGCCCGCTGACGTGGACGTGCGGCACCTTGAGCACGTCCTTGGCGAAGCTCATCGCCGCCATGATGTTCTCGTTGGTGCAGTTGGGCGAGATCGCCACCGCCAGCCCCGGCGTCCCCGCCAGCGCGGAGAGCTTGGTGGCCGCCACCTTGGCCGCCTCCGCCTTCGCCACGTCGCGAGCGTCCGGGCCGCGGCCGGCCAGCGGCTGCAGCGCGCGGTCCCGGTTGAGCTCCTTGTAGGTGAGCCGGCCGTGGTCGCACATCCAGCTCTTGTTGATCGCCTCGTTCTCGCGCGGCCGGTACCGGTAGACGTCCTGCCCGTAGAAGTCCACGAAGGTGCTGCAGTTGCGCGAGCACCCCGTGCACACGCTGGGCGCCGAGGAGAGGAACCAGGCGCGGGCGCGGAAGCGGAAGTCGCGGTTGAGCAGCGCGCCCACCGGGCAGATGTCCACCGTGTTGCCGGAGTAGTTGGAGTCCAGCGCGGCGCCGGGGAAGGTGTCGATCCGCTCGTTGGAGCCGCGCCCGAACAGCCCCAGCTGCGGCTCCTTGGCCACCTCCTGCATGAAGCGCACGCAGCGGGTGCAGAGGATGCAGCGCTCCTGGTCCAGCACCACCTGCGGCCCGAGCACCTTCCGCTTGGACTTGAGGATCTTCGATCCCTCCAGCCGCGACGGCTTGTGGTCGTACCGCATGTAGTAGTCCTGCAGCTTGCACTCCCCGGCCTGGTCGCAGATGGAGCAGTCCACCGGGTGGTTCAGCAGCAGGAACTCCATCACCGCGCGCTGCTGCTCCTTCACGCGCGCGGTGGCGGTCTTCACCACCAGCCCCTCGGAGAGCGGGGTCTGGCAGGCGGGCTGAAGCTTGGGCGCGTTGGACACCTCCACCAGGCACATCCGGCAGTTGGCGGCGATGGTGAGGCGCGGGTGGTAGCAGTAGTAGGGGATCTCCGAGCCGACCGTCTTGGCCGCCTCGATCATGTTGGTCCCCGGCTTGACCACCACCTCCCGGCCGTCGACGGTGGCGGTGACGAAGCCCGGGTTCTTGGGCTGGGGCTTGGGCGGCGGGCCGGGCGGCGGCGCCGCCGCGGGCTTGGGCTGCTCCTTCTCGCTCACTGCTCCACCTCCCCGCCGATCATGTTGATGGTGTCGAAGGTCGGGATCAGGTCCGCCAGCATCCGCCCCTCGATCATCCGCGGCACGCCGGCGAGGATGGCAAAGCCGGGCGAGCGGACGTGGACCTTGTACGGCCGGCCGCCGCCGTCGCTCACCAGGTACCAGCCCAGCTCGCCGTTGGCGGCCTCCGTGCAGTCGTAGACCTCGCCGGCCGGGACCTGGATGCCCTCCATGATCAGCTTGAAGTGCGCCATCACGCCCTCGATGGTGCCGTACACCTCCGGCTTGGGCGGGAGCACGATGCGCCAGTCGTCGAGGATCACCGGGCCGGGCGGGAGCAGCGACAGCGCCTGCCGCACCATCCGGTCGCACTGCTTGAGCTCCTCGATGCGGACGATGTAGCGGTCGAAGTTGTCGCCGTTGCGGCCCAGCGGCACGTCGAAGTCCAGCGCGGGGTAGATCCAGTACGGGTGGGCCTTGCGCACGTCGTAGTTGACGCCGCACGCGCGCAGGCAGGGGCCGGTGAAGCCGTAGTCCAGCGCGTCCTCGGCGGCGATCACCCCGGTGCCCTTCATCCGGTCCACGAAGATCCGGTTCTTGGTGAGCAGCGCGTCCACCTCGTCCCGGAGCAGGGCGATCTTGTCCAGCGACTTGAGGACCTTGTCCACCCAGCCGTCCGGGAGGTCGCGGTTGAGCCCGCCCACCCGGCCGAAGGTGGTGGTCAGCCGCGCCCCGGTCAGCTCGGTGACCCGGTCCACCAGAAGCTCGCGCGCCTCGATGGCGTAGAGGAAGGCGGAGAAGCCGCCCAGCTCCAGCGCCACCGCGCCCACGCAGGTGAGGTGGTCCGCCATCCGGTGCAGCTCGGAGCCGATGACGCGGATGAACTTGGCGCGCTCCGGGATCTCCAGGCCGATCAGCTTCTCCACCGCGTTGAGGAAGCCGAAGTTGTTCATCAGCGCCGACACGTAGTTGAGCCGGTCGGTGTACGGCAGGCACTGGGTCCAGGTGACGTTCTCGCAGCTCTTCTGGAAGCCGCGGTGGAGGAAGCCGATCTCCGGGTCGGCGCGGACGATGGTCTCGCCCTCCAGCTCCACCCGCATCCGGACGGTGCCGTGCATGGCCGGGTGGGAGGGGCCCAGGTTGACGATCATCCGCTTCGTCTCGAGGTGGGCCTCCAGCTCGGACTCGCCCGCCTGCGGTGCCGCGTCGACAGGTTCCGCCATGGTCAGTTCCTGAAAGCTCCTAGGCGGCGCCCGAGGTGCCGGGGCCGCGGAAGATGTCGCGCAGCGGGCGCTCGGGGACCAGCGGCTGGCGGTCGCGCAGCCGGTAGTCCTTCCGCAGCGGGTGCCCCTTGAACTCCTCGTACAGGAGGATGCGGCGCAGGTCGGGGTGTCCGGCGAAGCGGATCCCGTAGAAGTCCCAGATGAAGCGCTCCCACCAGTTGGCGCCCTGGAAGATGGGCGTCACCGAGGGCAGCTCCGGGGCCTCCTCGGGGACGCGCACCTTGAGCTGCGCCACCTCGCCCCGCTTGAGCGACCGGAGGAGGTACACCACCTCGAAGCGCGGCGCCGGGTCCGGGAGCTGGAGCCGGTCCACCGCGTCCGCGGAGAGGAACAGCTTGAACTCCAGCTCCGGGTCGTTCTTGAGCTGGCTCATCACCTCGCGCAGCGCGCCGGGCTTCACCACCCCCCAGGCGCCGCCGCCGCGGTCGGTGTAGCGGTGCGCCAGCGCGTCGGGGAACTTCTGGGCGATCCGGTCGAGGGCGAAGACGCTCACGGGCCGGGGTCTTATAGGGGCCGCCCAGAGGGAGCGTCAACGAGCAAGACGCATGGCCCCTACTCGAACCTCACGTGGTTCGCGGGGTTGTCGACCCGGATGCCCAAGGAGCCGGCGTCGAAGGAGATGTCCGTGCCGGCCGGCGGGACGCCGCTGCCGTGGAAGTTGGACCGGCTGAAGACCATGGGCGGCTGCGGCGGCGTCCCGGGGCGGGCGTCCCACAGCTCCGTGGTCAAGGGGTCGCGGATGTTGCAGGAGAAGGTGTTGCCGCCGTACGAGCCGTCGGCGGTCCCGCCGTTGACGAACGCGGCGCCCTCCACCTTCATGCCCACGCTGGACCCGGTGATGGTCGTGTTCTTGAGGAAGACGCCCGCGTCGCTGTTCGCCTTCAACAGCAGGCCGTAGTCGCCCTGGCTCCCCTGCAGGTTCGCCCCGTCGAACGTCACCACGTTCGAGCGGCCGGCGACGGTGACCGCGGTGGTCCCGCTGCCGGAGACCGTGCTGCCGACGGTCGCCGTCCCATCGTTCGACGCGATCAGCACGCCGGCGCCCCTCAGGTCGTCGCCGCCGACGTTCGCCGCGTTGTTCTGGATGAACAACCCGCCGGTCCCTCCGGTGAGGGCCAGCCGGCCGCCGTCCCCGCCCAGGAGCACCCCGTTCCGGGCGGAGCTTCCAATGGTCCCTTGCTGCACCACCGCGTCGCAGCCGTCGCACACCACCCCGGCCCCGTTCCCGAGGAGGTCGGTCCGCAGGGTCTGGAACGCGGAGCCCTTCCTCCCCACCACGCCCGCGTCGCAGTCGGAGATGGTCACGTCGGTGATGGTGGGCCGCGCTCCGCCGGCGCTGGTCACACGGATGCCCTCGGTGAAGCCGGTGATGGTGACCCCTCGCACCGTCTGGCCGCCGGTGGAGAGGTTGAAGGCGCACGAATCGGCCGTGCCGTCCCCGAACACCATCGAGGCGGCCATCGACTCGCCTTCCACGCTGACCCCCGGCTTGAGCCCGGACGGGTGGTCGCACGTCGTGCCCGCGTCATAGATGCTGGGGAACCGGCCGGCGCCGAGGTGGATGGTGTCGCCGGCGCCGGAGACCTGGCCGGCGTGGTGCAGGCTGCCGTAGGGGGACTCGGGAGTGCCGAACCCGGTGGTGTCGCTCCCGCCGTTCGCCACGGTCGCCACGGTGATCGCCGTGACCTCGAGCGGGCTCGAGTCCTGGAATTCGTCCGGGCGGGCCTGGTCCCACAGGACGCGGAGCCTGAGGGGGCTCCCGATCTGCACTCCGGGGTTCACCGTCACGTCCACCTCGACCTCGTGCTCCCCCGAGGAGGCGATGGTGGCCGTGCCCGCCGTGTCCGGGATCACGCTCACCGACGACGCGTCCGCCAGGTAGTCCCCGGCGAGGACGAACCGGCGGTTGATGCTCGACTGGGCGATGAGGATGCTCGGAGCGATCCCGCCGTCGAACTCCGAGCACCGGCCGGGGTGGCTGCAGTACCGCTGCCACTCCGGCTCGAAGCTGCACGACGCCAGGGCCACCGACACGCCAACCACCGCCACCGCGAGCGCGCGCCATTTCACGGGAGCTTCACCTCCAGCATCACGCCCGCCGGGCCGGGGGACACCGTGACCGCGGTCGTCGTCTTGGGAGCGCCGAAGAGATAGAAGCCGCCGGCCATCGCCAGCCCCACGCCGCCCGCCACCGCCAGGCCGGTGCCGAGCCCCATGAACAGCTCACCCCGCTGCCGGATCTCCAGGGCCGGGTCGTGCCTGGGCTCGCCGCCGATCAGATCCATGCGCGCGAACTGCGCCAGCACCAGGAGCCCGGCGCCGGTGACCCCGACCGCCAGTCCGCCGGCCGCCGGCGCCCACGCCACCGCGCGCAGGTTCAGCGGCGGCGGTGGGGGAGGCGCCGCGGGGGCCACGGGGGTCAGGGGAGCCACCACCTTCTTCTGGTCGGGCGGCGGCTCCGGCGGCGCCACCCCGAAGGCCTTCTTCACCTGGGCGGAGAGCTCCACCGCGAGCTGGTCAGGCAGATCGTCCGCCGGGTGGCGTGCGGGTGCGCATTCTTCGCGGGCAAGCGCGGTCGCGGCGACGACGTCGTCCTCCGCGGTACGCGCGACGGCGTCGAGGTCGCGGAGGTCGTAGACGCCGCCGAGGCCGTCGACGTCGTGCCAGGGCAGACGCAGGATCCGCGCGCCG
>Ga0268264_10004135_pt1 | contig 12411 bp, 10 predicted proteins | sample KBSSwiS32_FD_190357 | JGI IMG/M metagenome (GOLD analysis project Ga0268264, IMG submission 190357) | Switchgrass rhizosphere microbial communities from Kellogg Biological Station, Michigan, USA - KBS Switchgrass S3-2 (SPAdes) (version 2) | ecosystem: Host-associated > Plants > Roots >... | reverse complement strand
CCTGCACACCGGCCCCAGCGATAGACACCGCGAGGGCGGCGCCGCTGAAAACGGTACGGAGACCGGACCTGGCTGCTTGCGTAACGGTTTGTTTCAGGGGCGCCGCACCGAGTTGGCCCACCGCGGCCGATGCCCGGGTGCGCGGTCAACCGCGACGGCGTCGGAGAGCGCCGGTTCACCGGGGTGTCCGCCTCGCCGCGGGCGCGAGCTCAGTGCGGCATGCCGGGCGGGAGCAGCCCCGGCGGCAGCTCGTTGTTCCGCTCCGCGGCGTGGTCCCCCAGCGCGGTCAACCGGGATGGCGCCCACCTCGACCGCGCCTCCATCCCACGGGCGCGCCGGGGCGCTGGGCCGGCGTTGGGGAGCGCCCGGTTCACCACCCCCAGCGCATCCGCCACCACCCCCGGCACCACCCCGTGGGCCAGGGCGATCAGCTTCGCCTGCCACGAGGGGATCACCTCCGCGTCCCCGCGCGCGCAGGCGGCGGCGATCTGCCGCGCCGCTCGCACCGCGCTCATGGAGAAGATCGGCAGGGCGTCGGAGATGCTGAACCAGGCGTGCTCGGCGGCGGGCTGGCCGGTGAACTCCGCCTGCGCCGAGCTCCCGGTGCGCATCAGGCCGGGGCAGACGGTGGTGACGAGGATGCCGTCCTTGTGCAGCTCGGCGCGGAGGCCTTCGGAGAGCCCCACCAGCGCGAACTTGCTGGCGCTGTAGGGGACCAGGTGCGGGATGGCCACCTTCCCGCCGATGGAGCAGATGTTGACGATGCGCCCCCACCGCCGGGCGCGCATGCCGGGCAGGACCGCCATCGTGGCGTGGAGCGGCCCCCAGAAGTGGACGCTCATGGCCGCGGCGAAGTCCCCCTCGGTCATCGCCTCCACCGGCCCCACGGTGGCGGTACCGGCGTTGTTGACCAGCACCTCGATGGGCCCCAGCTCCCGCTCCACCCGCGTGACCAGGTCGCGCACCTGGCCGGGCTGCGACACGTCGCACGGGGCGGTGAGCACGGTGACGCGCTGGGCGGCGAGGAGGCTCTTGGCGCGCTCCAGCTCCGCGGCGTCGCGGGCGCAGATGGCCACGCGCGCGCCCCGGCGCCCGAATTCGCGAGCGAGGAGCAGCCCCAGCCCGCGCGAGCCGCCCGTGACCAGGACGACGCGCTCACGGAGGGAGGCGGCGCGGGCTCGGCGGAGCGCCCACACCCCAGCCAGGCTTGCCAGCGCCCACCACTTCCAGCTGTTCCGCCCCATGGCCGAATCCTCCTGGGGCGAATGTAGGGAGGGTCCTGGCCCACGGCTCACCGACAGTGCGGGAGCGGGACGCTCTAGCCATGGACCCGCGTCCGCGCGTAGATCGCCGCATGCGCAAGCTCGACGCAGCCCAGGATCGCTACGGAAACTTCATCGGGGGCGAGTGGATCCCGCCCTCCACCGGCAACTTCGCCGCCAACCGGAACCCGGCCGACCGGGACGACGTGGTCGGGCACTTCCCGGTGAGCGGGCAGAAGGACGCCGAGGACGCCGTGGCCGCCGCCAAGGCGGCCTTCCCAGGGTGGGCCGGCACGCCCGGCCCCTCTCGCGGCCGCGTGCTCTGGAAGGCGGTGGATCTGTTTCGCCAGAGGCTGGACGAGATCGCCCGCACCCTCTGTCGCGAGGAGGGGAAGACCCTGGCCGAAGCCAGGGGTGAGGTGCAGAAGGGCATCAACCTCTTCGAGTTCTACGCGGGCGAGGGCTTCCGCATTCACGGCAAGACGCTGCCGTCGGAGATGAAGCAGACGCTCACCTTCACCATCCGCCAGCCCCTGGGCGTGGTGGCGCTGGTGACGCCGTGGAACTTTCCGTTCGCCATCCCCGCGTGGAAGAGCGCGCCGGCGCTGGTCACCGGGAACACCGTGGTGCTCAAGCCGGCATCGAACACGCCCGCCACCGCCGCGCTGATCGCCGAGGTGCTGGAGGACGCGGGGCTCCCCAAGGGCGTGTTCAACCTGGTCACCGGCCCCGGCGGGGCGGTGGGGAACACGCTGGTCGACCACCCGGAGGTGAAGGCGGTCTCGTTCACCGGCTCCAACGAGATCGGCCTGGCGCTCAACCAGCGCTGCGCCCGCCGCGGCATCAAGGTCACCTGCGAGATGGGCGGGAAGAACCCGGTGGTGGTGATGGACGACGCCGACCTCGACCTGGCGGTGAGCGGCATCCTGGGCGGCGCGTACGGGTCCACGGGGCAGCGGTGCACGGCCACCTCGCGCGTCATCCTCCACCGCGCCATCGCGGGGAAGGTGACGGAGCGGCTGGTGGCGGGCGCCAAGGCGCTCAAGGTGGGGAACGGGCTGGAGGCGGGCATCGACATGGGCCCGGCGGTGGACGACGGCCAGCTCCAGACGGACCTCAAGTACATCGAGGTGGCGCAGTCCGAGGGCGCCAAGCTGCTCTGCGGCGGCCAGCGGCTCACCGGCGGGGGGTTCGACAAGGGCTTCTACGTGACGCCCACCGTGTTCGGCGGGGTGAAGCCGGGGATGCGCATCCACCAGGAGGAGGTCTTCGGGCCGGTCATCGCGGTGGTGGAGGTGGGCGACTTCGAGGAGGCGGTGGCGGCGGCCAACGGCGTGGAGTTCGGGTTGACCGCCGCGCTGTACACGCGGGACGCCAACCTGGCGATGAAGTTCGTGGAGCGGTCGGAGGTCGGGATGGTGCACATCAACAACCCGACCGTCGGCGGCGAGGCGCAGCTCCCGTTCGGCGGCATCAAGTCCACCGGCGTGGGCGAGCGCGAGATGGCCGAGGAGGGCGCGGCGTTCTTCACCCACCTCAAGACGGTGTTCTTCGACTACACGGGCCAGGCGAGGACGTCGAAGATCTACTGAGCGCGGCGGTTACCAGATGGCGGTCGCGTCCCGGAGACGGGCCGCCGGGGATACCGATGGCCACCCCCAGGACCGTGGCCACGCTGCCAACGGCCACTCGGAGCCGCGATGCGCTCCGCCCCAGCGCCCTCAGGGCCAACTCCTCACCGTCGAGGACGACCTCGGTCATGCGCCAAGGGTAGCAAGCTGGGGGATGGCGCGGGTGGCGGTGTCAAAGTGGGTGGCGTCCAGCTCGACGCCGACGCTGCGGTAGCCGACGGCGACGGCGGCGGCGATGGTGGAGCCGGCGCCCATGAACGGGTCCAGGACCACGCCCTCCCCCAGGGGCAGCGCGGCGCGGACGAGCTGGCGCATGAAGGCCTGGGGCTTGAGCGACGGGTGGGGCGCGATGGCGCGCTCCTTCTTGTGGGTGGGCGAGGAGCGGATGACGTCCGCGAAGGGCGCGTGCTCCGAGATGCGGCGGAGGCCGCCGGTCTTCCACGTGCGGAGGTTGTCCTGGACGCGGCCCTCGCAGGGCTTGCGGAACAGGCCCCAGGGCTCCCAGCAGGAGCGGGGCATGACGGTGACGCCGGCGAACTCCTCGTGCGCGTTCTTGGGGCGGTCGCCGCCGCGGAGGGTCTGGACGAGGCGGATGATCTCCGAGCGCTTCTCGAAGCCGGCGCGCAGCAGCGCCTGGTAGAGGACGTGGGAGAGCAGCGGGTTGGTGGCGATGAACAGGTGGGCGCCGGGGACGAGCACCCGGAACGCCCGCCCGGCGAAGTCCGTGAAGAAGCGCCCTAGCGCCTCGAGGTCCTCGCCGGTGAGGACGGTGAAGCGCGGTAGCGGGGAGCGCTTGGAGCCATCGAACGACGGGGGGATGCGCCACACGCCGCCGCGGCCCTGCTGGCGCTTCTCCTGCTCCCGCGCCGAGTACTCCTTCAGGCCGTACGGCGGGTCGGTGACGATGGCGTGGATGGAGTTGGGCGGCTGCGCGTCCATCCATTCGAAGCAGTCGCCCTGGTGGAGCGTGTAGCTGGCGCCGGGCGCCAGCGCGGCCAGACCGGTCATGGGTGTCGATCTAGCTGATGCGTCCGACATCAGCGCCATTGGCGTCGATGCATCGGAAATTCGGCGCCTCGTGTCTCCGGGGCATGTTCATCGGATCCGCCAGCATCGCCCCGAAGACCGAGATCTCCGCGCCCAAGACCACCGCGGTGGCCCAGCAGAAGGTCACCACGTCGAATCAGAACCAGGTGAGCACCTACACCCCGCCGCGGTCGGTCCCGGTGAACCTGTCGGGTGGGGCGGTCCAGCAGACCGGTGGGACGGCGCCCCGGAACCCGGCGGGGAACGTGCCCCAGGCGTGGACCAACACGTGTGGGGCGAACTCCCTCATGGCCATGGAGGCTTCGGTCGACGCCGGCCGGGCGCAGCAGATCGCGGGGCTGACCGGCGACGACCGCGCGCAGTTCGAGATGGGGGTGATGAACTCCAACGACGCTGTCGACGGCTTCCAGCCCACCGACGATGGATCGCGTGGCTGGGGCGACAGCCGGATGCGCGAGCAGGTCGCGGATCGGTTCGTCGGCGGCTTGGACGAGTCGCTGAGCATCCGGGAGATGCCGGACCAGGGCACGGCCGCGGACACCCTGGTGACCGCGCTGAGCGACGGCCGCCCGGTGGCGCTCGGGATGGACGGCCACTGGATGGCGGCCACGGACATCCGGGGCGAGGGCGAGCACCAGGAGGTCCTCATCCAGGATTCATGGACCGGCCAGTCCGCCTGGGTCCCCGTGTCGCAGATCCGGAACGGCGAGGACTGGGTCACCACCAACTTCCACAGCGAGATTCCGAAGAGCAGCGCCATCCTCAGCACCGTCGTCCCCGCCAGCGACCAGCTGAACACCGACTCCACCTTCCGCGCCCACGAGGGCGACGCCGGGACGTGGGCCGCGGACCGGATGGACGATTGGCAGAGCCTGCGCCGGACGTTGCCTGACGTGCCCACCCCAACCGCGCCCCCCGCCACCACGGAGAACCCCCTCCCCGCCCCGCGCTGGTACCACCGCCCCATCGCCGTCTAGGGACAGGCCGCCTTCCCGCCCAGCGCCACCGCGCGCCGGCAGTGCTCGCGCGCCGCCGAAGCGTCGCCCAGCGCCAGCTCCACGCCGGACTGGGCCAGCAGCGCGCCTGCCAGGGAGGGGTCGTTCGGCCCCAACGACTTCTCCAGCACCGCCACCGCCGCCGCGTGCTGCGCCAGCGCCTCCTTCAGCCGCCCGCGCTGCGCCTCCGCCTCCCCGAACACCTCCATCGCCGCCGCCACCGCGGGGTGCTCGTCCCCCTGGAGCCGCCGCACCGTCTCCAGCGCGCGCTGGGCGGCCGCCGCGGCGGCGTCTTCCTTCCGCTGCCCCAGCAGTCGCCGCGCGGCCGCCAGGTCCAGCCGGGCCCGCAGCGTCCCGTCCTCGCCCAGCCGCTCGAGGGCCGCCGCCGCCATGTTGGCGAAGAACTCCGCCTGGTCCGCCGGCCCGCGCACCGCGAGCAGCTCCGCCAGCGAAACCGCCGCCTCCGCCCTCGCGTGCGTGTTCCCCGCCGCCTCCGCCACCACCATCGCCTCCGACCACAGATCCCTCGCCCGCGCCGCGTCCCCGCTCGCCGCCGCCACTCCTCCCTGCGCCAGCAACACCTCCGCCTTCATCGCCCGGTCGTTCCCCATCACCTGCTGCATCGCCTCGTCCGCCACCCTCCGCGCGCTCTCCACGTCGCCGAACGCCAGGTGCACGCGGGCCGTGGCGCACGCCATCCGCAGCTCCCGTTCCTTCCAGGCCACCGCGTCGACCTCCATGCGCTGCACCTCCACGCAGTCCTCGGGGCTGGGGAGCGAGGCCGCCGCCATGGGCCCGCCCTTCACCACCTTCGCGTCCCGCGTCGCCAGCACCACCCCCAGCGCCCGCAGCGCGTCCAGCTGCCCATCCAGGCACGCCTCCCGGCGCGGCGCGGCCGGGGTCCCGTCGCGGCAGGCGCGCTCGCGCGAGGCGATCCACCGCTTGCGGAACTGGTCGATGAAGCGCTGCGTGCGCGCCCACGCCACCGACCCCTCCGTCACGCCGGCCGTGGCCTCGAAGGACTCCTCCCGCGCTCGCGACCGCGCCTCGTCCCACTGCGCGGCGAAGACCTCCGCCGCCCGCCCGCACCGCTCCTTCGCCCGCAGCCGCCACAGCGCCGGCCCGGCCAGCACGCCGCCCACCACCAGCAGCGCCGCCGCGCCCGCCCCGAACAGCACCCGCCGCCGAGGCGCCCGCAGCCCCAGCTCCAGGACCTGCAACAGCTCCTGCATCGACTCGTGCCGGAGCTTCGGCTCTGCCGCCAGCCCGCGCACCACCGCGCGCCGGATGTAGAACGGCACCGGCGACCCGGGCGGCACGTCGCGGATCCTCCCCTGCGCCACGTTCGCCGTGAGCTCGTAGAGCGTCTTCCCCTCGAACGGCCGGATCCCGTACAGCGCCTCGAAGAGCGAGACGCAGAAGGAGAACTGGTCCGCGCGGTGGTCGATCTTCTTCCCCATCCACTGCTCGGGCGCCATGTACGCGGGCGTTCCCAGCAGCGCCCCGCTCCGGGTGATGGGCTTGTACGCCTCCGTCCCCGTCGCGCCGGCCCGCACCGCTGGAATGGGCGCGGGCGTGGTCCACGCGTTCTGGCTCCCGGCCACCGACGACACCAGGCCGAAGTCCATCACCCGCGCCATCCCGTCGTTCCCCACCATCACGTTGTCCGGCTTGAAGTCTCGATGCACCAGCCCGGCCGCGTGCGCCGCCTGGAGCCCTCGCCCGGCCCGGATGAACACCCGGAGGACGTCGCGCCAGGAGCGCTTCTCCGACTCCAGCCACTTCGTCAGGCTCTGGCCCTGGATGAACTCCATGGCCACGAAGATCTGGTCCTGGAACGTCCCCACGTCGTGCACGTGCACCACGTTCGGGTGGGAGAGGCGGGCCATGGCCTGCGCCTCGCGCATCATCCGCGCGCGCTTCTCCGCGTCCGCCGCCCGGTCGCTGGACTCGCCGGCCAGCATCTTCAGGGCGATCTTCCGGTCCAGCTGCGGGTCGAACGCGGCGTAGACGATGCCCATCGACCCCGCGCCCAGCACCTCCAGCACCACGTAGCGGTCGATCTGCTTCCCCTTGCGCGCCGGCCGCAGGCCGCTCCCGCGCTTCTGGGACGGTGGGGACGGCGTCGGGTCCGGGGTGTGGGCCTCCGTCTCCGCCAGGAGCGCCACCGCGCGCCGGCACACGCTGCACCCGCGAAGGTGCGCCTCCGCCTGCGCCAGGGCCTCCGGCGTGAGCGCGTGCTGGACGAACCCGAGGAGCGCGTCCTCGTCGAGGTGGCCCACGCCTTCAGTTCATAGCAGGCGGGATGGGGAAACCACCGAGCGCATGGTGCACGGCGCGGTCGAAGGGGATGAAGCCCGCCTCACCCGCACACCATGCGCTCCAGGTGTCATTTCCAGGCCCAGAGGTCGGCAAGAGGCTCCGGGCCCTACGATCGGAGGACTCTGCGGGCCAATAAGTTGTCGCATTCGAAAGAGAGGCCCCGCGATTCCAGGCGGTTGGCCACTCATGCCGCCGCGCGTTAACGGCTTTTCAGGTAGCGGAAGATGCTGGCATCCAGCTGGCTCCCCAGGAGCCCCATGACGCTCTCCAGCTCGGCCTGGCCAATCTGGAGCCGCCCGGTCATGGCGCGCCGCGTCTCCTCCAGCAGCTTCTCGCGAGACCCGGCGATCCACCGCGCCACGGTGGATCGGTGCGTGCCGTAGATGGCGCCGATCTTCTCGATGTTCAGCCCGTCCAGCAGGTGGAGCCGGAGCACGCTCACCTCGTGGTCGGAGAGCTGGTCCATGGCGGCGCGGAAGGCGGCCTTGAACTCCTCGCGGTAGTGGGCCTTGAGGAAGTCCAGCTCCGGGTCCTCGCCGGGCAGCTCCAGCTCCTCCGCGCCCGCGTCCTCCAGCGAGACCTGCCGCTCGTCGCGCTTGTGCAGCGTGAGCCCGATGCGGGTGGCGGCGGCGCGCAGCCAGGACAGCAGCGGCCCGCGGCCGGAGAACTCGCCGATCTTCTTCCGCATCCCCTCCCGGTCGAGGAACAGCTTCTGTCGCAGGAGCTGCTTCACCTCGGAGATGAAGCCGGAGGATGGGTCCAGCCTCCGCAGCGTCTCGTCCAGGCGGGAGAAGTACTGTTGCTCCAGCTCCGACATCGCCTGCGCGCACTCGCGCCCGCACGCCGCCGCGAGGTAGAGGTCCTCGGCGCGGAGCTCCTGGAGCGCGGCGACCGGGTCGCCGTCCGCCGGCAAGCGCTCGCCGAGGTAGGCGGCGAAGGCCTCGTCCCCCAGCCATTCGACGGGCCACTGCTTGTGGGCGGCGGTGAGCTTCCGGGAAAGCGCGTCCGCCATGGCGGAGTTCCCCGCGGCGCGCGCCGCGACAGGCTGGGGGGCGGCCTGCAGCATGGCGCGGAGAGCGGCGTCCATGGCCAGAACTGGCCGGCACAGTACCAGTCCGAACGGCCGCGCGTTGATTCCGGCCCATCGGCCGGCTAGGTCACGTTCCCATGAACGCGCTGGAGGAGCGGATCTCCGCGGCGTACGCGGACCGCGAGAAGCTGAAAGACCCGGAGACGGCGGCCGCGGTGCGGCAAGCCATCGACCTTCTGGACCAGGGGCAGCTCCGGGTCGCCGAGAAGGGGCCGGAGGGCTGGAAGGTCAACGCCTGGGTGAAGGAGGCGATCCTCCTCTACTTCGGGCTCGCCCAGATGAAGGTCATGGAAGTCGGGCCCTTCGAGTTCTTCGACAAGATCCCGCTCAAGAAGGGCCTGGAGAAGGCGGGCGTCCGCGTCGTCCCGCCCGGCACCGTCCGCTACGGCGCGTTCGTCGAGCGCGGCGCGGTGGTGATGCCCGGCTACGTGAACATCGGCGCCCACGTCGGCAGCGGCACCATGGTGGACACCTGGGCCACCGTCGGCTCCTGCGCGCAGGTGGGGAAGAACGTCCACCTCTCCGGCGGCGTGGGGCTGGGCGGCGTGCTGGAGCCGCCCTCGGCGTCGCCGGTCATCGTCGAGGACGGCGCGTTCATCGGGTCCCGGTGCATCGTGGTGGAGGGGTGCGTGGTGGAGGAGGAGGCGGTGCTGGGCGCCAACGTGGTGCTCACCGCGTCCACGCAGATCATCGACGTCACCGGCCCGCGGGAGGTGGTGCACAAGGGGCGGGTCCCCGCGCGGAGCGTGGTCATCCCCGGCGCGAGGGAGAAGAAGTTCCCCGCCGGCACGTACCTGGTGCCCTGCGCGCTGATCATCGGCCAGCGCGGCGAGAGCACCGACAAGAAGACCTCGCTCAACCAGGCGCTGCGCGACTTCGGCGTGTCGGTGTGAGCGTGGACCTCGACCTCGCCGCCCGGCTGGCCCAGCGAGCGCTGGAGCTGTGCCGCATCCCCAGCCCCATCGGCCAGGAGGCGGCCATCGCGGACTGGGTGGAGCGGTGGGCGAACGAGCGGTACGCGCCTCCGGAGATCCTCCGGAAGTCGCACTCGTTCGTGCTGGGCAACCTCCACGACCCTCGCCCCGCCGTGCTGCTGGTGGGCCACCTGGACACGGTGCCGCCGCACCCGGCCGACGCGCCGCCGCGCATCGAGGGCGACCGGCTCCACGGGCTGGGCGCCTCCGACATGAAGGGCGGGCTGGCGGTGATGCTGGCCCTGGCGGAGGACCTCCCGCTCAAGGCCCTGCCGGTGAACCCGCTGCTCCTGCTCTACGAGCGCGAGGAGGGCCCGTACCTCGAGTCCGGGCTGGGCCCGCTGTTCGAGGCGGCGCCGATGCTCTCGAAGGCGAAGCTGGGCATCGCGCTGGAGCCGACGGACGGCGCCATCCAGGTCGGCTGCGTGGGGAGCCTGCACGCCACGCTGCGGTTCAAGGGGAAGAGCGCGCACTCGGCGAGGCCGTGGCAGGGGGAGAACGCCATCCACCGCGCGGGGCCGTTCCTGGCGGAGCTCTCGCAGATGCCGCGCCGCGAGGTGCCGATCGACGGGTTCCCCTTCTACGAGGTGTTCTCCGTCACCCGGGCGCAGGGCGGCCGCGCGCGCAACGTCATCCCGGACGAGCTGGAGCTGAACCTCAACTACCGCTTCGCGCCGGGGAAGTCGGTGGCGCAGGCGAAGGACGACGTGCGCGCGCTGGTCGGCGGGCGCGCGGAGGTGGAGGTCACCGACGAGGCCCCCTCCGGGCGCGTCTGCACGGACAACCCGCTGCTGGCGCACCTGCGATCCACCTCCGGGTTCCGGGCGGAGGCGAAGCAGGCCTGGACGGACGTGGCGCGCCTGTCGTCGATGGGCGTGGACGCGGTGAACCTGGGACCAGGGGAGACGGCCCAGGCCCACCAGTCGCGCGAGAGCGCCGGAATCCCAGCAATGGCAGGCGTTTACGAGGCTTTGGCCGGGTTCCTTCGCACCGCGCCCACCTGAATGTATTCAAGTTTAAGGAAATGAAGGATACAAACACACCTTAAACGCTGAGACGCGCGAGAACTTCTCCAGTAGCTACCTGGAGAGCCCCCTCGCATGTCCTACACGGTCCAGTCCGGGGACAACCTGTCCCGCATCGCCCAGCAGCACGGCACCTCGCTGAACCAGCTGCTGCAGTCGAACCCTCAGTTCCAGAAGAACCCCAACCTCATCCGCCCGGGCCAGACGGTGAACATCCCCGGGGCCAAGGACTCCTTCGAGCCGGCCGGCAGCTCCAGGCGCCCGGGCGGCACGGCCAACGCGGGCGGCGCGGCGCCGACGCAGGCCCCGACGCCAGCGGGGGCCACTGGAGCCAACGCGACCGGTCGAGCGGCCCTGCAGGGCGCCGCGGATCGCGCCACCTCGAAGGCGGGCGTGCCGGCGTCGTGGTCGAAGTCGAACGCGCTGTGGACGCTGCTCCAGCACGAGTCGGGCCTCAACCCGCGCGCGAAGAACCCGAGCTCCACCGCCTACGGCCTGTTCCAGTTCCTCGATTCGACCTGGAAGACGGTCGGCGCGACGAAGACCTCCGACCCGGAGAAGCAGTTCGAGGCCGGGTTCAAGTACATCAAGCAGCGCTACGGCACGCCGGAGAACGCCTGGGCGTTCTGGCAGAAGCACCACTGGTACTAGCCCTTCGCCCGTAGCGCCTCGTCCGCCAGCGCCGCGACCTTCGGGTCCCGGAAGGTGAGCCCGCCGGCGTCGTGCGTGGACAGGCGCAGGGTGACGCGCCGGTAGCGGATGTCGATGTCCGGGTGGTGGTCCTCGCGCTCCGCGGCGTCCGCCACCCGGCCGACGAAGGCGATCGCCTCGAGGAAGGACGGCAGCTCGTACGTCCGGATGAGCTCCTTGCCCTCCACCCGCCACTGGGGGTGCATGAACAGGAACTCCTTCAGCTCGGCTTCGGTCAGCAGGGTGCGGTCGTAGGGCATGGTCAGGCTCGCTCGACGGCGCGGCGCCACTTCGACAGGTGGCGGTCCCGCTCGTCCGCGGACATCCTGGGCTTGAAGGTCCGGTCCGCCTTCCACGCCTTGCGGATCTCCTCCGGGCTCTGCCACACGCCGGCGCCCAGGCCGCCGAGGAACGCCGCGCCCAGGCTGGTGGTCTCCAGGTTCTTGGGCCGGACGACCTCCGTGCCCAGCAGGTCCGCCTGGAACTGCATCATCAGGTTGTTCGCCGCCGCGCCCCCGTCCACCTTGAACGCGGGGATGTCGCGCCCGGAGTCCTTCTTCATCGCCTCCGCCAGGTCGCCGATCTGCAGCGCGATGCCCTCCAGCACCGCGCGCGCGAGGTGGCCGGCGGTGGTGGACCGGTCGATGCCGCAGAACAGCCCGCGCGCCTCCGGCCGCCAGTGCGGCGCGCCCAGCCCCGCCAGCGCCGGCACGAACACCACGTCCCCGGACTCCTTCACCGTCATCGCCAGCGCCTCGACCTCCGGCGCCTTCTTGATCAGCTTCAGCCCGTCGCGCAGCCACTGCACCGCCGCGCCCGCGATGAACGCGGACCCCTCCAGCGCGTAGGAGGTCCGGTCACCCAGCTTCCACGCCACCGTGGTCAACAGCCCCGCGTTCGAGGCGACCGCCGTCTCCCCGGTGTTCATGAGCAGGAACGCCCCGGTCCCGTACGTGCACTTCGCCTCGCCGGGCGCGAAGCACGCCTGCCCGAACAGCGCGGCCTGCTGGTCCCCCGCCATCCCCGCCACCGGGACGCCGTCCGGGAGCGCCTTCAGCCCGCGCGTCGTCCCGTACACCTCCGCGGACGCCTTCACCTCCGGCAGCACCGACGGCGGCACCGAGAACAGCCCGCGCATCTCGTCGTCCCAGGCCAGGGTCTTCAGGTCCAGCAGCAGCGTGCGGCTGGCGTTCGAGACGTCGGTGACGTGCGACTGGTGGCCGGTGAGCTTGAACACCAGCCAGGTGTCGATGGTGCCGAAGCAGAGCTGGCCCTTGTCCGCCCGCTCGCGCGCCCCCTTCACGTTGTCCAGCAGCCACTGCAGCTTGGTCCCGGAGAAGTACGGGTCCAGCACCAGCCCGGTGCGCGATTTCAC
>Ga0268264_10004131_pt1 | contig 12421 bp, 9 predicted proteins | sample KBSSwiS32_FD_190357 | JGI IMG/M metagenome (GOLD analysis project Ga0268264, IMG submission 190357) | Switchgrass rhizosphere microbial communities from Kellogg Biological Station, Michigan, USA - KBS Switchgrass S3-2 (SPAdes) (version 2) | ecosystem: Host-associated > Plants > Roots >... | reverse complement strand
GCGCTACCTGCGTTGGATCAACATCAGGCTGACCAGGAAGGAGGCGAAGATCGCCTGCGCTCCGATCACCATGGCGGTCATGCCGAGCGCGATGCCGCGCACCGCCATCAGCGGCCCGCGCCCGCCGGTCCACCAGGCGGCGACGATCTCGACCTCGGTTCCGAGGCCGATCAGGAACAGAAGCCCGCCCACCAGCAGTCCTTTTTCGAGCGAGAACCAGCGCGGAAGCTTGGCGAGCCATTGTCCGGGGCGCGCGAAGCCCGCGCCCATCGAGAAGGTCTTCGCGACGACGTCGAACATCACCAGGTTGGTGCCCAGGATCAGCGCCAGCGCACCGAACAGCAGGACGTGAAAATCCCAGGTACGGCCGAACAGCTCGCGCGGGCCGGCGGCGAGCCAGGCGACCAGGGCGCCGCCGAGCAGCATCAGCACCAGCCCGGGCAGCTGGAACAGATACGAGGGCGAAAACATCAGCATGAACCGGACGTGGCGCCAGGCGTCGCGCACGCCGTTGAGCTTCGATTCCCCGATCCGCGGGTGGTAGGTGATGGGGATCTCTTCGATCGACAGCTGCTCGCGGAGAGCATTGACCACCAGTTCCGAGGCGAATTCCATGCCGGTCGTGCGCAGGTGCATCCGGTCGTAGGCCTCCCGAGTGAACGAGCGCATGCCGCAGTGGGAGTCCGAGATCTTGGTCCGGAACAGGATCTTCAACATCCCCGAGAGGATCGGGTTGCCGATCCAACGGTGCGTCCAGGGCATCGCCCCGGGGAGGATCTTGCCGCCGAGCCGCGTGCCCATGACCAAATCTTTGCCCGCCCGGAGCGGCGCGATGAAGCGCGCGATGTCCAGGAAGTCATAGCTGTCGTCCGAGTCGCCCATCACCATGTAGCGCCCGCGCGCCTCGGCGAAGCCGCGCAGATAGGCCGAGCCGTAGCCCCGCCGCGCCTCGCGGACCACCCGCGCCCCGGCCCGCTCCGCGACCTCCGGCGAGCCGTCGGTCGAGCCGTTGTCGACCACCACCACCTCGCCCGAAGCGCCCATCGCGGCGAGCGCGCGAAGCGCCTTCTCGACACAGATCCCCACCGAGCCCGCCTCGTTCAGGCAGGGCATGACGACGGAGATTTCGATCGATTCGGCAGGTGACGACACGGAGAATGCCTCGGAGGTCGGGTGCTTTGACGCGGGCGGATGATAACACTCCGCCTCCCTTCCGATATGGCACTATGGTTCCAGAAACAGGGCCTCGTAGCGGCCGGCGATCGCGCGCCAGGTGAAGCGTTCTTCGACCAGTTCGCGGCCTCGCCGGCCGATCTCATGTAGTCGGGCCTCGTCGTGGATCAACCCCCCGAGCGCCACGCTGAGCGCCGCGGCGTCTTTGGGCGGTACCAGGAGCCCGGCTTCCGCGAGGTCGATGTCGCGCGCCATGCCGACCACGGGGGTGGTGAGCACGGGCCGGCCGCAGGCCATCGCTTCAAGCAGGACGAGGCCGAACCCCTCTTGGCTGCCGTCGGTCGAGGGGAGCGCGAACAGGTGGCAGGCGCGGAAGAAACGAGTGAGCTCCGCGTGCGGCACGAAACCGAGGAAATCCACCTGGTCGGCCACTCCCAGCTCCGCCGCGAGCGCGCGGTAGCGCGGCAGCTCTTCGCCCGAGCCGCCGACCCGCAGCCGGATCGGGTGGCCGTTCGGGGAGTTGGGGCCGGCGTTTTTCAGGATCGCGAGCGCGTGGAGCAGCTCGTCGAGCCCTTTGTAGCGATGGTGGCGGTCGAGCAGGGCGAGGAACCCGACGATCCGCTCGGGACCTTGGGGAAACGGCGCGGGCGAGAAAGTTTTGGCGTCCACCCCCCAGGGGATGTGCTCGATCTTCGCGCGGAACGGCCGAAGGTGCGGCGAAAAGTCGCCGTACCCAGGGTTCGAGGTGACGATCCGGGTCGAGCGCCGGAGCAGCCGGGGCAGGAACCACCGGTTGTACGCCGCGCCGATCACTCCTTTGATCCCCGGTCCCACCAGATCGTTGTTGTACGAGAGAACCAGCGGGATCTTCTTCTCTTCGGCGACCTTTCCCGCCCCGTCCGCGAACCAGGCGGTCGGCATGTGGGTGTGGATGACGTCCGCTTCCTCGCGCCGGAGGGCATCCAGCAGACCCCAGGAGAGATTGGTGTTGCCGATCTTGCCCCGATAGGGGAGCCGCACGACCTCGATGCCGTCCACTTCGGCCGGTCCGCCGGCCGGCTCGTCGGCGCAGACCACGCGGACCTGATGCCCTTTGGCGACCAGCTCACGGCTCAGGTGGAGGACCGTGTTTTCGACCCCTCCGACATAGGGGAAAAAGCGGACCACCACTTCGAGGATGCGCAGCCGGCGCGCCTCACCCCCCATAGACGACCCAGACGACCGCCAGCCCCCAGAGCGCGATGTTGATCAGGAACGGCGGGTCGCGCAGGATCGCGTCGGTCGGGCTGCGCCGGTCGGCGAGCTGGTACATGAGATAGAGGTAACGGAAGATCCCGAACAGCACCAGCGGCACGGTGTAGACCAGGTGCTCCGAGTGGAACTTCTCGACCGTCTCGGGCGATACCGCATAGAGCGCGTAGGAAACCACGGTCGAGGCGGTGACCACGTTGATCATTTGATCGAGGAACGCCGGGCTGTACTGGTCGAGCACCTTCCTCTGCTCGGAGGCGTTTTCCTGCATCAGGATGATTTCGTGGCGGCGCTTGGAGAACGCCAGGAACAGCGCCACGAAGATCGTGCAGAGAAGCAGCCAGGACGAGACGACGACCGGCACGGCGCGCGCGCCCGCTTCGACCCGCAGGACGAAGCCGAGGGCGATCGACATGACGTCCAAGATCACCATCCGCTTGAACCAGCCGGTGTAAAGGACGTTGAGCAGCAGATACGCGCCGAGAATCCATGAGAACTGGGGGCCGAGCAGCAGCCCCAGGGCCGCCGCTCCGACCAGCAGCGCGACGAGCGCCGCGACCGCGGCCGGGGCGCCGAGCGCGCCGGAAGCGAGCGGCCGGTCCTTCTTGAGCGGGTGCCTGCGATCCTCCTCGCGGTCGCGCAGGTCGTTGCCCAGATAGACCGCGCTCGACGCCAAGCAGAACGCGAGCAGGGCGAGCAGGCCGTGCTGCACCGCGAGCGGATCGCCCAGCCGGCGGGCGAAAACCAGCGGCGCGAGCACGAACGAGTTCTTCGCCCATTGGGCCGGGCGGAGCGATTTGATCAGTGGGAGGATCATGTTCGGGGAGGGCTCCGGGAGAGAACCCGCATTCTATGGCCCGGAGCATGGCTCGAACCAGACGATCGAGCTATTCTCCGGCCGCAGCCGTTCCATCAGGGATCCACCCACGAAACGAGAGCCGCCCTTGAGACGCTTTGTCCTGCTGTTTGTCCTGCCCGCGATGCTGCTGCTCGGAGCGATCGCACTGCCGCTCGCCCGGGGGGAGCGGACGCTCTTCCTTCGCGACGTACTGAACTCGCACCTGAACATGAAGTGGGCGGAGGCCGAGGCGTTGCGGGCGGGGTATATCCCCCTGGTCGACATCTATCGCGCGGGCGGCCAGCCGCTCGCGGGCAATCCGAACGCCGCGCCGTTTTATCCCGACAACGTCCTGTACCTGTTCGCCTCGCCGCTCTGGGCCGAGAACGCGCACTTCTGGATTCACCTGCTGCTCGCGCCGTTCGCGTTCTACTGGATGGCGCGCGCGTTCGGGCTCGGCCGCGAGGCGTCGTGGGCCGCGGCGCTCGCCTATACCTTCTCCGGGTTCTTCTTCTCGCACCTGAACTTCTTCAACCTGATCGCCGGGGCGACGCTCGCCCCCGCGTTCGTCGCGGCCTGTCTGCGCCTCGGCGTCTCGGAGCGGCGGGCGGTTCGGATGTGGATGCCGGCGGCGCTCGCGCTGCTCTGGGCTCTCCTTCTGCTCGGCGGCGATCCGTTCCTCGCGGCGCTCGCGCTCGCCCTCGGCGGAACCGCGTTCCTGATGCGCAAACCCCGGCCGACCTTCGCGCTCTGGGGCCTGCTTGCCGGGGCCCTGGTGCTCGGCTCGGCGCTCGCGCTGCCGCAGATCGTCGAGTTCCTGCGCATTCTGCCGCTCTCTTTCCGCGGTCATTACGGCTACGCGGCGAAAGTCGCGACCACCGCGAGCTGGGACCCGCGCCAGATCATCGAGTGGTTCGTGCCGTTCTTCTTCGGCCGGCCGGACCGCCTGGCGGCCGGCGGGTTCTGGGGGCATCGATTCTTCACCGACGTGCCGCCCTATTACTTCTCGCTCTATCCGGGCCTGCTGGTCTTGGCGCTCGCCGCTTCGTCGGGCAAGCCGCGCTCGCCCGCCGCGATTTGGGGCTGGGGGGCGGTGGGCTTGGGGCTCTTCTTCGCGCTCGGCCGTTTCAACCCGGGAGTGGACTGGATCTTCGCACTCGGCCGCGGCTCGTTCCGCTACCCGGTGAAGTTCTGGCCGCCGGTGGCGATCGGCCTCGCCCTCCTCGCCGGACTCGGGTTCGAACGGCGCTTCGGCCCGTCGGCTCAGGGCAATCCGGGCTCGGCGACCGAAGGTACGTCGGCCTCCCCGCCGCGGGGTTTCTCGATCGCGCTTTGGGTACTGTTTGTAGGGCTGCTCGGCGCGTGGATTTTCGAGAGCTTCTTTCCCGAGGCGGCGCTTGCGGGAGCCAAAGAGGCGCTGCCGACGCGGCTGGCGTCCCTCGCGGCCAACGAGCGGCTTCGCTGGGCCGGTCTCTGCCTTTTCTCGTGGCTCGCGATCGCTCTGTTCGGCATGGCGACCTGGCTCTCGCGCCGGCATCTCGCCCTCGGCACGGCGCTCCTCCTCTCGCTCCACGTGGCGTTCCAGCTGTTCTTCTTAGGCCCCCTCTACGCGACCGACGAGGTCGGCCCCTACCTTGAAACGCCGGCCGCGCTCGCCTACGTCCCCCCGGGATCGCGCGTGGTCCACGGCTCGTTCTTGAACCTGATGCGCCAGGCGCACATCGAGAAGGGTGATTTTCCCCAGCCGCTCACCCTGTTCATGGAGCGCCGCGCGTTTGCCGAGCTCTATCCGTTCACCGGGCCGATGCACCATCGCCGCTTCGAGCTCAACGTCTCGCCCGAAGGGCTCGACTCGTTCCTCACCCGGATGTCGCAGGGGGGAATCAAGACGGCCAAGGACGTCGACCGGGTGCGGCTGCTCGCCGCGTGGGGAGTCAATCGCCTGCTGCTCGGCGAGCCGCTCGCGGCGAATGCGGAGAAGAAAGCGCGCCTGCTCGCCAAGCTGCCAAGCTTCGGCAAAGACCTGCTGATCTACGAGATCCCGAACGCCGCGCCCCCTGCCTACCTCGCCACCCGCCTGGTCGCGGCGCCGCACATGAACGCCGGTTACGCCGCGCTGCTCGCGCCCGATTTCGATCCGCGAAGCGAAGCGGTGGTCGAAGGGGCGAAAGGCTCCGAGCGGCGCGGCGGCGGGACGGTTCGGATCCTGCGCGACGAGTCCGAGCGGTTCGTGGCCGAGATCGATTCGCACGGCCCCGGCTTCCTGGTCGTCCAGCGCGCCGACCTGTCGATCTACCAAGCGAAGATCGACGGCCGCCCCGCGGAGCGCCGGATCGCGAACCTCCACCGCATCGGCCTTCCCGTCCCCGCGGGCCGCCACCGGATCGAGATCGAAACCGACCGCCGGCCGCTCCACCGCTCGACCGCCGCGGCGCTTGTGGCCTTTCTGCTCCTGCCTCTGCTCGGGTGGGTCGGCGGGCGGGTGAAGTTGCCGGTTATCTTGGATGAGGGGACCGAAGAGGCCCGCGCCGAAGAGGCGGTTACGGACTCGCCCCTGAAAATGCTGGAGAATTCAGAACAGACCGAGAGTCAAGACCACCTTTCTCAAGGCGACGCGTAGCGGGATTCCTTCGCGCGATGCAGCGAGGAGGAACTCGCGAGCAAAGCCAGGTTCTCGAAGATCCTGCGCCAATCCTTCGTTCCAATCTCTGCACTGCTTCGCCATCTTCCACCTCGGCGAGACGATATCGCTCAAGATGTCAGATCATAAAGGAGCCGTGATGAAAAACACCTTCGCCCCCTTGATTCTTCTCGGCCTGCTTCTCGGTTGCCGCGCTCATGCGCCGGAGGCCGAATCGAAGGCGGCGGAGCCGGTTGCCACTTCGGACCTCTCGGCCGGAGGAGCGGAGCCTGCTTCGTACAAGGTGAAGGCCACGAAGAGCTTCGGCGGAAAGTTCCTCGGCTTCGAGGCGGGCGACTATCTGCACGCCCAATTCACCCAGCCGGACGGCCAAAGCGTTTCTCTCTACTTGGAGCGTGGCATGGAGATCTTCCTGGTCGACCATGCGCAGCAACCGCTGGAGTTGGAGGTTCAGACCGTCGACGCCGACATCCCCGAGGCCGGCGGGATCATCGAGATCGACCGGCTTCACGGCATTCGGGCAGGAGATGCGAGCTTCGCGGATTGGTGGAAGTCGGCGGAGCCGAGCTTCGGCAAGCTGCTCGATGAATACCAGGAACGAATCGAGAAGGCGACGCTCGCTCCTGAAGACTGAAAATCAGGCGGCTCCGCCGACGACCAGCACGAACTCGCCCTTCAAGCTCGGCCGGGCGGTGAAGACGGCCAGCAGGTGGGAGAGCGGTCCGCGAACGATCTCCTCGTGAAGCTTGGTCAGCTCGCGGCCGATCGCGGCGGGGCGGTCGCCGAGCTCGGCGATCGCGTCGCTCAGAGAAGCGAGCAGGCGGTGCGGCGATTCGAACAGGATGACCGTGTGCCCGAGCGCTCCCATCTCGCGATAGAAGGTCCGGCGCTTGCCGGATTTGAACGGCGGGAACCCCGCGAACGTGAATGGGTAGGGGGGAAGCGCCGAAGCTACCAGCGCCGCGAGGATTGCCGAGGCGCCGGGGATCGGCTCGATCGTGGCGCCGCGGGCCGCCGCTTCGCGCACGAGCAGAAAGCCCGGATCGGAAAGCAGGGGGGTGCCCGCGTCGCTCGCCACCGCGACCGTGGCGCCCCGCTCCAGCTCCCCGAGCAGGCGCGGCAGGCGTTGGCGTTCGTTGTGCTCGTGGAGCGAGACCAGCGGTTTGCGGATGCCGAGATGGGCGAGCAGCTTCCCCGTCACCCGGGTGTCCTCGCAGGCGATCAGGTCCGCTCTCTCGAACGCCTCGCGCGCGCGCGCCGAAAGGTCGCCGAGGTTGCCGATCGGCGTCGCGACCAGCAGCAGGCGGCCGGGGTATGCGGTGTCTTCGACTTCGTCTTCCGGGCCGGCCAAGGTAGGGGGCATCGCTCGCGATGCTAGCATTCCGCTCGATGGGCTCTTCGATCGATCGGGCGCTTTTCGGGTTTTTGCTCGCGGTGATTCCGGCGGCTGGTTTCGCCGTGCCGCAGACGACGGCTGCCGCGGCCGGCACCCCCGTCCCCCCCGTCGCGAAGCTGCTCGACCGGGTGGTTGCGGTGGTCGACGAAGATCCGATCCTCAGCTCCGACATCGATCGGGTGATCGGCCTCGGTCTGGTCGAGCAGAAGCCGGGCGAGAGCGCGGATCTGCTCCGTCGCCGGGTGCTCGACCAGCTGATCGAGCAGCGGCTGCGCTCCCACGAGATCGACCGCACGGGGTTCGTGCAGGTACCGGTCGAAGAGATCGAGCGCCAGATCGCCGAGATCCGCGCCCGCTTCCCCGACGAGGCGTCGTTCGAGCGCCGACTCCTGGACCTCGGGATGACCCGCTCGACCCTGGCGCAGCTGGTCGCGCGCCAGATCGCCGTCCTGGTCTACATCGACGAGCGTCTCGGGCCGCGGGTGTTTGTCAGCCTCGACGACATCCGCGACTATTACGCGTCGACCCTCACCGCCGAAGCCGAAAAGCGCGGCGAGAAAGTCCCGCCGCTCGAAGACGTCCGGGAGGACATCCGCGCGGTCCTCCGCGAGCAGCGCCTGAACGTCGAGCTGGCGCGCTGGTCCGAAGAGTTGCGCCGCAACTCCGACGTCGAAAGCTTCTACGACGAACCGGTCAACCTCCTGCCGCCGCTCCTGCGCACGATCGAGAAGCCGCCGCGCTGAGTACGGCCCCCTACGGTTGGCCGTAGATCTCCCGGTATTGGGCCCAGGCGGCGATCACCGAGGCGAGGTAGGCGCGGGCTCCCGGGTCGGTCATCTTGGTCCAGTATTCCTCGGGCTCCGACGTCGAGCAGTAGCCTTGCCAGATTCGCGCGGCTTCGGGGCCGGCTTCGAACGCGGCGATCGCGCGCGGAACGAAGCGGCCCGCGGTATTCAGCTCGGTGCCCAGGTGGGCGGCGGCGAGCGGTATCGCGATCTCCGGACGCTCCAGATCGTCCGCGTCCGGCTCGGGCAGTCCGGCCAGGGCGGCGACCCGGGCCTGGGTGGCAAGCATCGATCCCGCGAGGCCGCGTTCGGCTCCCCGCACCTGAGAAGGATCGAAATGACTTTCCTCGCGCAGGATCGCCGCGAGCAAGAGGGGGTCGATGCCGCGTCGGAGTCCTTCCTTCCGCAGCAGATCGGCATAAGGAAAAGGATAGAGCAGCCGGCGCAGGGCGCCCGGCAGGAGCGCTTCGGGAACCTGTGCCGGGACGCGGGCGCGCACGGCGTCCGCGAGCGCGATCGACCGCCGGGTCTGGCCGACCCGGGCGAGCTCCAAGCCGGCGGTGAACGCGAGATCCGGATGCCCAGGATCGAAGGCTTCCGTTGCGGCTGCGGCGCCGTCGGTCCAGATGCCGAGGCTCAAGAGCAGTTTCTCGGCCTTGAACCGCCCGGCGGAGGAGGCGTCGGTCTGATTCCAGAGCGGCCAGCGCCCGACCGGCACCGGGCTCAGGCGGAGAAAGGGGGCGGCCCGCCGATCCGCGAGCAGGAGCTTGGCGAGGCGCGTGCGCGCCGATCGGCCGAGCGGATTCAAGTCGCCGAGGATCAGCCAGGCACCGAGCAGGTCGGCCGGCCGGCCGGTCTCGGTCAGATGTTGCGCGAGGATCGTCGCCGAGGGGGCCAGGCCCGGCCCGGCCAGCCGGCGGCGCGCGCCGAGCGAAAGCAAATGGTAGGGGTCGAGCCGTAACACCCCGAGATAGGCGTTCACCGCGGCCTGCGGATTGCCGGCCAGCTCGGTCGCTCGCGCCCGCCAGTACGCGACCTCGATCGGTTCTCCCGCCGCGCCGGGGCCGGCGAGCCAAAGGCGCGCCCGGTCACCTCGACCGCGCACCAGGTCGGAAGCGGCGAGAAAGAGCGCCGCGCGGGCCGTTTCGGTGCGCCAAGCGGGGCGCGCGGCGAGCCGGGAGAGCAGGGCGCTCGCGTTGGCGTCTGCGCCCGACCGGGCGGAGATGCGGAGCGCCGCGGCGTAGGCCGCCGCCGTGAGCGCGCCGTCCGGGTCGGCATCCGCCGCGGCGAGGTAGCGCCCTGCCGCCATCTGCGGTTGGCCCCGCGCCTCGAAGCCTCGCCCCTGGTCGAAACGCGCCCGCGCGCGGGAAGAGGGGCCGGCCGCCTGATGGGCGGCGATCTCCAGCTGGGCGATCGCCGGGTCGTAACGGCCGGCTTCGAGTTGGACGCGCCCGAGCGAAGCCGCGGCTTCCGATCGGTCGCGACGCGACGCCGAAAGCGAGGCGCGACGCAACGAGAGGATCGCCCGATCGAACTCGCCGCCGAGCGCGAGCACCAGTCCCGACAGCAGCGCGGAACGCCCGCGCACCTCGGCTTGGGAACCGTTGAGATCGGCGAGCCGTTCGGCGGCGGCGAACGCCCAATCGTCCACCCTCGATTCGTCGAGCAGGTCGACCAACAGGCTCCGGCCCAGCTCGGTGTCCCCGGCGCGAAAAGCGCAATCGGCCCGTGCGAGTTGCAGCGCCCGCCGCTCCGGGGGGGCGAACGCGAGCAGCGTGATCGCCTTGAGCAACCGGCAGTCGCCCCCGTCGCGAAGACTCTTTTGGAACAGGCGGATCGCTTTGCCCGCGAGCGGCGACCGGGCGTCTTCCGCGACCACCGCGGCGAGCAGCCCGGCGGCCACCTCTGGATGCCCCGCCCGCATTTGTCCCAGGGCCAACCGATAACGGCCGTAGGGGCCAAGCGCGGGGGTTTCGATCATGGTCGTCGCGAAGGCCTCGGCGGAGCGGCGCTCGTCGCCCAAGCCTTCGAGCAGGTGCCCGCGCAGGTACCAGAGGCCGATCTCTTTCGCGCGCTGCGGCCGGGCGGCGATCTCGCGATCGACCAGGGCCAGGGCGTCGCGATTGCGCCCGACGCGCTGCAGCTCGACCAACGGCGGGCGCGGGTCGGGGCTGTTTCCCCCGGTCCCCCCCGCCAAGGCGAGGGCGAAAGTGGCGACGACGAAAGGCGCGCTCAGCATGGGCGTTTACGGCCCGGCGATCCGCTCCACTCGCGCGCCGAGCGCGCGGAGCTTTTCTTCCATCGCCTCGTAGCCGCGATCCAGGTGATAGATCCGCTCGACGGTCGTCTCGCCTTCGGCGACCAACCCCGCGAGCACCAGACAGGCCGAGGCGCGCAGATCGGTCGCCATGACGTTGGCGCCGGCGAGCGGCGTCGGCCCTTTGACCCTGACGTCGCGCCCCTCGACGTGCAGATCGGCGCCCATGCGCATCAGCTCGGGGACGTGCTGGAATCGGTTCTCGAACACGCTTTCGCGGATCGTGGCCGAGCCCTCGGCCTGGGTCATCAGGGCCAGGTATTGCGCTTGAAGGTCGGTCGGAAATCCCGGGTGCGGCGCGGTCTCGACGTCCGACGCCTGGAGCCTGCCGTCGGCGCGCACCCGAATCCCCTCGGGTCCAGCCGCCACCGCGGCGCCGATCTGGGCGAGCTGCTCGAGCAGCGGCGCGAGCGCGGCCGGATCAGCGTCTTCGAGCGTCACGTCGCCGCCCGTGAGCGCGGCGCCGACCAGGTAGGTGCCCCCTTCGATCCGATCCGAGATCACCGCGTGCTCGGCCCCGTGCAGCTCGTCCACCCCTTCGATCTCGATCGTCTCGCCGCCTTCGCCGTCGATCTTCGCGCCCATTGCGCGGAGCAGGCGGGCGAGGTCGACCACCTCGGGTTCGCGCGCGCAGTTGTCGAGCACGGTGGTGCCGCGGGCGAAACAGGCGGCCATCAAAAGATTCTCCGTCCCGGTGACGGTCGCGACGTCGAAGCGAAAGCGGGCGCCGACCAACCGGGCGCAGCTCGCTTCGACGTAGCCATGTTCCAGCCGAACCCGGGCGCCGAGCGCTTCGAGGCCTTTCAGGTGCTGGTCGATCGGCCGGACGCCGATCGCGCAGCCGCCGGGAAGCGATACCCGGGCGCGGCCGAAGCGGGCGAGCAGCGGGCCGAGAACCAACACGCCCGCGCGCATGGTCTTCATCAGATCGTAGGGAGCTTCGATCGGCGGGGCGCCCGGCATCGCGTGCCGTTCGAGCGTCAGCTCACCGTTCGCGCCGATCTCGCCCGCTCCCACTCCCAGGTGCTCCAACAGCCGCAGCATGGTGCGGATGTCGCGCACGCGGGGCACCCGTTCGAGGCGGATCGGCCGGTCGGTGAGCAGAGAGGCGGCAAGCGCCGGGAGCGCGGCATTCTTGGCGCCGCTCGCGCGCACATGGCCGTGGAGCCGGGTCGGTCCGACGATGCGGAATCTATCCATGTTCGCTAGCTCGCTCCCGGCCTTCCGATCGACCTGCTGTGTCCGCCGCCGTCGTTGTTTACGGCACCCCTGGAGGTGTCTGCAAGCTTGGCGCCCGCCGTATGGCGCGACAGCCCTAACGCCGAGCGAGAACCGCAACGCGCGGGATGCCGGCGTAGTCGGGTTGCGCCGCGAGGAGATCGAATCCGGCCGCACGGGCCGAGGATTCGACCGCTTCGAGCTGGCCGCGCCCGATCTCCAGCAGTACTCGGACTCCAGGGCGCAGGGGCGCGGCCGAGGCGAACAGGCGGGAGATCGTCTCCAACCCCCCTCCGCCGGGCGGAAAGAGTGCCAGGTGAGGCTCGAAATTGCAAACCTCGGGTGACATTTCGGCAGCTTCGGTTCGATCGACGTACGGCGGGTTGCTGACCAGCAAGTCGATCGCCTCAAGGGCGATCCCGGCGACCAGATCGGTGCGCACCCAAGCGACCCGATCGGCCGCCCCGAGCCGTATCGCGTTGGTCCGCGCAACCGCGAGAGCGCCGGCCGAAAGGTCGGTCGCGACGAGCCGCGCGGCGGGCAGCTCGCAGGCGAGAGTCACGGCGATGCATCCGGAACCCGCGCCGACCTCCAGGATGAGCGGGCGCGACGGCAGCGGCGTGGCAAGCGCCCGTTCGATCAGATGCTCGGTCTCGGGGCGCGGGATCAATACCCGCGGGTCGACGCGAAAGACGCGGCCGTAGAACTCCCGCTCGCCGAGCAGATAGGCGACCGGTTCGCCGCCCGCCCGGCGCTCGATCCAATCCTGATAGCGGATCGCGTCTTCAGGGTCGACCGGCCG
>Ga0268264_10004129_pt1 | contig 12425 bp, 8 predicted proteins | sample KBSSwiS32_FD_190357 | JGI IMG/M metagenome (GOLD analysis project Ga0268264, IMG submission 190357) | Switchgrass rhizosphere microbial communities from Kellogg Biological Station, Michigan, USA - KBS Switchgrass S3-2 (SPAdes) (version 2) | ecosystem: Host-associated > Plants > Roots >... | reverse complement strand
CCAGGATTTATTGCAGAAGAGGTGAATCTCATAGCACCAAACTTAGTTATCTTCAATTGTGATCATCAACCAGAAAACGTGGCATACAACTCGTTCCATGCTCTGGCAATCAAAGAACTACAAGGCCATCAACAACTTCTTGAATCACAAAATGTCATCATTGCTGCTCAAGGTAGTGTGATTGATTCATTGTTAGTAACGATTGGGCAGCTACAAGCAACAATGTCTCAGTTAGAAGCAAGTGTATAACCATATAGATTCAGGAGAAAACACATGAAGAATACATTATGGTTATTGCTTGTCATATTTAGTTCTGCACTGCATGCAGAATTCGAGCAGGAATCTATCGATGCACCTCAACAGGTTATCATTCTGAGCCAAGAAGAAATCGATGCAATTATCGGTCATGGTGAACGGTATGTTTATTTTGGACCAGAGGTCTGTTCCGCTATTCACGATCTACCCTACATACAGAAACACATGGTGGCACAAGATTGTTCTTGCCAATATCTGACTGCTGTATGCAGTCAGATTGCGCAGGGTAAAACAATTGCGTCTTTTGATCTTATTGATGCAGCATTATATGAAGCGTCTGAATATCTTTCGAGTAATCGGATGGAAATTTCGCAAGAAGATGCCGCGCAGTTACTCCACAATCTCGAAGAGTATCTCGCAAAATTAGAAACTGGCTCCGTGGATCTCATTGTTGATTCAATAGAAGATGACAATGTTGATCCTTCAATTGTGCGAGGTTTTAGCTGTCTGACATTTCGTGCACTAGATGTTTATAAGATACGAACAGTCAATTTGAAGGTTAAATGTGACGCAACTATCAACGGTGATCTAACGGTTGATGGTAATGAAATAATAAAGGGTGATTTGACTGTTAATAATAATGAGTTTGTAGATGGTAACTTGACGGTTAGCGGTAATGAATTAGTTGCCGGTGATTTAACCGTCGTAGGAACTTTGCATGCTACAATCTCTCCTATCTTTCCTGGATTTCTCGAAGTTGTAGGTGCACCGCAAGAAGGATGTATCATTTTTGTTGATGATGCTCTGGTTGAAAAAGCTCGTATTTGTACGAGCACAATCCCAGGGGATAACGGTCTTTATGTCAGCGTTGATGGCGGCGTGACACAAAACCTGCGCGTTAACAATGAAGGCGGAACGGTGCTTGCAGCGCCAACTTCGGGAGCGGCGCTGAGTGTGACTGGCAATGCAGGTGCGTCAGCAATTGTGGCCACCGGTAATGGCACTGGGATTGCACCAGCCTTAACACTGATTGGCAATCCAGCATCAACGCCCGCAGATTCTTTCCTCACTATTGATACGAGTGGTGTTGTTCGAGAGGTGTTGATATCAACTGACGGTTTTATTATGAATGGATGCCAGGCAGGGCCACTCACCATTGGTACTAACGATGCAACATCATTGGTGTTGGCAACTAATGGTTGTAATCCCCGCGTTACCATTGATCAAAATGGTGCTGTTACTGTCCTAACGCCCACAGCAGGTGAAGCATTAACTGTTAACGGTAATGTTGTTCTTCCCGTAGCAGATGCTGGTGGCACTCAAGGCATTCTCAAACTTGGTGGCACTGGTGCAACTCGGGTGAATGTGTATGAATTTGGTACCCGCAATTTATTTGCAGGTAGCGGTGCTGTCAACTCGGGCGTGACTGGCACAGATAATATTAGTATTGGTACAACTGCCAACAGCGCATTAACCACACAAAATAATACTATTGCTATCGGCAATGCAGCCCAAGCAATCGGTACAGATAGTATCACTATTGGTGATGGTGCAAATACTTCTGCCGCGCGAACTGTTGTGCTAGGAAGTGCAGATTCTGCAGGCAGTGGCGCTGCTCCAACAGCAAGCGCTCTTAATGCTATTGCGGTGGGAAGCGCGAGCGGCACCAATGCAGGAGCATTTGCTTCTGGAATAGCAGCAGTGGCCATTGGGGGATCGGGTGGAACTTTTGCCGGGGCTTCAGCGGCTGGTGATCAAAGTATTGCTCTCGGTGTTAATGCCAGCTCAAGCTCTGCTTTGAGTATCGCCATGGGTAGCGCATCGGGAATTAGCGGCGGAGTTGGTCCTCTTGCAAGCAACACAAATGCTATTGCCATCGGTGGTGCAAATGGTGCAAACGCAGGTGCTCTAGCAAGTGGGATTTCTTCCATTTCTATTGGTGGTGCTGGACCAGTATTTTCTGGTGCAATATCAACAGGTGACCGCAGCATTGCTCTTGGTCTGAACGCAACGACAACCGTTGCGACAAGTATAGCAGTTGGCAGTGCCTCGGGTGTTGCAGGTGGTCTTGCACCAACCCCTGGAACGGCCAATTCGATTGCTATCGGTAGTGCAAATGGAACACAAAGAGGAGCATCTGCTTTAGGGACTACTGCACTCAGCATTGGCGGATCAGATGGCGTTTTTCCCGGCGCTCAAGCGGGAGGCGCTCGAAGTATTGCCATAGGCGTTGCCCCGATTTGTCAATCCAATTCAAGTATTCTTATTGGAAGTGCTTCGGGCACCGCGGGTGGCCTCGGGCCAAATACGGTTGAAAGAACCGCGATTTGTATTGGTAGCGCGCGAAATGCACAGAGAGCTGCGAATGCTGGAAACACATCGTCCATCGCTATTGGTGGTTCAGATGGGATCACTCCGGGTCCCTCGGCTGGTGGAGTGAGAAGTATTGCTATCGGTCTTAATGCCAACACGGCAGGCACTTCTAACGTCATTGGGACAATTGTTCTTGGAAGTGCATCTGCAGCAGGTGGTCTTGGTCCAGTGGGGGCATCCAATAATAATATTTCTATTGGAAGTGCAAATGGAGCACAGCGAGGCGCAAACACGTTGGGAGCAAGCACTATTGCGATTGGTGGATCGGATGGAACGTTTCCGGGAGCTTCAACCTCAGGTGGTGCACGTTCTGTTGCCATTGGTAATGGTGCAACCATCGCACTAGTGGATGGTATTTTGCTTGGAAATACTGCTGCTACCGCAGTGAAAGTTGGTATTGGTAAGGCTGCTCCAGCGGCTAAGTTAGATATTGTGGGTGTTGATGGTACGCCAGTGATCAGATTTGATCAGGTTAATACCGGGATCACAAATGCACCGCGCTGGTTGAATCCTTCCACATCGACCGTTGCAGGAACACCAATACACTACAATGCATCATCGCACAAACTCTTTGGATTCACTTCAAGTGAACGGTATAAAACCAATATCCGACCTATTAATTCTGGATCAGAAATAATCTATCAACTTAATCCGGTTTTCTATGATACAAAAGAAGGATGTGGCGACGGGCATGACATTCCAGGATTTATTGCTGAAGACGTGAATCTTATAGCGCCAAATTTAGTTATTTTTAATGCGGATAACCAACCAGAAAACGTGGCATATAACTCACTACATGCTTTTACTATTGAAGAACTTCAAAAGCATCAGCAGCAACTATCCGCGCAAAATACCATTGTCAGTAATCATGCTAGCGCACTTGATTCCTTGTTATGTGCGACGGTTGCATTGCAAACAAGAGTAACTCAATATAGCAACAGGAAAGCGGAAATAGATAATTAATAGGTAGTCATATAAAAAAGAACCTGAAGGTAATTACTTTCAGGTTCTTTTTTTTTGGAGACTTGTCTTTCTCAAAATTTTTAATTTAGTGTAATCCGGTATTGATAATTATTTTCATATTTCAGAAAAAAGGAATCTCTATGACTCAGAATTATCGTAATGTGTCAGTATTCAGCATTGGGATTTTTATGCTCGCTGCCACACAGAACCTATATGGTGCTGTAGATGATGTGACTGGAGATGTTGGGACTGCTCAATCGGGATCAATTGCCTTGAGTGGTGGCATATCGGGTAGTGTGTTTGATAGTACAAGCACAACTATAGTTCAAAGCTTTAATTTTCTTTCATTGCCTATTGGATCATCGACTAATGGGCAAATTCTTATTGCTGGTGAAACGGTATTGCATAATCTTACACCAGGCAACGCAAATATGTTTATAGGTGGTTTTGCAGGAAATCCGAGTGCAATCACAACGTCTGCAGCTAACTGCACAGGATGTGGTGCAGGTTCCTTGTCTTCTATATTAAGTGGTAATGCCAATACGGGTATAGGGCACGGCGCTCTAGGCAACCTTACCACAGGGGCCTCAAATACTGCAGTTGGTGATTCTGCGGGCTCAAACCTTGTAGATGGTAATGGAAACTTACTTCTTGGTTCTAACGCAGGATCATTATATAACACGGATGAATCAAACAATATTATCTTGGGTTCTAATGAAGGAGTGCAAGGCGAGACCCTTACAATACGCATAGGTGACGGCGGAGCTCAAACGGCGTGTTATGTTGATGGGATTTATAGTGCTTCAGTATCAATAGATACAGCACTTCCTGTATTTATTGATATTGAAGGAAAATTGGCAACGCTATTATCATCAACTGCGGTTAAGGATGCTGTTACCGATATAGGTAATGATAGTCAGCCAATTTTTAATCTTCGTCCAGTTGAATTCCATTTCAAATCTGATCCAAAAAAAATAAAACAATTTGGTTTGGTTGCTGAAGAAGTGAATAAAGTGTTTCCAGATTTAGTAGTTTTGAAAGACAAAAAACCATTCGCAGTAAGATATCATGAGCTTCCGGTGCTCATGCTCAATGAAATGCAAAAACAACAAAATCGTATTGCAACATTGGAAGATACGGTACAAAAACTAACGGCTCGCATTGAAAAACTAGAAAAACGAAAAAAATAATCGCGGTAAATTCGTAGTCTAAGCTTCAACCGGAAGGTGATTCACCTTCCGGTTTTTTTTCTTTTTTTGATTGCTAGAAGGTTCAAATTTATTGAGTTCTAAGACTTACTTAGCCAGAGCAGATAACTTTCGATAAATGGCATGAGATCACCATCCAAAACAAGATCGGGTTGCGGCGATTCTTCATCGGTGCGATGATCCTTAACCATTTTGTAGGGATGCAACACATATGAACGAATTTGCGAGCCCCATTCAATCTTCTTCTTCTCAACACCAGCTTTGACTGCGTTTCGCTCTTCTTCCATTTTTTGTGCAAGTTTTGCGCGAAGCATCTTCATTGATGTTTCTTTGTTCTGCAATTGTGAGCGTTCATTTTGGCATTGCACCACAATGCCGGTTGGAATGTGCGTGATGCGCACAGCGGAATCTGTTTTATTCACATGTTGTCCGCCTGCACCGCCTGCGCGATAGGTGTCGATACGAAGATCTTTCGGATCAATCGTTATTTCAACATCGGGCACTTCAGGCGTTACTAAAATGCTGGCGAAAGAAGTGTGTCTGCGTTTGTTGGCATCGTAGGGAGAAATGCGAACTAAGCGATGCACGCCTTGTTCGCTCTTGAGCATGCCATAGGCATTTTTTCCGGTGACAAACAAAGTTGCCGATTTAATTCCGGCCTCTTCACCCGCTTGATAATCGATCACACTTGAATGCAATTTATTTTGCTCGCAAAAACGGCTATACATCCGAAAGAGCATGTTTGCCCAATCTTGCGATTCAGTGCCGCCCGCGCCTGCATTAATATTTAAGAAGCAATTTGAATAATCATGCGGATCATTTAAAAGAAGGGTGATCTTGAAGGTACGCACTGCTTTGGAAATTGCGCGAATATCATTTTGGAGTTTTTGCAGCTCTGCATCATCTTGTGCAAATAGATCAAGAAGTTCATTGAGTTCTTTGTGCGCATTGATGATGTGTTCATACTGCTCGCGCTGCGTACGTACTCTTTGCAATTCTTTGAGGGTCGTTGCTTGATTTGGATCTTGCCAAAAGTTTTCTTGCAACGTTTGTTTTTCAAGATCTGCAAACTGTTGTTCAAGACCAGCATTGGCCCAATATGCCTTGATCGTGGCAATATCAGGTTCGAGCGCTTTTAACTGTTCTTTTAGGTCATCGATGAGCATGAGTGGCTTTATTAGAGAAATTGTAAAAACTATATTTTTTTTCAAGTATACCATGCTGAGAAACATCAGACAAAAAAAGGCGCTTTTTTAGGGCGCCTTTTTTCAATTAAGGAATGCTGATTAATTATCTGCTCATCAATAATGGAGCAAGGGCATAGGCAATTGCTGCTTCAGCTAGAAGCTGTCCCCATGCAATATTATTTTTCAGATTTTTAATAAGGCCTTTTATTTCAGGATCAGTTCCATCAAGATCTAAATCATCACTTATGTTGGTACTGTTATTACTTGTGCCTGAATTATCATCAACAGTGCTATCAGAATCTGCCATGCCCAATTTTTGCAGCACTAATGGTTTGAGTAATTTTGCGGCAACATGGACAGCAACAAATGATGCAGTGTAGGCGATGCTATTGCGCGCTTCGCCATGTGATATTTTTGGCCAGGTTGCATTGAACACATTGGCAAGCACTGCGCCTTCCACTAATTGCGCCACCGCTTTTTTTGTTGGTTCATTAAATGGACCACACGCTTGTTTAACACGATCTTTGCCACCAACCAAGTGAAAGCCAAGTGCGATAGCGCCGGCAATGGTGGGATGATTGAGGCTGAGGCTACTGCTTGCTTGCGGAAGGTCAGCAGGGAGTGAAGGATCGCTTGAGCCAGGATTTGTGGTGCCTTTATCCTCTGGGTCAGCTGGATCTGAGTCTAACAGGCCGTCGGTGTTAATCATTTCAAGGTCAGTTGCTAAGGGATGTACGGCATCACCGCGTGATTTCCGTTCTTCAAATTTCCGAATTTTATCAACCAAGCCATCGGCAAGTTTGACGTGTTCATGATGGGTTACGAATTGTTTTTGGTTTTGTTCGAGGACTGCAACGCGCTGCTCGAGCGTTAGGTGTGTTTCGTCTGCTTGGAGTTCCTGCTCAATGGCACCTTCCATCACTTCAAAGCCTTCCATGGAATAAAGTGTTGTTGGGTTCATGGAGCTCATAACGATTGCGATCAAAATGAGTATGCGTTTCATCTTCCTTCCTCCCTTATAATAATGATGTTCGCATTCTCCATAATAGAAATGCCCCCGCAAAAAATGCGAGGGCATGATATCAAAAAGACTCTTTTGTGTGGCTAGGCGCCGGGTGCGATCGCAAAAGCGAGGAGTGACTTGCCGAGCCACGGTAATCCGGTTTGCGCAAATTCGGGAAGTTGCTGATATCTGCAAGCAACTTGGTCAGCCACTTGCTCAGGCACGTAGCCACTCACGAGCGGATAAGTCCATTCAGTTGCCAAATCGGCGACAACATAGGTTGCCATATACGCCCAACCATTTTTGGCGCGAGAAACAAGGCCCGTTTTTGGCAGAAGGGCATTCAATATATTGGCCAATATGGTACGTCTGACCAATCCGATAATTGGTTTTGGATCAGTAGTTGTTTCTAAGTTTGAATTAATAAAGCTAGTGAGCTTTTCAATTCGCTCACTGCCATCCAGCGCATGATAAAGCCCAGGAAGGATGAGGGCGGTGATAGGATGATTAACTGATTGTGCATGGTTGACGCAAAATTTCTGCAATTGTTCTTCAAATGAGGGCAGGTTCTGAATTCTTGTATGCGCCTCTATAAGTTCGTTGTCATAGAACTCTTCAAGATCATCAGTTCTTGTTTTCAATTCTTTAATGCCGATATCAAAAAGTTCTTCAAGGCCATCCATTTTTCCTTCAACTTTCTCAATCAATGCGTGAACTTGTTCGAGAAGTCGAGTGGGATCAACCGGGGGATGCAATGTATTATCCGGGCTGGAATCCACACGGTATATGGCTCCTTGTAGTTGACTAACATCAAATCTTAGCGCTTCAAGCTGTTTATTAATGGATTGCATGTTTTCGCGTAATGCAGCCAATTGTCTATCTTCGTGATCTGCGCCATCCGGTTGGCCAGCTTCGCCTCCAGCACCTGCTCCAACTTCTCCAAGCCGAGAGAGCGATTCGCGCAGCGCGTCAAAACGAGCAGATAAGCCTGCAGCGCTTTCTTCTAACCTCACAAATCTTTCCTCGGAACACCTTGTAAGTTCTTCCCTGAAACTCTCAATGTTTGCGCGAGAGTTTTGATCATAACGGGCAAAGACTGTGCCAATTTCATTTTCACTGGCCTCTACTTTGGCAGCCAATTCAGCCACTTCCACTCGGATTTCACCTATTGTTTTTGAATGGACTCCGAGTCCCTGGAGTGCATCTTCGCGAGTTTCGTGGATTTTGTCGTCCATATGTTTTTTTAGTCCTAGAACGGAAACCTTTAAGTCTTCTAGCTCCTGGCGCAACTTGGAAGTCCTGCTTTCCTTTGGTTTTTGTCCGCCTTTTTGAGCATCCATAGCCATTAGGGGTGTGGATGCGAGCAGGGACCAGAAGAGTAGATGCGACGAGAGACTTGGGGTCAGTCGGGTCATAGTGGAACTCCTTTTTTTGGGAAATTGAGATTATCGCCATCATGATATGTCTTTTGTGGGGGGTGTCAACCGTATCAAATTGGCCTGTTTTTACGGGGCTAAAACAGCGACTTTTACAAAGCCTTTTTTTGATGTATAATAATATAAGGTATAAATCTTCAATAAAATCCCCTTATTTTTCGTTGCTTAATCCGTTGTTAAATGTGTGATTCATCGCTGATTAACAACTCTGGATAATGACATGGGAAAATTGTTCATTATTTCTGCGCCATCGGGTGCAGGAAAGACATCTTTAGTACACGCGATCATGGACAGGGTTTCCCCGAGGTATCCACTCAAGCGCCTGATTACCTATACCTCTCGAGCGCCGCGGACGAATGACATCAATGGTATCGATTATCATTTTGTCTCACCGTCTGAGTTTGAGCGGAAGATAGCAGAAGGTTTCTTTATGGAGTGGAGCAATGTGTACGGGGCCTACTATGGATCGCCGCATTCGGCTCTCGATGAGATTCAGAAAGGAATCTCCTATATCGTGATCCTTGATCGGGCGGGGACCAGGCAAGTTGTTGAAAAGACCACCTTGGCAGTTCCCATTTGGGTGACGCCTCCAACGATTGAAGTTTTGGAACAGCGGTTGCGGAATCGAAATACAGAGACGATTGGACAAATAGAAAGACGTCTTTGGTTGGCAAAGCAGGAAATTGAAGAGGAAGAGTGCCAATTATTTTATCCGCATCACGTGATAAATAATGAATTTGAAAAGGCAGTTGCGGATTTAGAAGCGCTCATTGTCGCTGAAATTAACGCATATTAGTTGCCAAATTAATAGACATTCTATACCATGGATAAGCTCTCCTGGACGCTCATAATAAGTTTTATTATGCAATTAAAAATGATGAACCCCGGAGATGCAGGATATTTTTTTTAAAATTATTTTTAAAAAAGTGTTGACTCTAATCGAGGTCCTGGTACAATTTTACCTGACAAGAACGAAAGCCCTGAAAACAAGGCGCAAAACACAAGTAGTTCGAGTCGCTTTTTTGATCTTTGAAATACACAAGGCAAACTAGGTAATCTTAAAAAGATTAACAGTCTGGTTCGCTTGATAAGCAGACCTTTTTTAAATTCAGAAACGAAGAGTTTGATCCTGGCTCAGAATGAACGCTGGCGGCGTGCCTAACACATGCAAGTCGAGCGCGAACGCTCCTTCGGGAGTTAGTAAAGCGGCGGACGGGTGAGTATCGCGTGAGAATCTGCCCTTCAGTGAGGAATACCCTCGAGAAATCGAGGTTAATACTGCATACGTCCCTTCGGGGAGAAAGGCCGCTTTATGCGGTCGCTGATGGATGAGCTTGCGTACTATTAGTTAGTTGGTAGGGTAAAGGCCTACCAAGACTATGATGGTTAACCGGCCTGAGAGGGTGTACGGTCACATTGGAACTGAGACACGGTCCAGACTCCTACGGGAGGCAGCAGTGAGGAATATTGCACAATGGGCGAAAGCCTGATGCAGCGACGCCGCGTGGAGGATGAAGGTTTTCGGATCGTAAACTCCTGTTAAGTGGAAAGAAAACGTGCTTTCTAATAAAGAGCATGTCTGACGGTACCACTAGAGAAAGCACCGGCTAACTTCGTGCCAGCAGCCGCGGTAATACGAGGGGTGCAAGCGTTATTCGGAATAACTGGGCGTAAAGGGTGTGTAGACGGTATATTAAGCTTGCTGTTAAACCCTCCGGCTCAACCGGAGATCAGCAGTGAGAACTGATAAACTAGAGTATGGAAGAGAGAAGTGGAATTCCCGGAGTAGCGGTAAAATGCGTAGATCTCGGGAGGAACACCGATGGCGAAGGCAGCTTCTTGGTCCATTACTGACGTTGAGACACGAAAGCGTGGGGAGCAAACAGGATTAGATACCCTGGTAGTCCACGCCGTAAACGATGATCACTGGATGTCGGTTCGACTCTGTCGAATCGGTATCGAAGCTAACGCGTTAAGTGATCCGCCTGGGGAGTACGGTCGCAAGATTAAAACTCAAAGGAATTGACGGGGGTCCGCACAAGCGGTGGAACATGTGGTTTAATTCGTCGCTACGCGAGGAACCTTACCTGGGCTTGACATGTATTTGACTGCTGTGGAAACACAGTTTTCTAGGCTTCGGTTTAGACAGATGCACAGGTGCTGCATGGCTGTCGTCAGCTCGTGTCGTGAGATGTTGGGTTAAGTCCTCTAACGAGCGCAACCCCTGTTATCAGTTGCGACTGCCTTCGGGTAAAGCACTCTGATAAGACTGCCTGGGAAACCAGGAGGAAGGTGGGGATGACGTCAAGTCATCATGGTCCTTATGTCCAGGGCTACACACGTGTTACAATGGTCGGTACAAAGGGTTGCAAGACCGTAAGGTGGAGCTAATCCCATAAAGCCGATCTAAGTTCGGATTGAGGTCTGCAACTCGACCTCATGAAGTTGAAATCGCTAGTAATCGCATATCAGTAACGGTGCGGTGAATACGTTCTCGGACCTTGTACACACCGCCCGTCACACCACGAAAGTTGTCTGTACCCAAAGTTATCTTAGCTAACCTGCAAAGGATGCGGATACCTAAGGTATGGGGGATGATTGGGGTGAAGTCGTAACAAGGTAGCCGTAGGAGAACCTGCGGCTGGATCACCTCCTTTCGAGGGAGAATCTAAAACTTGTAATTTATTACTTGTAATCTATTGCAAGTTCAGGTGTTGTAATTATCAAGGGCTGCTCCAAGCAGCCAGACTGTTGACAATTTTCGGATGGGCCTATAGCTCAGGTGGTTAGAGCACCCCGCTGATAACGGGGAGGTCAGTCGTTCAAGTCGACTTAGGCCCACCATTAAAAAATTATATAATCGCCCGATAGCTATAGGTTCCCTTTTTCCAAGATAAAAATTTTCGCGCTCAAAGCGTGATGCTTCGGGGGTGTAGCTCAGTTGGCAGAGCGTCCGTTTTGCACGCGGAAGGTCAGCGGTTCGACTCCGCTCACCTCCACCAAAAAATTAAAAAATTATTAGTATAAAAATTATCAAGATTACATTTGTTAGCCTTGTGTGTTATCCAAGATCGTAAAGATAGTTATGTGAGTAGTAATCAAAACTTTCTTGTGATCTTTGAAATATTTGTAGATTTAAATAATTCTGTCTGAGTAATTCATCAATTTATGATTAATTAGTAAGGGCTTTTGGTGGATGCCTTGGTATTAAGAGGCGATGAAGGAGGCGGAAGGCTGCCATATGCTTCGGGGAGCTGCCTATTAAGCTTTGATCCGAAGATGTCCGAATGGGGAAACCCACCCTGGCAAACCCAGGGTATTCCTGCCTGAATTTATAGGGTAGGAAAGTCAACGGCGTGAACTGAAACATCTAAGTAGCGCTAGGAAAAGAAAACAAAGTGATTCCCTCAGTAGTGGTGAGCGAACGGGGAACAGCCTAAACCTGCATTACGTGATAGCCTGTGTGCGTTGTAATGTGGGGGTAGTGAGATATTAGCGTTCAAAAAATACAGTTTTTGAATCGTATTCCTTCATATTAACTGAAGTGTTCTGGAAAGAATGACCAAAGAGGGTGACAGTCCCGTACGTGAAAATATGAAGAAAGCGATAGCTTTTAATCTCGAGTATCATGGAGCACGTGAAATTCCGTGAGAATCAGCCCGGACCATCGGGTAAGGCTAAATACTACTTAATGACCGATAGTGCACAAGTACCGTGAGGGAAAGGTGAAAAGAACCCCGGAAGGGGAGTGAAATAGAATCTGAAACCAATTGTCTACAATCGGTGGAAGCACAGTATACGTACGTGCAACCACGTACCTTTTGCATAATGAGCCAACGAGTTAACTAATATTGCAAGGTTAAGTTTTGAAAGAACGAAGCCGTAGCGAAAGCAAGTCTGAATAGGGCGAATAGTAATATTGGTTAGACCCGAAACCTAGTGAGCTATCCATGTCCAGGGTGAAATCTCGGTTACACGAGATGAAGGCCCGAACCGGTGT
>Ga0268264_10004127_pt1 | contig 12431 bp, 11 predicted proteins | sample KBSSwiS32_FD_190357 | JGI IMG/M metagenome (GOLD analysis project Ga0268264, IMG submission 190357) | Switchgrass rhizosphere microbial communities from Kellogg Biological Station, Michigan, USA - KBS Switchgrass S3-2 (SPAdes) (version 2) | ecosystem: Host-associated > Plants > Roots >... | reverse complement strand
TGACGGCCACCCTCACCCCATCCCTCTCCCGCCAGCGGGAGAGGGCGTCGCTTCGTCAGCAAGCGCGGGCCGCATGACGGCCACCCTCACCCCATCCCTCTCCCGCCAGCGGGAGAGGGGGAGTTGGTGCCGTGCGGTCCGCCTTCGCGCGAACCGCGCGGCACCATTTGCCTCGACGCTCAGAGCAGCGGGATGAGTAGAAGGGCGACGATGTTGATGATCTTGATCAGCGGATTGACCGCCGGGCCCGCTGTGTCCTTGTACGGATCGCCGACGGTGTCGCCGGTCACGGCCGCCTTGTGCGCGTCCGAACCCTTGCCGCCGAAGTGGCCGTCCTCGATATACTTTTTCGCATTGTCCCAGGCGCCGCCGCCGGTCGTCATCGAGATCGCGACGAACAGGCCGGTCACGATCGTGCCGACCAGCACGCCGCCGAGCGCCTTGGCGCCCTCGACGCTGGAGCCGGTCACGAACTTCGCGCCGAACGCGACGACGATCGGCACGAGCACGGGCAGCAGCGACGGGATCAGCATCTCCTTGATCGCCGACTTGGTCAGCAGGTCCACCGCCTTGGAGTAGTCCGGCTTGCCGCTGCCGTCCATGATGCCCTTGATGTCGCGGAACTGGCGGCGCACTTCCTCGACCACTGAACCCGCTGCGCGGCCGACCGCTTCCATCGCCATCGACGCGAACAGATACGGGATCAGGCCGCCGATGAACAGGCCGATGATGACCATGTGGTCCGACAGATCGAACGTGAAGATCTTGCCGGGATTCACCGTGGCGAGGTTGTGCGTGTAGTCGGCGAACAATACGAGTGCGGCCAGGCCGGCCGAACCGATCGCGTAGCCCTTGGTCACGGCCTTGGTCGTGTTGCCGACCGCGTCGAGCGGATCGGTGATCTCGCGGATCTCCTTCGGCAGACCGGCCATCTCGGCGATGCCGCCGGCGTTGTCGGTGATCGGACCGTACGCGTCGAGCGCGACGATCATGCCGGTCATCGACAGCATCGCCGTGGCGGCGATCGCGATGCCGTACAGGCCGGCGAAGAAATGCGCGCCCCAGATCGCGGCGCAGATCGCGATGACCGGAAACGCGGTCGACTTCATCGAGATGCCGATGCCGGCGATGATGTTGGTCGCGTGGCCGGTGGTCGAGGCCTGGGCGACGTGGCGTACCGGCTTGTATTCGGTCGCCGTGTAGTATTCGGTGATGACCACCATCGCCACAGTCAGCAGGATGCCGATCACGGCGCAGTAGTACACATTCCACACGCCGTACTTCGAGCCGGCCATGAACGCCTGCGTGATCGGCACGAACGCGATCAGGGCGAGTACCGCCGACACGCCGACGCCGACGTAGAGCGCGTTCATGATCTTGCCGCCTTCCTTCGCCTTGACGAAGAACGTGCCGATGATCGAGGCGATGATCGAAACGCCGCCGAGCACGAGCGGGTAGAGCACGCCGCTGCTGCTGCCGCCGAAATCGGCCGCGAGCACGCCGCCGAGCAGCATCGTCGCGATCAGCGTGACCGCATAGGTTTCGAACAGGTCCGCGGCCATGCCGGCGCAGTCGCCGACGTTGTCGCCGACGTTGTCGGCGATCACCGCCGGGTTGCGCGGGTCGTCTTCCGGAATGCCCGCTTCGACCTTGCCGACCAGATCGGCGCCGACGTCGGCACCCTTGGTGAAGATGCCGCCGCCGAGGCGCGCGAAGATCGAGATCAGCGATGAGCCGAACGCAAGGCCGATCAGCGAATGCAGCGCTTCGTCCTGGGCATGGTGCAGGAACTGGGTCAGCACGACGTAGTAGCCGGCGACACCGAGCAGGCCGAGACCGACGACCAGCATGCCGGTGATCGCGCCGCCGCGGAACGCGACCTGCAGCGCGGCGTTCATGCCGCCGCGGGCCGCTTCCGCCGTGCGCACGTTCGCGCGCACCGAGATGTTCATGCCGATGAAGCCGGCGAGGCCCGACAGGATCGCGCCGATCGCGAAGCCGATCGCGGCGGTCCAGCCGAGCTTGGTCAGGCCGATGACGAGGAACAGCACCACGCCGACCATCGCGATCGTGCGGTACTGACGGTTCAAGTAGGCGCGCGCGCCTTCCTGGATGGCCAGCGCGATTTCCTGCATGCGGGCGTTGCCGGCAGGCTTGGCCAGAATCCAGCTGCGCGACCAGACGCCGTAAATGATCGCGACCAGGGCGCAGCCCAGTGCGATCCAGAGACCGTATTCTTGCAACATCGAACCCTCCCAAAGGACTAAAGGCAGTAAAACGGGGCAAAAAAGCGGGGGTAAAGCGGATTTGACCCGGCAGTATACCGGCCGCGCGGCGGAACGCCAGTTGCGAGCCGCTCGCATCGGTGGCCGCGCCCAGCGCGCGCTGTGCCTCGTTGCGCGCCGCACCGGAACCGGCTCGATGGAAGCCCGCGCAGATGCCGATATCCGTCGATCCGGCGCTGTTCCCGAATCGACCGCGCCGGGCCCGAACAACGGTTCGACAGCCGGCCGACGTGCTATAAGCGCGTCCGATCATCGAACGTCGAGCGGATTGAACATCAAACGGACATGTCGAGCGGCACTGCGAGCTATCTGCCGACCCTGACCGGCGTGCGTGGCCTGGCCGCCGCCTGGGTATTCGCGCTGCATGCCTGGGAGTTCGCCGGCGGGCCGGTGCTCGCGTTGCCCGGTACCGGGCTCGACTTCACGCCGCTGCTGCGCTGCGGCTATTTCGGCGTCGACCTGTTCTTCGTGCTGTCCGGATTCCTGCTCGCGATGCCGTTCCATCGCGCCGCGCTCGGCCACGCGCCGCGACCGTCGCTGCGGCGATTCTGGGTCCACCGTTGCCGCCGCGTGCTGCCGGCCTACTGGGTGCAGCTGGCAATTCTCGCTGCCGCGTTCCTGTGTCTGCAGCACAACGAGATGACTGCGCCGGCGAACCTGTTCGCGCACGCGCTGCTGATCCAGAATCTCATGCCGTGGCCGGTGACGCTGCTCAATCCGGTGTACTGGTCGATGCCGGTCGAGTGGGATTTCTACGTGTTCCTGCCGCTGCTCGTGCTGCTTGTCGCGCGCTGCCGCTGGCCGCTGGCCCTGCTCCTGGGCGTGCTGTCGGCGATCGTCTTTCGCGTCGCCTGCTACTGGTCAGTCAGCGATCCGCGACTGGCCGCGTTCATCGGTTTCGGCGACATCCAGCAACTGCCCGGACGGATCGATCAGTTCGTGATCGGCATCTGCGCCGCGTGGATCGTCGCCAGCAACGCGTTGTCGGCGCGTGCCGCAGCGACGTGCGGGATACTCGGGACCGCGGGCATCGTCGTGATGGCATACATCGCAGCCCCGCGCGGCGACTTTCTCGTGCGCATGGATGTGCCGTATCTGTACTTCCATCACACATTGACGGCGCTGGCGTTCGCCCTGATCACGCTCGGCGCGGTCGGCGGCGGTGCGCTGGCCAGACTGCTGCTGGCCAATCGCGTGCTGACGTTTCTCGGCGTGATCAGCTACAGCCTGTACCTGTGGCATTACCCGCTGCTGACCGCGGCACAGGGCGCGGGCTGGCTCGATGGCGCGCGTACGCCGGCCTGGGTCGTGGTGATCGCCGCGGCGGTACCGGCGATTCTGTTCGTCTCGTGGCTGTCGTATCGATGGATCGAGCGGCCGTTCCTGACGGCGCCGACGAAAGCCCCTGCGCCGGCTTCGACCGGCGCCGATGCGGCGTAGAACTATTTGTCGGCGATCGAATAGGCCGGCAGTTTCTTCCTGACCAGCACGCGCTTGAGGCGCGCGTACTTCGGCAAGCCGGTCGTCGCATCGTACGGCGGTGCATCCTCGCCGCGGATCAGCGGTTCGAAATACGTGCGCGCCGCGGCGGTGATGCCGAAGCCGTCCTTGCGGATGTAGTTCGGCGGCAATTTCTTTTCGATGTTCGCGATCTTCGTGATCGGCGCCGCCTCGATCTTCCACTTGAACGGCTTGTTCGACACGCGTTTGATCACCGGCATGACCGCATTCGCGCCGGCCATCGCATACTCGACCGCGGCCTTGCCGACGGCATAGGCCTGTTCGGCGTCGGTCTTCGAGGCGAGATGACGCGCCGAGCGCTGCAGGTAGTCCGGCACGGCCCAGTGGTACTTGTAGCCGAGCTTGCTCTTGACCAGCTGCGCGATCAGCGGCCCGACGCCGCCGAGCTGGGTGTGGCCGAACGCATCGGTCGTGCCGGCTTCGGCCAGAAACTTGCCGTCATTGTTCTTGAGGCCTTCGGAGACGACGACCGAGCAATAGCCGACACGCTCGACGGTCGCCTTGACCTTGGCCAGGAATGCGGCTTCGTCGAACGCGATTTCCGGAAACAGGATGATGTGCGGCGGATCGTCGGCGCCCGTGCCGGCCAGTCCCGACGCAGCGGCAATCCAGCCGGCGTGCCGGCCCATGACTTCCATGACGAACACCTTGGTCGAGGATTCGCTCATCGACTCGACATCGAGGCTGGCTTCGAGAATCGACACGGCGGTGTACTTCGCGACGGAGCCGAACCCGGGACAGCTGTCGGTCACGGGCAGGTCGTTGTCGACGGTCTTCGGCACGCCGATCACCTGCAGCGGATAGCCGAGCTCGGCGCCGATCGCGGATATCTTCAGCGACGTGTCGGCCGAGTCGTTGCCGCCGTTGTACAGAAAATAGCGGATGTCGTGCGCGCGCAGCACGTCGATCAGGCGCTCGTAGCGGGCACGGTCGACTTCGAGCGACTTCAGCTTGAACCGGCACGAGCCGAACGCGCCGCCCGGCGTATGCCGCAATGCCGCAATTGCGGCACGCTCTTCCTTGCCGAGATCGAACAATTCTTCCCGCAGCGCTCCGATGATGCCGTTGCGTGCGGCGAAAGCCTTGATCCGATGCTTGCGGCAAGCCTCGATGACGGCGCACGCGGTGGCATTGATGACGGCGGTCACGCCGCCCGACTGCGCATAGAGCAGATTGCCTCGACTCATGTGGATACCCTGAAAGTTTGACTCTGTTCGCTGCTGCCGCTAGCTTACCCGATCGGGGTGGAAGCGGTTGCGCCGCAGCGCGGCCCGGCGAAATTTCGTCACGACAGTCACAACAAGACCAATAATCATGCGCATCGTCTTCTTCGGCCCGAACGGATCCGGCAAGGGCACGCAGGCCGCCCTGCTCAAGGCCGAATTGAAAGTGCCGCACATTTCCACCGGCGACCTGCTGCGCGCCGCGGTCAAGGCCGGCACGCCGCTCGGCCTGAAAGCCAAGGCGGTGATGGAGGCCGGGCACCTCGTTTCCGACGAGATCGTGCTCGGCATGCTCGCCGAGCGCTTGTCCGAAGCCGACGCGCATGCCGGCTTCATCCTCGACGGCTATCCGCGCAACCTGGCGCAGTGCGCTGCGCTCGAGACGCTGCTCGACCGCCTCGGCCAGCCGCTCGACGTGGCGATCAAGCTCGACGTGCCCGACAGCGCGATCCTCGGCCGCTGCGAGATCCGCTTCGCGGCGGAAAAGCGCAAGGACGACGATCCGGCCATCGTGCGCAAGCGCCTCGAAGTCTACCGTGCGCAGACCGAACCGGTCGCCGATCATTTCGCCGCGCTCGGCAAGCTCAAGACGGTCGACGGCGTCGGTTCGGTCGACGAGGTGTTTGCGCGGATCCTGGCGGCGCTTCCGCACTGAGCGCGCATCGCCCGCGGCGAGTAGTGACCTTCGCACCCGATCCATTGCTTGCTTGTCCGCCGCAGGGGCGCGGGCGACAATCGCCTGCCAGCGCAATGCCCCACGAGGTTTCATGCCGCCGTTCTTCGAGCTGATTCGCGATATCTGCCTGCTGCGGCGCGGCCCGCAGGATCTGCCTTACTCCACGACCTTGCTCGCCGCCGTTGCCGCGGCCTGCGTGATCGTCCAGCTGGGGGTGGCCGTTGCGCGCAACGTGCCGCTCGGCGGCGTGCTCGCCGGCGCGGCGCTGTGGTTGCTCGCCACGCTCGGTGCGCTGAACCTGATCCTGACCGTGCGCGGCCTGCGCAACCGCTTCGTCCAGGCAGCGACGGCCCTGCTCGGCTGCGCACTCGTGTTCACGCTGCTGAGCGTGCCGATCGCGCTGCTGCTCGACGAGCGGCCGGTGACGCCGCAGGACATTTCGCCGCTGCAGCTGCTGCTCGGCGTCGTGTCGCTGCCGCTGCTGATCTGGAAGATCGTCGTCGACGCGCACGTGTTCCGGCACAGCTTCGACGTGCCGTTCCTCAGCGGCATCGTGATCGCGCTGCTGTGGATCGTCGCGGCGATGGCGCTGGCCAGCGTTGCCGGCGCGCCGACCCTGTAGCAGGCGCCGCGATGAAGCTGCACATCCTCGGCATCTGCGGCACGTTCATGGGCGGCGTCGCCGCACTGGCGCGCGAGCTCGGGCACACGGTCGAGGGCTCCGACGCGAACATCTACCCGCCGATGAGCGATCAGCTGCGCGCACTCGGTATCGCCTTGAAGCCCGGCTACGCGGCCGCTCATCTGGGCGCCGAAGACCCTGCCGCGGCGCCGGACCTGGTCATCGTCGGCAACGCGCTGTCGCGTGGGAACCCGGCGATCGAATACATGCTCGATGCGCGCCTGCCGTATGTCTCCGGGCCGCAGTGGATCGGCGACAACGTGCTTGCGCCGCGCCGCGTGGTCGCCGTTGCCGGTACGCACGGCAAGACCACGACGACGGCGATGCTCGCCTGGATACTGGAATGCGCCGGGCGTGCGCCGGGATTCCTGGTCGGCGGCGTGCCGGAGAATTTCGGCGTGTCGGCGCGTCTCCGCGGGACCCGGCAATCTGAAACGCCACCCTCATCCGCCCTACCTTCTGCGTCTGCCACTGAGATCGCAGCAAGCAAGCGTAGCCCGATGACGCAGGAGGTGGGGCACCTTCTCCCGCCAGCGGGAGAAGGGACGGCGGTGCCGGCAGCGCCAGCGGATTTTGTGATTGAGGCGGACGAATACGACACCGCGTTCTTCGACAAGCGCTCGAAATTCGTGCACTACCGGCCGGCGATCGCCGTGCTGAACAATCTCGAGTTCGATCATGCCGACATCTTCGCCGACGTCGCGGCGATCCAGCGCCAGTTCCATCACCTCGTGCGCACGGTCCCCGGCACCGGCCGGCTGATCGTCAACGCCGAGGATGCGCGCCTGGCCGAGGTGCTGGCGATGGGCGCCTGGACACCGGTGACGACGTTCGGCATCGACGCCGGCGAATGGCGCGCGCAGCTGCTGGCCGCGGACGGCAGCGAGTTCAGCGTACTTCGCGACGGCCAGGCGATCGGCGACGTGCGTTGGGTCCTGCTCGGCCGGCACAACGTCATGAACGCGCTTGCGGCGATTGCCGCCGCGGCGGCCGGCGGCGCCGACCCGGCGACGGCGATCGCGGCGCTCGGCACATTCCGCAGCGCCAAGCGCCGCCTCGAGGTGGTCGGCGAACACGCCGGCATCCGTGTCTACGATGATTTCGCCCATCACCCGACCGCGATTGCGACGACGCTCGCCGGCCTGCGTGCCCGGGTCGGCGACGCGCGCATCCTGGTCGGCATGGAACCGCGTTCGAACTCGATGCGCGCCGGCGCGCACGTCGCGGAGCTCGCTCCGAGCTTCGCCGCTGCCGATGCGGTCGTGCTGCTGCAGCGGCCGGAACTGGCCTGGGATGCGCAACCGGTCGTCGCCGCGCTCGGAGCGCGTGGCCGGACCGTGCCGAATGTCGCGGAGCTGATCGCGGCGTTGCGCGCCGGCGTGCGCAACGGCGACCATGTCGTATTCATGTCCAACGGTGGATTCGAGAATGCGCCGCGACGCTTTCTCGCCATGCTGCAGGCGTGAGTCGCGGAAAAGGGGCGGCTCGCGCATCACGCGCCGCACAACGCCGCTCGCCGGTCGGCATGCCGCAAATCCGATGCTAGACTCCGAGCCGTGAGCACGACCGGGCCGACGACGGACATACCGCTGTTTCCGCTCAACACCGTGCTGTTTCCAGGCGGCCGGCTCAACCTGCGCGTGTTCGAGCGGCGCTATCTCGATCTGGTGCGAAGTTGCGCGCGCAACGGCGGCGGCTTCGGCATCTGCCTGATCCTGCACGGCCGCGAGGCCGGCGAACCGGCGGTGCCGGCCGCGATCGGCACGCTGGCTCATATTGTGGATTTCTATACACAGCCCGACGGCCTGCTCGGCATCTGCGTCAGCGGCAGCCGGCGCTTCCACGTCGAGCGCTCGCGCGTGCGCGACAACGGCCTGGCCCACGGTGACGTGGTGTTCTGGCCCGACGAGCCGCCGGTGACGCTGCCGGCGCAATTCCAGCTGCTGGCGACGATCCTCGAACGCCTGCTCGACAAGTCCGGCGATCCTCACGCGAAGGGGCCCCGCTCGAACTACGACGATGCCGGTTGGGTGGCTTTTCGTCTCGCCGAGGCGTTGCCGCTGGAAAATCGCGAGCGCCAGCACCTGCTCCAGCTCGCCGATCCGCTCGACCGGCTCGAACAGCTGATGCACTACCTGCCGCGTTTCCAAAATGCCTGAGCAGGCCCAGGCCCGGGCAAAGATCAAATGACCACCACGAAGGCACGAAGGACACGAAGAAGAAGCGCCGTTGAAGTTCGGAGCGGCACGAGGTGTATCGTTATGCCTGCGGAGTCGCGCGCCGTCGAAAGAAACAACGGCCTGCATCGATCGTTGGTCCGGAGCCGCAGCCCGAAGCCACCGCGGCAACGAGGGCCGCTTCTTCCTGATCTGATCGGACGCGCGTTTCTTCGTGGCTTTTTCTTCGTGTCCTTCGTGTCTTCGTGGTTCATCTTGTTGCTTTTGAACGTCAGGTCAGCACGCGAATGAGCACCCTGCGAGGCAAGACGTTGTTCATTACCGGCGCCTCGCGTGGCATCGGCCTGGCCATCGCGCTGCGTGCCGCACGCGACGGCGCCAATGTGGTGATCGCGGCGAAGTCCGACGTGCCGAATCCGAAGCTGCCGGGGACGATCCACAGCGCTGCGGCCGACGTCGAGGCCGCCGGCGGCCGGGCACTCGCAATCCGCTGCGACATCCGCGAAGAGGACCAGGTGCGTGCAGCAGTCGAACAGGCGGCGCAGCGCTTCGGCGGCATCGACATCCTGATCAACAACGCCAGCGCGATCTGGCTGCGCGGCACACTCGATACGCCGATGAAACGCTTCGATCTGATGCAGCAGGTCAACGCCCGCGGCACGTTCCTGTGCGCGCAGGCCTGCCTGCCGTACCTGGTGAAGGCAGCGAACCCTCACATTCTGACCTTGGCGCCGCCGCCATCGCTCGATCCGAAGTGGTGGGCGCCGCATACCGGCTATACGCTGGCGAAGATGGGCATGAGTTTCGTGACGATCGGGCTTGCCGCCGAATTCGCGCCGCGCGGCGTTGCCGTCAACGCGCTGTGGCCGCGCACGCTGATCGCGACCGATGCCCTGAACATGATTCCCGGCGTCAGTGCCGCGAACGGGCGCAAGCCGGAGATCATGGCCGATGCCGCATATGCGGTCCTGGTCCGGCCTTCGCGGGTCTCGAGTGGCCGCTTTCTGATCGACGATGAGGTGCTGCGCGAAGCGGGCGTGACCGACTTCTCCGGCTATGCCGTCGATCCAGGCGCGCCGTTGCTGCCCGATCTGTTTCTGGATTGAGACGAGCGGGATCGGCGATTGGGGATTGGGGTCGAATTGGCGCTATGCTTTTCCCGATTCCCGATTCCCGATTCCCGATTCCCGATTCCCGATTTCCCAGAGAAAACCTACGATGCGCTACCTCCACACGATGGTCCGGATCCGCGACGTCGACGCGTCGCTGCGCTTCTATTGCCAAGGTCTCGGCCTGCGCGAGACGCGGCGCATGGAAAACCCGCAGGGCAAGTTCACGCTGATCTTCCTCGCCGCGCCGGACACTCCGGACGCCGAGGTCGAGCTGACCTACAACTGGCCGGCCTCGGAAGGCGCGCCGACCGAAGACTACGGCAGTGCCCGAAACTTCGGCCACCTCGCATTCCGCGTCGACAATATCTACGACACGTGCGCACGCCTGCAGTCGATGGGCTACACGATCAACCGGCCGCCGCGCGACGGCCACATGGCCTTCGTGCGTTCGCCGGACCTGATCTCGATCGAACTGCTGCAGGACGGCGATCTGCCGCAGCATGAGCCGTGGGCGTCGATGCCGAACACCGGCGTCTGGTAGGGGCAGGCGCGGAAGACTGCCGCTCCGCCGGATCGCTGCGCATCGGAGGACGGCTGCTCGGCGCCGCATGGATCGCGGGCGGTATTGATCATCGCCGTGCCGCGAAGATAAAGTTGCGGGGACAGTCCACCGCAGGAGTTTCCAGATGACACCGCCGAAAGGTTGGATGGGTGCGGCGCTGGCCGTTGCGTTGTCGAGCGCTGCGATCGCCGGTGATCTCGTCGACCACAACGGGTTCGAGGCGTGCTGGTCGCAGGCAATCACCGACTCGCAGTTCTTCGGCCTGATGCAGTCGAGCATCGAGGGCCAGACGCTATGCGTTGCGCAGTCCAGCGGTAGTTGCGGCCCAGGCTGCACCTACCACGCGTGTGACACGCCGGCATGTCCGGGTGGGGCCACCGGCTGTCCGGTTACGCTGCATTCCGATGCATTCGGCGGCGACCTGGCCGGCGGCATTTACGGTGCGGACGGATCGGCCGACGATATCGGCGTGCATCTGTCCTATAGCGTGAACACCTTTCCGGCCACCTGCACGATCACCGCCACCGGCATCGTGCTGAGCTACGCGCTCGGCTATACCTTGCAAAACGACGGCAATAACGGCCTGTATTCAGCATCGCTGAACCAGACGCTGTTGTCGGTCAAGAATTATTCCGCCAGTGCCGACTCGGCAAATTGCAGCGCGTTCGTGTCGGCGTTCGGCCCGAGCTTCGTCCAGCAGGTGCAAGCTGCCGGCTCGACGTACATCGCCACGCTCGAGGCACCAACCACGGTCGGCGAGTCGGTCTGCCCGCTGACGCCGTAGTTCCGCCGCTTGGTTCCGCGACGCGTCAGGCGAGCGCCTGACGAAGATCGTCGACGAGATCGTCGGCATGCTCGAGCCCGACCGACAGGCGCAGCAGGTTCTGCGGTGAGACCGGATGCGCGCCCTCGACCGAGGCGCGATGTTCGATCAGCGACTCGCAGCCGCCGAGCGAAGTGGCATTCGTGAACAGGCGCACTTTGCCGGCGAACGCGAGTGCCGCGTCGCGACCGCCGCGAATCCGCACGCTCATCATGCCGCCGAAGTCGCGCATCTGCCGGGTCGCGACGGCGTGGTTCGGATGCGTCGCCAGCCCCGGCCAGTTGACCGCCTCGACGCGTGGATGGGCCGCGAGGAACTCGGCGACGGCGCGCGCATTGCGGCAGTGCATGGCCATCCGCGCCGGCAGCGAGCGCAAGCCGCGCAGGGTCAGCCAGCTGTTGAACGGCGACGGCACGCCGCCGGTGATATGGCGGCGGTGAGCGACGGCGTCGAACAGCGCGTCGCGGCGGGCGAAGGCCAGCGCGCCGCCGAGCACGTCGCTGTGGCCGCCGAAATATTTCGTCGTCGAATGCATCGCGACGTCGGCGCCGAGGACCAGCGGCTGCTGCAGCAGCGGCGTGGCGAACGTGTTGTCGCAGACGACGAAAATATCGCGCTCGTGTGCAAGCTCGCACAGAGCCGCGATGTCGGCAACGCGCAACTGCGGGTTCGACGGCGTCTCCAGCCACAGGCAGCGTGTTGCCGGAGTGAGTGCGGCTCGGACCGCGTCGACGTCGCCGATGTCCACCGCCGTCGCCGACACGCCGCGCTGCGGCAGGAATTCGCTGATCAGCACGCGCAGGCCGGCATAGCAGTCGCGCGGATAAACCACGTGCGCTGCACCGGGCAGGCTGTCGAGCAGCGCGCTGCACGCGGCCATGCCGGAAGCGAACGCGAGCGCGCCGGCGCCGCGCTCGAGTTCGGCCAGCGCGCTTTCGAGCTGCTGCTGGTTCGGGTTGCCTTCGCGCACGTACTCGAAACCGCCGACGCGCTCGCCGGCCGGGCCGTGCTTGAAGGTGGTCGCCAGGTGCAGCGGCGGCGCTACCGCGCCGGTGGCCGCGTCCGGTTCGACGCCGGCGTGGACGAACAGGGTTTCCGGGCGCACGGCAACTCCGATTCAGGTCAATGGGCTCCTGCAGTCTCGGATCAGATCGGCCGGCGCGCAAGAGCCACTTGCATGGTGGCGGATGGGTCTGTCTGGTTGCGGCCGCGCCAGCCAAAAAAGACCTTTTGACGCGAATGGAGACAGGATCGATGCGGATCAAGATGCACTGCTCTATCCGCGCAAATCCGCGTCCGAGGACGCTCTTGCCTCTTCACGCGTTGATCCGTCGAGGTCGTGCCCGGTCGAAAAAAAACCTTTGACGCGG
>Ga0268264_10004120_pt1 | contig 12436 bp, 8 predicted proteins | sample KBSSwiS32_FD_190357 | JGI IMG/M metagenome (GOLD analysis project Ga0268264, IMG submission 190357) | Switchgrass rhizosphere microbial communities from Kellogg Biological Station, Michigan, USA - KBS Switchgrass S3-2 (SPAdes) (version 2) | ecosystem: Host-associated > Plants > Roots >... | reverse complement strand
CGGCAACAGCTTTTTGTGGATCAGGGCTTTGAGTTCGCCTGAAGCGCAACGGATTGAGCAGACGGAGGGCGCACTTTTGCCTTTCTGGTCGCCGGACTCACAATTCATCGGCTTCTGGGCGGGGGCCAAGCTGAAGAAGGTTCAACGGTCGGGTGGAGTCCCTGAGGTGATCTACACCGTACCGGAAATTGCACAAGGTGCCTGGGGACTGGACGGCACCATTCTCTTTGCCAGAGCAGTGAATAGTCCTATTCTCCGCATCTCGCCCACTGATGGAACTGTCACCCCTGTGACGTCGCTGCTTCCTGGCGAAGTCAGCCAAATGTGGGTTCAGTTTTTGCCTGACGGCAAGCATTTTATCTATTTGGCTCGCACAAGCCTGACCAGTAACGATCCGGGAGCGAAAATCTACGCTCAGTCCCTCGATGGTGGAAATCCGACCTTGCTGTTGGCTACGCAAAGTCGTGCCATAGCGGTGCCTGATTACCTGCTGTTCGCCCAGGACCAGAATCTCTTCGCGCAACGCATCGACTGGAAAGCTGTGCGAAAGGTCGGTGAACCTTTGTTGCTGGCACCCAACGTCGCGGCCTCTCCGGCATATCTTGGCACTTCCGAATTCACAGCCTCTCAAAATGGTGTGCTTATCTATGGCACTGCAACAGGCTCCTCGTTTGATCAATTCAACTGGTACGCCCGAGACGGCGCTGTGATTGGCAGCTTCGAACCGGTGATCGATTTTCAGCAATTCACGCTTTCCCCGGACGGGAAGCACTTGGCACTGAATTCGTTTCACCAGCATGCCACCGGCAGTCTGTGGCTCATAGACCTGACGAGCAATACTACGACTCCTCTGACGACTGATCCCCACGCACAGTCTGACCCCGTTTGGTCTCCAGACTCGCGTTATGTTGCATTCAACCTTCTTCCTAACGGTGGATCCGATCCGCCGTACCTAGTACAGAAGATTGAAATCGGAACTCAGCAATCACAGCCGATCTATGGGGACCATGAAAGGCACTGGGTCGAAGACTGGTCCCCGGACGGTGGCTTCCTGCTGACGCACGACACAAAAACATTCTCGATAATACCTGTGACAGGCAATAGCAAGCCTAAGGCACTCTATTCATCAAGCTCCGTGAAAGATGAATTTCACCTGTCTCCCGACGGGCAGCTAATCGCTTACGGGGACAATCGCACCGGCACATGGGAAGTTTTTGTGGCCTCATTTCCGTCGTTTCACGATATCAAACAGGTTTCGATGGCAGGCGGCGTCCAGCCGCGTTGGCGCGGAGACGGCAAAGAACTCTTCTTCATCGATCCCCGAGGAAAAATGATGTCGGCCACCGTGGAGCGCGGCGCGGCTCCCAAAATAGGAATCCCAAGAAAGCTATTCGACACGGGACTTGTGCCAGACCCTACCGTCAATCAGTATGCGGTCACCGAGGATGGACTTAAGTTTCTGGTGTTAGAACCTCGCAAGGGTTTTCTCGAAACTTATTCTGTGGTCCTCAACTGGCGCGCGACCGTCAACTAGCGCGTTAGAAAAGCGGCGCGCCATATCCACACCAAAGTTAGCGTTCCGCGCCCTGTTGGATCGATTGGATTCAGTTCCAACGATCGAGCAGGTGGCCCGTTTGGAACACCATTCCTCTTGGCGGGAGCGCCGGGGACTCGAACGCGCGACCTCCTGCGTGACAGCCAGACGTCCTAACCAACTGAACTGCGCCCCGGAACCCTGAACCAACAACGGACAGCAGAAGACATTTGGATTAATACCCGGAAGTCGGCTTGTGTGCAGCTATTCAAGGCCTCGAGCCCACTCGGTCGGGAAAACACGCTATTCGTTGATTTGATCGGCCCATGAGGAACGTTTCTTACGGGGGTTGGTGATTGCTGTCCGCGAAGTTGCGACTAAAAAATCAAGGTGATCGCCAGACGTGATTGTCGCGCGAGGTGTATGCCAGTATGAGTGCAAACTCAGGCCGAAACCCGCTGCTTTGTGCGGGTTTGGATGGTGCCGGCGGAGGGAATCGAACCCACGGCCTAGGGATTATGAGACCCTCGCTCTACCACTGAGCTACGCCGGCACGGAAAGAGCATTTCATGCTACGGAGTACCCGCCAAGGGTGTCAAGCTGGTGCAACTCTCTGGGAGCGACCTGTAACCACCTCTTCAGGTGAAGCAGTCCCCAGACCGACCGACTCTGGCGCTCACTGAATTCAAAGCCAGCAATTTGCCTACGTGCCGAACGGGGTGAACCTGTCTTCTGTCTGTCCCACCAAGTCCTAGAGGCTATAGTACTACTGTACCGTTGCTCTAACAATTGCGGCCTTCTATTCTGTCGTCGGTCGCAGTAGTCCCGGCCACCCTCTATGGGCGAAAGCCCGGCGAAAGGGTGGGTGGACGGGTGTGTACCATTTCGAATCAGACTTGACATTGTTGTGACAAGATATAAAGTACCTCCGGGGTTCGCCTATGCCTCGGAGGCATTTAATGTCACGCATACTCGCGTCTGTTTCCCTAGCCATGCTCGTATTGACTGTGGCTATGGGCCTGAAAACAGTCGCCGCCAGTCATGGCGACGGCTTTGTTATGAAGGGAAATGGTGTAGCACCTGCGCCCTTGAATGGGCCGGATCCAACACCCGCGCCGTGGAAACGCGGTTTGAACGGGCCGGATCCGACACCAGCGCCCTGGAAAAAAGGTTAGTACGGATGGGTTACGGCCACGATCAATACAAGGCCGTGAAGCACTCCTAAACCGCTAAATCCGCGCATCGATCGCGGGACCAGGGCTCACCAGAAAGGTGACATGTCTGGTTCCGCTGCATTGCTGCTCTTGTCCCTGGGAACTCTCCTGGAAGCGCTTGTGGTGGTGTGCGCGGTCCGCCGCAAGCTCTTCCGGCGCTATTTCTTCCTGAATCTGTATATGATTTTGTGCGCGGCCTCGAGCCTCGGGCGCTGGCAGATTCTGCAACAGGAAGGCGTAAAGTCTCTCTCCTACCGCTACTTCTACTTCTATTCCGATGCCGTCCTGACCATCGTTCTCTTCTTCGCGCTTATCAGCTTGTACGTGTACGTTTTTGAGGAAATGAAACTCGAGCGGTATTTCCGCATCGGCGCGGTCGCGCTTCTGGCCGGGACCTGCTGGTTTTCGTATGCCGTGGTCAGCCAGTCCTCGCACAAAATGCTGACTTATTTCGCGTTCGAATTGTCCCAAAACCTCTACTTCGTCGGTCTGGTGCTCACCTACGTATTGTGGGCCGCCATTCTGAAGCTGCGCGAAACCCGCACCCTGCTGGTGCAACTCGTACTCTCGCTGGGCGTATTTTTCGGCGCCTCGGCGGCCACGTACTCGGTCTCGAATTTGCACCCCACGTTCTTTTCCTACGTGCACAACATGATGCCGATAATGGGCTGCCTGCTGCCGCTGTCCTGGGCCTACGCGTTTTGGCGTGTTCCCGACGATGCCCGCCTGACGCCCGGAAGCCTCTCGGTGGTGCCGCGATGATGGGCGCCCTGATTTTCGTTTGCTCGGTGATCTTCCTGCTCCAGTTTTTTGTCTCTTACTGCCGTTCGCTGATCGCCGCTTCGGTGAAACACGAACTCTCACCGGAGGTCCTCGACGTCACCGGGCTCTCGCCGGCCACTTCCGGCGAAGACTTTGCCCGCGTCAGCCAGCTCTTGCAGCTGTGCCCCGATCGCCCCGAGGATCGCAGCGCGGTGCGCGCTGTCGGCGCCTATTTCCGGCTGCTCAACTTCGTCAGCAGCACTCTGGCGCGCTTGGCCCCCTCCACCCACGCTTGGGTCGAATCCGAGCGCAGCCGCTGCACCTACTTTGCGGCCGTGACCCTTGATCGCCGCATCGCCTTCAGCCGCGATCTCCTCGCTCAGCAAATCGAAGCCTAGCAAAGGCGCTCTCTCCTTCTTCCCCCTCTGCTGCTGACGTATTGGTTACAACGCTCTTCAAATCTCTCTTCCCAATTCCTTAACCTTTGCTATTCTGAACAGGTTCCCTCACCCGGAGTCGGAGCGTCCGCAGCGCAAAACGCACCGGTGACAACAACATGCTTGCAGTGTGGCGCGGTACTGCCCTCGGGCATCCGAGCCTGCGGTTTCTGCGATTCCATTCTCCCTACAGACTGCTCTTCGTACGAGTCCGCCCCGCGAATTCGTGCGGGCGCACCTCCCGGTCAATCGCCGCCAACAGCCTCCACCGCTCAGGATCTCCCGTGGCTAGGTGAACTGGAAGAGCGCCTGGACGCCTATCGCGCACGTCGTGGTGGCAACCGCGGTTTTCAGGCCGCGGTGAGCAGACAATACGGCAGCGAAGCTCTCTTCGCTGAGCCCGTCGCGAAGTCCGAAGTTCGCGCGAGCGGAAGAAGCCCTTTGCTAAATTCGCAATCTCAGCTTCCGTTCGGTGAACCCGAACCTGTTCCTCGCGTTTCCACGGCCGTCGAGGTAGCGGAACCTCCTTCAACCGAGATTGCCGATAACGATTTCTCGTTTACCATCGCCATCGGACGCTATTCGCCCCCGCCTGAAAAGCGCGATGGCCGCCTGGAGATCGACGTTTCCGTTCCTCCGGGGGAACAAACGGAATCGGAAGGCGAGGCCAGCGAAAACCGCTCGAAACGCTACGGCCTCTATCCTGTCGCCTCGCTGGAAGAGCGCCGCTGGGCAGGGCTGATCGATGTCGTCTGCTTGCTTTTCGCTTACGGCGGATTTCTGGCGCTGTTCAGCTCTCTTGGCGGGCAATTCACGTTGAGCAAGCTCAGCACGGAGATCTACGCAGCCACGCTTGCCATCGTGTATCTGCAATATTTCGCGCTGTTCACTGTTTTTGGAGGCACCACTCCGGGGATGATGTTCCGCGGGCTGCAAGTTTCCAGTTTCTCAGGTGAATCGCCGACGCCGCGCCAGATGCTGTTGCGAAGTCTGGGCTACGTGATTTCCGCCAGCACCGCATTCATAGGTTTCGTGTGGGCCTGGTGGGACGAAGACGCGCTCACTTGGCACGATCGTATCTCGCATACGTACCTGACATCACCCGAAACGCGCGGCCATATTCATTCCGCGAGCCCAACTCCCACCCGCTGAGGGATTGCAGGGGCGGGTTCTTTAGACCGTCATAACGGTTGTTTGGAAGCTGGCTGCCGTGCGCGAACGAAATGTCCGCGCTCTGCTGGTCTCATCTTCAGGTTTGCGAATGGACCTCGCGCGCAATCCGCAGCATGGCAGCGAGGCTGCGTTCAACATCCGCCTCGGTCGTAGCCCACGACGAAACGCTGATGCGCATCGCCGATTGTCCCTGCCACACGGTACCACCGCACCAGCACGTCCCATCCTCCTGCAAACGGCGAATGACTTCCTGCGTCACTTCCGCCGGGCCGAAGGAGACCAGCACCTGGTTGATCACCACATCGTTTAATACCTGAAAACCCGCGGCGCGCAGCCCATCCGCAAATTTCGTTGCAAGAGCACAGGTGCGCTCGATCAGCTCGCGCAATCCCGCGCGTCCCAGCGATTTCAGCGCCGCCCACAATTCCACTCCTCGCGCGCGGCGCGACGCTTCTGGCGCAAAGTACATCGGCTCGCGCACATTGCCGGCATGCAGATATGCCGCGGTGCCCATCATCGCCGTACGCAATGAGTCTTTGTCACGGACGATCACGATCCCGCTGTCGTAGTTCACGTTCGGCCATTTATGCGCATCGGTGGCCCAGGAATCCGCCAGCGCAAATCCAGACGTCAGATGCCGGTACTTCGGCGAAGCATGCGCCCACAAACCAAACGCGCCATCCACGTGTACCCAGGCGCCTTCCTCCTTCGCGCGCGCACAAATTTCCGAAGCGGGGTCGAACGCGCCGGTATTCACGTTGCCCGCCTGGATGCAAACAATTGTCCGGTCGTTCAACTTCGGCAGCTCATTGGCCCGCATGCGTCCTTGGCCGTCGACTTCCACCGCGGTGACGCGGCGCTTGCCGAATCCCACCATGTTCAGCGCCTTCTGCATCGACATGTGCACTTCGGCGCCAACTACCACCTCAATCGGCGGCGCGCCAAATAGCCCGTCGTCCACCACATTCCAACCCGCTCGCGCAAGCAGTGCGGAGCGCGCCGCAGCCATGGCGGTAAAGTTTGCCATCGTTGCGCAGGTCACCAGTCCGCCGCTGCAATCCGACGGCAAACCGAGCGCATGGCAAACCCAACGAAGAACAACCTCTTCTAGATCCGCCGCCACCGGCGACATGGCGCGAAGTGCTACGTTCTGGTCCCACGCGCTAGCCAGCCAGCTGGCCGCCATCGAAGCCGGAAGCGCACCGCCGATCACGTATCCGAAATATCGCCCACCGGTCGACGCTACCGTTGCCGGGGAGCCCAGTTCATCGAGCATTGCAATCACTTTTGCCAAATCGCATGGCTGCTCCGGTAATGGCTCGTGGAAGCGCGACAGGTTTTCAACGTCGCTCGCCGCCGGCGAAACTCTGCGGTCGGCGATCTCCTGCGTGTAGCGAATGGCGCGCTCTGCCACCAGGTGCAGCGCGGCTTGTGTGCTGGAGGGAACTTCGTGCCTTGGAGTCGTAGCCATGACTCGGCCTTCCTTTCCGGAACAATCAGGCTACAGGCCGGCTTTGCAAGGGAAAGAGCCGCATTGTCTTCCGTCGCGCCGTAGGGCGCCAATTTGGCGTGGTTTCGCGGGGCTCGGAAATGGAACGGGCGCCGCTTCTGGCGGTGTTTTGCTTTCCATGCGGCCATCAGTATGTGCGGCTACTGTTTGATGACGGCTTGGTCGGAGAAGACTTTGCCGTCGCGGATGTGGATGATGCGACGCGCGTGCTGCGCGACGTCGTTTTCGTGGGTGACCACGATGATGGTGTTGCCCTGGGAATGCAGGGTCTCGAACAGGGTCATGATTTCATCGCCGGTCTTGGAGTCGAGGTTGCCGGTAGGCTCGTCGGCAAGAACGATCGACGGGGAATTTACCAGCGCGCGAGCAATCGCGACGCGCTGGCGCTGACCGCCGGACAGTTCGTTGGGCTTGTGATTCATGCGTTCGGTCAGATCGACCTTCTCGAGTGCCTGCTTGGCGCGCTCCAGGCGTTCCACCGCAGGAGTGCCGTTATAAATCAGCGGAAGCTCCACGTTGTGCAGCGCGGTGGCGCGAGGCAGCAGGTTGAAGGTCTGAAAGACGAAGCCAATTTCCTTGTTACGTATGTAGGCGAGTTCGTCGTCGTCCAGATCGCTGACCAGCCGGCCGGCCAGCCAATACCTGCCCGAGGTCGGGGAATCCAGGCAGCCGATCAGATTCATCAGCGTGGATTTGCCGGAGCCGGAAGGGCCCATAATGGCGACATATTCGCCTTTGCGAATTTCCACGTTGATGCTGCGCAAAGCGTGAACCTGCTCCGAGCCCATCTCATAGACCTTGGCGAGCTCTTCGGTCTTGATGACCACGCCGGAGCTGACCAGATCTTCGCGATACGATTCGGTTGACGACGTTTCCAGAGGCATGCCCTCTTCCTCGCTCTGCGGCCGGTGCCAGTATGTCCGATGTCAGTTCGACTGATCGTCCGTTTTCTTGGGTGCGGAGTTGTCGACTTTTACGCTGGCCTCGGGCTTCAAAGTGCGGAGGGCCTTGTAGCTGCCGATAACGATTTCGTCGCCTTGCTGCAGGCCTTTGGTAATTTCGATGTCGGTTACGCCGGTGATGCCGGTTTCCACCGGCCGGAATACGGCTTTCTTGCCGTTGACAACAAACACGCCCTGGATCTCGTCTTTCTTGGGGTCGCCGGGAGCCGCAGGCGGAGGCGCGGCCAGTGTCACCCCCGATTTGGTCGCGCTCTTCTTGGCTTCCTCAATGTCTTTACGAGTACGAACCGCGAGGGCCTGGATGGGAATGGCCAGCACATTCTTCTTTTCCGCGGTCTTGATTTTCGCGGTGGTGGAGAGCCCGGGTCGCAAATTTTCCGGCGGATCGGCGATGGTCACAACAACTTTAAAGTCTTTGGCTTCCTGGTTGCTGGTGGTGGACTGGGTGGTGGCCAAACCGGAAGTGCGCAGGACCGCTTGCGATCCGATCTCGGTTACTTTTCCCTTGAAAATTTTCCCGGGAACGGCATCGATGGTCACGTCGGCATCCTGACCGTTCCTGACGCTGACGATATCGGTTTCATCGACTTTGACTTCCGCCGTGACGATAGACATGTCCGACAGAGTCATCAAAAAGCTGCCATTGGAGTTCTGAATGCCAGGCACCACGTAGTCGCCAACGCGTTCAGGCAAATAGCTGACGATGCCGTTGATGGGCGAGGTGTACGTGGTTTTGTGCAAAATGTCCTGAGAATGCACGAGCATCGCGCGGCTCTGGCTGAGCTGCGCGCGCATCTGATCCATGGAGGCCTTGATCTGCAGGACGCGGGCGCGGGATGAATCCACCGCGGCCACTTGCGCGTCGTAGCCGGTCTTGCGCTGATCGAAATCCTGCTTGGGAATCAAGCCGTCTTTGTAGAGGTTCAGACCGCGTTCGTAATCCAGCTTGGCTTTTTCCAGGTTGGCCTGCTGCTGCAATAAATCGGCTTGTGCCGCTTTGTAGCTAGCTTCGGATGCAACAACGCCCGACTCGGCGGAAGTTGCCGAAGCCGCCTGTGCCTGCACGTCGGCGTTGGCCTGAATATTGTCCTGGGTGAGCAGCACGTCGCCCTTTTTGACGTGATCGCCTTCCTTCACGACGATGGAAGTGATGCGTCCGAAGCCCTGAGCGGTCACGTTGGTATAGGTGGTCGGTTTGATTTCTCCGGACGCGGTGACTTGGGAAGTGAGTGTTTCCGCCGGGGCCACTTTGGCAGTCTGGACGGTGACCACGCCCTTATTGGCCTTATTTACGCTGTAGGCGACCACTCCGCCTAGTACCGCGACGGCACCCACACCGATACAGACTTTCTGCCACGTCTTCATGGATTCCCCTTCGGTCGCTCGCGGCGCGGACCACCCGCGCGGCATTCCCAAGGCGCTAATGTCGTCCTAAATTTACATACGCCCCAGCAGGGCGAATTGTTTCGGCCGGAAGGCCATGCCTTTTCGAGCACGGATGGACGAACTGTTTGCCTGAGAGTCCGTCTGGCCAAGCCTTGGGGGCTTGGCAGGGCAAGGCATATAGGCCCGACCTAGTGGTGCCAGCGACGTACATTTTAAGTGTAAGCGCTCTGAAAATAAATGGATTCGTGGTGGCTGGGAAATGGATGCCTTGCAGCGTCCCGAGCTTTCGAGGCTTTGCGAGGTGAAGATCAAGTTTGGGCTGCATGCCCCCTCCCCCGGTATCTTTGATAAGTCTCAAAGCAAAGGAGTTAGCAAGATATTTGGCGCAAGAATGTGAAACTAAATGACTTGTGGGTACAACCTGTTGACCGGATAGCGCGCCAAGGACGGGATGCCCGTAAGAAAACCATGTCGTATGATATCACGGATTACCGACTCCGTCAACATATATACTGTATACCGTAAGCGCGAGTCTCCGCCGCTGGTGGCCGCAAATAACTTACGCGCTAGGTGCCGACTCGAGGCGGGGTTATAATCCGCGCAGTCGAAGTGGACGGGGCGCGTCGCCAAACGAATGGCGCCGCTCGCTCGATTGGAAGTAGTAGCGCGGGCGCTCCTGTTGCTCGAAGGCCTCCACGATGTGGTTTCCTCGAAAGCGGCCTACCTCGGTTTTGTACGTCGGGTTCATTGTGTTTGCGTGCGTCCTTGGCGTTCTGTGCGAATGCGCGGCTGACGCACAGCAGTCGCCGCAGCGTCCTTGCGAGATAACGGTCAACATTCGTTCCGCGGACGGATCCCCGCCTGATGTCCCGACGAATGTAAGCCTGTACATGTTCGGCAACGGCTCTCCAATCAATGTGGCGCAGCCCAGAGCGGGGCTGGTGGTCTTGAGGAACCTGGTTCCGTCACGCTATTCGGTCGAGGTAACGGCCACCGGCTACGAGCCGTTTACTCAAGCCGTCGATCTTCACGTGGCTGGGCAGACCGAGCAGGTCTACGTAAGCCTGACGCCCCGATCTCTCGCGCGCGGCGCGTCTACTTCGTCGGTGCCGGTCCTGGCCCCCAACGCCAGAAAAGAATTGGCCAGAATTCTGGAAGATCTTCGCGTCAATCGAAGCGCGGATGCACGCAAGCGCCTGGAGAAAGTCTCGCGTACCGCGCCGTCCTATCCCGATGTGAATTATCTTTGGGGCGCGTACTACTCGCAGGTGCAGGATCATGTACACGCCCGCGAGTACTGGGAAAAAGCACTGCAGCAAGACCCCCGTCACGTGTTCGCGCTCATTGCTCTTGCGCAGGTGGCGACCGACGATGGCGAAGTGCCGAAGGCGGTCGGCTACCTGGAACGCGTTGTAATCGTGCAGCCGTCTTCGTGGCCTTACCAGCTGCGACTTGCAGCGGCGTACCTGGCCAATCACGATCCCGAGAAAGCCGAAAAATGTGCGACTCGGGCCATCGATCTCGGCCAAGAGCATGCAGCCGATGGTCGCCTGATCCTTGCCCAGGTTTATGCACAACAAAAAGATCAAGCGCAGGTGATCAACCAGCTTGAGGCCTATCTTCGGATGAATCCGTCGTCGCCGAGAGCTGCCCAAATCCGCGAGTGGATCACAAAATTGCGCGCGTCACCGACTCCCGCCTCTGCGCCGGTTGGAGCCAGTGAGGGCGCCGCTTCTTCTCGGTCGGACAACGCAACGTTCCATCTTCCGATCGCCACCGGCTCCGAGATGCTGCCCTGGCTGGCTTCCGATCGCATCGCGGAGCGCTCGAAATGGCTTCCCGCGGATGTAGATCACAGCCGGCCCCCGGTGGAAGCGGGTGTCGCGTGTCCCTTCAACGAAATCCGACAAAAGACCGGGGAACGTGTGCGGGAATTTGTAAGCGCCGTGAATCGCATCAGCGCGACGGAGTACCTGGAGAACGAGGTCATCGACGAATCCGGAACCGCGAGGCATCGCGAGTCACGCCGGTACAACTATGTAGTCGCCGTGTCACGAGTTCCAACGTCGCAGTTGGTCAAGGTCGATGAATATAGAGACGGGTCCTCGGATGTCGAGCATTTCCCGGAGCACGTGGCAACGCTGGGCGTGCCGGCAATGGTGCTGATTTTCGACCCGGCATTCCGCGACGACTATGAAATGAATTGCGAAGGACTGAGCAGCGGCCGCAACAAATCGGAGGGAGCTACCTGGCAGGTCTATTTCCGGCAGAAGCAGAGCAAGCCCGCCCGGCTTCGCGGATACACGATCGGACGCCTCAGCTACGCGCTTCCGCTGCGCGGGCGCGCGTGGATCGCGGCCGACTCGTTCCAGGTAGTGGCCCTGGAGACGGACATCGTCGCTCCGCTTCCGGCGATCCAACTGAACGCAGAGCACGACATCATCGAATACGCGCCCGTAAAATTCAGCAAGAACAATCAGGAATTATGGCTGCCCGCCAGCGCGGAGTTGTACCTTGATTTTCACGGGCACCGGATACATCGCCGCCACGACTTCCGGCATTACATGCTGTTTTCGGTGGACGACACGCAGAAAATCTCCGAGCCGCGGGCCAAGCTCGAATCATTGCCGGCGGAGACTGCGCAGTAGCGGAGATTGAAGTACTCGCTGGCACCGGGAGCGACATTTCATTCGTAGGTACAAACAAAAAGGCCGCCTAGATTGTTCAAGGCGGCCTTTGAATTAAATCCCGGCGACGACCTACGTTCCCACACAGTTACCCGTGCAGTATCATCGGCCCTGCGAGGCTTAACTACCGTGTTCGGGATGGGAACGGGTGTGACCCTCGCGGTTTGATCACCGGAAACTTGAAACTCGCGCGTTTCTGGGCGGCCCCTTCTCTTATCTAGAAAGGGGTCGACTCATCGCGCGCGAGCGCGACAACAGAAGTTGGCTGGCATTACAAAGTTCGACTCGAAGCCGAACGCACTGTGATAACAAAGGCATTTTGTCTTTGTTTGCTCTTTCCCGGCAGCTTTTTAACGAGCTGCTCTCCATGACGAGTTGGGAAAGTTTTATGATTAAGCCGAACGGGCGATTAGTACTGGTCAGCTTCACGCATTGCTGCGCTTCCACCTCCAGCCTATCAAAGTCGTAGTCTTCGACTGCCCTTCTTAGGCCTTAAGCCTTGGGAGAACTTATCTTAGGGCGAGCTTCATGCTTAGATGCATTCAGCATTTATCTCTTCCAGACTTCGCTACCGAGCAGTGCCGCTGGCGCGACAGCTCGTACACAAGAGGTCTGTTCATCCCGGTCCTCTCGTACTAGGGACAACTCCCTTCAATTCTCCTGCGCCCACACCAGATAGGGACCGAACTGTCTCGCGACGTTCTGAACCCAGCTCACGTACCGCTTTAATAGGCGAACAGCCTAACCCTTGGGACCTTCTACAGCCCCAGG
>Ga0268264_10004113_pt1 | contig 12444 bp, 11 predicted proteins | sample KBSSwiS32_FD_190357 | JGI IMG/M metagenome (GOLD analysis project Ga0268264, IMG submission 190357) | Switchgrass rhizosphere microbial communities from Kellogg Biological Station, Michigan, USA - KBS Switchgrass S3-2 (SPAdes) (version 2) | ecosystem: Host-associated > Plants > Roots >... | reverse complement strand
CGTGCGCCAGCAGATCGAGGGCAATCCCCGCAACTGGGTGGCGCAAGAGGTGGTGCCACTGTCTCGGCACCCGACGCTGGTGGGTGATCACTTCGAGGGTCGCCACGTCGACCTCCGCCCGTTCGTGCTCACCGGTACGAAAACCGAAGTGATCCCCGGCGGCCTCACGAGGGTGGCGTTGCGGGAGGGTTCGTTGGTGGTGAACTCGTCGCAGGGTGGCGGGTCCAAGGACACCTGGGTGCTGTCGGCACCGCAGCAGGCCGACTGATGCTGGCCCGTCACGCCGAGAGCCTGTTCTGGTGCGGTCGCTATCTCGAGCGCGCCGAAGACACCGCGCGCATGTTGGATGTCACCTATCACGGCCTGCTGGAGTCGCCCCCCGGTCAAGCGGAGAAGGCTTGGCGCGATCTGTTGGCGGTGCTGAGCCTCGACGCCGATTTCACCGAGATCGGCAGTCCGCTCACGTCGGGCGCGGTGAGCGACTTCCTGGTGCTCGATCCCACCAACCACGGCGCCATCGTGGCTGCCGTGGCCCGAGCTCGAGAGAACGCCCGCAGCGTGCGCGAGCTCATCCCGACGGAACTGTGGGAAGCGGTCAACACGTTCTACCTCGAGCTTCAATCGCGCGATCTCCACCACGATCTGAACCAGCAGCCGTATGAGCTGTACGGGCTGGTGAAGCGTCGGTGCCAAACGGTGGCCGGCGTGGCGGCCGAGACCATGACCCGCGACGACGGCTCGCGGTTTTTGGCGCTGGGCCGGATGTTGGAGCGAGCGGAGATGACGTGCCGGCTGCTCAACGTGCGCTGCAGCGAGTTGCAGAACATCCCGATGCTCGATCGGTTCCATGTCTTGGTCGGAGTGCTGAAGTCGGCCTCGGCCTCCGAGGCCTACCGCAAGGCCTACGGCGCGTCGATGGAACCGGCCAACATCGTGGAGTTCCTGCTGGTGTCGTCGACGTTCCCCCGCAGCTTGCTGTATTGCCTGCAACACGCCGAGTTGGATCTGCGGGCCTTGGCGTCCGCCGACGTGCTGCACCTCCCTCAACGCATCCTCGGTCGGTTGCGCGCCGAGCTCGAGTTCGCCGATGTGGCCGACTTGGTGTCGGGCACCACCCGCAAGCTGCAGGCCGCGCTGGAGCGCATCCAGCTGGGGGTGCGCGAGGCCTCCGACGCCATTGCGGTGCAGTACTTCCGCAACCTGCACGTCGAGATTCGAGCCGTCGACTTCCGACCGGTCTCGGGCGCGCTGTAGTGCGGCTCGACATTCGTTACCGCTGCTCGTTCGAGTACGACGAGCCCGTGCGGGAGTCGCACAACGAACTGCGGGTCGTTCCTTCCAGCGACCAACGCCAGCAACTCATCTCCGCCCGCGTCAGCACCACGCCTCATGCCCGGGTGTTTTCGTCCACCGACTATTGGGGAACCCGTACCGACGCGTTCGGCATCCGGGAGCCGCATCCTCGGCTGGAGGTGATCGCCGATGCCACCGTAGAGACGAGGCGCATGCCGCTCCTGGCCGCGGCTCCGCGCTTCGAGGCGTTAGGTGTCGGCTCGTTTCGTGAGCACCACCTCGAGTACCTGCAGCCGTCGCCCCATTGTGACTGGGGATCGGGAACGGCCACCGAGGCGGCGCGCCAGAAAGATCTCGTCGGTCAGGACTTGGTGAGCGTGGTATTGGCCATCCACCGCCGGGTCGGGGCCACCCTGCGTTATGCCCCTGGCACTACGTACGTCGGCGTTCCCGTGGAAGACGTGCTGTCCACCGGGACCGGTGTGTGCCAGGACTTCGCTCACGTGGCGGTGGCCATGTGCCGGTCCATTGGGATTCCCGCCCGGTACGTGTCGGGCTATCTCTTCACCACCGCCGACTCCAGCGGGGTCGAGCCCGACGGAGAAGCGGTGAGGGTGCAAACCCACGCGTGGTTCGAGGCGGCGGTACCCGGCGCCGGCTGGTTGGCCCTGGATCCCACCAACGGCACGGAGGTGGGGGTTCGCCACGTAAAGATCGGTCACGGGCGCGACTACGACGACATCCAGCCACTGCGGGGCGTGTTCTCCGGGAAGGCCAACCAGACTCTCGAGGTCACGGTGGACATCCGGCGTCTGCCGGCCGGGCCCGAAGCGGCCGCCACCCGCGCTCGGAGCCGACCGTCACCGGGGGTCGCCAGCCCCATGGAGGCCCAACTGCTGCTGGCCCAGCGGCAGCAACAGCAACAGCAACAGCAGTAACGGCGGCCTGCGCTGGGACTACCAGGTCGCCGCGGCAGGCAAGGGGCGGCGGGGGGCCTCGCTGGGTAGCCTGTCGTCAACTTGTATCGGTGAGGAGAAGTTCGTGGCCGAGCAGTACGACTTGGTGGTGATCGGTGGCGGCCCTGGCGGATACGCCGCTGCGCTCTACGGCGCCGACGCCGGTTTGCGGGTAGCGATCGTGGAGCGAGACAAGGTGGGAGGCACCTGCCTGCACCGCGGTTGCATTCCGGCCAAGTCGTTCCTCGAGACGGCGTCGGCGTATCGCCACGTGGCCAGCGCCAAAGAGTTCGGGATCGATGCCGGCCAGCCCACCGTCGACTTCTCGGTGAGCCAGGCCCGCAAGCAGCGCACGGTGGACGGTTTGTGGAAGGGCCTTTCGGGGCTCATCAAGAGTCGCAAGGTCGATTCCTACGCGGGCTCCGGCTCGCTCGGGCCCAATCGGGTGGTCACGGTGGAAGGAGTCGACGGCTCCACCATCGAACTGAGTGGGCGGGCGGTGCTTCTGGCGGCTGGCTCGGTGCCACGGACCATTCCCGGCTTCGAGGTCGATGGTCAGTACGTGATGACATCGGATGAGATCTTGATGCTGGATCGCATTCCCGGTCGCTTGGCGGTGATCGGTGGTGGAGCCATCGGGTGCGAGTTCGCCTCGGCGTTTTCGGATCTCGGTTCGCAGGTCACGATTTTGGAAGGGCTGCCCAAGATCCTTCCAGGCTGCGACGCCGATGTGGCCAATGTGGTGGTTCGTTCGTTCACCAAACGCGGCATCACGATCAAGACCGGCATCACCGTTACCGGGCACACCCCGGGCGAAAGTGGTACCACGGTGCACCTGGCCGACGGCAGCGCCCTCACGGTGGACTCGATCGTGGTGTCGGTGGGCCGGCGTCCCTTCGCTGACCTGCTCGGGCTGCAAGACACCGCGGTGGTGGTCGACCAGCGGGGTTTCGTCGAGGTCGACGAGTGGTGTCGTACCGGCGAAGCAGGGGTGTACGCCATCGGCGATCTCGTCAACACTCCGCAACTGGCTCACGTGGGCTATGCCGAGGCGATCCTCGTGGTCAAGCAGCTCCTGGGCGAGAAATGCTTTCCGGTCAACTACGGCCGGGTGCCGTGGGCCATCTACTGCCATCCTGAGGTGGCGTTCGCCGGGCATTCCGAGCAGTCGGCCATCGATGCCGGCTACGACGTGCTGGTATCGAAGCACCAGTTCCGGTCCAATAGCCGGGCTCAAATCGTGGGCGAAACCGAGGGATTGGTGAAGATCATCGCCGCTAAGGACGCGGATGGCACCGCGGGCCAGATTCTGGGTGTCCACATGGTGGGTCCCTGGGTTACCGAGCAGTTGGGTCAGGGGTACCTGGCCGTGAACTGGGAAGCCACCGTTGCCGAGGTGGCCGAGTTCATCCAACCCCACCCGTCCTTGTCCGAACTATTCGGTGAGTCCGTCATGGCGCTCACCGGGAGGAGTCTCAACGCCTGAGATGGCCGAGATCACGATGCCCCAACTCGGTGAGACCGTCACCGAGGGCACGATCACGAAGTGGTTCAAGAACATTGGCGACTCTGTCGCGATGGACGAACCGCTTTTCGAAGTGTCCACCGACAAGGTCGATACCGAGGTCCCCTCTCCCGGGGCCGGAGTGCTGCAGGAAATTCGAGTCAACGAGGGCGACACCGTGCCTGTCGGGGCGGTGATCGCCGTGATCGGGGAGGGCTCTGCCCCCGCAGCCGCCCCGGCCGCCGCCGCGCCGCCGGTCGAGGCCCCGGCACCCGCTCCCGCGCCCGCTGCCGTCCCGGCTCCGGCTTCGGCTCCGGCGGTCGAGGCGCCGGCCGCCGCGGCCCCTGTCGCCGCTGCGCCGCCCGCGGCTCCCGCTCCCGTGGCCGCGCCCGCCCCGGCTCCGACGGCCGGTGACAATCAGCTGCTGTCCCCGATGGTTCGCCGGCTGGTGGCCGAGCACGGGCTCGATGTGAGCAAGATCACCGGCACCGGTATCGGCGGGCGCATCACCCGCGACGATGTCCTGGCCGTGGTCGATGCCGACGCAGCCCGCAACGGTTCAACGCCCGCACCGGCCGCCGAACCCGCCGCCGTGGCGGCACCGGCCGCTCCCGCACCCGTTGCTGCCGCACCGGCACCCGCACCCGCTCCGGCGCCGGCTGCGGCTCCCGCTGCCGCGGCGCCCGCTCCCGCTCCGGCACCGGCTCCCGCTGCTGCGCCGGCGCCCGCTCCCGCTGCTGCGGCCCCTCGGCCGGCTCCGGTCGCCGCCCCGGTGGCTCGCAGTGGGGATCGGGATGAGTCGGTTCCGCTGTCGAAGATCCGGCGACTCACTGGCGAGCACATGGTGATGTCAAAGGCGGTGTCGCCTCACGCGTTCAGTGTGGTGGAGATCGACTACGACAATGTGGATCGAGTTCGTAAGTCGGTGAAGAACGCGTGGAAGCAGCATGAAGGGTTCAGCCTCACGTATCTTCCGTTCATCAGCCGGGCCATCGTGGACGCGCTGGCCGATTTTCCGCATTTGAACGCCTCGGTGGGTGACGGCGAGCTGGTCGTGCACAACTACGTCGACCTCGGTATCGCGGTGGACCTCGATTTTCAGGGCCTGTTGGTACCGGTGATCCGTGATGCCGACTCCAAGCGGCTGCGGGCATTGGCTCGGGAGATCAATGATCTGGCCAACCGGGCTCGGGCCCGCAAGCTGTCGCCGGACGAGATTCAGGGCGGCACGTTCACGATCTCCAACAATGGCTCCGCCGGTTCGGTGCTCACGTCGGCCATCATCAATCAGCCGCAGGTGGCCATCGTGTCGACCGATGCCATCAAACGGCGGCCGGTGGCGGTGGACCTCCCCGGTGGCGACGAGGCCATAGCCATTCACCCGGTCGGCAACCTGGCTATGACGTGGGATCACCGGGCCTTCGACGGGGCCTACGCCGCCAACTTCTTGGTGCGGGTCAAGCAGATCCTCGAGACCCGCGAGTGGGAAGCGGAACTCTGATGCCATTGCGGGCGCGTTGGCTGGGGCGCGTGCCCTATGCCGAAGCGCTGGCACTGCAACACGGGCTGTTCGACAACGGGCAGGAGAACCATCTGCTCCTGCTCGAGCACCCGCCCACCTACACGCTCGGCGTGCGGGCCGATCTGGCCAACGTGCTGGTGCCGCCGGAGTCCGTAGGGGCGGAGCTGGTGAGGGCGGATCGCGGTGGTGACGTCACCTATCACGGACCGGGGCAGCTGGTGGGGTATCCGATCCTCACGCTGCCCTCCAAACGGGGGAACGCCGAGACCGGGATGGCCGACACCGTGGCCTACGTGCGCACGGTGGAGCAGGTGGTGATCGACACCCTGGTCGATGTCGGGCTCCCCTTGGTGGGGCGGCTACGCGATTACCCGGGTGTGTGGGTCGACCCCGACGGCGACCATCCCCGCAAGATCGCGGCCATCGGCGTGCGGCTGTCGCGCGGCCGCACCATGCACGGCTTTGCGCTCAACGTGATTACCGACTTGTCGATGTTCGGTCACATCGTGCCCTGCGGGATTGCCGACAAGCCGGTCACGTCGCTGGCGGCCGAGGGCATCAAGGTCGACATGGCCGAGGTGGTAGAGCGGGTGATCGCCCATGCCGCGGCGGCCTGGGGCGGGGGAGAGGTCGATCGGGCCGACGTGGCCTGGCATCACCGACCCGATGATTTGAGCCCGTTCAGCCGGGGCGAGCCAGAGACCTCCGGCTCGGCGCTTCGGTTAACGAATCGGTTGGCGGCCGCCGGCGTGTCGAAAGGGCTCTCGATCCAAAGTCGCAAGCCCGAATGGATGCGGGTGAAGCTCCAGACCGGTCCCGAGTTTCAACGGTTGCGCCGAACCATGGCGGAACTTGATTTGGTGACCGTGTGCGAGGAGGCGGGGTGCCCCAACATCTACGAATGCTGGAACGACGGCACGGCCACGTTCATGGTGCTCGGAGAGCGATGCACCCGGGCCTGTGGTTTCTGCCTGGTTGATACTCGCCACCCCGAGGCCCCCGACGGCGACGAGCCGGAGCGGGTGGCCGAGGCGGTGACCCGCATGGGCCTGGCCCACGCCGTGGTCACCATGGTGGCTCGAGACGATCTGCCCGATGGCGGCATGGCCCATGTGGCCGACACGGTGCGAGCGGTGCGTCGACGCAATCCCCACACCGTCGTCGAGACCCTCGTCAGTGATGCGAAAGGCGAAGCGGCCTCCCTGGCCCGGCTGTTTGAGGCGCGCCCGGACGTGTTCAACCACAACCTCGAGACGGTGGCCCGCCTGCAACGGGCCGTGCGTCCATCGGCCGGCTACGCCCGATCCCTGTCGGTTCTGGCCCGAGCCAAAGCGGCCGGGCTCACCACCAAATCTGGCCTGATCGTGGGCATGGGCGAAACCGACCAGGAGGTCGACGGCGCCCTGGCCGACCTGGCCTCGGTCGGGGTCGACATCGTGACCATCGGCCAGTATCTGCGACCCACCGAACGCCATCTCCCGGTGCATCGCTGGGTGGAGCCCGCCGCCTTCGATCGGTGGATCCACGTCGGTGGACAGCTCGGCATCGCCCATGTGGAGGCCAGCCCCCTGACCCGCTCCAGCCACCACGCCCGACAAGCCACCGAAGCCGTGGCCGCACGGGGAGCTGGGAACTGACGCGGGTTATGCCGGGAAAACCCGGCATAACCCGCGTCAGTTCCCCGGGGGGCCGAGGTCGTCCGGATAGATGGGATGGTTGGGTGCGTCGGCACCCAGATACCCGGCGATCCACGCCGCCTCCTCGCGGGTGAGCTGGCCCAGCTCCCACATCAGGAAGCTCACCGCCCGCACGTCCACCGAGGTCCACCGCAGGGCCGCGATCATGGTCCGCAGACCCTCGACGGCCTGGCGATTCACGATCTTGGGCGCGGCCGAGGCAATGCGAATCTCCTCGTGATGCTGCCAGTGGGCCCGGGCGATTTCCACGACGGTGTCGTCGTCCCACTCCGCCGGATACTCGAACCTCAACCCGGGGCTGGCCGCGTGGGTAGCCGTGATCAAGATGTCGTGGGGGGTTCTCTCGCACGTCACGTGCCAGCCGGGCGAATGTTTACGAAGGGCGTAGCTCAGGCGGGCGGAAACACGCTCCTCCGACAAGGCCGCGCTCCTCGACTCCACGAGGCCGTTACGAGGCGCTGGCGGCGGGCAGCCGGGTTCGGTGGGCCATGGCGGGAAGCTCGATCACCGGGTGGCGATCGACGGCGGGGTCGATACTTCGAATCTCGCTTACTGCGACCAACGAACGACCGCGATGGGCGGCGTCACAGGCCGACAGAAACGTCTGGTGCAGGCATTGGCACGACACGGTGGTGGCGATCCCGGCTCGGCGGGCCATTCGTCGCACGACTTGATACACGTACTGGCGCCGTACCGGCTGGCCGGCATTGGTGTGAAGCAGCCACCCCTCCGGTTCCCCCTCGAGCATCGCGGCCAACGCCCGGGCGGTCTCGGCGGCGATCCCCACATCGTCCACTCGCCCGTCGGCTCGGCGAACGTAGATGGCCGGACCATTCTGATCGAGATCGATGTCGGCGCGATTCAGCGTGAGGAGCTCGCGTGCTCGCAGGCCATCGACCACCTGCAGGCTGATGATGGCGAACTCCCGCATGCCACACGATGCCGCGGCGTCAAGCAATCGTTGGGTGTCGGCGGGAGACAGCGGGGTGACGGTGGCCCTGGACACCGATCGGTTGAGGCGGAGATGGTCGACGGGGTTTTGTTCCAGCACCCCTGCGGCCACGCAGTAGCGGTAGAACGACGACAGCGAGGCCAGGCGGCGGCTCACCGTAGACGCCGACGCCTTGTCGCCGTTCGAAAGGAGTTCGCAGGGCTCTGACCGCCGGTATTCGCCGACTTGATATCCCGACACCGCCAGCACGGGAACACGATGCTCATCGCACCACCTCATCCACCGGATGAAGTCGTTTCGGTAGGCGCCCTGGGTTTGGTTCGAGTCGTAGCGAGCCAGCCACGAACGGATGAGGCCTTCAACCTCGTCGTAACCAACTTGGTGCCCCATTGTGTCGTGGCGCTCCCTTCCCGTAGCGGCGTCCTCAAAAGCCTTTTCTATTTATTCCAATTACTACCCTGCGATCAACTCTTCTATTGCTTGGGCTTTGAACCATTAATTCAGAAATCGTTGCGACTGAAACGGTTGAGCAGCCAATCGAGCGGCGAAGGGTGGAAGGAGTGCCCGGGGGGAGGGTCGCGGCTGGCACACTGAGGGCATGGCCGCTCAGTCCTCTGCTCCGGAGGTGTCGTCAGGCGTGCTCGCCGCTCGCATTGCCAGAGTGCGCGAGGCCATGGGGCAGCAGGGAATCGAGGTGGTGCTGCTCTCGGTCGGTGCCGATCTTCCCTACCTCACCGGCTACACCGCGATGCCGTTAGAGCGCCTCACAATGTTGGTGCTTCCCCAGCAGGGCGACGCAGTCATGGTGGTTCCCCGGCTCGAGGCGCCTCGGGTGACGGAGCACCCCGGCGTGTTCTCCCTGCGACCGTGGAACGAGACGGAAGACCCGGTGGCCATCGTGGCCGAGCTCATGGGTCGGCCGTCTCTGGCGGCGATCGGAGACCGCACCTGGGCTCAGTTCTTGGTGGAACTGCAGCGGTTGCGGTCGAGCACCCGATTCGAGCGGTCCAACGTGGTGGTCGGACCCGTTCGCATGCGCAAGGATCAAGCCGAGATCGACGCGCTGCGGCGGGCCTCGTCGGCCGCCGACCGGGTGGCCCGGGAGTTGCACGCCGGCCACATTCCATTGGCCGGCCGCACGGAGGCCCAAGTGTCGGCCGACATCTCGGCGCGGCTGATCGCCGAGGGTCACGACAAGGTGAACTTCGCCATCGTGGCCACCGGTCCCAATGCGGCCAGCCCCCATCACGAACCGGGCCCGCGCCTCATTGAGGATGGCGACGTGGTGCTGTGCGACTTCGGCGGCACCATGGCCGGGTACTGCAGCGATATCACCCGGTGCGTCTCATTGGGTGAGCCGTCGAATCAGGTGGCCGAGGCCTATGCGGTGTTGCGGGCGGCCCAGGCGGCGGGTGTGCGGTCGGCGGTGGTGGGAACCTCCTGCGAGGCCGTCGACGCCGCCGCTCGCGACGTGATCGTCGAAGCCGGCTACGGCGAGTACTTCTTTCATCGCACCGGTCACGGCATCGGCCTCGAGGAGCACGAGGATCCCTACATCGTTTCGGGGAATCATCGGTTGCTGGAGGCCGGGCACGCCTTCAGCATTGAGCCGGGCATCTACCTGCCGGGTCAGTTCGGTATGCGCCTCGAAGACATCGTGGTGGCGACCGACGCCGGGCCCGAGGCCCTCAACCACGTCGATCACTCGTTGGTGGTCATCGGTTAGCCGCGACGGAAAACCTTCTCGTCGATCGTGGGGCTGAGCGCCGTGAGCCTCACCGCCAGGTCGTTGCGATTGGTGAGGGTCTCGATGCCGGTGGGACCGACGCAGTACTTCTCCACTCCACCGCCCAGCGGGATCGACACGCAATCGCTGTTTTGTCCGGCCACCGGCTCGCTGCTGAAGGTGGGGTCCGCCGAGCGCTGACCGAGGCCGAGACGGATCTGGATCGCCGCGGTGGAGGCCCAGAAGTTGTCGGTATTGATCACGTCGCTGACCCGCTGCAGCAAGATGCCCGGAACGCATTTGCCGGTCGAGGTCTGGCACGTGCGGTCCTGTCCGTCGCGGATGAAGGTCCAATCGCCGATGGTCACGGCGGTGGCTCCAGGGCGGTGTACCACCACGGCGTCGCGTTCCACATCGCCGAGCTTGCGTGTGAGGTGATATTTGGCCGTGAACGTGGATTGGTCCGCCGATTGTTCCAGAGCGGCCAGGATCTTGTCGGCACCGGGGGCGCCGCTCGGGCTCCCTCGGGCCACGGTGGTGGACGCGGCCTGGCCTGGGGATTCGAGCTTGGGACGGTCGCCCAACGCGCAGCCGGCGAGCAGCACAGAGAGACCGAGAGCGGCGAGCCGGCGGTTGGGCACGAGCGGGCACGCTAACGGGCTTGCTTTGCCCAACCGGAGGCACCCCGGCCCGACGCCGTAGCCTCGGCGCCCGTGATCCGCCTCGATGCCGCCACCGTGCTCCTTCAGTGGGCCACGGGTGGATTGGCGTTTCTGTGGGTGACGACTCGTCACCGTGAGGTGGGGTTGGGCTATGGCTGGTTGCTGCGCGGGGTCTACGGGCTGCTGGCGGTAGGGGCGGTGGCGATCGGCGGGGTTTGGGGGGACGTGCCGGTGCGAGGGCTGAGCGCGCTGGGCGTGGCGCTGGCCGCCGCGGTGGCCTTGGCGAGCTCGGTCCACCGAAAAGCCGCGGGGGTATCGGGCCAGCGGACCGAGCACGACCGTCGTTCGGCTCGGGTGGCCACCATGACCGGAATCGAGCGGGCGGGCCTGGACGAGCAGGGCCCCGCGCCCTCGGGGCCCGAGTTCGATCCCCGGCTGGACCTGATTGCTCCCATCATCGGCGTGGTTGGCCTGGTGGCGGCCGGGCTTGCGGCCGGCGACCACGACGCCGTGGCCGTGGCCCGGACGCTGGTGGGCGCGGCCTTTCTCGGGTCGATCACCGACGCCATGCTGCTCGGCCATTGGTATCTGGTGCAGCCCGGGCTGCCAAGACGTTTGCTGGTCGAGATCGTGCGGCTCTTCGGCTGGATCTGGCCGGCGGAGGTGGTGGTCATGTTGCTCCCGCCCGGCATGATCGGCGTGCTCACGGGTCATATCGATGACGGTTGGGGTGGAGTGTTGGGGTGGACCTGGGTGGTGTGTGCCCTCACCACCATCGGCCTGGTGATCGTGACCCGAGCGGCCCTCAAGGAACGCCAGTACTCCGCCGTGATGGCGGCCACCGGGTTGCTCTACCTGGCGATCCTCACCGCCTTCGGCACGGACCTGATTGCCCGGGCGGTGCTGGCGAGTTAGGCGGCCCGGTGCTCCTGATCGGCGTGACGGCCGGCCTCGGCCAGGATCATGCGGGCCCGAGCCACATTGAGCAGGCCCAGGCGGCGGGTGTGATCGGACAGACGGAATCGGGGGTCGGTGACGGTGGGCTCGGAAAGCTCGATCAAGCTCAGCTGCGTATCCATGCCCGCATCATGACGATGGGGTGGGGCAGAAAATCCCACTCCCTGACCGCATCGCCGCGGATCGGGCCGCCAGCCACGGCCGGAACTCGTCGGCCGGCAGGGGTTTCGAGAACAGGAATCCCTGGAAGAGGCGACAGCCCATGGTCTCCAGGAGCTCGAGCTGATCCGTGCGCTCCACCCCCTCGGCGATGACCTCGAAGTCGAGGGTCTGGCCCAGCACCACCATCAATTCCACGATGGAGCGATCCTCGGTGCGCTCGGTCATCCGGTGGACGAACGACTGGTCGATTTTCAAGGTGGTGAGCGGCAGCTGGCGCAGGTGGGTCACCGACGCGTAGCCGGTGCCGAAGTCATCGATGCTGAGCATCACGCCAAGGTCTCTCAGCTCCTGGAGCACCAGCCCGGCCAGGATCGGATCGTCGAGCATCTGGGTCTCGGTCAGCTCGAGCTCGAGCAGCTGAGGGTTCACTCCCGTGAGGGCCAACGCGGCCCGCACATCGGCGACCAGATCGCCCCGCGTGATGTGGCGCCCGGAGATGTTGACGGCAATGTGGATGGACGAGCACAGGGGGTCGTTGGCCCACTGCTCCAGCTGCCGGCAGGCCCGAACCAGAACCCAACGGCTGAGGTCGATGATCAGGTGGCTGTCCTCGGCCACCGGGATGAAGTCGGCCGGGCTCACGAAGCCGTCGCCGTCCCGGTTCCACCGCAGCAGCGCTTCCACCCGGTTTACCGGTTCGGCGCCGAGACCGACGACCGGCTGATAGTGGAGCTCGAGCGCGTGATGATCGAGCGCCCATCGCAGCGCTTGTTCGGTGTCGGCCCGCTCCTCGAGCCAGGTCTGCATGGTGGCGTCGAACACTTCTACGCGCCCGGGTGAGCGCCGTTTGGATCGGGTCACCGCGGCGTCGGCGTTGCGGAGGAGGCCCAAAGGGGTTCCGCTGCCATCGGGCGCGTGAGCCACGCCGACGCTGGCCGACCCGTGGAGCACCAGGTCGCCGAGCTGCGTGGGGGCCTCGAGCACGCTGATGAGGCGCTCGCCGAGGTTGACGG
>Ga0268264_10004108_pt1 | contig 12453 bp, 10 predicted proteins | sample KBSSwiS32_FD_190357 | JGI IMG/M metagenome (GOLD analysis project Ga0268264, IMG submission 190357) | Switchgrass rhizosphere microbial communities from Kellogg Biological Station, Michigan, USA - KBS Switchgrass S3-2 (SPAdes) (version 2) | ecosystem: Host-associated > Plants > Roots >... | reverse complement strand
GCCCGCCGCGAACATGATCGGGTGGTTGTACGGCACGATCCGGGCGACGACGCCGATCGGCTGCAGCGTCGTGTAGTGCACGGCGCCCGCGGAGGCCGGGATGGTCTGACCGGTCAGGGCGTGCGCGGAGTCGGCGAAGTAGTCCAGCATCGCGGCGCCGGAGACGGCGTCGGCGCGGGAGAGCCGGATGATGTTGCCGCCGTCGAGGGTGTCCAGGGCGCCGAGCTCGTCGGCGTGGGCGCGGACCCGGTTCGCGATCTCGCGCACGATCGCCACCCGCTCGGCCAGGGGAGTGGCGGCCCAGGCCGGGAAGGTCTCGCGAGCAGCCTGCGCGGCGGCGTCGACGTCCTCGGCCGCGGCGTCCGGCACCGCGGCGATGATCTCGCCGGTCACCGGCGAGGGATCGTCGAAGGTCGCGCCCGAGCGGGCGGGGACCAGATCGCCGCCGATCAGCAGGCGCCAGTCGTGCTTGCGGGTCCCCGCGGTCAGGTCGTGAGCGGTGACGTCGTGCGCGGTCGCGGTGGTCATGTCGGGTCCTCCTGGAGTCCGGCCGTGCGCAGCAGGTACTGCCAGCCGGCGTCGATCTGGGTGGGGTTCCAGCACTCGGTGCGTTTGGCCGCGCACTCGGCGGCGTCGGACCAGCCGCGCAGCTCGCCCGCGGCCATCGCGGTGAGCTGGGTCCGGCAGGCCCGGTCGAGCAGGACGGCGTGCATCACGGCCTCGGCGACGCTCTCGCCGACGGCCACGACACCGTGCCGGGGGAGCAGCACCGCGCGGGCGTCTCCGAGGTCCTCGGCCACCGCCGCGCCGAGGTCGGTGGTCCGGATCAGTCCGCCGGTGCCGCGGAACCGCGGGACGTCGGGTTCGCTGAACAGGACGCCGTCGTGGTCGAGGGCGCGCAGCGGGGTCTCCAGGGCGGCGAAGGCGGTGGCCGCCCGCGGATGCGTGTGGACGACGGCGCCGACATCCGGTCGGGCCCGCAGGATCTCGGTGTGGATCGGGTACTCGACCTGCCGGCGCCCGGCGCCGTCGAGGACGTCGCCCTCGGGGGAGACCAGCACGACCCGGTCCTCGGTGACCTCCTCGAATCCCCAGCCCGAGGCCTTGGTCCAGACCCCTTTGCCCTCGGGGTCCCGCAGTGCCGCGTGTCCCCAGACCAGGTCGCCCTGGCCCGCGGCCGCGAGCGCGCGGTGCGCCCGGACCACGTCCGCTGCCGGGGAGCTCACGACGCGAGCTCCGCGGTGGCCGTCGTCCCCGCCGACCGGGCGCGGCGACCCTGCGCCACCAGGACCACCATCATGGCGGCCGCGACCAGCGCGCTCGCCGCGAAGGCCAGGAACACCGCGCGCGGGCCGAGTCCGCCCGCGAGGATCGCGCCGCCCAGCGCGGGTGCGACGACCGCCCCGGCGCGGCCGGTGCCGTTGGCCCAGCCGACGGCCGAGGCCCGCATCCGGGTCGGGTAGGAGTCCGCCACCGACGCCAGGATCAGGGTGAGCGCGGTCTGTGCGGCCGCGCCGATCAGCGTGACCGTCGCAAGCAGGACGCCGGTGTGCTGCGGGCCCGCCGCGCAGACCAGAATCCCGGCCGCCGTGAGCACCCCGCAGACCGCGGCGACCTGGCGCAGTCCCCAGCGCTCGGCGACGAGCACGAGGACCAACGACCCGACGACCGCGCCGCCGTTGAGGCACAACGAGAACCCGAGTGCCGAGCCCAGCGGGTAGTCCATCTCGCGCATCAGCGTGGTCAGCCAGGTGTTGAGCCCGTACCAGGTCAGCAGGTTGGCGAAGGTCGCCACGGCGAACAGTGTGGTCAGCAGCGCGCGGTGTTCCCGGAACAGCGCGGCGAAGGCCGAGATCGCCGACGGCCTCGCCTCGGCGCGGTCGCCGGTGAACCCCGCGGACTCGGGCAGCCGGAGCAGCGACAGCACCAGGATCACGAGCGAGATCCCGCCGCCGATGAGGAACATCAGCCGCCAGCCGTGGTCGGCGAGCAGCGCGATCCCGAGGAGTGAGGCGACCGTCCCGCCGATCGGGATTCCCGCCATCAGGATGGTGACGACCAGCCCGGTCCGGCTCCCCGGCGCGTACTCCTTGGCCAGGGCGACCGCGGCGGGGATGACCGCACCCATGCCGAGCCCCGCGAGCAGCCGGGCGGCGCCCAGCTGCCAGGGGGCCTGCGCCAGCGCGCAGGCGACCGTCCAGACGGTGAACCAGGCGACCGCGGCGTTGACGAAGTGCCTGCGCCCGACCCGGTCGCAGAGCGGCCCGCCGACCAGGGCGCCGACCAGCATGCCCAGGTAGACGAGGCTGCCGATCGAGCCCGCGCTCGCGCTGGTGAGTCCCCAGTCGGGCTCGGTGAGCAGCTTGGGCAGCAGCGCGCCGTAGACGATCAGGTCGTAGCCCTCGGCCACGACGATCAGCGCGCCCAGCGCCACGACCTGCCACGAGCCGGTGGTGCGGACCGTTGGTCCTGACATCTCGAACCCCTCTCCGGTGAGTGCGACCGACGGTACTGTCCCTGTATTCGAGACACAAGTCCTTGTTTGTAGGACACATGCTGCTATCGTCGTCCCCACGACAGCGAGACCGGACGGAGGTGGCCCGTGGTGACGTCCACGAGGACAGACGTGGTGGTGGTCGGGGCGGGTCCCGTCGGGATGACGGCCGCGGCCCTGCTGGCGGCACGCGATGTGTCCGTCGCGGTGGTGGAGCGCAACCCGACGACCAGCGACGCACCCAAGGCGATCAGCATCGACGACGAGGCGTTGCGCACCTTCCAGACCGCGGGCCTGGCCGCGCGGCTGGAGCGGATCATCGTGCCGGGCACCGGAACCCGCTACTACGACGCGCGCGGCCGGGCGGTCTTCCAGGCCCGCTCCGGCTGGCCCTACCGGCTGGGGCACCCGTTCAAGAACCCGTTCGCCCAGCCCGACCTCGAGCGCGAGCTCGCCGACCACCTGCGCGGCTGCCCTGCGGTCACGCTGCGGATGGGCACCGAGGTCGCCTCGATCCGTCAGGACGCCGAGGGTGTCACGGTGGGCACGCGCAGCGGCGAGGTCGTCCGGGCGCGGTACCTGCTGGGGTGCGACGGCGGCCGGTCCACGGTGCGCGAGCAGCTCGGCGTGGGCATGACCGGCCGCAGCTTCGACGACGTCTGGCTGGTCGCGGACGTGCTCGGCGACCCACACGACGAGCGCTACGGCATGCACCACGGCGATCCCGACCGGCCGACGGTGATCGTGCCGGGACTCGACGGTCGCTGCCGCTACGAGTTCCTGCTCCGTCCCGGCGAGGGCGAGGCCGGTGACCCGCCGCCGTTCGCGCTGGTTGCCCGACTGCTGCAGCCCTATCGTCGGATCACCCCGGACCAGGTCGAGCGGTGCGTCGCCTACACCTTCCACGCCCTCGTCGCGGACGGGTTCGCGATCGGCCGGGCGTTCCTCCTCGGCGACGCGGCGCACATGATGCCGCCGTTCGCCGGACAGGGCCTGAACTCCGGGATCCGGGATGCGGCCAACCTGACCTGGAAGATCGCCGACGTCCTGGCGGGCAGGCTGGACGCCGCCGCTCCCGCCAGCTACGACGCCGAGCGGCGCCCGCACTCCGCGGCCACCGTGCGGCTCTCCGTGCGGCTCGGCCGGATCGTGATGACCACCGACCGACGGCTCGCGGAGCGTCGGGACCGGACCGTCGAGCGGATCCTCGCGACCCCCGAGGGCCGGGTCCACCTGGAGGAGATGCGCTACCGCCCGGTCCAGCGCTACGACGACGGGCTGGTCACGGCCGCGGAGCCCGACGGCCCGACGGTCGGGCTGCCGTTCGGCCAACCGCGTGTGCACGACACCGGCACCGCCCGCACCCGCATGCTCGACGACGTGCTCGGCGCGGGCTGGGCACTCCTCGGCGTGGACGTCCCGGCACCCACACTGCTCGACGCTGCCGCGCAGGTCGCGGCGCTCGACCCGGTCGTCGCGCACGTCCCCGGGGACGACCGCCTCCCGCGCGGGACCGACGCCCTGCGCGTCCTGGTCGACCTCGACGGCGGGCTCGACCGGGAGACCGCCCCGTACCGCGGCCGGGTCGTGCTGCTGCGCCCCGACCGCGTCGTCGCCGCCGCCTGGCGTCCCGAGGCGGTCGCCGCCGGGCTGCACGCCGACCTGTCCATCCTCCACGTCGCCACACAGCACGTCGCCTCACAGCGCACACGGGTGCGCCTGTCCGTGGCCGGCTGACCCACCCCATCAGGAAGGAAACCCAGATGAGCACCGAGACCGCACCGACGCGGACCATCCTCACCGAGGGCCCCGTCGCGGGCACCCTCCGCCGGACCTCGACCTCCCACCTCGGGCTGCGCGTGCCCGACGTCGCCGCCGCGGTCGAGTTCTACGGCCGCATCCTGGGCCTGCGCGCGGCGGGCGAGCTCGCCGACGGCGGCGCGCGGCTGGGCTGGGGCAGCGGACACCACGTCCTCGACCTTCGCCCCGGAGCCCCGGGTGTGGACCACATCGCCTTCGAGGTCCGCGACCCCGGCGGCCTCGACGCCCTGGAGAAGCGGCTGCGCGGGGCCGGCCTCGCGGTCTCCGCGCTCGACGCGGACCTGCTGGACGAGTCCGTGCCCGGCACCGCGGGGTTCGCCACCACCGACCCCGACGGGCTGGCGGTCCAGTTCCACGGCCCGGTCCTGCGCGCGGGCGAGCACGGCGCCGACACCGGCCGCCGACCGGTCAAGTACCAGCACGTCACCCTCGCCACGGACGACGTCGCCCGCAAGGTCGCGTTCTACACCGATGTCTGCGGGTTCCGGATCTCCGACCAGCTCGCCGACGGCCGGTTCTGCTGGCTGCGCAGCGACCGCGACCACCACACGCTGGCTGTCGTGAACTCCGGGTCGGACACCGGCCTGGACCACTACTCCTACGACCTCGCCGAGTGGGAGGACTTCAAGACCTGGTGCGACCGGCTGACCGAGGAGGGCGTGGACGTCACCTGGGGGCCGGGGCGGCACGGGCCGGGCAACAACCTGTTCGTGTTCTTCGACGACCCGGCCGGCCACCACATCGAGCTGTCCGCGGAGATGGAGAAGTTCCACGACGACCGGGTCGTCTACACCCCGCGCCGTTGGGAGCCCGTACCGGCCAGCGTGAACCTGTGGGGTGGCCAGCTCGCCACGTGGCGCAAGACCTCCGAGGGGAACTGACATGCGGTACGTGACGTTCGAGCACGCCGGGCGGCGCCGGATCGGTCGGGTCGAAGGCGAGCTGGTGCAGCCCTTGGACGGGCCTGCGGAGCTCGGTCGCGACACCTCGGCGGAGGTCCTGGCCGGGTTGGCGCCGGTGGGGCAGCCGGTGGCGCGGGAGACGGTGCGGCTGCTCCCGGTCGTCCCGAACCCGGACAAGATCGTCTGCGTCGGTCTGAACTACCACGCTCACGTGGGGGAGACCGGTCGGGACCTGCCGACCTACCCGGTGCTGTTCACCAAGTTCGCGAGCAGCCTGGTCGGTCCGTCCGACGAGATCGTGCTGCCCCCGGAGTCCACGCAGGTCGACTACGAGGCCGAGCTGGTCGTCGTGATCGGGAAGGCGGGTCGGCGGATCGCGCGCGAGGCCGCGTTCGAGCACGTCCTCGGCTACACCGTGGCGAACGACGTGACCATGCGGGACTACCAGTACAAGACCCACCAGTGGCTGCAGGGCAAGGCGTGGGACCGCTCCACGCCGCTGGGTCCGGAGCTGGTCACCCGGGACGAGGCGGACGTGTCCGCGGCGGCGGTGCGCACCGAGCTCAACGGCGAGACCCTGCAGTCCTCGGACACGTCGAAGCTGATCTTCGACATCGCGACTCTGGTCGCGACGGTCTCGGAGTTCACCGAGGTCCTGCCGGGGGACCTGATCCTCACCGGGACCCCGGGCGGGGTCGGCTTCCGCCGCGATCCGCAGGTGTTCCTGCGCGACGGCGACGAGATCGCGGTCGAGGTCGGCGGGATCGGCAGGCTGGTCAACCGGGTCCGGGCCGAGGTGCCCGCCCTGGTGTGAGGCCCGACGGGGGCCGGTGCCGAGCGGTGCCGGCCCTCCGGTCGGTCAGCCGTCGACCGCGGTCAGCCGGTCGCTGATCGTCCGCGCCGCCGCGCACACCTGCATCCGGATCTCGTCCTCGCCCTGCCGCGACACCCGCGACGCCACCGCCGCGACGCTGACGGCGGCCACCACCCGGCCCTCGCCGTCCCGGATCGGGGCGGCGACGCCGAGGACGTCGTGGTCCAGCTCGGAGCGGGTGACCGAGTAGCCGTCCGCGCGGATCTGCTCCAGCCGCGCCATGAGGGCGTCGACGTCGGTGAGCGTCGAGGCCGTGAAGCGTTGCAGCCGGGAGCCCGCGAGCAGGGTGCGGGCCTCCTCCGGGTCGGTCCACGCCAGCAGGACCAGCGCCGACGCACCGGCGTTGACCGGCAGCGTGCTGCCGCGTTCGTAGGAGATGCGCACCCGATGGGTCTCGGACTCCGCGCGGTCCAGGCAGACCACCAGGTCGCCGACGCGCCGGGTGAGCAGCACCGTCTCGTTCACCGCCGCGGCGAGCCCGGTCAGCACCGGCATCGCGATCTCGGAGAGCCCGTAGGTGCGCCGCGCCAGCCGTGCCAGCTCCAGCAGTCGCAGCCCGAGGCGGAAGCCGCCCCCGGGGGCCTCCTCGAGGTACCGGTTCGCGACCAGGGTCTGGATGTAGCGGTACCCGGTGGACCGGGCCACCCCGAGATGCGCCGCGACCTGCGTGGCGGACACGACCGGCACGTCGTCGCTGAACATGCCCAGGATGTCCAGGGCACGGTCCGCGGTGGAGTTGCGCTCGCGGTACCCGGTCGATCGCGACGGCAGTCCTGACATACGCAACACCATAGACGTTGTCAGAGTGGGTGGCGCGGCGGCCCGCCGCGCAGCGTCACCTCGGCAGCGCGGGCGGCCGCGGCGTGCACTGGTGGTGATCGTCGAGCACGGTCATGCTGCGCCCGTCAGCAGTGTGCGGAGCTCGTCGTCGGTGGCCTCCCGGCCGTTGTTGAGGCGGAACGGGTGGCCGGTACTCGCAGTGACCATGGCCTCGATCTCGACAGGCCCGACGCTGCCCGCCGGGAACCTGGACTCGAACCCGAGAGCGTCGTAGAGCCGGGGCAACTCCGCGACCAGCTCGGCCACCGCGGGGTCGGACAGCTCGGCGTCGAACCGGGCCACGTGCGGCAGCAGCACCCCGTTCTGCAGGCCGTGCGGCAGGTGTACCGACGGGGCGGTGGACAGCGCGTGCACGAGCGCCAGCCCGCTGTTGCCGCAAGCCATGTTGGCGGCGCACGCGGCGTCGAGCAGGGCCTGGAGCACCTCGTCGTGGGCGCCTCCGGCGTTGCGGCCGTCCTCGGCGCCTGCCACGGCGCGGGGGAGGTGGTCCAGCACGTTGCGGGCGGCGGCGAGCCCGAGCGCGCGGGTGTAAGGCGAGCCGCGCCGCGCCCACTGCGTCTCGAGGCTGTGGGACAGGGCGTCCAGTCCGGCGTAGAGCATCGGCGCGCGGGGCAGGCCGCGCAGCACCGTCCCGTCGAGCAGCGCGGTCCGTGGCTCGGACCCCGCGGACTTCACCACGAGCTCCTCCGACCTGCCCGCCTCGTGCAGGACGAGGACCTGGGAGACCTCGCTGCCGCTGCCCGCGGTCGTCGGGATCGCAAGGGTGGGGGCGGGGGTGTTCGGCACCCGGTCGATCCCGGCGTAGGTGTCGATTCGGTTCGCGTTGGTGAGCCGGATCGCGACGGCCTTGGCAGCCCCGAGCGCGCTGCCGCCGCCGACGGCGAGCACCGAGTCGCAGCCCTGTGCGGCTGCGGCGGCCTGCTCCGCGGCGGTGACGTCCGGATCGGGGTCGATCGGCACGGTCACGGCGACCAGCGCGGGATCGACCGGTGCCAGCACGGTGGCGAGCAGCCCGGCGTCGATCACCCCGCGGTCGGCGACCACGGCGACGCGCCGGGCGCCCAGCCTGGCGAGCTCGGCAGGCAGCTGCCCGAGGCTGCCGAGCCCGCTGACGACCTTCGTGGGGACCGAGAAGACCGTCACGACGACACCCCCGCGACCGCCCGCGCGAACAGCGCCTCGGCGTTGCCCGAGTCGATCCCGGCGCGTAGCTCGGCATCCAGCTGGTCGGTCGCGTCGAGCCGCTCCGCGAGCTGGAGGCAGGCGTCCGGCGGGGTGAAGGGGTAGTCGCTGCCGTAATGGATCCGCTCCGGGTCGGCGACGGACAGCAGCGCGTCGAGCAGCTCCCGCACCGGCGCACCGGCCAGGTCGAAGTGCAGCGAGCGCAGCGCCTCGCGAATGCTCGGCGGGGTGGCGCCGCCCTCGGCCAGGATCGGCAGCAGCAGCTCGATCCGGTTGGCCAGGATCGGCAGCGCGGCGCCGGCGTGCGGCACGATCACCCGCAGGTTCTCGTGGCGCTGCAGTACTCCGGACAGCACCAGGTGGGTGATCGACCGCGTGGTCTCGAACAGGAACTCCAGCATCGGCCGCGGATAGCCCAACGCGAGGTGCTCGGCCTCGAAGGGCGTGGTCGGGTGCACGAAGACCGGCACCCGACGCGCCGCGGCCAACGCGTAGAGCGGTTCCAGAGCGGGGTCGCCGAGGTACTGCCCGCGGGCGTTCGTCTCGACGACGACACCGTCGGCGCCCCCTCTGCCCAGGGCCCGTTCCGCCTCGACGACGGCCTCGTCGACGTCCGGCAGCGGCACGGAGGCGAACCAGCCGACGCGGTCCGGGTGGCGGGCGGCGAGATCGGCGGCGTAGTCGTTGCAGTCCCGGGCCAGGGCCACGGCGGCGGCGTCGTCCCCGAAGTGGACACCGGGGGAGGAGATCGACAGGTACGAGCGGCTGACCTGCAACCGGTCCATCGTGTCGAGCGCCTCCGCCTCGGTCCACGCGGGGAGGGCCTTGATCCCGTCGGGCCGGGACAACCCGGCCGCGTCGAGCGCCGCGCGGTAGAAGTCGGGGACGAAGTGGGCGTGGATGTCGACGCGGCTCATGCGTGCACCGCCTCGGCGGGCACCGGGAGAGCCCGCTCGAGTTCGCTGGGCAGCCAGGCGTAGCCGTCGCCGTCGCGCCGGAGGTGTCCCAGCCCCGGGAACGGGAAGTGGTAGCCGAGCACGGCGTGCCTGCCCCGGTCGACCAGCTCGTAGATGCGTCGCCGTTGGGCGGAGGCGTTCGGGCCGTGGAAGTCGAACTGGAAGGCCCAGTCCGGCCGCTGCAGGAGCAGGACCTGGTGGTGGCAGAGATCGCCCCAGCAGATGATCGTCTCGCCGCCGCTCTCGATCCGGTACACGACGTGCCCGGGACTGTGGCCGGGTGTGGTGATCACCGTGATGCCGGTGGCGACCGTGTCGCCGTCGTCGACGAAGCGGATCCGGTCCGCCTCGGCGTAGGGGACCAGGTTCTTGTGGGCGCCGCGGAAGTGGTCCTTCCGGTGTTCGTCCGGCATGGCGTCCACCTTGGACAGATCCGTCCAGTGGTCGAACTCCGCCTTGTGTACGGCGAGTACGGCGTTCGGGTAGAGCGGGCGGCCGTCGGGGTCGACGAGCCCCCAGGCGTGGTCCGGGTGCGCATGGGTCAGCGCGATGACGTCGATGTCGGCCGGGTCGATGCCCGCGGCGCGCATCACCGGGACGGCGTGCCCGGCCGTCGGGCCGAAGAAGCCGCGGCCGAGGGCGGGATCGGTCCCGACGCCGGTGTCGAACTGCACGAGCTCCGAGCCGGTGTCGACGATCAAGATGTTCTCGTTGAGCCGCACCGCCTCCGGGCTCAGGTGGTGGTCGAGTAGCAGGGCGTCGACCTCGGCGGGATCGGCCGTGGGGAAGTTCCCCCGCGCCGGTCCCATCTCGAGCAGCCCGTCGCTGACGACGGTGCACTCGAACTCGCCGTGCCGGAAGCGGGCGTAGGGCGAAGGACGGTCGGTGGGCGGGTGAGCGCTCATGGTGTGGGCACCTCTCGGACTGGTTCAGTGGGCCCGCGCCGCGCTGCCCGCGGCTCGAGCGAAGACGGTGATCACGATCAGGGCCACCAGCGCGGACACGCCGTAGAGGGCGAACACGCCGTACGGGCCGGGACCCGCCAGCACGATCCCGCCCAGCACCGGGCCCAGCGCCCCGATGTAGGACATGCCGTTGGTCCAGCCCATGGCGGTGCCGCGGGCGGCGGCCGGGTAGAGGTTGCTGACCGCGGCGTTGAGCAGGTTCGCGGTCGAGTGCCCGCCCACCCCCATCAGGAAGATGCAGGCCAGCAGCAGGGGCAGCGAGCGGCCGACGACCAGCACGCCGGTCAGTCCGACGACCGTCGCTCCGGCGGTCACCGCGCCCACCTTGAGTACACCCCACCGGTCGGCCCAGACGGCCGTGCCGAAGGAGCCGAGGATTGCGCCTGCGGTGAGGGTGAGCGAGAAGGCGAGTGCCGAGGTCAGCGGGTACTGCAACGCGCTCATCGTGCCGACCAGCCACACGTTGAGGCCGAACCACGTGAACATGTTCGGGATCGCAACGGCGGCGGCCAGGATCGCGTAGAGCGTGCCGCGTCCCGCGAAGACGGTCGTGAGCGTGGACGTCCGCTCGTGGGGCTCGGCGAGCCGCTGCTCCTCCAGCCGGAAGGCTGCGGCGACGAGCAGGATGGCCAGCGTCAACACGGCGCCGACGACGAACATCGGCCGCCAGCCGAACGTGGGCATGATCGCGATGCCGAGCAGCGCGGCGACCGTGCCGCCGATCGGGATGCCCGCCATCGTGACGGTTACGACGAGCCCGACCCGGTGCGCCGCGGAGTGCCCGCGAGCGATCGCCAACGCGGTGACGACGGCGCCGCCGACCCCCAGCCCCGACGCCAGCCGGGCGACCCCGAGCGCGGTGCCGGACCCCGCGAGGCCCGCGGCGAGCAGCCCGAGGCAGAACACCGCGATACAGACCAGCAGGACCGGCTGGCGGCCGGTCCGGTCACCGACGATCCCGGCCCCGATCGCGCCGAAGAACATCCCGACGTAGACCAGGCTGCCCACGACGCCCGCGGACTCGGCGGTCAGCCCGAGCGAGCCGTCCGCCAGCAGCAGGGGCACGACGGAGCCGTACACGATCAGGCTGTAGCCCTCCATGATCGTGACGACCGTGCAGATCAGGATCGCGAGGGTCGGCCCCGCGAGCGGTCGGCCGCGGCGGGCGGCGGTGTCCGGCGGCATCGCTGGAGTGGTCTGGGCAGGTACGGCCATCGTGGCCTCCGAGGATCACGTGCCCGGCGCGCGTGCTCAGCGGCGAGGCAGCGGATGAGTGGGTCGACGTCCCCCGGAACCATGACATCCTGTTTTTCAGGGGTCAAGCCCTGTTTAATAGGACAGCGCTCGCCTAGCGTGGAGCGCGTCGGTGAAGGGAGTGTCATGGGTGCCACGACGGCGGCGATCGTGTGGGAGCAGGGGGGCCGGTTCGAGCTCGGCGAGGTGCAGCTCGCCCCGCCGCGCCCCGACGAGCTGCGGGTTCGGCTGGTAGCGGTGGGGATGTGTCACACGGACCTGAGCGTCGTCGGCGGTGTCACACCGTTCCCTCTGCCGGGTGTGCTCGGACACGAGGGCGTCGGCGTCGTGGTCGAGGTGGGGGAGCGGGTGACCCGTGCGCGCCCGGGCGACCGGGTGCTGTTGACCTTCACCTCGTGTGGACGTTGTCCGGCTTGCCGGGATGGTCATCCTGCTTACTGCGACGATCACCTCTCGCTCAACCTGCTCGGTGGGCGCCGGGCGGACGGCTCAGCGACGTTGAGTCACGGCACCACCGAGCTCAACGGGCACTTCTTCGGACAGTCGTCCTTCGCCCGCGAGGTGCTGGCGGACGAACGCGGCGTGGTCGTCCTGCCCGCTGACCTGCCGGACGACGAGCTTCCGGCGGTGGCCCCGCTGGGCTGCGGGATCCAGACCGGCGCGGGCGCCGTCCTCAACGTCCTGCGGCCTCGGCCGGGATCCACTCTGGTCGTCGCGGGCGCGGGAGCCGTGGGCCTCGCGGCGGTGATGGCGGCCCGGATGACGGCCGTCTCCCGGATCGTCGTGGTCGACCGGGTGCCGAGCCGGTTGGAGGTGGCCCGGGAGCTGGGCGCCACGGACGTCGTCGACACCCGGGAGCGGTCGATCACCGACGGGGTGCGCGCGGCCACCGCGGGCCGCGGCGCCGACCACGTCGTCGAGACCACCGGCGTCGTCCCGGTGCTCGACGAGCTGGTCGACGCCCTCGCCGTCGGCGGCTGCTGCGCCGTGGTCGGTGCCCCTCGGACCGGCAGCCGCGGTAGCTTCGATGTCCCGAAGCTGTTGCCCGGCAGGACGATCCGCGGCGTGACCCTGGGCGACAGCGAACCGGAGACCTTCCTCCCGTTCCTGGTCGACGCCTACCGCCGCGGCGCACTGCCCCTGGACCGAATCCAGCGTCGCTATC
>Ga0268264_10004107_pt1 | contig 12455 bp, 16 predicted proteins | sample KBSSwiS32_FD_190357 | JGI IMG/M metagenome (GOLD analysis project Ga0268264, IMG submission 190357) | Switchgrass rhizosphere microbial communities from Kellogg Biological Station, Michigan, USA - KBS Switchgrass S3-2 (SPAdes) (version 2) | ecosystem: Host-associated > Plants > Roots >... | reverse complement strand
TTCATTGATAGCTATGTGGGCCTTCGAGTAAACCTTGAAACAGGCCGCGGCATGAGCCCACGCATTCGACCGTCTATCGTTCCAGAAGTGTTTATCGCGGAGGTTCGTGCCAGTGCACGTGCAGTCTTTTTCAAGCAACTCTACAACCAGTCCATTATCTAAAACAAATTCATGAGCTTACTGATCGTTGAACCGGCGGCAATATGCCTCTATAATTGGGGCATCTTGCCGCGACGTCATCATCAGGAGCCAATGATGCAATCCGAGAAGGAACGGGAGCCCGTGGTGCTCGCAGTCTTTCACAAGCTGGGAGGTCGCAGCGCGTTGGGCCGGGATATTGCCTCGACAGCCGACTTGGCTCGAATGGTGTTCCTCCGGATTCCATTGAAATCGCTAGAACACCTCACGCGCAGCGGATCCTTCTCGGATCAGGAAATTTCAGACATGGTGATCCCAGCGCGAACTCACAGGCATCGCAAGCAGAAGCGTGAGCGCCTGTCGGTGGAGGAGTCCGACCGCCTGGTCAGACTGACTCGCATTCAGGCACTCGCTGAAGACGTATTCCAAGATGTCGGAAAAGCCAATTCCTGGCTGCGAGCTCCATTGGGCGAGCTGAATAACGAGAAGCCGTTGGAGATCGCTCAAACCGAGGCTGGCGCCCGCGTCGTCGAGCAGATCCTGGCCAAGATTGACTGGGGCGCTGCAGCCTGATGCAACTGTGGCGGTTGTCGACCAAACGGCACGCGCGAGATTTCAGCGGCGGCTACGGCCTACTTCACTCAGGTCGTTGGAATACTCGAGGTAGGCCGATCACCTATTGCTCCACGGTGCCTTCGCTGACGGCGCTCGAAAAGCGGGTCCACGTAACCGACGCTTCATTGCTGCCGCCACTCATGTTGGTTGAATACGAAGCACCCGACGATATTCCGCTAGCCGCTGTGAACATTGCTGATCTCCCCGAAGACTGGATTTCGCGGGAAGTCGATACTCAGCAGATCGGTGACCAATGGCTGGACTCGGCGTCCCAAACCCTGCTGACAGTGCCATCCGCAATCGTGCCGGTGTCCCGGGCTCCAGAGCGCAATGTCCTGATCAACCATCGCCACGCACGATCGATTGACATCAAGATTGTGAGCGTCACCGCCTTTACCCTGGATCCGCGCCTATTCGGACCGTAACCATGGATCATCCAGCTTTGTCTGATTTGAATCAGAGCAAATCGCTGCAAACGGTCCTCGCGATCTCGTACTTTTATTACCGAGAATCCGTGGTGTCAGGGGGGACTCATCCAACAAAAACTTACACAGTTTTTTACACACAACCTTCCGAGTGGTCTAAAATACCAGCCGGACCAAACACTTAGGGCATCCCCATGCGGACTCAAAATCCGCCGCCCTTAAAAGCGTGTCGGTTCGACTCCGACCTCGGGCACCACTGAAATCAGCGACTTATACATGCCGCGCATTCCGCTGGCACCACGCGGCAGACGCATCGGACTTTCGGGTGCACAACATACTGATTTCGAAGCCTCAAACACTTACACATTCTTTACACAAAAATTCCGCTTCTTGCCATGGCGCATAAAAGTTGGCGTGCAACGAGTGTCAGTAGCGAATTTGAGTACTGGACCAACGTGAATTCGCACCGGTCAAGTGATCGAGCGCTCGCCATGCAGCGTCTGTGCTAACAGATGTGGAAGGCCCCGCGTTACTGCTGATCTGGGGCTCTGGGTAAGTAGCGCGTAACCTACGCAGGGACACAAGAAAGACGCCCTTGCGGCACTGAAAAAATTTCCCTTCGGAAATTTTGAATAGGCTCGCCAGCGGCTCGCGAACCCGGGTTGGACGGGGCTCCATGCCGAAATCGACGAAGCTCGCATAATCACTGATACTCGCGAAAATGACGAAGCGCCTCCTGGTCGTACTCGATCGTTCGCTCTTCAATTGGCTCAGCGAATCCAAGCGGCGCCTCACCTCGCGCATATCCTATCGCGCGGTAGGTGACGAGCCGCTTTTCAAACATACGCATTAGCATAGGAACCTCTCGGTCAACATAGTCGTAGATCCGCACTTCTGTCTTGTTGGGGTGGAGTCGGTGGAGTCGACCGCAGTATTGAGTCAGGGTTCCTTTCCAAGAGACTGGCATCGCGAGAAAGAGCGTATCGAGCCGCGAATCATCGAAACCCTCTCCAATGTAGCGACCAGTCGCCAGTAAAAGCCGCTCGGTTGTATCCGGAATCGACGCAAGTTGATCCACGGATCGATGACGCAACTTGGCGCTCATCCCGCCCTGTAACACGATGAGGTGCCGCACAAACCCGCGGAGGCTCGGACCTTGCCCGACGGCGTATTCGGAACCTCGAAATTTGACGTGACAGCCAACGAATTTAGTGTAGAGACTGCGGCAAGTTCTGAACGCAGCGACTCGATCTTTGCCCGAGCTTCGTCGCGCGAGCGCTCGAACTCCGCCAACTTCGCTTGCTCGCGGGCTAGTTCCTGCAGGATATTGTCTGTTGAGCGTTTCATGGGATAGCAGAGCCTGTCTTCAATGTTAGCATTGCTGGCTGCCGCCCGAGAGAGCCGGTATGGTGGCCGAGCCCATTGAAGGATACGCGCGCCCCGGGGAGGCACGAATGCATGAGGCGTGTTATGGCGGGACGCTACACGACTGAGGGCCCGGAAGCAGAATTCCAACGAGACTCGCGCGGATGAGTACTGCAATCGCCTCGGAATCAAGTCAGTGCGAGAGATTGAGAAGGAGTCCGAGGCATTCTTGTCTGCGACGGAAAAGATGATCGATGAAACACGCATCAATCATGCTTCACTCCGGACTACCTCCGGCGCATGCATCGCGTTTGGCTTCAGGAATCCAGTATCTGCCGATGAGTTACCGTAGGCTTTGACAGAAGGCCAGTTGCTGCTCAGGTGAGCGTATTGACCTATTCCTTGGTCTCGGCGTGCGCCGCCTTTCGGCCAAATACGCCTTGCTTCAGATCCTGCTCAAACAGCGCCAACCAGGAGGTACCGCTCCCTGCTTCATAGGTCTTGGCTACCCGCGTGCTCTTTCTGACGAGGGTTACTGTGCCGATGACAGGACTTGGAAACGCCGGTAACGGAGCGGCGTGTTGGACTATCTCGAAATCAACCGGACGAAAGCCATGATCACGCATAAGCGCGTGCGCGTCATCGATCTCGTCCTGACCGAGCAGCTTAAGGGCTGCCTGCAAGTCCTGCCGCAGCAAGTCGATCTCGGATGGTGTGAGCATCCGCGGTTTTGTCGAGGTAACGAGCTTCCGACCGGGTAAGGCATTCGAAGCCGAACCCGAAATTCTGCTGCCACCACTCTTCAAGGTCTGGCCCATGTTTCTCTCTCAATGCCTGAATCTGCGCCTCATCGGGGGCCAGCTTTGCCGAGTACGGCTTTCCGGTCAAGACCGTAGCTCCCACCACCTGCCCGCCCTGAGAACTGATAAACCCTATGAGATTGGCCAGCGTCCCGCCTTGGCCCACGAAATCGTCGACCACGAAATACCAGCCTCCCGGCACAACCGTTCCGCTGAAGAGGGCCTGATTCGCTAGGCGCGTGAATCCGTCCGCGCCGGTATGGCCCACTGAGTTCAATTGCACAAGCGAGCTCGATGCCCTGGGCAATCTTGCGTGCGGCCCGGTCGCAGAAGCGGGCGAAAATCTGTGGCGCGTCTGCTCGTAACCAGCCGCCACTGGCTGCAAACCAAGCCGGAGTCGTGTAGTGGTTGAAGGTGACGACCGGCCGAATGCCCTTTGAATGACAACAGTCGACGACGCGCAGGTAGGTAGTAGTCCAGGGAGGCCTCCGAAAACTGCCCCTCATTGGGCTCGATACGCGCCCACTCGAGTGAAAAGCGATAGGTATTCAAGCCCGCTGTGGCGATGAGCCCGATGTCCTCCGCGAACCGATGGTAACTGTCACACGCGTCACCGGAGCGCTGCGCGAACAGAGTGGGCTTGACGTTCTCCATGACCCAATAGTCCGAGTTGACATTGTTGCCCTCGATTTGATGTCCCGCGCAGGCAACACCCCAAAGAAAGGACTTCTGTCCTCGGGGGCCACTCCCTCTCGCCTTGGGCCATACCTGTGAACCCGCCACGGCGCCCGACAGGGCCCCGCCAACACAGCTCGGCGCGTTACGTTTCCGTTCTCATTACTCATCGTGGACCTGCTCCTGCGCGCCTGAGGAATTATATACCTCTATATCTGTTGATATGCGTAGATTATCGACCTAAACTCGACGCATATTCCACCACGACGTGCAATTACGAGCCATGCCGTACACCACCCTGGGCTGGTCACTGGCGGATCGGGTTCTCATCCTCACGCTGAATCGACCGCAAAACCTGAATGCCTTCACCGTCGAGATGGCGAACGAGCTCGTCGAGGCATTCACACGTGCAAGTGAAGACGATTCGGTGGGCGCAATCGTCGTCACGGGCGCAGGAAAGTCCTTCTGTGCAGGCATGGACCTGACACGGCCCGGCAACGTGTTCGGTCTGAATGAAACTTTGCAACCGACGCTTCGGGAGATCACTGAGCGCTTCGATGAGACGGACATCGTCCACGGGCTACGTGACACCGGTGGCCGTGTGACTCTCGCGATATATGACTGCAAAAAGCCAGTCATTGCCGCCGTCAATGGTGACGCGGTCGGCATTGGCGCAACCATGACACTCGCGATGGATGCGCGGCTCGCGTCCGAAAAAGCACGATTCGGCTTCGTATTCGGGAAAATCGGCATCGTGCCGGAAGCCTGCTCCACCTGGTTTCTGCCTCGCATCGTGGGACTACCACAGGCGCTGGAATGGACTCTGCGTGCCGATCTGTTCGATGCAGAGGAAGCCCTGCGCGGCCGCCTCATCAAGGGGATCTGTTCGCCCGAAACACTGTTGACCCGGGCGGTGGAACTCGCTCACCGTTTCATTGACGGGCGATCTGCAGTGGCAGTCGCACTGACTCGGCAGATGATGTATCGAAACAGCGCACTACCCCATCCGGCTGAGGCCCACAAAGTGGACTCACTTGCGGTCTTTTACACGAGCCTGGCGGACGGGAAGGAAGGCGTACGATCGTTTCTCGAGAAGCGTAAAGCGCACTATCAGGGCAAGGCCTCCGAGATGCCGCCTTTTTACCCTTGGTGGGTCGGGCAGCCAGACCGGTAGATCGCTCAGGGGGAAGCGCGTGGCGAGCCTCGGATCCAACACAGACATCAGCTTTGACACCCAGCGACTCGAGGATCTCCTGCGCTCACATCTTCCGACCCGCAGCCGTGTGTTCGACATCCAGCCCGTGGACGGTGGACAATCCAACCCCACTTATTTCGTGACACTGGGCCACCGGCGTCTCGTGCTACGTAAACGTCCGAGCGGGCCGCTTTTGCCGTCGGCGCACGCGGTCGATCGCGAGTTCAGGATACAGCTTTCCCTCAGGAATTCCGCAGTGCCGGTTCCCGAAGTCCTTCTGTATTGCGATGACGAAACAGTCGTTGGCACTGCGTTTTATGTGATGGAGCGTGTCCCGGGCCGGATATTCCACAACAGCGCACTGCCGGGCGTATCCAAGGAGGACCGATCGAGCATGTACGCGCAGGTCGCAGAAGCTCTCGGAGCATTGCATCGCCTGGACCCCGCCGCGATGGGGCTGTCGGATTTCGGACGGCCCGGTAACTATTTCGCCCGTCAAATCAGTCGTTGGACGCGTCAATGGCAGATGTCACGCGTGCACGAACTGCCCGAGATCGAGCAACTCATCGCATGGCTCTCCGTCCACATACCCGAGGATGAACGTGTCGGAATCATCCACGGCGACTTTCGCATGGGCAATCTGATCTTCGATCCCGTTCACCCCCGGATCGTCGCCATCCTCGATTGGGAGCTTGCGACCCTCGGACATCCGCTTGCCGACCTGGCTCATACCTGCCTCTACAGTTGGTTTCTCGGCAGCGACGAGTACGGTGGCGGACTCATGGGATTGGATGCCGGGCAGTTGGGCATTCCTTCGCTGCATCAGTTCGTCAACCGCTACCGCGGAGCTGCGGGAATCGAGCTGCAGCTGGAGCCCTTCCACGTGGCCTTCTCCTTGTTTCGAAACGCGATGATCTTTGACGGTATTGCGGCTCGGGCGCGTGCGGGCAATGCATCAGCCGACAACGCCCGGGACATCGGCGAGCTGGCTCCCACATTCGCCCGACGGGCTCTTGAAGTTATTGCCGGGCAACACCCGATCTGAGCGCACGAGGACCTCATGGACTTCTCCCACTCGCCGAAAATTGAAGAGCTGCGCGGCAGACTCGAGTCCTTCATGAACCAACACGTGTATCCCGCGGACCGTGCCTACCACGAACTGGCTGCGCGCCATATTTATCCCCTGGAGATCATCGAGCCGTTGAAACGGGAGGCTCGCGCTCGTGGGCTGTGGAATCTGTTTCTGCCGAGCCTGGCGCCCGATGAGCCGGGAACAGCTCTCAGCCACGTCGAATACGCGCCGCTGGCGGAGGTCATGGGCCGGGTTCCGTGGGCGTCGGAGGTGTTCAATTGCAGTCCCCCGGACACCGGCAACATGGAAGTCCTGCATCGGTTCGCAACGCCACAGCAGCGTGAACGCTGGCTCAATCCGCTCCTCGAAGGCGTCACTCGCTCGGGGATTTCCATCACCGAGCCGGACGTTGCCTCATCGGATCCGACGAACCTGCAGACTTCGATTCGCCGTGAGGCCGACAACTACCTCATCAACGGGCGCAAGTGGTTCACAACCAACGCCCTGCATCCCAACTTTGCATTCACTCTGTTGATGGGTGTCTCGGACGATCGGCCGGATGCCGATCCGCACCTGCGCCATTCAATCATCATCGTGCCCAAGGGAGCCGCAGGCTTCGAGATTGTCAGGGACGTGCCGATCATGGGCTACCACTCACCGGAGGGGCATTGTGAGGTGAGCTTTACCAACGTCCGCGTGCCAACGACTCATCTCCTGGGTGAAGAAGGCAAAGGTTTCGCGATCGCCCAAGCCCGGCTGGGTCCGGGGCGAATCCATCACTGCATGCGCACCATCGGCCAGTGTGAGTTGGCGCTGGAGATGATGTGCGATCGTGCCCTCGTGCGAAGAACCTTCGGGCACGTGTTGGCTGAGAATGCCAACATCCGCGATTGGATCGCGGAGTCGCGCCTGGAGATCGAGCAGGCACGCCTGCTCAATCTCAAAGCAGCCTGGGCCATGGACACGCTCGGCAACAAAGGTGCGCGCACAGCCGTGTCGCTCATCAAGGTCGCCGCCGCCCGCCTCCAAACACGGGTGGTTGATCGAGCAATGCAGGTATTTGGAGCGAAAGGACTCTCGGATGACACGCCGCTTGCGTATTTGTGGGCTTGGGGGCGTGCCTTGCGCATCATCGACGGACCTGACGAGGTGCACCTGCGAGGCATTGCCAGGGAAGAGTTGGCGGCGGCCCAAACACGAGCCAGGACTACGGGAGCCCTGTCCGAATGAACAGGCAGCCCCGAATTCGGCACGAAGTCCACTTTGGGGGACGAATCGTCCGGTGCTTCGCAGACCGGCCTCGAAGCCTGCATCAACTGCTGGCCGATGCGGTGGCCCACCGCCCCCACGGCGAAGCCCTGGTCTGTGGCACAACTCGACTCACCTATACCGAGCTCGATCAACTCGTGGCCCGTCTGGCCACTCACCTGGCTCGCCTCGGACTCACGCGGGGCGATCGTATCGTGCTTGCTCTGCCTAACGGAATCGCATTCGCTGCACTGGTATTCGCGGCTGCCCGCATTGCTGCGATCAGCGTTCCGCTCAACCCCCGGGAAAGCACCGCCGAGATTCAACATGTACTGCGCGATTCGGGCGCACGTATCCTCGTTCATGGTCCAGAGCTGAGCAACCGCCTGCCAGAGCGATCCGAGTTGGGTGATCTCAAACACGTGCTCGCATTTGGTAGCAATGAGCCAGATGCCCTGGCGGCGTTCTCGGAAGAGTCGCCGCTAAATGAGGTCGCGCCGGTGCGTGAGGACGACGTGGCGGCCGTGTTGTATACCTCCGGCACGACAGGACCAGCCAAGGGCGCCATGCTTACACATCTGGGCATCGTGCACTCGAGTCTGCACTACGTGTACGAGATGGACCTCGGACCGGACACCCGATCTGTCCTCGCAGTCCCCTTCAGTCACGTCACCGGATTCGTCGCAGAGCTGACAACGATCGTGCGCGCCGGCGGAACGCTGATCATCATGCCGGCTTTCAAGGCCGAATCTTTCCTGAGGCTGGCTGCCAGCGAACGGATGACGCACACCATCCTGGTACCGGCGATGTTCAACCTATGTCTTTTGAGCCCGCACTGGAACCGGTTGGATCTGAGCTCCTGGCTCGTTTCCGGATATGGAGGAGCGCTCATGCCGCTCCCCACTCTCGAAGCCATCGGCACTCGGCTTCCCCAGCTCAGACTGGTGAACGCTTACGGCGCAACCGAAACAACCTCTCCCGCTGTCCTGCTGCCCCGGGTCTCACCAGGCACTCGACGCGAATGGGCTGGCATTCCGGTGCCTTGCGATGACGTGCTCGTGATGGATGATGAAGGCGCGGAGCTGCCCTGCGGTGTGCCGGGCGAGCTGTGGCTCGCAGGCCCTAACGTGATCCCCGGTTATTGGAACAACCCGAGCGCTACGGCCCGCGAGTTTGTCCAGGGGTTCTGGAAATCCGGTGACCTCGGGATGTGCGACGACGCCGGTTTCATCCGGGTGATTGACCGCATCAAGGATCTGGTCAACCGGGGCGGCTACAAGATCCCGTCCGCGAAAGTGGAAGCCACCCTCCTCGAGCGAAACGACATCGTGGAAGCAGCGGTGATAGGTCGTCCGTGTGAGGTGTTGGGTGAACGCGTGCATGCCTTTGTCGTGGGCCGCGATAGCAACGTCGATATTGCAGGCGCACTGGCATGGTGCGCCGAACGACTGGCCGACTACGAGGTTCCCGAAACGATCACTGTTCTCGACACCCCGCTGCCGCGCAGTGCGAACGGCAAAGTGTTGAAGCGCGCGCTTCGACAGCTCGCCTCCCCGCTGAATGGTGCGGCCGGGCCGGCTCCTAACTGAACGGCGGAGTCAACTGAGCATGGGCTGCTTTGTATTCCTGAATGAGTTTTCGGCAAAGCTCCGTCGCGGGCAGGATTTCATTCACGCTCCCGACTCCCTGGCCTGCCGACCAGACCGTCTTCCACGCCTTGACCTCGTCGCTCAGGTCCTGCGGCTTCATACCTGCGAGACGCTCGGGATCGAGGCCATTTGAGCGCAGGCTCTCGGCAAGAAAATTGGCACTCACACCGCTGATAGCCGGCGTGTAGACGATGTCTTTGGCCCTTGCTCGGAGGATCATCTGCTTGTGCGCCGGGTCGGCCATGGATTCTGCCGTCGCGAGAAAGCGAGTACCGAGATACGCGAGATCCGCGCCCATCATCCGGGCTGCTGCAATCTGAGCACCCGTCGAGATGGCACCTGCGAGAACCACCGTGCCGCCAAAAATGGAGCGGATCTCGGGGATCAGGGCGAAGGGACTCAACACGCCCGCGTGGCCTCCCGCCCCGGTGCACACAGCAATGATGCCGTCAACGCCCGCCTCGGCAGCCTTTTCTGCATGGCGGAGGTTGATTACATCATGGAACACACACCCTCCATAGGAGTGAATAGCATCGACGACCTCACGTACAGCTCCCAAGGACGTGATGACGAGAGGCACGCGGTACTTGACCGTGATGTCGAGGTCCTCTGCAAGACGCGCATTTGACTTGTTGACGATCAGATTCACCCCAAAGGGTGCAGTGGCGTCGGACTCTACCTCGAGCCGGGTTGAGATTTCCTGCAGCCAGGCTTCATACCCTTGGGCGTTGCATTGATTCAGGGTTGGAAAGGTGCCGATCAGACCCGCCTTGCAGACGGCAACCACGAGGTCCGGACCCCTGAGTCCGGGTGTCTACGCGACCAACGCCCAACTCGTGGCAAACGCCCGTACGCTGCTCAATCAGATGGGTTTCAGCCTGATGAGCTCGGCGCAAGCGCGCAAGCAACTGTGTTTGAACTGAGGTAAACGACTATGCAAACCACATCCGGTGCATTTACTCAGTGTAGTTCCGCTCTGCCCCTCAGTCCGGCCGTGCACCACGATGTCCATCACTTCCTCAACCGAGAGGCTTTGCTGCTGGATCACGAGCGCTATGAAGAGTGGTTCCAATGCCTGGCAGCGGAAGTGTGCTATCGCACGCCTGTACCCTTTGCGCGGGCGATCGGTGTGGAGGTACCCGCGGGCGCGGATTACTTCGAGGACAACTACGAATCCCTGACCACGCGCATTAACAAGCTCCGCCAGGCGGGAGCCGAATCGCAGCCGCGTGTTCACATGCGCAGGTTGATCACTAACGTGATCGTGTGTCCGCGCAAGCGCGATGAATACGATGTGCTCAGTTACTTGCTGATCACCTGTGGCAGTCCGGACAGCAGTTCATGTTGTGTCGTCAGCGCTGAGCGTTATGACCTTGTGCGCAAGGCGTGGTTGTCCTTCAAGATTGTACGTCGGGAGATTGTGATGGATCGGCGCCAAGCGTCTTCCGGAAATCGGCCTACATGCGCTATGTGCACTAGAAGGCATAAACCCCCGGTCAACAGCAGAACCGTCTTGATGACGGGAGATAGGGTTTCCCAAAGATGCTTGAACTCTCCCACTTCGCACTCCTCAATGTCTCTGTAGATTTCAAAGTTGAAGGAATGTTGGCGCCGGCTTGGATCATTTCGCACTCCTGCGCTTTCCTGACCCTCCTCCTCTTTGCTTCATCCCGATGTTGTGGGTCGACCATGGACGAACTCCCTGTCATGGGTTATTAGGGGGCTATACTATTGCGGTAGTATTCCTACGTAATAGTATAGTAACCTTCCGCACATGAACGACATTATCGACAGAGAACAGGAACAGGCGGAGTTGCGCGGGTTGCTGCAACAAAAGACGCCCCAACTCGCCCTCCTTTACGGCAGACGACGGCTAGGCAAGACTCATCTCCTGACCCATGTCCTACCAGCCGCTGAGACTTTCTACTGGACCGCCGCCGCGACCACATCGTCTCAAAACCGTGAACAACTGGTACGTGACATCGCCTCGTGGACCGGGGAGCCACTTGAATCGGTGGATTATCCTACTTGGCGCACCGTCTTCAGACTATTGCTGGAGTTGACCCGCGCACAAGCTATTGTGCTGGACGAATTCCAGTATCTTGGCGAAGACCCGAGGGAACTCGCGGGCGTTTGCTCTGAGCTCAATGCAGCGTGGGAGCAGCGACGGCCCGCGCGAGCACTGGTCTTAGTGCTCGCAGGATCCTCGGTTCGCACTCTTGAAGCGCTCGACGAAGGCGGCGCGCCGTTGCACGGCCGCTTTGCTTGGAAGGCATCCTTGCAGCCGTTCAACTACTGGTACTCAGCTCAGATGGCGAACTTTCGGTCCACCCGCGATCGGATTGGAGCCTATGGGGTCTTCGGCGGTACTCCTCGGTATCTAGATGCACTCAGACCAACTCAATCACTTGCAGACAATGCTGCGCGGCTGATGCTCGCTCCGCGAGGTGAGGTCAGAGGGCTTGTGGAGACGGCGATCTTGCAGGAGCAAGGGCTGCGCGAGATCGCCAGATACCAGGCCATCATGCGTTCGATTGGAAACGGCTGCACCGAGGTCAACGAGATCGCTCAGCGCTCGGGACTGACTGTTGACACGCCGCTACGCGACAAAATCGAGCGCCTGATCGACTTGGGCTACGTCAGCAGAACACGGAATCTAGGGGCGAAATCCACGTCACCCTATCGTTATCGTATATCCGATCCTGCATTCGCCTTCTACTACGAATTCGTCAGTCACAATGAAGCCGCACTTGAGCGCACCGAACCAGGATACTTCTGGCGTCACGTAATTGAACCGCGCTTTGATACCTATCTTGGACGCATTTTTGAGCGGATTGCCGAACAAACCTACCAGTGGCTGCAACCGCAATTGCGGTTACCCGTCGTCAGGGAATGGGGACGCTGGGAGGGCAAGGACCGACGAGGGGAGTCGCTGGAGGTTGACATTGCCGCAACGCTCGCAGACGGGCGCGTCATGACTGGAGCGGTGAAGTGGAATTCAAAGCCGCTGGATGCCAGATGGCATCTTCATCATCTCAATTCCCTCGAACGACTTGCGCAGTCCGGCGTGAAATGGGCCCACGCGGCCCAAGCCGACGATTCCCCGATCCTCTACCTCGCCGCCGGGGGCTTCACACGCGAATTCACAGACCTGGCACGCGCGAGCCGCGGTTCGTTGTATCTCTGGAGTCTCAAGGACATTTTCAAACCTCGGGCCGACTCAGCCAGAAGGCGGCGTCGATGATCACGCCATGCATCCAAAGGCTTGTATAA
>Ga0268264_10004105_pt1 | contig 12456 bp, 6 predicted proteins | sample KBSSwiS32_FD_190357 | JGI IMG/M metagenome (GOLD analysis project Ga0268264, IMG submission 190357) | Switchgrass rhizosphere microbial communities from Kellogg Biological Station, Michigan, USA - KBS Switchgrass S3-2 (SPAdes) (version 2) | ecosystem: Host-associated > Plants > Roots >... | reverse complement strand
CTGGGAAGTGAAGTCGTGAGGCGTGAGGCGTGAGGCGTGAGGCGTGAGGCGGGAGGCGTGAGGCGTGAGAATTTTTGCGGAACTAAGTTAAAAAGACTGGATGATTTATCCATAAAAGAAATCATTACATCATACATCTGACATCATACATGGCCGAACCGGTTATTGATACGCATGTTCATATATGGGATTTGTCGCGGGCAGCATATCCCTGGTTGGAAAATGATCGATCCATATTAAACAGAACTTATTCATTGTCTGAACTGGAACCGGAACGGTTGCAGGCAAAAGTAGTTGCCGGCGTGTTGGTGCAGGCGGCGGGCAACCTGGAAGATACAGCGCTTGCATTGGAAGCTGCAAGACAAAACAGTTGGATAAAAGGTGTTGTTACGTGGTTGCCGCTGATGAATACAGAAGAGACAGCTCAATTGCTGGAAGAAAAATTTTTACGGGAAAAATATTTCAGCGGCGTTCGTCACCAAATCCATGATGAAAAAGATCCGCGATGGCTGTTACAACCGCCGGTGATGGAAAGTTTACGGGTACTGGCTGTATATGATATACCTTACGATATAGTGGGCATTCTACCTGATCATATTGAAACCGCTATCAGGGTTGCCGATAAAGCACCGGGGCTGAGAATGGTATTTGATCATTTAAACCAGCCACCCATTGCATCAAAAGAAAAATTTGGGCGCTGGGGCTCGCTGATGAAGACTGCGGCACAATATCCGCAGTTGTATGCTAAAATATCAGGGCTGGGTACCGCATCGGGAGATTATAATGGTTGGTCAGCTGCCGATATCCTGCCCTATATTGAATTTGTGCTGGAGCATTTCGGGGCAGATCGTTGTTTTTTTGGAGGCGATTGGCCTGTATCATTACTGGCAGGCGGTTATGCCCACACCTGGCAATTGTACCGGCAGGCAGCGGAAAAATTGCTGAGCGCGGAAGAAAGGCAAAAAATATTCTATACCAATGCAAAATTGTTTTATAACCTGGAGATGTAAATGCTCATTATGGGGGATTGAATAAATCATGGAAGTAATCAATGGTGTTTTGTTTCATGCAGTGGGCGCATCCAGCGCAGCCATGTGCTATACACCCGAGAAAAAGGTAAAGGGATGGAGCTGGCAAACCTATTGGCTGGTACAGGCCTTTGTTTGCTGGCTGGCACTTCCTGTTCTTATCGCTTTCATAACCATTCCGAAGCTGGTGCCTGTACTGAAAGAAGCGCCCGGCATGCCTATGCTGTATTCTTTTTTGTTAGGTATGGCCTATGGCATCGGCGGTACGGCCTTTGGCATCGCCATCCGTTATGTAGGATTTTCTTTAACTTATGCCATTGCCGTAGGTATTAGTTGTGTGCTGGGAACCTTATTGCCACCGCTGTTGCATGATACCCTGGGCGACTTGTTGAAGAATAGTGGAGCAGCACTCATCATAAGTGGTATAGCATTGGGTGCATTGGGGATTGCATTGTGCGGGCTGGCCGGGCGTCACAAAGAGAAAGATTTGGAGCAGGAGCATACCAGCAAATCCGGTTTTTCATTAGCGAAGGGATTGCCACTTTGCTTACTGGCAGGTATACTCTCAGCTTTTTATGGATTTTCCATAGACCAGGGACAACCCATTGCAGACGTTGCGGCAAAATATGGTGCAGGCAATTTCCAGGTAAATGCAGTCTATATCTTTTCCAATTCCGGCGCTTTCCTGGTTACCTTGTTGTACTGCATATACCTGCATAAAAAACAAAATAGTTTTGTGCAGTATACCAATGCAGATAACCCCAGCCTGGGTATCAATTACAGCATGGCTGCACTAACGGGTATCCTCTGGTACGGCCAATTCTTTTTTTATGGATTGGGGCATGTGCGGATGGGTAACTATAAATTTTCCAGCTGGGCCATTCACATGATCATGCTGGTATTGTTCAGCTCGTTCGCAGGATTGATAATGAAAGAATGGACAGCCTGCAGCCCGGCTACAAAGCGTTTGCTGGCGGCTGCATTGCTGGTGCTGGTAACCGCCGTGCTATTACTTACCTATGGAAATTATATCGGCAATGCATTGACATAATAATTCCGTCTGTTGAATAAACAAGCTCCCCATATTTCAATACCTATTTATATCATTGGTGCCGGTGGTATTGTAAATACTGCGCACCTGCCTGCTTATGCAATGGCTGGTTTCCGGGTAAAGGGTATTTATGATATTGATCAGCAAAAGGCAAGGGCCACGGCGCAAGCGTTTGCTGTGCCGCAAGTATATAAATCTTTACACGAACTGCTCAATGATCTGCCGGCGAAGGCGGTGATAGATATAGCCGTGCCGGGCGCTGCTATAGAAAATATATTGGAACAATTACCAGCGGGCGGGTTTCAGCTGCTGCAGAAACCGATGGGCGAAGATCTAGCCGCCGCAAAAAGAATACTGGCCGTAACAAGAGAAAAAAAAATGACCGCGGCGGTTAATTTTCAATTGCGGTATGCCCCGTTTGTTGCGCAGGCCAGGAAAATGATCAATGATGGACTGTTGGGAGAAGTGAACGATATAGAAATCAACGTAAATGTATTTACACCCTGGCATCTCTGGGATTTTTTATTCAGTGCGCAGAGAGTGGAGATTTTATACCATAGCATTCACTATATAGATTTAATAAGGAGTTTTTTGGGCAATCCTTTATCCGTATATGCCAAAACTACACAGCACCCGGGTGCACAAGAATTGGCTTCAGTAAAAAGCAATATTATCATGGACTATGGATCCCTGCAAAGGGCCAATATTCTTACCAATCATAACCATGTGTTTGGAACAAACCAGGAACAGTCGTACATAAAAATTGAAGGCACAAATGGCGCTATTAAAATTGATTTTGGGGCGTTGAGAAATTATCCGGCAGGGGCGGGAGATACATTTCAGTACACGCTGATGCAGGGCGACAAATATACCGGTTGGCAAACCATGCCAATAGAAGGCACCTGGTTTCCGCACGCCTTTATCGGCAGCATGGAACAGGTATTGCTGGCAGCGGCGGGTCTTATTGATAAACCCGATAATTCGGTAGAAGACGCAATTCATACCATGGCATGTGTAGAAGCCGCCTATGTCTCCAGCGAAAAGGGTGGTGTAAGACCTGACCTGCTATAATTAATTGAATGTAAAATATTATCGATGGCTTGCTGCGTAGTAAAAAGAATAAACATATTTGTAACGATTTGCCTGTTTGCCTTCTCCGCGCCGGCGCAATCAAATAAAATAACACTGGTATTGCAGGAAGCTGCGGCCCCCAGGATGAAATTCGGCGCCGGCAAGTTGCGAGAAACGCTCGAGCAAAAAGGCTACAAGGTTTCGCCGGGAAACAGTAATAATTCCGCCACCGGCACACATATCATTGTTGTGGGCGAATGGACCAGTACGGCTGTAAGCAGGACTGCTGACAACTGGAAAATACAGCTTCCCGCAAAGCCCGGAAAAGAAGGGTATATTATTATCAATGCGGCAAACGGCAATCTTTTAATAGCCGGTACCGATCCTTCCGGTGTTTTATATGGCTGTCTTGAACTGGCGGACCGGGTAAAGCATTTGGGCAGGCTTCCTGCAGTTATTTCCATTGCTGATCAGCCTGAAATGGTATTGCGCGGTGCCTGCATCGGTATACAGAAACCATATTACCTGCCGGGCAGAACGGTGTATGAATATCCCTATACACCCCAAACCTTTCCCTGGCTATACGATAAGCGGTTATGGATACAATACTTGGATTCGCTTGTAGCCAACCGGATGAATTCTTTATACTTGTGGAATGGCCATCCGTTTGCTTCACTGGTGCGGTTAAAAGAGTATCCCTATGCCGTGGAAGTGGACGACAGCACTTTCAAAAAAAATGAGGAGATATACCGGTTCCTGACAACCGAAGCAGATAAGCGCGGTATATGGGTGATACAGATGTTTTACAATATCATCGTATCAAAACCATTTGCCGAAAAAAATCATATCAAAACACAGGATCGGGAAAGGCCTATCATTCCATTAATTGCTGATTATACCCGTAAATCCATTGCAGCATTTGTAGAAAAATATCCCAACGTGGGTTTAATGGTTTGCCTGGGCGAGGCCATGGAAGGGGTGGGCAACGACGATATTGAATGGTTTACGAAAACAATTATACCCGGCGTGCAGGATGGTTTGAGAGCCCTGCATAAAAAAGAAGAGCCGCCCATTGTATTGCGGGCGCATGATACGGATGCGCCATCCGTAATGCAGGCAGCCCTGCCCCTCTATAAAAATTTATATACCGAGGCAAAGTTTAACGGTGAAGCATTGACCACCCCAAGGCCACGCGGAACATGGGCCGCGTTGCACCAAACGCTGAGTCGTTTGGGAAGTGTGCAAATAGAAAATGTGCACATTCTGGCCAATCTGGAACCGTTCAGGTACGGAGCTGTTGATTTTATACAACAATCGGTAAAAGGCATGCATGAGGTAATGGGTGGGAATGGTTTGCATTTGTACCCGCAGGCGTCTTACTGGGACTGGCCTTATAGTGCAGACAGCGTGAAAGGAAGAAAATTGTTACAAATAGAACGGGATTGGATCTGGTATGCTGCCTGGAGCCGTTATGCATGGAGAGCAGATAGGGACGAACCGGCAGAAGCGATCTATTGGAGCAGCCGGCTGGCAGACAAATATGGATGCGCTATTGAAACTGGTAAAAAGATACTGGAGGCGTATGAACAATCAGGTGAGATAGCACCGAAATTATTGCGTCGATTCGGCATTACAGACGGTAACCGTCAAACGCTTTCATTGGGCATGTTTATGACACAGCTGATCAACCCCTATCGCTATGGCTTGTTTTCATTGTTGTATGAGAGTGAAGGGCCCGAAGGCGAAATGCTTGGTGAATATGCAGAAAAAGAATGGCGGGGAGAAAAACACGCAGGCGAAACCCCGGTGCGTGTAATAGAGGAAGTAAAATTACATGCTAACCGTGCAGTGGATGCCATTAACCGTACGGTAAAGCTGGTTCAAAAAAATAAAGATGAATTTATGCGGCTGAAGAATGATGTGTATTGCAATTACCACCTGGCCTATCATTATGCCCTAAAGGCCGAAGCCGCGCTGCACATATTGCGTTATAAATACTCCAATAACCTGGGCGACCTTGAAAAATCTTTGCCGTTGTTAAAGGAAAGCCTGGCACATTATGATAGCCTGGCGGCGTACACAAAAACAAGCTATCGTTATGCCAATAGTATGCAAACGCAACAACGAAAAATTCCTATTCGTGGTGCCGATGGAAAGTATACAACCTGGACAGAAATGTACCCGCTGTACAAACTGGAACTGGAGCATTTTGAACGCGCGGTAGACTCCCTTAAAAACAAGCCTGCCCCATTGGCAGCGCAGACAGTGACCCTAAAAAATGCGACTGTACATATTGAAAACACGGGCGGATTTTATACAATTGATAGTATGGCAAAAATTTTTGCCGACACTTCTTTTTATATCAACGCAGTGGCAAAGGAATTAAAAGGATTGCAGGGCGTAGCGGTAAGTTTTAAACAACAGGTAAAGGAAGGAACCACACTTGTATTTACCTGCACAAAACCGGTAAAAATACTGGTTGGGTTTTTTAACGGAAAAGATCCGGCATTTTCCAAAACACCCGTTTACCTGAAAGCTCCTGAACTGGAAACGAATGCCGGAGCCAATGAATACAGCCAGGCAGAAACAAAAATAGCGAATGCAATAGTAGTAAAAGGAATGCCACCCGTGAACATCCATAGTTATAGCTTCGCCGCAGGTAGCAACACACTGAAGCTGGCAAAAGGTGTTTGCATGATACTTGGTTTTACAGATGCTGAACAACCCATTCCCATGTATGATGCAGGTTTAACGGAGAATGGAACGCAGCGGGAGATTGATTGGTTGTTTGAATGATACGAATGTGGGAAATGTGGAAACGTGAAAATGTAAGTAATTCGTTCTGGCTTTGGTGGCGGACAGCGGTATAGTGTACAAGTGTGCGACGCAACGGAAGCCAAATAGTGATTTGAAGCCGGGCCTATACTATATTTATAGAAAATTATGATGCATAAACGAATGATAAAATTATTAACGCTGGTTGGCGCTGTTTTTTTCAGTTACAGCGCTTTCGCCCAATCTGCCCTCTGGTATGGCAAGCCGGCTGTAAAATGGACTGAAGCGCTTCCTTTAGGCAATGGAAGAATAGGTGCCATGGTATTTGGCGGTATTGAAAAAGATCATATACAATTCAATGAAGAAACATTATGGACAGGTGAGCCAAGAAATTATAACCGCGCCGGGGCCTGGCATTATCTTGATACCATCAGGCAACTATTGTTTGCCGGAAAACAAAAAGAAGCGGAAGCACTCGCCGAAAAAGAATTCATGGGATTAAAAAGCGATGCAGGAAAAAAAGATCTGTGGCTGGCCAATGTGCAACAATTACAAAAGGCAAAAGGCAACCCCGCAGCAGAAAACTACGACGACAATGACTGGAAGACGATGAAAGTACCTTCTTATGATGGATGGGAGTCAGTTGGTTTTGAAGGATTGGATGGCGCGGTCTGGCTTCGAACCTATTTTGAATTGCCCAATGATTGGACAGGAAAAAACCTGGTACTTGATCTGAATCGCATCCGTGACCAGGATTTTACGTATGTGAATGGCAAATTGGTGGGCAGTATGGAAAACACGGAACCGAGACAGTATGCCATTGCAAAGGAAAACCTGCATGCGGGCAGAAACAGCATCGCTATACTGGTATTAAATTATACAGATAAAGGTGGCCTGGCCGGTTATAAAGATACCAGCAGGCATATTGGTATTTACCCGCAGGGAGACAACGATCAAAAAAAGATTTCGCTGAATGGCTATTGGAAATATTTTATACAAAACAATGAGCCACCCGCCATCGGATATTACCAGGCCGATTACCAGCCCTTCGGCGATATATGGATGAACTTCAGCAATACGAGCAGCGCATCGAATTATAAACGGGAACTGGATATTGCCAATGCTCTGTCAACCACCACATATTCGCTTGGTGGTATTGAATACAAACGGGAATATTTTGTGAGTGCGCCCAACCAGGTAATGGCTATCCATCTAACAGCCAGCAAAAAAGCCGCCATCAGTTTTGAAACCATGCTGGGCAGTCCGCACAAACACACCACTGTAATCAAGTTAAACGATAATACCCTTTCCATGTCCATTGCCGTGAAAAACGGTGCAATGAAGGGGCAGGCTTATTTACAGGTTAACACAGTTAAAGGCAATGTAAAAATAGAAAACAATAAAATTATTGTGGCCAATGCAGACGAAGTGGTAGTATACCTGGCAGCAGGCACTAATTATAAAAGCTACCAGGATGTATCCGCCGATCCGGCATTGCCCTGCATTGATGCTATCAAAAGCACTACCGGTAAAACCTATGCGCAAATAAAAGCGGCCCATATTAAAGAATACCAGCAATACTTCAATACTTTTTCTATTGATTTGGGAACAAGCGACAATGAAAAATTACCGACCGATGAACGGGTGGAAAAGTTTGCTGCGTCCGGCGATCCATCTTTGGTTGCCCTATATCTCCAGTATGGCCGTTATTTACTGATCGCGGCTTCAAGACCCGGCACCAAACCCGCTAACCTGCAGGGAATATGGAATGAGTCACTAACACCGCCCTGGGGCAGCAAGTATACCACCAACATCAACGCCGAGATGAATTACTGGCTGGCAGAGTTGCTGAACCTATCAGCTTTACACGAGCCATTGTTTGATATGATAAAGGAATTATCAGTAGCCGGACACCAGACAGCACAAGACTATTACCATGCACCCGGCTGGGTACTGCATCACAATACGGATCAGTGGCGTGGCACCGCAGCTATTAATGCATCCAACCATGGTATATGGGTGAGCGGCGGCGCCTGGTTATGTCATCATTTATGGGAGCATTATCTTTTTACCCAGGACAAAATCTTTCTTCAGAATAAGGCCTATCCCATTATGAAACAGGCTGCTTTGTTTTTTAATGCCTTCCTAACAAAAGATCCGGTAACGGGTTATCTTATCAGTACGCCATCCAATTCGCCGGAACAGGGCGGCCTGGTAGCAGGGCCAACAATGGATCATCAAATCATCCGCGACTTATTTAAAAACACAATCGCTGCCAGTGCGATACTGAATCTTGACAAGTCGTTTCGGGACACGTTACAGGAAAAATACAAACAGATTGCACCGAACAGGATTGGAAAGTATGGGCAATTACAGGAATGGATGCAGGATGTGGATGATACAACCAACAAACACCGGCATGTTTCACATTTGTGGGGGCAGTATCCCGGTAACGAGATTAATTGGGAAGAAACGCCAGACCTGATGAAGGCTGCACAGCAATCGCTGTTATACCGCGGCGATGCGGCCACCGGTTGGAGCCTGGGATGGAAAATAAATTTGTGGGCACGTTTTAAAGAAGGCGATCATGTATACAAATTGTTACAGATGCTATTGAGTCCGGCCATTACCGGTGCAGGCAGTTATCCCAATTTGTTTGATGCACATCCGCCCTTTCAGATAGATGGCAATTTTGGTGGCGCCGCGGGCATTGGCGAAATGCTGCTGCAAAGCCATACAAAATATATTGATATTTTACCGGCATTACCAACTGCCCTTCCGAATGGATCAGTAAAAGGCATCTGCGCACGCGGTGGGTTTGTGCTGGACATACAATGGAGCAATGGAAGGTTACAACAGCTGAAAATTATATCAAAAACAGGCAACCCATTGTTATTGCGTTACAATGATAAAATAGTCAGCATTAACACATCAAAAAATAGCATTTACAATTTTGACGGTTCGCTTAAGCAATTATAACAATAGCATATCCCGCCTTCTGTTTTTTAAAAATGCCGAAGGGCTTGCTATGAGCGGAATTGATATTCAATAATAATAATAATAGACAACGCTTGCTCAAAGGAAAACAAGAACGTTCCGGCTTCCTCTCCTTTGGAGAAGGTTCGGGGTGAGGTACTTAAATTGATACAATGAAATATACGATTGTTGTTTGCCTGTTTTTATTTATTACCGTTGGTATAACAGCGCAAAACTTCTCTGTTGTCAATCTTCGCTGCGAATACCAACAAAATCCCGTTGGAGTCGCTTCAGCCAAACCTGCCTTTAGCTGGGAGCTGGTATCAACCCGGCAGAATGTATTGCAAACCGCTTACAGGATTTTAGTAGCAGATGATTCTTCCCTGCTTCAACACAATACAGGCAATGTATGGGATTCAAAGAAAGTTTATTCCGCTGCATCCATACAGGTTTCGTACAATGGCAAACCATTGCAATCGGGCAGGAAATATTACTGGAAGCTAATGTCGTGGGACAATAATGGCAATACCAGTGAGTGGAGCGATATGGCTTACTGGCAAATGGGCTTGCTGACTGTAGCAGATTGGAAAAATGCAAAATGGATCGGCTATGAGATATTGCCTGATTCAAACAAGATAATTCCGTTCGCACATGGCAAGGGAAAAAAAGAATGGGGTCTGCGAAAAGATGTTTTACCCATGCTGCGAAAAGATTTTACTGTTTCCAAACCGGTTAAAAAAGCCACGGCATTTATCAGCGGGCTGGGACATTTCGATATGAGCATTAACGGCGAAAAGACAGGCGATCATTTTTTAGATCCCGGGTGGACGCAATACAGCAAACATGCTTTTTATGTAAGCTTTGATATTACCGGCCAGTTGCGGCAGGGTGATAATTGCATGGGAGTAATGCTGGGAAATGGTTTTTATTATATCCCGGGCGAACGCTACCGGAAACTAACCGGTGCTTTTGGCTATCCCGCGATGATTTGCCGCGTTAACATCGAATATGCCGATGGTAGCAGCAATGATATTGTTAGTGATGAGAGCTGGAAGACAGCTCCCTCACCCATTGTTTTTTCCAGCATCTATGGCGGTGAAGATTACAATGCCAACCTTGAACAGCAGGGATGGAACAAACCGGGTTTTGATGATAGCAAATGGAAGCCGGCAGTTGCCGGAACCGGGCCGCCGTTATTGGAACCACAGGCAGAAGAACCGCTTAAAATAATGCAGCATTTTAGCCCCGTAAAAAAAACAACATTAAAGCCAGGTGTATGGTTGTATGATCTGGGTCAGAATTTTTCCGGTATACCTTCCATTACGGTGAGTGGTGAAAAAGGAGACACGGTTAGGATCATCCCTGCAGAATTGATTAATGAAGACGGGTCGGCAAACCAGAAAGGCTCCGGCGGGCCATCTTATTTTACCTATATATTGAAAGGAATGGGTAAGGAAACCTGGCATCCGCAGTTTTCGTATTATGGTTTCCGTTACCTGCAGGTAGAAGCTGCAGTGCCCGCAGGAGCGCCGAATCAGGATCGGCTGCCTGTTATAGAAAACATAGAGGGGCTGCATATACGCAACGCAGCCAATATTGCAGGCGCATTTACTTCTTCCAACAAATTGTTCAACCAGACATTTGATCTGATCAACTGGGCCATTAGAAGCAATACCATGAGTGTGTTTACCGATTGCCCGCACCGCGAAAAGCTGGGATGGCTGGAAGAAACGCAGTTGGTAGGCAGTTCAGTTCAATATAACCTGGATATTGCCGGTCTTTGCCGGAAAGTAATAAAGGATATGATGAACGCGCAAACCGCCGATGGGCTGATGCCGGAAATTGCGCCTGAGTATGTGCAGTTCGATGAGCCGTTTCGCGATTCACCTGAATGGGGCAGTGCCTCGATCATCCTGCCCTGGTACAATTACCAATGGTATGCAGATAAACAAACCCTTGCCGAAGCGTATACCATGATGCAACGGTACATTGCTTACCTGCACAAAAAATCAGACAACTATATTTTGTTGCAGGGGCTGGGAGACTGGTACGATATCGGCCCCAATCATCCCGGGGTATCGCAGTTAACACCCATGGGCGTAACCGGCACAGCAACTTTCTATTACGATTTGACCATTGTGAAACAGGTTGCGCAGCTATTAAACAAACCGGCAGACGCAAAAAAATATGCGGCACTGGCTTTGGCTGTAAAAAAATCATTCAATGAAAAATTTTTCAATGCTGCCGCGAAAGAATATGCCACCGGCAGCCAGGCGGCCAATGCGATGGCCCTGTTTATGGGACTGGTAGAACCGCAGTATAGAAAAGCAGTGGTCAATAACCTGGTAAAAGATATTCGCACCCGCGGCAATGCACTCAGCGCCGGGGATATTGGTTACCGTTATGTATTGCGCGCGCTCGAAGATGCAGGCCGGTCTGATATTATTTTTGACATGAATAGCCGCAACGATGTGCCTGGCTATGGATATCAACTGGCACACGGCGCTACCGCACTCACAGAATCATGGCAGGCTTACCCATCCGTATCCAATAACCATTTTATGCTGGGGCATCTGATGGAATGGTTTTATGCAGGTTTGGCCGGCATTAAACAAGCTGAAGGATCGGCAGGCTATAAAAAAATAATTATTCACCCGCAGCCAGTGGGCGATATCACGCATACAAAAGCGGAGTATCATTCAGCATACGGGTTAATAAAATCAGAATGGACAAGGACCAGCGGGACCTTCACATTAAAAATAACTATTCCTGCAAACACCACTGCGGAAATATATTTACCGGGAAGTAATAAACCAGTTAAAACAGGTTCTGGTGATTATAGTTATTCAGTTAAAATGAAATAAGGTTTTGATAAGTTTTGTTTACCGCGGAGCTAAAGGAGTTTTTTTTCACAGCTTTAAAGGAGGCGATTGCTCTGTGTTTCCCTGTGAAAGACCTCTTCCAACCTCCCTGGTATAAAACTGGCCAATATAAAGCAAAGAACAAAATTATTCATGAAGGCAAACACTTTACTCTATTCTTTCCTATTATTTATTACGCAATTGTCTTTTGCGCAATCATCAGCACGCCTCATTATTGATTTTAATAAAGACTGGAAGTTTTTTTTGGGCGATGACAGCAGTTCCATGCACCCAAATTTTGATGATAGCAAATGGCGCCAGCTTAATCTTCCGCACGACTGGAGCATTGAAGGGAACTTCAGCCAGGCCAATCCTGCAACCACCCAGGGTGGCGCTTTACCGGGAGGCATTGGCTGGTACCGGAAAACATTTGTGTTGCCGGTCAATAGTACTCATAAAAATGTATGTGTTGAGTTCGATGGTATCTACCGTAACAGCGAAGTATGGATGAATGGGCATTACCTGGGTAAGCGGCCTTATGGATATAGTTCTTTCAGTTATGATCTGACGCCGCATATAAACAAGGCACCTGCAAAGAATATCTTAATGGTTAAAGTTGATAATAGCCAGCAGCCCAATTCAAGATGGTATAGTGGGTCTGGTATATACCGTAATACGCGGTTAGTAATTACCA
>Ga0268264_10004104_pt1 | contig 12458 bp, 11 predicted proteins | sample KBSSwiS32_FD_190357 | JGI IMG/M metagenome (GOLD analysis project Ga0268264, IMG submission 190357) | Switchgrass rhizosphere microbial communities from Kellogg Biological Station, Michigan, USA - KBS Switchgrass S3-2 (SPAdes) (version 2) | ecosystem: Host-associated > Plants > Roots >... | reverse complement strand
TGGCGCAGCCGATGAACCAGGCCGTCCAGGGCGAGACCGCGGACACCTACCGGCTCACCGTGGGCGCCACCTACCTGGTGAACGGCGCCACCGAGTGGCTCCTGCTCGCGCTCGCCTCGGGCGTCACCCACCAGCCGTCGTCGGTGAGCGGGGACACCGCGGTCTACGGGCCGTACACGCCGTACCTGTCGGCGATCACCTGGAAGCTGACCGTCACCCGCACCACCTTCAACTCCTTCAGCTACATCCTGGAGGGCCAGGACAAGACCAAGCCGAGCAGCGCGTGGGTGGAGGTGATCTCCGGCTCGCACACGGTGACCGTGGATGACAACGACAACGCCATCAAGGGCTTCGGCCAGGGCGTGTTCCTGATCGAGTGGGACAAGGCCAAGCAGCTGCCCGGCCGCGGCTCCGACACCGGCACCTGCGAGGTGCACTACGGCAAGGTGGACCCGAAGTCCCAGGCGTTCGTGGACGTGTCCTTGAACAACGTGGGCGCGGACGGCAAGCCCTTCAACGCCGAGTACCGCTTCACCCTGGACAACAACCAGGCCGGCACCTTCCAGTTCGCGCTCGACCTCAACCTCCAGCCGTTCGACTCCACCAAGCAGGCGCCGGAGCGGATGAGCATCGAGAGCCGCTGGCAGTCCACCGGCGCCGGTCGCGCGGACGTGATCGCCCACGGCGGGGACCTGCTCTCCCCCATCACCGGCAGCGAGTGCTGGGACGCCGCCTTCCTGTCCCAGTACTACGCCCGGACCGACGAGCCGGCCAACACCTACGGCGTGGAGGCCACCAGCTGCGCCTTCACCACCGCCCAGTTCTCCCAGCTGTAAGCCGCCCCCTGGTCGCCAGCACCCCCTGAACGGCGAGCTCGTACAGCGCCAGCAATGGCGCCTGGACGAGCTCGCCTTCGTATTTTCCCAGGGCGAGCGCGATGGCCTCCAGCGTGGACAGCCCCTCGGGCGACGGCGGGCGGCGCATCCGCAGCTTGTCCGGCCACAGGGGCGGCAGCGAGAGCCGGGGCAGCGCGCGCAGGGCGGCGACCCGCTGGAGCATCCGCCGCGCCTGGCCCCACGACCCGTCCAGCACCAGGAGCCGCGACGGCGCGGCGGGCGGCGGCGGGGGGCCGTCCTCGCCGGGGAAGAGCAGCCAGGTCCCCTCGCCCTGCACCAGCGACTCGTCGAAGGGCCGGCCGGGCGCGCCGTAGGGGTGGACCTCCGCTCCCTCCAGCGCCAGCGCCGCCAGCCGCGCGGTGTTGGTGCTGCGGTTGGCCTCCTTGTGGTGGCGGAGGATGAGCACCTTGGTCCGCGGGCGCAAGCGGGGGATGCGCGGGCAGAGGCAGACCTCCAGCCGGAAGAAGCAGGTGGGGCAGCGGCCGTGGAAGTCCTCCGGAGTGCTGGAGCGGCTCACGTCACTTCTCTTCCGGGCGCTCCTGCAGCCACTTCGTCACCTCGGCCAGGTGCTCCTTGTCCCCGGAGGTGGCGTAGCCGTCGCGGGCCTGGATGGCCAGGTTGTGGGCGCGGCGCTTGTCGCGGCCGCCCAGCCAGAGCGACTGCGCCAGCGCGAAGCGCGCCTCGGCCAGCTCGGTGGCGGCCACGCCGGAGGGCTCGCGCACGCTCAGGGAGCGCTCCAGCGCGTCGATGGCCCGGTCGTACTGCTTGAGCCCCAGGTGCGCCTCGCCGATGTTCTCGTAGGAGTAGCCCAGGGTGACGTGGTCCTCGCCCAGCGCCTTCTTGCGGATCTCCAGCGTGCGCTGGGCGCGGTCGAGCGCGTCCTGGTAGCGCCCCTCCGACTGGAGCACCATCACCAGGATGTCCATCGCGTCGGCGACGGTGCGGTGCTCGGCGCCGTTGGCCTGCTCGTAGATGCGGACCGCGGCCTTGGCGTGGGCGAGCGCGTTCTCGTAGTCCTTCTTGTCGCGCAGCAGCCGGGCCACGTTCTGGTGCATGGCCGCGGCGGTGGGGTGGTCCCGCCCGAGCGCCGTCTCCACGATGGCCAGGGACTGCTGGTTGAGCTTGAGCGCCTCGTCCCGGTTCCCCAGGAGCATGTGGGCGGCGCCCAGGTTGCCCAGGTAGCGCGCGCGCAGCGGGTCGTCCGGGCCCATCACGTGCTCGGAGAGCTGGACCGCCAGCTGGTACTGGGCGAGCGCCTCGGCGTACTTGCCCTGCGCCATGTGGATGGCGGCGGTCATGTTGTGGAGGTCCATCTCCAGCTCTTCGTTGCCGCCGATCCGCTTGAGCAGCGACTCGCCGGCGCGCACCCACTGCAGGCCTTCGTCGAAGCGGCCCTGGCTGTAGCCCACCGCCCAGATCAGCTTGAAGATGTCGCGCAGGCGCTCCTCGTCCGCCCTCCCGGCGTCGGCGGCGTTGACCGCCTCGCGCAAGGACGCCTCGCCGTCCTTGTACTTGCCGTCGCGGTCCAGGAGCCACCCGCGCCAGCGGAGCGCTTCGGCGATCAGCGGCGAGTAGCCGATGGCGCGGGCGTCGCTGGCCGCCCCTTCGGCGATCTCCAGCGCGGGCTTGTACTTGCCGGCATCGTGGAGCGCCTTGGCCTCCGCCAGCCGGGTGGTCACCTGGTCGATCCGCTCGCGGACCTTCTTGTCCTCGGGGAGGCTGACCGGCGCGGTGAGCAGGGCGATGTCCGCGCACCCGTTGAGGCTGGAGAGGGCGTGCACCGCGTCCACCGACTTGGCGAGCACCGAGTTGTCGCCCTGCCCCAGCAGGCGCGACAGCGCGCGCACCTCCTGCAGGCGCTTGTCCAGGCAGATCATCCGCAGCGACATCACCGACTCGGACTGCTCGCCGCGGATGCGGGTGGCCTCGCACGCCTCCTGGAACATGGCCGCCCAGTCGGCGGTGTACTTGCCCAGGCGGTTCTCCACCGCGGTGGCGGTCTCCGCCGCCCACGGCTGGTTCAAGGAGCGGATCCGCCCCACCACCTGCGCCCGGGTGGCCCCGTCCCAGACGCCCTCCAGCTTGAGGTCCGCGCCGCGGCAGAGCGAGTGCCGCTGGGTGGAGATGCCCACCGCCGCCGCGGCCAAAAGGCCCAGCGCGCCGGCCGCCCCCACGGCGTAGAGCCGGCGCTGCCGCTTGAGCGGCGCGCTCTCCAACTCCTGGAGCAGCTCCTCCATCGAGCCGAAGCGGTCGTTGGGGTCGATCGCCAGGCCGTGCATCAGCGCGTTGCGCACCCAGGCGGGGACCTTGGGCTCGCGGGGGGGTTCGCGGATGATCCCGCGGGTGAAGACGCCGGTGGAGCGGCGCAGGGTGGCGCGCTCCACCTTGGTCCGCGACGGGTTGGTTTCGTCCAGGAGCCGCCCGGCGTGCGACGCCAGGGTCTGGGGGTCGAAGGGGCGGACGGTGAAGAGCGCGAAGTAGAGCGCGGCGCAGAAGGAGAACTGGTCCGAGCGCGCGTCGGGCACCTTCCCCAGGTGCTGCTCCGGCGGCATGTACGCGGGCGTCCCCACCACCGCGCCCACCTGGGTGAGCTGGGTCTCGATCAGCCGGCGCTCGTCGGTGTCCACCTTGCGGGGCGGGATGTAGCTGGGCTCGTCCTCGTCCTGGGTGTCCACCAGGCGCGCCAGGCCGAAGTCGGTCACCTGCACGCGCCCGTCCTTGGAGATGAGGACGTTGTCCGGCTTGAAGTCCCGGTGCACCAGGCCGGCGGCGTGCGCGGCGGCCAACCCCTTCCCCGCCTCCATGAAGGTGCGGAGGATCTCCTTCCAGGTGCGGGGCGTGTTGCGGAACCACCGCCCCAGCGTGCCGCCGTCCACCAACTCCATGTTCACGAAGACTTGCCGGCCGAAGGTGCCCACGTCGTAGACGGTGATGACGTTGGGGTGCTTCACCCGCGCCATGGCCTGGGCCTCCCGGAGGAGGCGGGTCTGGGCCGCCTTGGAGGCCTGGGCGCTGCCGCCGCTGATCCGGGTGGAGAGGATCTTCAGCGCCACCTTCCGATCCAGCTCCGGGTCGTAGGCGCTGTACACCACGCCCATGCCGCCCTCGCCCAGCTTGTTCAGGATCACGTAGCGGCCCAGCTTGGTGCCGCGCTCCAGGGCCATGACCTCGTCCGTGATCTGGGACTGGCCCGGGGCGGGGTCCGGAGGGACCACCGCGCTGGGCTCGCGGCCGGCGGCGTCATCCGGGGGCAGCGTGGGGGCCCCCTCCGACGAGGGGTCCGGCGGGGAGGTCAGCTCCTGGTCCACCAGGGGTTTCCACCCGGTGACCGGCTCCGGCGTTGCTGCCGGTGGATTCGGCGTCGCGGCCGGTCGATCCGCGCGCGCCCCCCCTTCCGGAGGGACCCGGCCCGGCTCGGCGATGGTCGGGCGGTCCGACGCCATGAACGCCTACAATCCAGCAGAATCAGGGCAGAAACAAGCGCCTAGGCCGATTCCAGGTCGCCATTGGACCTACCTCTAACTACCCGTGTCAACGAGGTTTTCACCTTCCCCAGAAACTTGGGAATCCTGGCACCGACAATGGGAGTGTTCGCGGTTCGCACACTATCTTCTAAATCCTCAGGACTCCTCCCATGGGCTTCGGAATTCCTTCCCTCAGCAACCTGGCTTCCAGCATCGGCAACGCGGTCGGCTCTGCGGCAGGCAAGGCGGCTGACGCGGTCACCAAGCAGGCCCCGGCCCCGGCGCCGGCTCCCGCGGCCACCACGGCTCCGGCGGCCCCGAAGCTGGGCGACGTGTTCGAGAACGCTCCTTCCAAGCCGGCGGTGTGCGGCGGCAACAGCACCAGCGGCGCGCAGTGCCTGCCTGACTGGGGCAAGTCCTCGGGCGGCGGCGGCGGCGGCGCGGGCATCAACCCCTCGGGCCGGTAATCGACTTTCGCAGCACGAAGCGCGAACAGAGTCCTCCGTGTTGGACCCGTCGGGGCGATGAGCCCTGGCGGGTTCTTGCGTTTTGCAGCGGTTATTCCCGCGGCGTGTGGAGAAGTGTTGGGCAGGCTGAAGTCGGGTGCGGCACGCGTTAGCGTAGCCCCCGAATGGCACCACGTTCCCAGAGGCCGCTCCCGAAGGACGAACCCAACGCGAAGCCGCTGGACGGCGTCGCCATCCGGCGGCTGCTGGCGCTGGCGAAGCCGGAGGCGGGGCGCCTGGCGCTGGGGATGGTGTTCCTGGTCCTGGGCAGCCTGACGACGCTGCTCTACCCCCAGGGGCTGAAGTTCCTGGTGGACGAGGTGCTGAACAAGGGTCGGGCGGACCTGCTGGACCGGGCGGCGCTGGTGTTGATCGGCGTGTTCGCCGTGCAGGGCGTGGCGATGGCGATGCGGTTCTACCTGTTCTCGACGTCCGGGGAGCGGGTCGTCACCCGGCTGCGAGACGCGGTGTACCGGAGCCTGATGCGGCAGGAGATCGCCTTCTTCGACGAGCGCAAGACCGGCGAGCTGACGTCGCGCCTGGGCTCGGACACCTCGGTGCTGCAGAACACGGTCTCCGCCAACGTCTCCATGGTGCTGCGCAACGGCATCCAGGTGCTGGGCGCGCTGGGGATGATGCTCTACACGTCCCCGCGGCTGACCCTGATGATGCTGGCGGTGGTCCCGCCGGTGGCGCTGGGGGCGGTGGCCTACGGGCGGCGGGTGCGGAAGCTGGCGCGCGAGGTGCAGGACGCGCTGGCGCAGGCGAACGAGGTGGCGGAGGAGTCGCTGGCCGGCATCCGCACGGTGCGGTCCTTCGCCGCGGAGGAGCTGGAGGCGCAGCGCTACCACGGGGCGGTCTACCAGTCGTACGAGCTGGCGCGGCGGCGCGCGCAGGTCGCCGCCACGTTCATGTCCGCGGCCACCACCGCCGGGTACGGCGCCATGGCGCTGGTGCTCTGGTACGGCGGCCACCTGGTGCTCACCCAGCACTCGCTCACCCAGGGCTCGCTGGTCTCCTTCATCATCTACACCATGACCCTGGCGTTCTCGCTGGGCGCGCTGAGCGACCTGTGGGCGGACTTCATGCGCGCCAGCGGCGCCGCGCAGCGGGTGTTCGAGCTTCTGGACCGCGTGCCGGCCATCGAGACCAGCGGCGGTGGCGGTGGCGGCGGCCAGCTCCCCACGGTGGAGGGGCAGGTGACGCTGGAGGGGGTGAGCTTCCGGTACCCCACGCGGCAGGACGTGAGCGTGCTGGAGGGGGTGGACCTGGAGGTCCGGCCGGGGGAGTCGGTGGCCATCGTGGGCCCGTCGGGCGCGGGGAAGTCGACCATCGCGTCGCTGCTGGGCCGGCTGTACGACCCGGACGCGGGGCGGGTGACGCTGGACGGGCGGGACCTGAAGACGCTGGACCCGTCCTGGCTGCGGCGGCAGATCGGCGTGGTGGCGCAGGAGCCGCTGCTGTTCTCCACCAGCATCGCGGAGAACATCCGGTACGGCCGGCCCGGTGCCTCGGACGCGGAGGTGGAGCAGGCGGCGAAGGCGGCGAACGCGCACGACTTCATCACCCGGTTCCCGGACGGGTACAAGACGCCGGTCGGCGAGCGCGGCGTGCAGCTGTCAGGCGGGCAGAAGCAGCGGGTGGCGATCGCGCGGGCGGTGCTCAAGGACCCGAGGATCCTCATCCTGGACGAGGCGACGTCCGCGCTGGACGCGGAGAGCGAGCACCTGGTGCAGGAGGCGCTGGAGCGGCTGATGCAGGGGCGGACGACGCTGATCATCGCGCACCGGCTGTCGACGGTGATCGGCGCGGACCGGGTGGCGGTGCTGGACCACGGGCACGTGGTGCAGGTGGGGAGCCACCACGGGCTGATGGCGCAGGAGGGGTTGTACAAGCGGCTGGTGGAGCGGCAGTTCGTGGCCGCGTGATGGCGGACGGCTGGCTGGCCATCACCTGGCTCGGCGTGCTGGTCGCGGGAGTGGCGGTCTGCGTCGGGCTCCGGCGGGCCGGCGTGCCGATGACGTACGTCCGCGACGTGCTGCACGTGGGCGCCGGGGTGTGGCCGCTGGGCTGGGGGAGCTGGGGCCGGGGCGTCGCGCCGTCGCTGATCGCCGCGTCCGGCGCGCTGGCGCTGGTGGCGGTCCCGGCGCTCGCGTCCAGGTCCAGCGTGGCCCGCGGGGTGCGGGACGCGATCTCCGGGGAGGAGGAGCGGTTCGGGGGCGTCGCGCTCTACGCGGTGTCCGCGGCCGTGCTCACCGCGGTGGCGATGGCGTGGAAGGCGGCCGCTCCCGCCGCGGCCGGGGCGTTGCTGGCGCTGGCGCTGGGGGACGGGATCGGCGGCGCGGTGGGGCGGAGGTTCGGGAGGCGCCCACTGCGGGTGCCGTTCGGAAAGCCGAAGAGCTGGGAGGGCGCGGCCGCGGTGACCGCGTTCGCCGCGGTGGGCGCGTGGATCGCGCTCCGCTGGTACGGCGCGCCGGCGCCGCCGCTCCTGGTCGCGGGCGCCGGGGTGGTCGCCGGCCTCGCGGAGGCGCTCGCGCCGCGGGCGACGGACAACCTGCTCGTGCCGGCGGCTGTGTTCGCGTGGCTCCGGGTCGTCGCCTAGTGCTTCGCCCAGGGCGTAGTGCCGTCACGAGGCGGCAGAGACCGAAGCGAGACGGCGCACCCGAGGAGCGCGAAGCGGAGGCGTGCCGGGCGGCACGTCGAGCATCGCCAGCGACGAGGCTGCGCGTCGCAGCGAGAGGATCGGCCGCCGCAGTAGGCAGTACGCCCTGGGCGGAGCACTAGAACGCGAGCGCGTTCACGCACATGGCGTCGACCTGGAGGCTCCAGGCGCCGGGCCGGCTTGCGTCGACTCTGTAGCCGCTCAAGTCGGGGAGCGAGATCGCCCGCTGGACCAGGAGGTCGGTCGCCGGCGTCGGCACGCCGGAGGCGAACGCGACGTACCCGCCCCCGAAGGCCAATGTCCCCGCGGGACACCTCGCCGTGACGGAGAGGAAGCCACCCTGGGCCGCGCCCTGGGACGCGTACACCACCCCGTACCCCGAGGGCGGGATGGGCCCCATTGGCCCCACAGGCCCCGTGGGACCCGGGGGCCCAGCCGGGCCGTCCGGCCCATCCAGCCCGGCGATCCCGGGCGGGCCTTGCCGCCCTTCGAGGCCGGGCAGCCCCTCCGGCCCGGTGATTCCATCCGGGCCCCGCGGGCCAGCCGGCCCCTGAGGACCTGGCGGTCCCTGCCGCGCTTCCGGGACGTCGCAGGCGAACATCGAGGCAGCCGCGGCGAGTGCGATGGCGAGTCTTCGAGTCACGTGGGCCTCACGAGTGGACGGCGACGCAGAGGGCCGTGACGGAGAGCCGCCAGGCGCTGGGAGTCGAGCCCGCGGGCCACGCGGCCTCCACGTACCAACCGCCGCCGGGGTACGGCTCCGAATGCGTGATGAGTGGCTTGGCGCCATTGGTGACCGTCACCTGGCCACCGCCGGCGAGGGGCCACTTCCCGGCCGGACACGGAATCACGAGGTGGCCGGTCAGATCAGAGGCGAAGAAGTCCGACGAGATCGGCTTGACGAGCTCCAGCCCGGAGACGCTGGCCACGCCGGCCGGACCAGGCGGGCCTCGAGGACCAGCGGCCCCCTGGGCGCCCTGCTGCCCCTGCCGGCCGTCGGCTCCGGCCGGCCCTGATGGCCCCCGCGGGCCGGGTGGCCCCGGGCGCCCAGGGAGTCCCTGAACCCCCTGCGGTCCATCCACGCCCGCAGGTCCGACCGGGCCAGGCGCTCCGATGATGTCGAGCGAGCAGCCCGACAGCCAGGCGAACACCGCGACCGCCAGCAGGCGCTTCATGGGCTCACCTGCCCGCAGACCGCCTGCACCATCAGCTCCCAGACTCCCGGAGAGCCCGGATCGCACTGCCCCTCCGCCTTCCACTGCGTGGGGCTGCCGTCGACGGGACCGGACCAGACCAGGTGGCACCTGGTGCCCGTGAGGTCGCCGTTCTGGCCCCACACGATGGCCCCTCCCCCCAGCGCCACCCCCGCATCTCCGCAGTCCGCGGTCAGGGTCTTGGTCAGCGTGGTGATGAACTGGTCAGCCTGGACCGTGGTCACGACGTTGATGCCGACCCAGCCCGGGCTTCCTGGAAGTCCCTGCTGGCCCGCGAGCCCGACGGCACCCGGCGGGCCCGGCGTCCCCGCGTCACCCTGCGGCCCGGGCCCCCCCGCATCGCCCGCCGGGCCCTGCTCCCCGCGAGGGCCCTGATCTCCGATGGGACCTTCGAGCCCCCGCGGTCCCGGCGGTCCCTCCGGCCCCTGGATGACCGCCGGCGTGCAGGCCATGACCCCGACCAGCACCGGCCACGCCGGCGGAATCCTCGATCGTTTGCGCATTCGCCCTCCCCCCGGCCCCCGCCCAATGCACGCGCCCTGCCACGGCGCGCCAGAGGGCGTGACGCACCGGCGCCCGTCCACCCGGAGAGATCGGCGTCGCGCCCGTGGACGGTGGCGTGGCAGAACCTCCCCCGTGGGCCGCGACCTCTCCGGAGCCACCGCCACCGTCATCGGCGCGGGCGTGAGCGGGCTGACCACCGCCCTCCGCCTCGCCGAGGCGGGCGCGCGCGTGCGCCTCCTCGCCGCCGCCCCTCCACCCCGCACCGTCTCCGCGGTCGCCGCCGCCGTCTGGTACCCCTACCGCGCCTACCCCGAAGCGCTCGTCCTGGGCTGGTCCCGCCGCTCGCGCGAAGTCTTCGAAGCGCTCTCCACCGACCCCGCCTCCGGCGTCGCCCTCCGTGAAGGCCTGGAGCGCTTCCGCGCCCCGCCCCCCGACCCCTGGTGGAAGGACGCCGTCCGCTCCTTCCGGCGCACGCCCGGCGGCGGCTGGGCCTTCGAAGCCCCCGTCATCGACATGGGCCGCTACCTCCCCTTCCTCCTCGCCCGGCTCGCCCGCCACGGAATCACCCCGGAGATCGTCCCCGGGCTCCGCGCCCTCGAAGACGCACCCGCCTCCGACCTCCTGGTGAATTGCGCCGGCCTCGGCGCCCGCGAGCTGGCCCCGGACCCCACCCTCTTCCCCATCCGCGGCCAGGTGGTCCGCGCCACCAACCCCGGCCTCACCCGCTTCCTCATCCAGGACGACCACCCCGCCGGGATGGCCTACCTCATCCCCCGCTTCGACGACCTCATCCTGGGAGGGACCGCCGACGACGGCGCCACCTCCCTGGACCCGGACCCCGCCACCACCGCCGCCATCCTCCAGCGGTGCGCGGACCTCGAGCCCGCCGTCGCCTCCGCCCGCGTCCTGGAGGTGAAGGTGGGGCTCCGGCCCGGCCGCCCTTCCATCCGCCTGGAGGCCGAGCGGCGCGGTCCACGCACCCTCGTCCACAACTACGGGCATGGGGGCGCGGGCGTGACGGTCTCCTGGGGGTGCGCCGAAGCGGCGGTGGCGCTCTGCAAACAAAGCCGGCAATCGCACACGTGAATCCAGCGCCGCCGCCTCGGCGTAGCGCTTTCGGACACCACGTCGATGACCCGCCTGGCCCTGCTCAGAGTCCTGGATATGCCTTCAGGCCGCCACTATGGTGCACGCCAGGTGATGGTTACTCTGCTCGTCATCGCCGCGCTGGCCATGGCGGTCGCCGCCGCGGTCGCCTCCCCGAACCCGGAGATGCAGGACCGAGGACGGGAGCTGGTGGCGCGGGCGGCCAGGGGGGACCGGGCGGCCCTGCGCAGGCTGTACGACCTGTACTCCCCCGCCGCCATGGCCATCGCCTTCCGGATGATGAAGAACCGGCCGGTGGCGGAGGAGATCGTCCAGGACACCTTCGTGGAGGTCTGGCGCCGCGCCCGCGAGTACGACGCCTCCCGGGGCACCGTCTCCGCCTGGGTCGCCACCATCGCCCGCACCCGCGCGCTGGACCGGCTGCGCGCCGAGGGCCGCCTCTCCGCCGCCAAGGAGAAGGCCGCCGCCGAGCCGGAGGCCCCCTCCGTGGCCCCGCTGGAGCTGGCGGTGGAGCGCCAGCAGCGCGAGCGCGTCAACGCCGCCCTGCAGACCCTCCCCGCCGAGCAGCGCACCGCCATCGAGCTGGCGTACTACGACGGCCTCACCCAGCGCGAGATCGCCGAGAAGCTGGGCCAGCCGCTGGGCACCGTGAAGACCCGGGTCCGCCTGGCGATGGAGAAGCTGGCGGTGGTGCTGGTCGGCCCTCAGAGTGACGGGGGCGCGGCATGAACTGCGCCGAGTTCAAGGAGCAGGTCAGCGCGCTCGCCCTCGGGGCGCTGGAGCCGGACGAGGAGACGGCGTGTTCGGAGCACCTCGAGGCGGAGCCCTTCCACCAGGGCTGCCACGAGGCCTACGCGCGGGCGCTGGTCACGGCCGGGAAGCTGGCCACCTCCCTCACGCCGATGAAGCCGGGGCCGGACGTGTGGGCCGGCATCGAGGCCAGGCTGGGCGCGGAGACGGGAGCCGGGCGCGCGCCCAGGCGCTGGGGCGCGACCGTGGGCTGGGCGGTGGCGGCGGCGGCGGCGATCGCCCTGGTCTTCCTCTGGCTGGACCGCCAGAAGGGCCAGTCGGACCTCCTCATGGCCCGCGGGCAGGTGACGGCGCAGACCGAGCTGGCCAACACCGCGCAGCAGCAGGTGGCCGCCTGCCACGACGAGGTGACGGCCGTCCGCAAGGAGCTGGAGGAGGTCCACAGCGGCGACCGCCGCCCCGAGGCCGTCGCGCTCGCGGCCCTGCCGGACACCAAGAAGCTGGAGATGGAAGGCCAGGGCTACCGCGCGATCGTCTTCTACAACCCGCGGGTGAACCGGGCGTACGTGATGTCGAAGGACCTGTACACGCCCGCCACCGCGAAGAACGACTTCCAGCTCTGGGTCATCCGCAAGGGCGCCAAGGGACCGCTCCCCGCGGGCCTGATGCGCCGTGACGAGGAGACGGGCGAGGTCGACCCGGGCGTGCTGGGGGGTGGCGAGGTGGCGGCGATCGCCATGTCGCTGGAGCCCAGGGGCGGCTCGCTCAACGGCAAGCCCACCAAGGTGCTGATGGCGGCGACCATCGGCGGCTGATCCGCGGCGGTTGGCTGCTCCCCCGCGCGCGGCGCGCCGCGCTCTGCTAATGACGCGCGCCTCATGCACCTGCTCTCTCTCGTCCCCCTGTTCGCGCTGCTGGGCTCCCCGGCCCCCATGACCCTGGCCCAGAGCGGCATCGTCCCCGAGTGGATGAACCGCCAGGCCGACCCCTGCCAGGACTTCTTCGAGTTCTCCTGCGGCGGCTTCACGGCCAAGCAGGAGATCCCCGCCGACCGGCGCGTCTGGGGGGCCATGACGGTGGTGCAGCAGGAGGGCGAGCTGTTCCTCAAGGACATCCTGGAGAAGGCGGCCCAGGACCCGGGGAGCGACCCGGTGAAGAAGAAGCTGGGCGACTACTGGGCGGCCTGCATGGACGAAGCGGCCATCGAGAAGGCCGGCGCCGCCCCGCTCAAGCCGTACCTCGACGTCGTCGACCAGGTGAAGGACGTGAAGAGCGCGCAGAAGGCGGCGATGGCGCTGCACGCGGACGGCATCTTCGTGTTCTTCGGCGCCGGCCAGCAGCAGGACTTCGCGGAC
>Ga0268264_10004103_pt1 | contig 12459 bp, 10 predicted proteins | sample KBSSwiS32_FD_190357 | JGI IMG/M metagenome (GOLD analysis project Ga0268264, IMG submission 190357) | Switchgrass rhizosphere microbial communities from Kellogg Biological Station, Michigan, USA - KBS Switchgrass S3-2 (SPAdes) (version 2) | ecosystem: Host-associated > Plants > Roots >... | reverse complement strand
TCAAGCGCGTTGAGCGCATCCGTCCACACCGATTGATCGCGCGGCTCCCCGGGCTGCTTCATCTCGGCGAACCGGATGACGCCCGAGCGATCCACCACGAACGTGCCGCGGTTGGCGAAGCCGGCGTCGTCGTTGAACACGCCGTAGGACTGCGCCACCGCACCGTGCGGCCAGAAGTCCGACAACACGGGAAACGTGAAGCCACTCTGCGTCGCCCAGATCTTGTGGGTCGGCGGCGGCCCCACCGAGATCGCCAGCGTGGCCGTGTCGTCGTTCTCGTAGGACGGCAGGCGGTCGCGGATCTCGTCCAGCTCGCCCTGGCAGATTCCGGTGAACGCGAGCGGGAAGAACACCAGCAGCACGTTCTTGACTCCGCGGAAGCTGCCCAGCGTGACGGCCTGGCCGTTCTGGTCCTTGAGCGTGAAGTCCGGCGCTTCGGTGCCGACGTCGAGCACTCAGCGCCTGCCCGCCGCCTTGGACTTCGGCTGTACCAGCCTGCTCGCGATCCAGTCACCGAGGTTGGCCGACGACGTCTGCATCAGGCCTGCTGTCGGCGCGGATTCTGCGATCTCAGCGGGCTGAACGTGGCCGGGTTTGCCCGTCTTGGGGGTGACGACCCAGATCACGCCGTCGTCGGCCAGCGGCGTGATCGCGTCCATCAGGTAGTCGACGAGGTCGCCGTCGCCGTCGCGCCACCACAACAGCACCACGTCGATGACCTCGTCGGCATCCTCATCGAGCAGCTCGCCACCGCTACCTTCTTCGATGTCGGCCCGGATGTCGTCGTCGACGTCCTCGTCCCAGCCCAATTCCTGTACAACCTGATCTTTTTGGATGCCCAGTCTGCGGGCGTAGTTCGGGGCGTCATCCGCCGCGACCACGGTCGGTCCTCCTTCAGCCAGCTCGGGCGCGCGTGCGCGCCGAATGTTCGAGCCCTATCGTCGCACGGCGGGACCCGAACGCCGACGCATGGTTGCCGGGTTCATCGATATGCCGCGTCGCACATGTTCAGCGCGGTGGTCTTGTTGTCGTTCAGCTTGGTGATCGCCGCGTTGAAATCGTCCGGCCCGTAGTTGCCTGCGATCGCGGCCGCGAGGCCCCTGGATGCGTCTACCCAGGCGTTCAGCGCATCGCGCAGGTTCGGGGCAAGCGCGTCGGACACGCTGCGTGCGACCAGATCAGCGCTGTGGTTGAGCGCGTCGATGGCGGGACCGGCCTTGGCACCCGCATCGGCGGCGTTCCGATTAAAGGCGTCGACGTAGTTGTTCACCGCGGTGATGGCGTCGACGCTGGATGAACTCAATGCTTCACACGACGTGTGGATCGCCTGCGTCGTGAGCGACGCCTGACGTTCGGATTCGCGGGAGCTCGAGCTTTCGGCCGACTCCACCATCGACTCCGAGACGGACGCGCGATAAACGGGTGCATCGGCCTTGTCGATCGACGGGCTGCCCTTGGTGACGCTGGTACAGCCGACGATGATCATCGCCGTGGCGGCCAGAATGCCCAGCACCAGGGCCGCGATCCTCAGCCGCTTATGCGACAGCCCATCGGTCAGCATCGTCTGCAGACGTTACCGGTTCGGACCGGCGATCGCGGGTTCATTCCACTCCGCACCCCCAGCGGCACAAGTGGGGCACGATAGGGGGACGATATAGGCGCTTCGCCGATCGCGAAGCGACCTACACCGCCTAACAAGGAGCGGAAGTTGACCACCGAGTTCGTGCGCCACGACCTGGCCCAAAACTCCAGCACCACAGCCGAACCCGACCGGGTCCGAGTGATTCGAGAAGGCGTCGCATCGTATCTGCCCGACATCGATCCGGAGGAGACCGCCGAATGGCTTGAGTCGTTCGACGAGTTGCTGGAGCGGTCAGGGTCTGCGCGGGCGCGTTACCTCATGTTGCGGTTGCTGGAACGCTCCGGCGAACAGCGGGTGGCCATCCCCGCGCTGACATCGACGGACTACGTGAACACCATTCCGACCGAACTCGAGCCGTGGTTTCCCGGCGACGAGGACGTCGAGCGACGCTACCGGGCCTGGATCCGATGGAACGCCGCAATCATGGTGCACCGGGCGCAGCGCCCGGGAGTCGGTGTGGGAGGCCATATTTCGACTTACGCATCGTCGGCGGCGCTGTACGAGGTCGGGTTCAACCACTTCTTCCGGGGCAAGGCGCATCCGGGCGGTGGCGATCAGATCTTCATCCAGGGCCACGCCTCGCCGGGCGTCTACGCGCGCGCGTTTCTCGAGGGTCGGCTAACTGCCGACCAACTGGATGGTTTCCGTCAGGAGCACAGCCACCCCGGCGGCGGGCTGCCGTCCTACCCGCACCCGCGGCTGATGCCGGACTTCTGGGAGTTCCCCACGGTGTCGATGGGCCTGGGCCCGATGAACGCGATCTACCAGGCCCGGTTCAACCACTACCTGAATGACCGGGGCGTCAAGGACACCTCCGACCAGCACGTGTGGGCCTTCCTCGGCGACGGTGAGATGGACGAGCCGGAAAGCCGCGGCCTGATTCAGGTGGGCGCCAACGAGGGGCTGGACAATCTGACCTTCGTGATCAACTGCAACCTGCAGCGCCTCGACGGCCCGGTCCGCGGCAACGGCAAGATCATCCAGGAGCTGGAGTCGTTCTTCCGCGGCGCGGGCTGGAACGTCATCAAGGTGGTGTGGGGCCGCGAGTGGGATGCCCTACTGCATGCCGACCGCGACGGAGCGCTGGTCAATCTGATGAACACCACCCCCGACGGCGACTACCAGACCTACAAGGCCAACGACGGCGGCTATGTGCGCGACCATTTCTTCGGCCGCGACCCGCGCACCAAGGCGCTGGTGAAAGACCTGTCCGATCAGGAAATCTGGAACCTCAAGCGCGGCGGGCACGACTACCGCAAGGTATACGCCGCCTACCGCGCGGCGACGGAGCACAAGGGTCAGCCGACGGTGATCCTGGCCAAGACCATCAAGGGCTACACGCTGGGCAAGCACTTCGAGGGCCGCAACGCCACCCATCAGATGAAAAAGCTTGCGCTGCAAGACCTTAAGGACTTCCGCGACAGCCAGCGCATCCCGATCAGCGACGAGCAGCTCGAAGAGAACCCCTATCTGCCGCCGTACTACCACCCCGGCCCGGAGGCGGCTGAGATCCGCTACCTGCTCGACCGGCGGCGGGCCCTCGGCGGCTTCCTGCCCGAGCGGCGCACCAAGTCCAAGGTGCTGACGCTGCCCGGTCGAGACACCTACAAGGCGCTCAAGAAGGGCTCGGGCACCCAAGAGGTCGCCACCACCATGGCGACCGTGCGCACGTTCAAGGAACTGTTGCGGGACAAGGAGGTTGGACCGCGCATCGTGCCGATCATCCCGGACGAGGCCCGCACGTTCGGCATGGACTCCTGGTTCCCGAGCCTGAAGATCTACAACCGCAACGGTCAGCTCTACACCGCTGTCGATGCGGAACTGATGTTGGCGTACAAGGAAAGTGAAATCGGCCAGATCCTGCACGAAGGGATCAATGAAGCAGGGTCGACGTCATCGTTCACCGCGGTGGGCACGTCCTACGCCACGCACAACGAGCCGATGATCCCGGTCTACATCTTCTATTCGATGTTCGGGTTCCAGCGCACCGGTGACGGGTTCTGGGCCGCGGCAGATCAGATGGCGCGTGGCTTCGTGCTGGGCGCCACCGCCGGCCGCACCACGCTGACCGGCGAAGGCCTTCAGCACGCCGACGGGCATTCGCTGTTGCTGGCGTCGACCAACCCGGCCGTCGTCGCCTACGACCCGGCGTTCGCCTTTGAGATCGCCAACATCATCGAGAGCGGCCTGCACCGGATGTATGGCGAGAACCCGGAGAACGTCTACTTCTACGTGACGATCTACAACGAGCCGTACGTGCAGCCCGCCGAACCCGAGGGGCTCGACGTGGAGGCGCTGCTGCGCGGCATGTACCGCTACCGCAAGGCGCCCGAGAAGCGCACACATGTCGCGCAGATCCTGGCGTCGGGCGTGGCGATGCCCGAAACGCTGCGCGCGGCCGACCTGCTGGCCGAGGAGTGGGACGTCGCAGCCGACGTCTGGTCGGTGACGAGCTGGGGCGAGCTCAACCGCGACGGCGTGGAAATAGAGAGGGAACGGCTGCGCCATCCCGAGCGGCCTGCGGGCACATCGTTCGTCACCAAGGCGCTGGCCGACGCCGTCGGGCCGGTGGTCGCGGTGTCCGACTGGATGCGAGCGGTGCCCGAGCAGATCAGGCCGTGGGTGCCCGGCACCTACATCACCCTGGGCACCGACGGCTTCGGGTTCTCCGACACCCGCCCAGCGGCGCGCCGGTACTTCAACACCGACGCGGAGTCGGTCGTCGTCGGGGTCCTCGAGGGCCTCGCCCGCGACGGGAACATCGACGCATCGGTCGCGGTTGACGCGGCCCGCAAGTACCAGATCGACGACGTGATGGCCGCCGGCGTCTCGTACAAGGACACCGGCAGCGCCTGATTACCGCGGCACCGTTGGAGGATTCCTCCAGAAGAGTCGCGTAGCCTTTGGGGATGGCCGACAATCGGTTTATCCCGCCGAAGTCCACGCTCGAGGTGCTGGAGACGGTGCCGGAGTCGGTGCTGCGCAGGTTGAAGCAGTACTCGGGGCGGCTTTCCACCGAAGCGGTGCGCGCCATGGAGGAGCGATTGCCGTTCTTCGCCGATCTGGAAGCATCGCAGCGCGCCAGCGTGCAACTGGTGGTGCAGGCGGCGGTGGTCAACTTCGTCGAATGGATGCGTGATCCGCAGAGCAACGTCAGCTACACGGTGCAGGCGTTCGAAGTGGTGCCGCAGGACCTTCGGCGGCGGATCGCGCTGCGCCAGTCGGTCGAGATGGTCCGCATCACGATGGAGTTCTTCGAGGAAGTGGTGCCGCTGCTGGCCCGCTCAGAGGAGCAGTTGACCGCGCTGACGGCCGGAATCCTGCGGTACAGCCGGGATTTGGCGTTCGCCGCGGCCACCGCATACGCCGACCAGGCCGAGGCCCGCGGCGCATGGGACACCCGGATGGAAGCCAACGTCGTCGACGCAGTGGTCCGTGGGGACACCGGTCCGGAGCTGCAGTCGCAAGCCGCCGCGCTGAATTGGGACGCCACGGCGCCCGCCACGGTGATCGTCGGGCTCCCCCAGCCCGGCCGCATCGATCTCGCCAGCGACGACGTCCACGACGTCGTCGACCGAAACGGCCGCGCCGCCCTGTCCGACGTACACGGCACGTGGCTGGTGGCCATAATCTCCGGCCCGCTCTCGCCGACCGAGAGGTTCCTCACCGAATTGCTCCGGGTCTTCGCCGAGGGACCGGTGGTGATCGGGCCAACGGCCCCGACGCTGGGGGCCGCGCACATCAGCGCCACTGAGGCGATAGCCGGGATGAACGCCGTCGTGGGCTGGAGCGGGGCACCCCGGCCGGTATCGGCCCGCGAGTTGCTGCCCGAACGGGCACTGCTGGGCGATGCGACCGCGATCGCGGCACTGGAAACAGAGGTGATGCGGCCGCTGGCCGACGCCGGTCCGGCGCTCACCGAAACGCTCGACGCCTACCTGGACTCCGGCGGCGCGATCGAGGCCTGCGCCCGCAAATTGTTCGTTCATCCAAATACCGTGCGCTACCGGCTCAAACGTATCGCCGACTTCACCGGTCGCGATCCCACACTTCCACGCGACGCGTATGTGCTGCGTGTTGCGGCGACGGTGGGCCGACTGGGACGTCAGTCACACCACCCGAGCACGTCAAATGCCGCTGGAGCGGGACCCAAGGAGGTCCTGCCCGCCCCCGCCGCTGTCCAGTAAGCGAAGCGCAAGGTCGCGGAGCGGTATCGATGAAGTCGCATCACATGCCGTTTTGTGGAGTCCCTACAAAAAGATAAGACGAGGTTCATCATCTCTTACACGGCGCAAAACCGGTTTCACAGTGTTCTCTTAAAGACGTGCTTGGATTGCTTGCGCCCGGACAGGGCTCCCAGACCCCCGGCATGCTCGCCGCGTGGCTCGAGCTGCCCGGCGCTGCCGAGCGTCTCGCGGCCTGGTCGGAGATCAGCGGCCTGGACCTGGTGCGCCTGGGCACGACCGCGACCGCCGAGGAGATCACCGACACCGCCGTGACCCAGCCGCTCGTGGTGGCGGCGACGCTGCTGGCCCACGAGGAACTGACGCGACGCGGACTGTTCGCGGACAAGGACGTCACGGTGGCCGGCCATTCGGTCGGAGAGATCGCCGCATACGCGATCGCCGGCGTCATCGCCGCCGACGACGCAGTCAAGTTGGCCGCCACCCGCGGTTCGGAGATGGCCAAGGCCTGCGCGATCGAGCCGACGGGGATGTCCGCGGTGCTCGGTGGCGACGAGGCCGACGTGCTGGCCCGCCTCGAGGCGCTGGATCTCGTCCCGGCCAACCGCAACGCAGCCGGTCAGATCGTGGCCGCTGGCGCGCTGTCCGCACTGGACAAGCTCGCCGAGGATCCGCCCGAGAAGGCGCGAGTGCGCAAGCTGGCCACCGCCGGTGCCTTCCACACGCACTTCATGGCTCCGGCCACCGACGCCTATGCCGGCGCAGCCGAGGGTGTAACAACCGCCGAGCCCAACTCGAAACTCCTGTCGAACGCGGACGGCCAGCCCGTCGCGTCGGCGGCAGACGCCATGACCAAGCTGGTGTCGCAGCTGACTCGGCCGGTGCGTTGGGACTTATGTACCGAGACCATGCGTCACCACAAAGTGACGGCGATCGTCGAGTTCCCGCCAGCGGGCACCTTGGCAGGCATCGCCAAACGTGAGCTTCGGGGGGTGCCGACGTACGCCGTCAAGTCCCCCGCTGACCTGGACGGGCTAGCTGAGATTTAGCTCCGCGCTTGACCAGTACAACCACATAAGGAACGACCAGATCGTTGTTCGAAATCGTTCTCCGCTCCGCGGAGGACATGTATCAACCAAATTAGAAGGAGCCATTGTGCCCGCCACTCAGGAAGAAATCATCGCCGGTCTCGCCGAGATCATCGAAGAGGTCACCGGTATCGAGCCGTCCGAGGTCACCCCGGAGAAGTCGTTCGTCGACGACCTGGACATCGACTCGCTGTCGATGGTCGAGATCGCCGTGCAGACCGAGGACAAGTACGGCGTGAAGATCCCCGACGAGGACCTCGCGGGTCTGCGCACCGTCGGTGATGTCGTCACCTACATCCAGAAGCTCGAAGAAGAGAACCCCGAGGCCGCGGCGGCCATTCGGGCGCAGATCTCGGAGACCAAGTGACCAAGCCTTCCACTGCTAACGGCGGTTTCCCCAGTGTTGTGGTGACCGCCGTCACGGCGACGACTTCGATCGCGCCGGACGTCGAGAGCACGTGGAAGGGCTTGCTGGCTGGGGAAAGTGGCATCCGCGTTCTCGAGGACGAGTTCGTCACCAAGTGGGATCTGCCGGTCCGCATCGGCGGCCACCTGGTCGACTCCGTCGACGATCACATGACGCGACTGGACATGCGACGCATGTCGTATGTCCAGCGGATGGCGAAGCTGCTCGGTGGCCACGTCTGGGAGAGCGCGGGTACGCCCGAGGTCGACCCTGACCGCTTCGCGGTCGTCATCGGCACGGGTCTTGGTGGCGGCGAGAAGATCGTCGAGACCTATGACCTGATGAACGAGGGCGGCCCCCGCAAGGTGTCGCCGCTCGCCGTTCAGATGATCATGCCGAACGGCGCCGCCGCGGTCGTTGGCCTGCAGCTCGGAGCGCGCGCCGGGGTCATGACCCCGGTGTCGGCCTGCTCGTCGGGTTCGGAGGCCATCGCCCACGCGTGGCGCCAGATCGTCATGGGTGACGCCGACATCGCCGTGTGCGGCGGTGTCGAGGGCGGCATCGAGGCGCTGCCCATCGCGGCGTTCTCGATGATGCGTGCCATGTCGACCCGCAACGACGATCCGGCAGGCGCCTCGCGCCCCTTCGACAAGGACCGCGACGGGTTCGTGTTCGGCGAGGCCGGTGCGCTCCTGGTCATCGAGACCGAGGAGCACGCCAAGGCTCGCGGCGCCAAGCCGTTGGCCCGGTTGATGGGTGCAGGCATCACCTCCGACGCGTTCCACATGGTGGCTCCGGCCGCCGACGGGGTGCGCGCCGGGCGGGCGATCACCCGTGCGATCGAGCTCGCGGGGTTGGATCCCAAGGACATCGACCACATCAATGCCCACGCCACCGCCACCCCCATCGGTGACACGGCCGAGGCGAACGCCATCCGTGTCGCGGGTGTGGAGCACGCCGCGGTGTACGCGCCGAAGTCGGCGCTCGGCCACTCCATCGGTGCCGTCGGTGCCCTCGAGTCGGTGTTGACGGTGCTGACGCTGCGCGACGGTGTCATCCCGCCGACTTTGAACTATGTGACCCCCGATCCCGAGATCGATCTCGATGTCGTTGCGGGCGAGCCTCGTTATGGCGAATACCAGTACGCCGTCAACAATTCGTTCGGCTTCGGTGGTCACAATGTCGCCCTGGCGTTTGGCCGTTACTGAGCGAGAGGAACCATCGGAGCAGTAATGGGAGGACACACGCGGCTCGCTACGGGGGCGGGTTTCCCCAACGTGGTCGTCACCGGTGTCGCGATGACGACCGCCCTGGCAACCGATGCGGATAGCACGTGGCTGAAGCTGCTGGCCGGGCAGAGCGGTATCCGTAAGCTCGAGGATCCGTTCGTCGAGCAATACGACCTGCCCGTCCGCATCGGCGGCCATCTGCTCGAGGACTTCGACAGTGAGCTCACGCGAGTGGAGTTGCGCCGGCTGTCATACCTCCAGAAGATGTCCACCGTGCTCGGGCGGCGAGTCTGGGAGAACGCCGGCACACCCGAGGTGGACACCCGCCGGTTGATGGTGTCGATCGGCACGGGCCTGGGTTCGACCGAGGAGTTGGTCTTCGCGTACGACGACATGCGCGCGAAGGGCATGCGAGCGGTGTCCCCGCTGGCGGTGCAGAAGTACATGCCCAACTCACCGGCGGCCGCTGTCGGGTTGGAGCGTGCCGCCAAGGCCGGTGTCATCACACCGGTTTCGGCTTGCGCTTCCGGTTCCGAGGGCATCGCCCACGCGTGGCAGCAGATCGTGCTCGGCGAGGCCGACATCGCGATCTGCGGTGGTGTCGAATCGAAGATCGAGGCGGTGCCCATCGCTGGATTCGCACAGATGCGAATCGTGCTGTCCACCACCAACGATGATCCGGCCGGTGCCTGCCGCCCGTTCGACAAGGACCGCAACGGGTTCGTGTTCGGCGAGGCGGGCGCGCTGATGATCATCGAGTCCGAAGAGCACGCCAAGGCGCGCGGAGCGAACATCTTGGCTCGGCTGATGGGCGCAAGCGTCACCTCCGACGGCTACCACATGGTGGCACCGGATCCCAACGGCGAGCAGGCCGGGCACGCGATGACGCGTGCCATCCAGCTCGCGGGCCTCAAGCCCACCGACATCGACCACGTCAACGCGCACGCGACCGGGACCTCGGTCGGCGATGTGGCCGAATCACATGCGATCAACAACGCGATGGGCGGCCACAAGCCTGCGGTGTACGCACCCAAGTCCGCGCTCGGCCACTCGGTCGGCGCGGTCGGCGCGGTCGAGTCCATCCTGACCGTTCTGGCGTTGAAGAACGGGGTCATCCCGCCAACGCTGAACCTGAAGAATCTCGACCCGGAGATCGACCTGGACGTCGTCCACGGCGGTCCTCGACCCGGCAATTACCAATTTGCAGTTAACAATTCGTTTGGATTCGGTGGGCACAACGTCGCGCTCGCCTTCGGGAAGTACTGATGCACAGGAGATCTCGATGACAGTCATGGCCCCCGAGGCCGTCGGCGAATCGCTTGACCCACGCGATCCGCTGTTGCGCCTGAGCACCTTCTTCGACGACGGCAGCGTGGAACTGCTGCACGAGCGGGACCGCTCAGGCGTGCTGGCAGCGGCCGGCAGCGTCAACGGCGTGCGCACCATCGCGTTCTGCACCGACGGCACCGTCATGGGCGGCGCCATGGGTGTGGAGGGTTGCGCGCACATCGTCAACGCCTACGACACCGCGATCGACGAGCAGAGCCCCATCGTGGGTATCTGGCACTCCGGCGGTGCGCGGCTGGCCGAGGGAGTCAAGGCGCTCCACGCGGTCGGCTTGGTCTTCGAGGCGATGATCCGCGCATCGGGTTACGTCCCGCAGATCTCGGTGGTCGTCGGCTTCGCGGCCGGCGGTGCCGCCTACGGGCCCGCCCTCACCGACGTCGTCGTGATGGCCCCTGAAGGCCGGGTGTTCGTCACCGGTCCCGACGTGGTTCGCAGCGTGACCGGCGAGGACGTCGACATGGCGTCGCTCGGCGGCCCGGACACGCACCACAAGAAGTCGGGTGTGTGCCACATCGTCGCCGACAACGAACTCGACGCCTACGAGCGCGGCCGCCGGCTGGTCGGATTGTTCTGCCAGCAGGGTCATTTCGATCGCGCCAAGGCCGAAGCGGGCGACATCGACCTGCATGCGCTGCTTCCGGAATCGGCGCGACGCGCCTACGACGTGCACCCGATCGTCGAGGCGCTTCTCGACGACGACGCACCGTTCGACGAGTTCCAGGGTAAATGGGCGCCGTCGATCGTCATCGGCCTCGGCCGGCTGTCCGGCAGGACCGTGGGTGTGATCGCGAACAACCCGCTGCGGCTGGGCGGCTGCCTGAACTCTGAAAGCGCCGAGAAGGCAGCGCGTTTCGTGCGGCTGTGCGACGCGTTCGGCATTCCGATCGTGAACGTGGTCGACGTGCCGGGTTACCTGCCCGGTGTGGACCAGGAGTGGGGCGGTGTGGTGCGCCGCGGCGCCAAGCTGCTGCACGCGTTCGGCGAGTGCACGGTTCCGCGGGTCACCCTGGTCACCAGGAAGATCTACGGCGGTGCCTACATCGCGATGAACTCGCGCTCACTGGGCGCGACGAAGGTGTTCGCGTGGCCGGACGCCGAGGTGGCCGTGATGGGCGCCAGGGCCGCCGTCGGCATCCTGCACAAGAAGAAGCTGGCCGCCACGCCGGACCACGAGCGTGAGGCGTTGCACGATCAGCTGGCCGACGAGCACGAAAAGCTCGCCGGCGGTGTGGATTCCGCGATCGAGATCGGCGTGGTCGACGAGAAGATCGACCCGGCGCATACCCGCAGCAAGCTGACGCAGGCACTGGCCGAGGCGCCGCAGCGCCGCGGCAGGCACAAGAACATCCCGCTGTAACCAGCGCGACAACACACAAAAGGCCCCGCGCACGGCGTCGGGGTCTTTTGCGTTCCCCTACCTGCGGTGTGGGCCCTGTCCAGGGTGGGCGATGATCGCGGCATGGACACCGAAGGCCGGCCGCGACCCGCAGATTTGCGTCGCTGGCGCCAACACCTGGCCAATGAACGTGCCGAAGCGAGTGTGTATCGGCATCTGGCGCAGCAGCGGACGGGCGGGGAACGCGACATCCTGCTCGCGCTGGCAGACGCGGAAGGGCGTCACGAGCAGCATTGGCTGAACCTGCTCGGTGACCACGTCGGCAAGCCCCGGCGCGCTGATCTGCGGACCCGGATGCTCGGATTCCTGGCCCGACACTTCGGGTCGGTATTCGTGTTGGCCCTCGCACAGCGAGCAGAGGCCCGCTCCACGTACGACACCGACGTCGACGCGACCCCCACTATGGCCGCCGACGAGCGCATCCACTTGGAGGTCGTACGCGCATTGGCGACTCGTGGACGAAATCAGCTGTCGGGCAGCTTCCGCGCGGCCGTGTTCGGCGCAAATGATGGACTGGTCAGCAACCTCGCGCTCGTTCTCGGCATCAGCGCGACGGGCGTGACCAGCCACACAGTGTTGGCCACCGGCCTTGCCGGCCTTCTCGCCGGCGCGTTATCGATGGGTGCCGGGGAGTACGTGTCGGTGAATTCGCAACGGGAATTGCTGGAAGCCTCGACGCCCAGCCCTGAAGCCGGCGCCGCGTTGCCTCAGCTGGATGTCAACACCAACGAGCTGGCATTGGTCTACCGGGCGCGCGGCATGAGTGTGGACGACGCAACGAGCCACGCCGCCAAGGTGCTGGACAACCTTGCGACGGGCGGCCGAAGCCAACTCGCCGGGCCCGATGCCGACCAGCATGAGGCCGTGGGCACGGGTCTTCGCGCGGCGGTTTCCAGCTTCAGTTTCTTCGCGTCGGGGGCACTGATTCCCGTGTTGCCCTATCTTTTTGGTCTGGAGGGCACTATTGCGGTCGTGGTGGCGGCCAGTTTGGTCGGAATCGCTTTGCTTGCAACGGGAATCGTCGTCGGGTTGCTGTCGGGTGGGCCACCTGTGCGCCGTGCGCTGCGACAGCTGATGATCGGCTACGGCGCCGCAACCGTCACCTACTTGCTCGGGTTGCTATTCGGCACCGGCGCCGGCTGACCGGTTTTTGGCACACTGACGGCA
>Ga0268264_10004102_pt1 | contig 12462 bp, 7 predicted proteins | sample KBSSwiS32_FD_190357 | JGI IMG/M metagenome (GOLD analysis project Ga0268264, IMG submission 190357) | Switchgrass rhizosphere microbial communities from Kellogg Biological Station, Michigan, USA - KBS Switchgrass S3-2 (SPAdes) (version 2) | ecosystem: Host-associated > Plants > Roots >... | reverse complement strand
TTTAATAATTTCCAGTTGTTTATTTACAGCCTGTTCATTATTGGATTGCATGGCGCTGTAAAAATCGCTTCTGATAAAACTGCCCGGCCCGGCCTGTGCCGCAACACAGTCGCCCAGGCTCATCCGGATGAGCAAGAGGCAGGCGAAGGCAACACGAATCATGGTTATCATTTTAAAGTTTCAAATATAAAGAATAAACAGTAGGGCGAAATCAGTTTATGACAGCCCATTATGCTGTGGAAGCCGCTACAGTTTACAATAAACCAATAAAAATAAAAACCGCCCCATAACAGGCGGTTAATATGTAAAAGTATCCGGCTTCAATGGATCTTTTAACTGACGGGAAATATGCAACCTCGTTAATTCAATGTCCAGATTGAATTTGATAGCATAAATCTCTTCATTTGGCACCCATCAAACGAATTGTTTCGGGGAAGGCGATTGATAACCCGTTGAATAACGGATTATGACCGATAACCGGTCTGCCCTGCAGCAATGCGTTGAACGATGATGGCCAAAACAAAAACCGCCCCAAAAGAGCGGTTTGTAGTTTTAAGGGGTACGGTATCTGCTATTATTGCCGATTGACAGAAGATTAGAACCTCATCATTCAATGTCCAGTTGAATTTGATAACGTAAATTTCTTCATTTAAAAACAGCCTGGCGAATTGTTTCGGGCAACGGCGCCGTTTTTTAGATAAACGGGCATTTTTACCCGTTGGAGCTGACAAACAAAAAATGGTCCGTGCGGGTGCACGAACCATCATATAAAATTATTGAAAGGAAGTAATTAGTTTAAATATTTGGTTATCTCTTCGCTTAATGGGCTAACCTTGTTATTAATGACGGCGATAAGCTTACCGTTTTCATCGATCAGGAACTTGGTAAAATTCCATTTGATCGGGTCTTTAATGCCCATTTTATCCGCTTCATCCACCAGGTATTTAAACAGCGGATCAATATCATCTCCTTTTACAGAAACTTTTCCCGACATCGGGAAACTCACCCCGTAATTTTTTTTGCAAAACTCCTGTATCTCGCCATTGGTTCCCGGTTCCTGCCCGCCAAAATTATTGGCCGGGAACCCGATAATAACCAACTTGTCTTTATATTTTTCGTACAATTTTTCCAATGATTCGTATTGCGGCGTGTTGCCACATTTGGAAGCCGTATTCACAATTAGGATTTTTTTGCCTTTATACCGCGAGAGATCTATGGCTTTACCATCCAGGCCGGTTACTTTAAAATCATAAATACTGGTAAATGCAGCAATCGTTATTGCCAAAAGTGCAATGCGTAACATGATGGGAAGGTTTTAATTGTTTGAAATGATAAAGTAAACTAACAAATATGATGCAAATATAGTTGAGCGGAAAAACTATTTTTATTCTTTGGGAGCAGGCAACTACCGGCTATTGTTTTTCGTAGGCGCCCAGATCGGGCAAGCCCACAGGCCTTGCATTACCGTCCAGATCAGTAATAACCCCTGCATTAACTCCTTTGTTAACAGCGGGCGAACTGTCCTTCAGCCGGAAATTGAAGATGCGCTTGCTTGTATTGATGCTATCGAAAACCGGGTTTTGATTATTGATAATATTAACGGCGCTTGTAATATTGGCTGGATTATCCTTTACTTTCCAGAGGCAATTGTTAAAATTAATGATATACACGCCGCCGCCCTGTTTGGAACTAACCACTTCATTATCTGCTGTTCCATTTTCTGCCCAGAATAGGCAATTGGTAAAAGCCGCAGACAAATTATCCGTGTATAGGGTCCCACCAACCAATATATAATTGCAGATAAACAATACGGGGTCCTTGTGGGCAATATAATTGTTGGCTATAGTGGGCACTGTGCAATGAACAAATTGATAATTACCACCATATACCAATTGCAGGTTTTTTCCACAATTGCTGATAAGGCAGTTGCGGGCGGTGATAGATGTTCCGATGCCATATATGCCGGCATCATAAATATTATCTATGATACATTCGTTAAGCGTAAGTTTTGGATTCGCATTGGGGGAAGGCGCTTGTGCAACCAGGCCCTGGTAAGCGTTTTGAATAACAGCGAACTGCAATACATTGTTTTTACTGGTATTCCGGAAATAAATCCCCGGCCATGCGGCGGGGTATTCATTATATGGATAGTCCATCCGGTCTCCTTTAAAATACACACGGGTGCTGTCATACTTTTCCCCGTTTACCTGCAGGGATCCGTCCACCAGCAGTGGTGCATCTGCATGTAGATAGATTTTACAACCTCTTTGTATAGTAAGTGAAGCGGTTGTGTCTATCTGCAGACCGCCGATTATTACATAGGGCAGATCATTCGTCCAGGTAACACTACCCGTAATTTTCTGGTTGCGGAGAAAATGGGCATTTTGCCCCCAGGCTTCCAGCTGCACAAAATTACTGTTGCCGTTACTTTCTATCGCTATGCTGTCGCGCATAATAAACGGCTGTGCGGCCAATGTTGGGTTAACGGTTACAGTCACAAAAACGAAAAGACTGTCGTGCGCATCCAGCGTGATATCTTTTACTACCGGGCCGGCACTGCCGTCTACATTTATTTTAAACGCAGAACCTGGCCCGCCTTTGAGCGTTACATTGCTTATTTTCAGCTTCTGGTTGTTGTTATTGCTTATTTTAAACAATTGTGTGATGGAACCTGTGGTTGTAAATACCGTATCAAAACGAAGCGTATCGGCACTCAACGTAATAATTGCATCTTTACCGGTAACAAAGGAATCTTTTTTGCAGCCCACGAATGATATCAGTAACAGAATGACGGTATAAACAGAGATTTGCTTCATGCGGTTTCAAACTAACGATGTTTCCTATAAACGTTTATTTTGGTTATACAGTATACGCAAGGGTGGCGATACTCAATTTAACTCCCGGGATTTGCAGGATTTCCTGTCCGCATGCTTCCAGCGTGGCACCTGTAGTAATTACATCGTCTATCAGCAATACATGTCTGCCGGCAAGCGCTGCAGGATTCGCTACCTCAAATTTCCCTTCCATATTTTTCCAACGGTCTACCCTGTTTTTACGGGTTTGTGTTTCGGTGGCGGATAAGCGCAGCACAGCATCTGCATTAACAGGCAGGTTCATTACAGCACCCGTGCCATTGCATATCAGCGCAGACTGGTTATAACCGCGTTTTCTTTGTCTTGCTGCAAACAACGGCAGGGGAACCAGCACGTCAATATCGCTGAAACGTTGTGATTCGTTTAAGGTAATGCCCATCATTCTTCCCAATAGATGCCCCAGGTCTTTATTGCCTTTATACTTGAGCTGGTGCAATAATTGCTGCACCAGCGAACCCCCGGTAAAATGACAGAGTGCAGTGGCACTGCAAACCGGTATTCTTCCCCAGAAATATTTTTCAACCGGGTTATTTGCGTAGAAATGAAAATTGGTCAGCGGCAACCGGTGTATGCAGCGTGCGCAGACGGGCGTATGCAGGCTGATTGCATCCGTACCACAGCCGGCGCAGACATGCGGGAAGAATAAATGAGCAAAATCCTGTATGATGGATCTAACCTGCATGCTGATTTAAAAAAGTAAGGTATATACTTCATCTACTTTTCCAACGGTAACGATCTCTATGTTGAATTTTTGTTTCGAAAGACCTTTCTGGTTATATTTTGAAACAATTATTTTTTCGAAGCCTAATTTTTCGGCCTCTGCTATGCGCTGTTCAATACGGTTAACAGCCCTAATTTCGCCACTTAGTCCTACCTCCCCGGCAAAACAGATATTCATGGGCAGGTTGGTGTCGTCGTATGAACTCAGTAAGGCACAAAGCACAGCCAGTTCAATGGAAGGATCTTCGATTTTAAGTCCGCCCGCAATATTTAAAAACACGTCTTTTACCCCGAAATGAAAGCCACCTCTTTTTTCAAGCACGGCCAGCAACAACTGCAGGCGCCGCAAATCAAAACCGCTCACGGTTCGTTGGGGCGTACCATATACAGATTGTGTAACCAGCGCCTGCACTTCTATCAGTAAAGGACGCATGCCCTCAATAGTGGCGGCAATGGCAATACCGCTTAGCTGATCTTCCTTTTGCGTAATCAGTATTTCACTGGGATTGGTAACACCGCGCATGCCATCGCTGTTCATTTCATAAATACCCAGTTCTGCGGTACCACCAAACCTGTTCTTGATGGTGCGCAGTATGCGGTAAGCATAATGGTGATCACCTTCAAATTGCAATACGGTATCAACCATGTGCTCTAAGATTTTTGGACCCGCAATGCTGCCATCTTTGGTAATATGGCCGATTAAAAAAACCGGCGTATGCGTTTCTTTGGCAAAACGCTGCAGCTCGGCCGCGCTTTCCCGTATTTGTGAAATACTGCCGGGCGATGATTCAATATAAGGTGTTTGCAGGGTTTGGATAGAATCAACAATGAGCAGTTGCGGTCTCAGCTTTTTTACTTCCTGGAAAATGGTTTGCGTATTTGTTTCAGTAAGCAGGTAGAAGTTTTCGTTTTTTGCGGAAAGACGATCGGCACGCATTTTAATTTGTTGCGCGCTTTCTTCACCACTGATATATAAGGTAACGATATCGGTCAACTGGAGTCCTACCTGCAGGAACAATGTTGATTTACCGATACCGGGCTCCCCTGCCACCAGCACGATGCTGCCCGGTACAATACCACCACCCAGTACCCTGTTAAGTTCTGCATCAGCAGTAACAATGCGTTTTTCTTCACCGCTTTTTATATCGTTGAGTAAAACAATCCGGCCTGTTTTTTCTCCGCTATAGTCGGTCCAGTTTTGATTGGATGTTTTATTGTTGTCTTTTTGAATCACCTCTTCTATAAAAGTGTTCCATTCATTGCAGGAAGGGCATTTTCCCAGCCATTTGGTGCTTTCATATCCACAGTTACGACAAAAAAAAGCTGTTTTTACTTTACTCATGTATTAAAGATAAGAATCAAACCAAACCAATAGCGGTAATAAAACACCGCCATTTCAACGTGTTTTTTTACACAGCCGCCAACAGTGCAGCGTTACTTATACGTTCATTAAAATTTGCTGATGGTACACGTTGTGAAGAGAAATAAAGGAAGTGGAATATATTACACATGCCGCGCTGAAATGGTATGCAGTTGGGATTGGTTTAAAAGTAAAAGGGCCGGTATCGCTACCGGCCCTTTACTTACTAACCCATTAAATTCTTGCACTAAATTACAAATATGCACCACACTACAAAATTATTTTTTCGGCCTGTGAATAACTTTTTCGGTTAGGCATAATTATACGCGGGAATATTTTTATTTGATGTAAATAATTGAAATTCAATAAATTACTCATCCATTATTGAGTAGTGGTCTAACAGCGGCAAAGCCCCATGAAGTGTTGCAACTGACTGAAAATGTGGCAGTATGCTGCCTGGAAGAAAATTAAAAAAGACCTGTCATCCTTATTCCTAAACAAAGCCCGAGACAAAAAACCACTTTGGCAAAATAGTCATATTACCCCAAAAAATATATGTTAAAGTATAATTATACTGGTAAATTTACTGCACTAGATTAGTTTACATATTGGGTTCATCTGGTCTTGTTTAAATCTTCCGGTTTGCCTTGCTTTTTAAGTATTTAGTTATCATTTTGAATTGATTTTTTCCGCTTATCCGGAAATCACATATAAGAGCTTTTTAATAAAACCAAACAATAACATGAGAAAACTACTAAGCTGCTTAGTGGGATTGGTCCTCCTATGCCAATCTGCTATCTCGCAAACCTCAGAAATTTCCGGCAAGGTCGCCGACGACAAAGGGAATCCCATCCCCGGGGTTTCGGTTCAGGAAAAAAGCACAAAAAGAGGAACTACCACCGATGCAAATGGGGTTTTTAAATTAACGGTAAAGCCGGGAGCCACCCTGGTGTTTACCAGCATTGGTTTTGACACCAAACAAATTGTGGTAGACAAATCCGGAAGCCCGTCAATTACCCTCACCGCCAGCAATGTGGCGTTAAGCGAAGTGGTAGTAACCGGGGTGGGTGCGGCCACCAGTAAGAAAAAAGTAGCCTTTGCTATTGAAACTGTAAACCTGTCAAATCAGACAAAAGTTAGTTCCGGCGATGTAGGCCAGCAATTGGTAGGCCAGGTGGCGGGTGCACAGATTTCCAGTACAAATGGCAACCCAGGACAGCCTTTAAACATAATACTGCGCGGTATCAATACCGTTCAGACTTCTACCTTGCCAATGATCCTTTTAGATGGGGTGCAGGTTGGCGCAACCGATCTGAACTCGATTGACATTAACATTATCGACCGTGTAGAAGTAGTGCAGGGTTCTGCAGCCGCAACTTTTTATGGCGCACAGGGTGCTAACGGTGTTATCCAGTTATTTACCAAAAAAGCAAGGCCAGGTAAAATAAATATCGACGTAAGCAGTAGCGCCACCACTACCGCTCTATTAAATGTGGGCAATGTGCATAAAGCAGACAAACATGCATTTGTAACAGATGCCGCAGGCAATGTTATCAAATCAGACGGCTCACTACTGATGTTTGATTCTACGCTGGGGGTGTATGATGGCAACGTGCAATACAATGCACTGGGTCTTACCAGCTATGCAGAAAAACCCTATGTTGGTAACCTGAAATATTATGACCATTATAAAGAATTTTTCCAGAACGGTTATGTATTCAATAATTCAGTTACCATTTCTGGTACAAGGGACAAGGTTGATTTTTTGCTTTCCGCTTCCGACAATAAACAAAACTCCAATTTTAAAAACAATGGTGACTATCGCCGTTCTAACCTTACCGGTAAGCTGGGTATCGAATTGGCCAAGGGTTTGAAATTGACGAGTCTTACCCAGTTAATATACACCAAGAATACCCTTAATGATCAAACGGGCCGTGGTATAGTATATGCATTGAACAATACACGCCCTTTTGCCAATTACCAGTATAAGGATTTTGACGGCAACTATGGTGTGTACGTGGGCGATGCTGCAGGTGTTAATGCCGCTAACCCCAATTATATCAATCAGTATACCAGTACACTGATCAACAAGACTGATATAATACAGAGCTTCGACCTAAACTACAGATTTCCGAAATTCCTGGAACTGGACGCTAAGTATACTTTGAATGCAAGAAACGAAAACACTAATTACCGCTATGAAGACCAGGAGTTCAACCAGAATGCGGTATATAACCAATTTTTTTACAGCAACTACAACCCCAACCAGGCCGCAGATGGTTCTACTACGGGTGAAATAGATAATTACGTTAAGCGTACGACTTTCCAGAATTTTATTGGTACTGCTACTGTGCGTACCGATTTTGACAAGGATTTTCATATCAAAATTCCATTAAAAACGGTAACTATTTTAGCATATGATTACCGCAAAAGCCTTCTTAAGGAATATAATTCATATGCGTATGATGCGCCGGCATTTTCGCCGTGGAATTCTCAGGAGGCGGCTGTCTTTAAAGTGTTTGATGACCGGGTTGAACCTTTTATTACCTATGGTTTTTTAGCCAACCAACGTTTTGAATGGGGTGATATTGCCGGTGTTTCAGCCGGTATACGAAGCGATTTTTCTTCCGCATTTGGCAGTGGTGCCCAGGCACAAACCTTTCCAAGGGGCGACGCTTACCTGAATATTTCAAAATTCAAATTCTGGGAGAAATCAAAGGTTTCAAATGTGTTTACCGATTTTAAGATAAGGGCAGCGTATGGTGAAGCAGGTATTCAACCAAAACCATTTGATCGTTTCCCAAAACTGATTCCTGTCAGTTTGGGAGCTGGTAACGTGTTTTCTTATCCTACCATCAATCCCAATCCACTACTTGAAGTAGAAATATCTAAAGAAACAGAACTAGGCGTGGACTTGGGCTTTAAGTTGTTGAAAGGCTCATGGTTACCGAATGCTAATGTTTCCTTTACCTGGTGGAAGAGAAGTACAGACAATGCTATTTATCAAACAGATGCTGCTCCTTCTACTGGTGTAGGTAGTGTTCTTGATAATGCATTTGGGTTGGGCTCGAATGGTATCCAGGCTTCATTAAACCTGAACGTGCTGAATTCTAAGAATTTTAACTGGTCTATGACAACAGTCTTTACCAAACAGACGTCGGAAATTACCAGCATCAAAGGCCCGGATATAGTAGTATTAAGTAGTGCAGGAAGTACTGGTATAACATTAAAACCTGGATACAAGATTGGCCAGTTGTTCGGCTTCCTTGTTTTAAAAGATATTAATCAGCTTGATCCCAATACTGGACAGCCATTCATTGCGAAAGCCAACCAGGCCAATTATGAAGTAGCCAGCAACGGCTATGTGGTTAGCAAAGCCACCCATCAACCAGTAAGTTCCCCTAAACAATATGCTTTCGGAGATCCCAATCCAAAATTTAATATGGGTTTTATTAATAATTTTTCCTATAAAGGGTATTTATCCTTCAGCTTCCAATGGGATTGGGTATATGGAAGTCACCTGTACAACCAAACTAAGGAATGGATGTACCGTGATGGTATTTCAGGAGATTATACAGTGCCATTTACGATTGGTGGCGTATCACATGCATACACAGCTTTCTATCGTGGCATTTATCAAGCAGGTGCGAACAATGGTACCAAAGATTATTTTTATGAGAATGCTTCCTTTGCACGCCTGCGCAATGTTTCTATTGCTTTTGATTTTGCGAAAGTTTTTAAAATTAAAGGTTTTCAACGTTTACAGCTGGTAGCCAGTGGCCGCAACCTGGTTACAGTTACAAAGTACACCGGTTATGATCCTGAAATCAGTTCAGGCACTGCAAATTCGACTTTTGACCGCGGTGTTGATCACAATTCTATTCCCAACACCCGGGGTTATACCATCGGATTAAATGTTGGATTTTAATCTTAACCTGAAAATTAACAAATATGAAGAATATCAAAATATTGATAATACTGGTTGCAACGCTTAATATGCTTTCCTGTAAAAAGCAGTTGGATATAACAAACACCAATCAACCAACTCCGCAAAGCGCCGAAAATGAGTTGGGCCTTATATCGCTCGCTCAAGGCGCTATCTATAAAAACGGTTTTTATGATTTGAAATATACCGATGGCGTATACGGCCGCTTTTGGTCGGGTGCCACGGGTTTTCTTGGATTGATGGGCGATGAATTTGGCGCAGAGGCTGCGAACGCCTTTATGAACCAGATTGGCTGTCCTAATAAGGTAACACTTGATAATGGTACGGTGGTACTGAATCCAAGTGCAGTAAATACGCAGTATGCTTTATTGCGTACCATTAATTCAAATCAGCAATCCGGTAGTAATCCTACCTATTACGAATGGGCCTATATGTACAATATGGTAACCGCTGCCAACACTGTTTTGGATATCGCCACAGCAATCAAATTCACCGGGTCAGGCGCTGCTACCAAAAAAGCTACTGTTGATGCGTGGGCTTATTGGTGGAAGGGCTATGCGTACGCACATATCGGCACCCTATATTATGCAGGGATTATTCAAAATGCGACTGCTGTCGAAGCCAAGACCAATGGCAATTATGTCACGAAGGAAGCTATCATTGCCGAATCAAACGCCAATTTTGACAAAGCGGCCGCGGCACTGGCGCTGGCCACTTCGACGACCGACTATGAAGCTACTTTATCAAAGATGATCCCGGCTTTCCTGCAATTAGGTAAAGGTGGCGTGCTTTCTCCAGATATGTGGCTTCATAATATTAACACCATGAAGGCGCGCAATCTCCTTTTGAACACAACGAAAGCAGCCATGACCGCAGGCCAGTGGAGCAGTATTCTAGCATTGGTTAATAAAGGCATTACTACTACCGATCTTATTTTTACCGGCCGCACAGATCCTAACGGAGACTTTCTGGGGACAACCATTGCCGATAAAATTCAGTCAAATGGTGCCGCCACCGGAACTTATAAATTAAGCGAGCGTTGGGTACAGGAGTTTCACGCAGGCGATAAACGTTTTGATAATAACGTTAAGAAATTAACTTCCACTGGGATTTTTAATACTGACCGTGGCAATGCTTTTAATACTCGTTACACACTAAGTAATGGTGGGGCTGGTCTTGCGAATGTCATAGTTTGGGCTAATACAACCGCCGGCGCAAATGAAATTACCCTTGCAGGCACTTACGAGGAAAATGAATTGATGAAAGCGGAAGCATTGATTCAAACAGGCCAGGTAGACCAGGGGGCCGCTTCTATAGACAATGTAAGAAACTACCAGGGAGCTGGACTCGCGCCGCTTGGAACAGGCTTAACACAAGCTGCAGCTTATGAAGAACTGAGACGTGAAAGAAGAATTGCCTTGGCATTTAAAGGTCTGTCATTCTTTGATGCCCGCCGCTGGGAAATCATTGCACCGGATAAATCGCGTACCGGCGCCGTAGTTATTTCCGCCAGCGGGGCATTGAATACAAACGCTACAATTGTTTACGGGTACCTCGACTATTGGGATGTTCCAGATAATGAGCTTGCATATAATCCAGCCGCCACTGGTTCGGCGCCGGTTAAAAATCCAAAATAAAGACCAACCATAATTTTCTATCGCAGCATATTATTACAGGGGCCTCAACAGGGTCCCTGTATTTTTTCACAAGAGTATATATGCTGACAAAAGATTTATCATCATGCCTGAATCGTTTCCAAAGTGCCGGGCAAAAATATAAACCGCAAAACTTCTCCGGCAGCAGGCAGTGCTAACCGGCAGTTATGAATTGGATTCTGAAAGTAGATCTGACTTATGCAGGATCATTTATATACGACCCCAAAATTTGTACTCAAGCATTATTAAAATAATCATTTCATTTTATCAGCTGAGAACCCGCCGGCCTGAACTGGTGGTTTTTTTTCGAACGAAATGAAAGCCTTACTAAGTTTACTACCAATGCAACAATCACCGTTTTGCCTAAAACGCTCATACAGCTGTTGAACAGCATGCAGGTTATCTTATCTTGTGCTTCGCGATGATATTGAACTTGCATAGACGCTGTTTCCCGATTAACGATCGAATAACAATATTTTAAAGCACACCCTTATCTAGTAGGTAAAAATTAAGCAGCATTTTTAATTTCTCTTCTGTCATCATCATAACGGGGAAAACTTTAAGCTTTTATTAGCAAACCAGTGCAGGGTTTTACTGCGCAATCACTCCTGAGTCGTAGACAAGATAACATTACTATTGTGGAAACAACCTGTTTCCATAATTGGCATTGCTATGCGTTTTCCAAATCAAGAATAATTAATGAACAAAAAATGAGCATTATGAAAAGATTGTATGGTTTATTGTCCGTATTACTGCTGTTTGTTGTACAGGTTTCGCTGGCACAAACGATCGAAGTCCGCGGAAAAATCACCGATGCCACTGGCACCGCCATTCCGGACGCCAGCATCAATATTAAAGGAACGAAAACAGGTGCTAAAGCCGGGGCAGACGGTAGTTTCAAACTCAATGCAAAACCAGGCGCCACCCTGGTCATTAGTGCAATAGGATTTGCTTCAAAAGAAATGCCTGCATCTGCGGATAATCTTACTATAGCGCTTAATACAGATGCACAGGGTTTAAGCGAGGTGGTAGTCACCGCCCTTGGTATTAAAAGAGAAAAAAGATCATTGGGCTATGCAACACAAACCGTGGGGAGCGATGCTTTGAATAAGTCGGGCAGTGGTAACCCGCTCAGCGAATTGAATGGAAAAGTATCCGGATTAACGGTTATCAACAGTTCGGGTGATCCTGGCGGAAGTACTTATATACGCCTGCGGGGCGCTACTTCACTTACACAGAACAATCAGCCGCTGATGGTAGTTGATGGAGTACCGATTGACAATACGGTCAATAATTTTGACCCTACTTTTAATGGCTTCCAATCTTCCGGCGCCAATGCTGATCTGCTGGGCGGGGCACAACCTACCAACCGTGGAGTAGACATTAACCCCGATGACATAGAATCCGTAACCGTATTAAAAGGGCCTGCTGCTACAGCATTGTATGGAATACAGGCATCGAGCGGTGCGCTGATTATTACAACCAAAAAAGGGAAGATGGGCAAACGCGGAACTGCCGTTTCATTTAATTCTTCAGTGACAATAGATAAGGTGAGTCATTTGCCCGGCTTACAAACTGGGTATTCGCAGGGAGAAGGCGGACAATACCTGGCTCCTGAAACGGGCGCCTCTATTTCATGGGGTGCAAAAATTGATACCCTGTCATGGGATGGTTCAGGCACTTATCCATTTGATCTGCATGGACATATCGTTGGTAAATCAGACCCCACTGCTAAAATTCCTGTTACGCCTTATGACCGCTATAAGTTTTTTCAAACAGGTGTAACCTATAATAATAATATCTCGCTTACCGGCAACACTGAAAAATCGAGTTATCGTTTGGGGCTTGGCAATATCTACCAAAATGGTATCATCCCCCTTAGTAAATATGTAAAAACAACTTTTAGCT
>Ga0268264_10004100_pt1 | contig 12464 bp, 21 predicted proteins | sample KBSSwiS32_FD_190357 | JGI IMG/M metagenome (GOLD analysis project Ga0268264, IMG submission 190357) | Switchgrass rhizosphere microbial communities from Kellogg Biological Station, Michigan, USA - KBS Switchgrass S3-2 (SPAdes) (version 2) | ecosystem: Host-associated > Plants > Roots >... | reverse complement strand
CACTCGCTGCGCAAGAGCCCTGGTGGACGCCTGGGGAGGCTCACGGCTATCACGCGTTTACATTCGGCTTTCTCGTTGGCGAGGTCGTGCGCCGCGTCACCGGCGAGAGTCTCGGCACATACTTCCGCAAGAACGTGGCGCAGCCTCTGGGTGCGGACTTTCACATTGGGCTTGCCGCAGAGAATGATTCACGCACTTCGGACATGTACAGCGTTCATATCGGTAACAAGCCGGCTCCCGTCAGAGAGCCGGGCGAACCGGCGCCGGCGGCAACGGGACCGCTCGCCGAGTTCGGACGCCGGATGCAAGATCCCACCTCCATGCAGTGGGCGGCACTTCTGAATCCTCCTCAGGATCGCGATGCCGTCAACACGCGGGCGTGGCGTGCCGCCGAGATTCCAGCGGCGAACGGTCACGGTACCGCACGCTCGCTCGCGCGGATCTATGGGGCGCTCGCACGTGGCGGCGAGATCGATGGGGTTCGCATCCTTCAGCCGCAGACCATCGCGCGCGCTACGATGGAGGAGGCCGCCGGCCCCGAGCTTTTGTTCTGCGGCGGAATGCCGATGCGCTTCGGCCTTGGATTCGTCCTCAGTGATGAGACTCATCGATATTCGCGGCTAAGTCCCAATCCGCGTGCTTTCGGCCACGCAGGTGGCGGCGGCTCTCTGGGAATGGCGGATCCCGACGCACGGATCGGTGTTGGGTTCACGATGAACAACATGCACGCCAGCATCGTTAGCGTCGGTGCTACGCCAACTGTACTGATAGATGCCTTTTACAAGGCGCTTTGAGGCGGATTTCCGAAGATGCCGACGGAGAAGAAATACGCCAGCACCGAGGCGAAAGCAATTCCAATGAGCAGCAGCACCCAGCGAAACCGCAACCACAGAGCCCGATACGAAGAAAGCTGGACACCGATATCCACAAGGTACGCCGCGCAATACGCGACGTTGGCGAGTACCGCGAGCACAAACAGGGCCAGGAAAGTGCCGAATGTCAGTTCGCTGCGCGAAGCAGGAAGGCACGCGACGTATGTTGCTGCGACCACGAGTGCCAATGCGCCGTTGTACAGAATGCGGCGCGGCTCCCAGTATCGCAGGGCATCGGTTAGTGCTTGGCGGGCTGTGACGTCCTGCATTTGCGCCTCCGGGTCTAGTGGGACCCCACCGCTTTAGCGAAATGCATATGCAAAAAGCACGATGAAAGGCACCAGACACCCAATGAGCGCCAGCGACGCGCGCCGTTTCGCAAGTGCAAACGAGTAACCCGACAACCAAATCGCGCTCAGGAGGCAAATAATACCGCCAAACACAAACGCAGCGGAGATGTGACGGTCCCTTTCCAAGACCCAGGGTGGAATGCGGGGATCCGGATCCCCGAAGTTCGAGAGGACTCCATAGGCGCCGCTCAGCCAACCGACTACGACTAGCGCCAGGGACAGATTGGCCGCATGCGTCAACTTCATGGAGCGTTCGGTACGGCTTTAGGAACGCCCTGCCGCTCGACAATCTTGATCAATCGGTCGGCCTTCGCGGGATCCTCGTAGATCATTCGAAGGAAAACGCGAACGATAAAGTCTGGCTCGGAGCGAGCCTGCTCAAAATCGCGCAGACGGGCCAATCCGACATGGAAGCGTGCGGCGAACTCGGGCTGGCTCAGGCCGAGTTTCTCGCGGGTAACCCTGACCTCCCGCGCTAAAGCCATTCGCCTCAACTGCTCTTCCGTTAGCGGTGGATTGTCGGGGTCGGAGAGCGCGTTGGCCTCAATCTCGGCATCGCTCAGGCTGTCCAAGCGGCGTTTCTCTTGCGGAGAAAATTGGTATTGCGCGCCCCGCTTACGAGTGAAATGGGTTTTGCTCATACTCGTTGCGTTCTGAAGGAGTAGCTAAACGGGCGGAAATGATGCGGTAGAGATTGTCTGCGGGGGCTGCATACACGACGATCAAAAGATTGTCGTTGACCCTTCCCGTAACGATGCTTCGATACTCGCCTTCAGAAAAAACATCCACTTCCTCAAACCGCATCGGATCGTCAAAGACGAATGTGGCCAGTTCGAAGGAGACGCCGTGCTTGTCCTCGTTGGATGCAGCTTTGCTGTCATTCCAGCAGAACTGAAGATCATCGCCGTCCGTGGCCACAACCAGATCTCCTTACCATACGGAAATTCCGTATGGCTGTCAAATGAGCCACTCGCCCTTTCTTCTATTTAGATAGCGACTCTACCTCGACGATCGGTGCGCATTTTTATGGAAATTGCAGAGATAATCCGTCCACGGCCGCATCATCTCGCGCGGCTCATTCAACAACGTGCTCGCGATCCAACATGAATTCGGACCATTCCGCCGCGCACGCAGTCGAGGGTTCTGCACGCCTTCGAAATCTATCCCCGCCGAAGAGGCGTGTTCTGTTAACCACACTTCTCGTTCACGTCAGCAGCTTCGCGACTTGACGGTCAATGCTTCTGGAACGGCTTCATTCTGTCCACCTTGCACTGGACTCCGTGTCGCTCTGGCATGCGTTGAAGGTGCCCGAGCCATGAACACCAATCCAGTAGACAGGCGTCGTGGTGCACGGACACATGGGGACGTGCTCAGGACCGTACGCAACAACGCGGGCTCAGCCCAGGGGGCGTTGACCCTGCCGAACTCGCCTCCGACACAATCGCGCGGCTGCAGGAGAAAGGATGATGACGGTACGACTACATTGACTCTCGACGTCGTGCCGTGCGGTCGTGAGCGCAGGTGACAAATGGACGCGAAACACGCGATCATCCAGGGCGCTCGTCAACGGGCGCTGCTGGCAGCCAATGGCGAACAGATCCGGGAGCGAATCTCAAATATATGCGGTACTTTGCGTCGGAATGACCGGATCGAGCAATTGGTCAGCAGTCTGCTGACCAATTGCCTTGGTTTCATATCGGAAGCGCCGCAGACGTCCAGCGGCGGGCTTCACCATCATGTAAAGCCCGAGTTCGTCGAAGGCTTGTACGGCTTCTCAACGGACTTGGCGGCCCGAATCCGCGACTCGTTCAATGTGGGCACAAGCAGAGTTGCTTGTTGCAAAATGGCTAGATACGCCTGCCATATGCCCTCCTTGTCCTACGCCACCCATTTTAGGGTGACTGGGACCGGCAAAAGGGAGTACCGCAGTGTTTCCAATGGAGCGTGAGTTTTAAAACGTGGCAGCTATCTTCAGCTTCAAATGTTCTGACTGTGGCAACATTCATGAAGGCTCTCCGAGCTATGGGTTTCGTGCTCCGGCCCCATACCTTGAACAATCAAAGCAAGTACAGGATGCTGGACGGCTAACAAGCGACCTCTGTGAATATGCGGACGAGGAGGGCGAGCATTATTTCGTTCGTGGATGCATCGAAATACCAATCCACGGCGTGGCGGACCCGTTCTTATGGGGAGTCTGGGTGTCGCTCAGCCGTACTAACTACGACCGTTACGTTGCGACTTACGACGCACCTGTGTCGAGTGACGCGTACTTTGGCTGGCTCTGTAACTATCTGCCGTGGTACGAAGAGACATACGCACTGAAAACGCAGGTCAAACCGCGGTTAGGGGGCGTTCGTCCAAACGTGACCTTGGAGAAGACGTCTCATCCCCTCTCGGTCGATCTCTACGAGGGGATCACTATTGAAAAGGCGCAGCAGATCGCTAAAGCCATAATGCACAAGTAGGTCCTTGCACCAGAGACGGGCCTATTGCCAACGGAGAAAGTCGTTGTGGAACCGCCGGACAGGCTAGAAAAGGGGATTCGTTTTGGTTGCGGCTTTCTCTTTGGCTGCTTAGTCGCTATCGGTGCACTGCTGACTTCACTATGGAATGCACACACCATCGCGGCAGTGTGTACTCGCTGGATTGCTTTGCGGCGGGGCGGCCGTGAGGCTCGGCGACACGTTCTGGGACAATGTGCGTCGATGGTGGATATGGTGGTAGCTGGTAGGAACTTCTCACCGCGTTCGTGGAGATAGCGCGATGGAAGACAGTGACAATGGTCCGTTGACCATTGCGAGCGGACACTTCGCCGTTTCGAGGTTCACTTTTTTCCATAGCTGGGACCCAAACCTGTCGCCGATGTAACGGACGATGACGTCATGGCATGTCTGCGACGGATAGAGGATCGAAACCTGCTCGATACCGCTCACCGCGCGCTGTCCGAAAACGACTCACTGTTTCGTTACGCAAAGAAGCGGAAATACGTGAAGCACAACATCGTGGCTGATCTGCGTGGCCCGGACACGCTGCCCCGAGCGAAGGTGAAGCACAACGCGGCGATTACAGATCCCGCGCAGGTTGCGCCGCTTCTGCGAGCCATCGACCCTATCACGGGGGATTCGTCGTCCGATGCGCGCTGCGGTTGTTGCCGCTTGTCTTCGTACGTCCTGGCGAGCTGCAATGGGCCACGTGGTCGGAGATAGATTTGGATGGCTCTGAGTGGCGCATCCCGGCTGAGCGCATGAAGATGAGGTAGTACCACATCGTGCCGCTGTCTCGTCAGGCCGTGGCGATTCTGCGCGGATTACATCCGGTGTCGGGGCCGGAAGGCTACGTGTTTCCGCAGGCTCGCAACGCGTCGCGACCAATCAGTGAAAACACGCTGAATATCGCGCTGCGCGGATCGGGTACACGAAAGAACAGCTGACCGCACATGGGTTTCGTCGGACGGCGTCAACGCTGTTGAATGAGCAGGGGTGGAATCCTGATGCGATAGAACGGATGCAGGCGTGGTCGGATTACTTGGATGGGTTGGCGGCGGGCCGGAGCGCAGTGGCGATCAAACACACAGCCAATGGGAGGGCTAGGGGGCTCGGGATGGTGTGCTTTCGTTGGCGCGGCGCCGCATGACGAGCGCCGACTGATCCGAAGCGGTCGCAAGTCGGTACCGCAGCCCACGAAGACTAGGGTCACGAATCGCCCGGATTGCCACGTTTCAATGTACTGGTAGGCTGCGGCGGTCCAGTATCATCGCTAGGGGCATCGTCTTGATTGCAGGTTGAAATCGGTATCGCAAGTCAATACTCGGGACTGCTTCAGTGTATGGACACCCCTCATGGGTGTGGACCCGATCCCGTGATGCGCGCAAGCGCAAATCCTAGTGCAGCGGCCACAAGGTACTTGATGGCTTCTTTAAGGATATCGTCCTTGTGTCGCTGCCAGAACGACCGTCGGCTACTTCTTGTGCTCAGGTATATCCGGCTGGTGCCCAGGAAGATGCTGTGCCTGGAAAAGAGAATTGCAAAGTAGGGAAGTAGCGCCGATCCGAACACCGAATAGCTCAATGCGGGTCCCCAATCAGGGGTGAGATAAAAGCAGTACCAAAAAGCCAAACACATCACGCCCCCCATGAGGCCCACTATCGCCATATCCCACAGGAGCTGGTGACTTCGGGGATACCACGAATACCAGGGCGACTTCTTTGCAAGGTGATGAGCACAACTGGCTGCCTTGTCTTTCATATCACCTCTGCCACTGACGTCTACCCCGAACGGCCGAATCTTGATGTCGATACTCGCCCAACCTGCGTTGCGCTTAGACACTTCCACAGAAAGCGCGTCCAAGAAATCAACTGTTAGGTGCTTCTGCAAATCCGCGATGGAGTCGTAGACAAAATCGCCATGGTGCAGTTCGATATCGGCGTCTATCGCGACAGCATCAAGAACGGCTTGCAAATCGTCGATATATAACCTCACGGGCGGCATCTCGTCCGAAAAGCTGTTCTTCTCGATCCGCTTCATGACCGCTACTTATCCCTTTCTTTATTCTTGGATTCGCTAAATCGACGGGGAAGCCGCCTCGGGTTGCGTGCAATTATGCACGCTACGCTAGGTTGCCCCACCATCTCAACTCGATGCCCGGAGCTGAACAGGTTGCCATACCTACAGACGAATTATTCGATCCTGGCCGAGGAGCCAAGGAAATCCCGATCTACAAATCGTCGCCTAACTGGGAACTTCCAGAGGCATTTCGATTGTGTCTCCGTATTTCTGCAACACCTGATTCAGAAGCCTGTCAAAGTCCTGGCCCGTAGCAATCGATACGTCTGCCAGCGTCATGACCTTGGTGAGATGCTCGCGCAACTCGGGGATGCCATGATCGTCTGTCAGAAACTGAAAGTGCTTGTATTTGCGAGCACCTTCCCTGTCCTTAGGATTGAGTTCTCGCACCTTTTTTAAGATACCCGGAGCCAAGCGACTGTAGACAACGTCGTTTACCCAATGACCCACGAACTGCGGCCTTCGTAGCCCTATGTAGGACTCGTAGCCTTTTGCTCTCAGCAACTTTTCCCAAAAAATGTCTGGAAAGGTTTTTGCCCATTTTTGGGCGTAACCGTTGAGCCATTGGTCCAGAATCTTTTGGAGAGCGTCATGTTCGCGGACGCGCTGATAGCCGGTCGCCTCATCAACTAGTCCTGCGATGCCTACTTGAGCAAGTGCTCTGGTAAGGAGATCGCACGCCGCAATAATGTCGCGGAAGGTCTTAGGTACGGGCTTGCCGATTTCAACGTGATGATCGCGAAACCGGAGGTAAACTTCGGCAACTTCCGGTAGCAGGCTCGCTTTGTAACCAACAGCTTTTCGTCCGGATTTGTAGCGATAAAAAACCGGTCTCGTCGACTCCATCAGCTGCCGGTCTATGAATGGTCGAAGTACCTCGGCTTGCAGAAAAAATGGCAATCCGTCGACATTGGACATGACGCCGGTGCCTGCCTTAGGAGTCCTGGAGCGTCCTAACGCGAGCAGAAATGTAGATTGGGTGATTAACCGCGTGCCATCTGCGAGTACTGCGGCGCTGATTTCCTTGTTGCCAATCTTGAATGACCCTTCGTAGAGGGCCGTAGGGGAACCCTCGGCCCATCTTGCTGCTGCGGCCTTCTTGGCGATCTCGCTGCGTTCTTCGGCAGTAAGGGCGTTCGCTCTGGCATGTCCGCCGACTGCCTTTCCTGAGATGTCCGACTCGTCGCTCGCCATGAGGATGGCCTCTTAACAGGTCTCCAATGCATGCATAAGGTACAGAATGCAAGCATGGAACGCAAGATGTGATGATCATGCATGCAGATAGCGCCAGTACTGCCGGCCCACGACGGGGGTAGTGGTGGCCGGGTGAGTGTGATAAAACCTCCGCTAATTATTATGAAAGCCGATGAATCATCACGAAATGCACCTCTCCAAGACCAGCGCGGCCGTGCGCTAGCGCTGCTTAACGCCAGTGGAATGCTTCGGCTGAAGGACTTTGTGGCTCAGGGAATTTGGCCGGAAACGCTCGCCCGGCTGGTTCGAGGGCAAGCGGTCGTACGGCGTTCGCGCGGTCTTTATCAGCTTCCCGACGCGAGAGTTGAAGCCAGCCACGTACTTGCTGAAGCGGCCATCCTGGTTCCAAAGGGAGTTATCTGCCTCATTTCGGCACTCCAGTTTCATCAACTTACTCTGCAGATGCCGTCAGTAGTCTGGATGGGCATAGATCGTAAGGCGTGGCGGCCGAAGATCGCCTATCCACCCATCCGATTCGTACGGTGGAATGCAACATCGCTCGGCATCTCCCATCATCGCATCGAAGGTGTGAGTGTTCCGATAACTAACATACCTCGGACAATTGTCGATTGCTTCCGTTACCGCAACAAAGTAGGACTGGATGTCGCGATGGAAGGCCTGCGTGAGGGCCTTCGCAATCGTCGATGCACGCCGGATGACCTCTGGCGCTATGCCCGGAACGGGCGAGTCTGGTCGGTAATGCGGCCCTACGTCGAAGCGATGGTGTCGAATGAATAATGAACGCCGTAACATTGGCGCCTCGGTTAGAGCGCGGCTACTCAGCCGGGCTCACGCCGAGCAGTCGGATTTCCAAGTCTTCTTGACGCGGTACACGCTCGAGCGGGTACTTTACCGGCTCAGTATGTCGGAGCACCGAAACCGCTTTATATTGAAGGGCGCAATGCTTTTCTCGGTCTGGGTCAATGCTCCATTCCGACCGACTCGGGATCTGGATTTGCTGGGCTTCGGAGACAACGACGTAAATGCGATCGCGGATGTGTTTCGCTCGATCTGCGCCCAACCCGTCGTGGATGACGGAGTGGAGTTTGACATCGCCGCACTGAAAGCCGCGCCGATCCGCGAGGATCTAGAGTACGCCGGCGTACGAGTGCGCACGACAGCGATTATTGACCGTGCGCGCATACCCGTGCAGATCGACGTCGGTTTCGGAGACGCCGTTACACCTGCGCCAGTACAGATTGATTACCCGGTATTGTTGGACATGCCGGCACCACGGCTTCGTGCCTATCCCGTCGAAACTGTCGTTGCGGAGAAGTTCGAGGCTCTGGTGACGCGTGGCATCGTCAACAGCCGTCTGAAAGACTACTACGACCTCTGGATGATTGCCCGTACGTTCGAGTTGAAAGCATCTTCCCTCGCCGAAGCGGCGCGTCGCACGTTCGAGCGACGTGGTACGCCGCTGCCAAGTGTTCCACCGGCCGGTTTAACCGATGAATTCGCAACTGCCTGGGCCACTCAATGGCGGACCTTCCTCGGACGTGAGCGCATGCCGCCAGCCCCGGAAGACTTCGCCGCTGTGATTTCCGACCTGCGCAGATTTCTCATGGCGATCGTTACCAGTCCGAATACACCAGCGATAGCCTAGCATTCGCGAATGCATGGGACATCGTCTGACAGTCGCGCCGCGGCTCTGAGTTCTCGCGCGGACGCGCACCAGGGGTGCGTAATGCTGTAGCTGATGTCTGCAACAGTCAGCGTGCCACTGCTGCAGACATCCCCCGGTAGCACGACGGCCGTCACTGCACTCCGCAGTGACGGCCGTCGATTACTGCAGCAGCAAAGCGGGTTGGCGCAATTCCATAAACATTGAACTTGCGGGATGATGGGCCTGTCATACTCCCGTCTCATTGGAAGACCCGATGCATGTTGGCATCGGGTGCCATGGCGCAGGGCACCAGCGCCAATCGTGTGAAGTAGCCCTTCGACGACGCCGTATCCATTCGGCTGCCCGCCCAGATGCGCTCCGGTTCCCTCGCGCGCATCGTCCCCGGAAACGGGGTGGAACCTACTTTACTCATGGGCAGCTCACGTCTGCCGCACATCGTCCCGGAGAACAGCCGCGGCGTTCCGCCGCTGCTTCACGTTCTTTTCCTCATCTTCAACTCTGAAAGGAGGTCATCTATCGCAGCTATTTAGCTCGTGTCGTCTCTCGCAGTCCCTCCGCCCGATCTCCCCACAGGGAGTACGGCGGAAGCCGCATTTGCGGCAACAGGTGTGATCTGAGCCACCTGGCCCCTTGTCCCGTACGGGAGTCTCGCTTCGGCGGGTCGGCAATAACACTGACCGGATTGAACTCAGAACACTGCAAGACAACAGGAGTTTTCGATGGACGAACTGACGTATACGTTGCGCGCGCTGTATAAGCGCAACCGCGATGGCAGCCACGCGACATAGGCAGACCGGCTGCGGATCTTGACACTGGCCGGTCGGCAGTTGCGTGAAGCGGGTTTCAGACAGCTGCGTGCGACCTCGTTCAATGGCAAACAGTTCGCGGCGCTCCTTGACCGCTGGCACGCCGAAGGACTCTCCGCGGGCACATTAAAGAATCGCTTGGCAGTCCTGCGATGGTGGGCGGAAAAGATCGGCAGGGCCGGCATGATTCCGGCCGACAATGGCCAGCTCGCCGTCCCCGAGCGGCGATTTGTCACCAACGAGAGCAAGGCTCGGGTCGGCCGATTCGGCTGCATCCTCCACAGCTTCAGTCTCGATTCGGCCGGCATCTTCGATTTCACGGCGGAGGGCCGAGTGGAGGCAGTAGAGCAGGCTGATTGCAGTTCCAATCGAAGTCCGTTGCTCATCGATTGCGACTTCAATCGCTGCGGGTATGCGCGGCTTAGCGGTGAACCGGTCGGGGCGGCGGCCGGATGATTTGGTGCGTTTGACTGAACGCGCCTTTCCGGCACGAGTAGAATTTCGAGGGCGTGACGAACCCATGGCTGTACTCCTATGTACGTAGTTGTGTGGTAGGCCCTCGCCGGTGGTAATGACACTGGCGCGGGCCGCTCGTGAAAGCCTTCGAAGGAACCCGGTTAGATTCCGCCTGCGTGCGCTGACGGTCATCCAGAGCCGGTTACGATGCGGGGTAACTATCTGGGGTAAGTGGCGAGGCAGGAGAGGTCGGAAGCAAGGAAAACACGGCAAAAAGGCGGGAATATGAGTGTGACCCTAGCCTCCAACCACCCCTTCCGCGGTCTTCCAGTAAGCTCCATACCGATCCGCTGATCCTGCTCCAAATGCCTTGCTTTTCGGGCTTTGGAGCACCGGTGACGGCTTTGGTCGTCCGTTGACAGCGTGCTCAGGCGCCGGGTACTTTTCCGGGTACCCGGTGGTTCTCACAATAGTGGTACCTGGTATGGAAATTAGCTTACGGACGCGCGCATTCGAGCTGCCAAACCGCAGCAAAGGGCTTTAAAGATGCGAGATAGCAGGGGGCTGGTTCTGCTCATTAAGCCGAACGGGTCGCGGCTTTGGCGGTTGCGCCCGAATTCGACGGTGTTGAAAAGGACTCTCACTCGGCATCTATCCTGAAGTCTCCTTGAAGATGGCGCGCGAGCGCCGCGACGAAGCGCGCAAGCTGATCGCCGACGGCGTCGACCCGAGCGCGCAGCGGAAGGCAGAGAAGATTGCTACGGGCGAGACCGTGGAACTCATCACTCGCGAATGGCTCGCGAGTCTCACGCGACAACCTGAGACGCTAAAGAACGCAAATCGACGTCGGGGCCGCAACGGGCCATTGGACGTCAAAACCGTCGCGCGGATGACGAAGCGGTTTGAAACGTTCGTTTTCCCTGCGTTGGGTTACCGTCCGATCCGACGTATCACCGCACCGGAGTTGCTCACCGTATTGAGACGGATTGAGGCGCGCGGCACTCATGAGACTGCGCATCGGGTGAGGGCGGCTTGCAGCAGAGGCAGCTTGCAGCAGAGGCAGCTTGGACACAGTGGCGAGGATCAGACCGGACATGGGTTTCGCGGTATGCGGCGCACAATAAAGCGCAACGATCGATAGAGCGTTGCAAGATGGTGCAGGAACGGCTGAGTATTTGGACCAGCTGCGACTGTTCTCAACGCACGTTCGGAGCAAGGATTCTCAAACGCTCGAACCGCTGCACTGTCGGGTGCTCAAGGAGAGTAATAATACTCTGTATCTCGTTGATTCTACTATAAACATGTGGCTCCGCCAATGCGGCAACGTTCGCTTTACTTACCTGTGGATGCACTACTTCGTAGGCCAGAGCGTGACATCCCCAGACTTGGTTGTATGCAGAAAGTTTGCCGCGCGACGAGTAGGTATATCCACGAAAGACGTAGTGGCGTAATCTGCCGCAAAGCCCAAAGAAAAAAAATTGACAAAGGATCGTGTTCAAACAAGGGTGAGAATGGTGCGGGAAATTGCTCGTGAATAGCCTAGATGAGCCGGGTATGCACTCTCCTGAATGCAACGTGATCTCTGAAAGCCCAGGCAATCCGGTGAGTGCTGGGTCGGTGCAACGGCCGCGACTCTATGCAGAGCTCATGGATGCACGGCACTCATACGAAATGACTGAGGCGCAAGTAGCCAAGATATTCACGCGTCCGATCTTTCAACATGTGATCGCAACAGATGCCTTTCAGCGGTTAAAGAAAATTCACTTTCTTGGCTCACTGGACTATGTAGTCGACCCGAACGGACCGAAGCCAAACAAGCGGCATACCCGATATCAGCACTCTCTGGGTGTCGCGCGTTTAGCACTCCAGTTTTCCAGAGACAGAAACTTGACTGAGCCAGAGGAGACGGTCGCTGTCATCTCTGCTCTGTTGCACGACATAGGTCATGCACCGCTATCTCATAGCCTTGAGTCCGTTTTTAACAAAGAATTCGGGATAAACCATCACATTGTCAGTGAGAGAATTGTCCGCGGTGATATTCCGATTGGGGTTACTTTAAATCGCGTACTTCGCAAATCGAATGTCAATGCATTTGAAATTCTGGCAACCATGAGCGGAAAGGGGGACAAGCCGCTCCGTGAGTTATTTAACTACGCCATAAACATAGACACGATCGAGGCCATTCTACGATCCAGCACCTACCTCTATCAAAATCAACTGTTTCGGCCGCCGTCCGACTATCTCGTGGCCCTGATCACTCCATGTGACTCGTCCGCAGAAGTGTTGGACACGTTCTGGACACTCAAGGCGGAAGTGTATGGAAAACTGATAAACAGTTGGACGGGTGTAGTTGCCGATTACGTTTGCCAACAGTACATGCGAGAACGCATCGATCTCTTCCATGAGGATCACTATCTGCACACGGAGTCCGAGCTGCGGGAGGACCATCCAAAATTATTCGCGGTTCTTCAAAGTCTAGGGCCGGACTCAATCTCCGAATTAGTACCAGATTTAACCACCATTCAGTTTGTGCGACG
>Ga0268264_10004087_pt1 | contig 12490 bp, 9 predicted proteins | sample KBSSwiS32_FD_190357 | JGI IMG/M metagenome (GOLD analysis project Ga0268264, IMG submission 190357) | Switchgrass rhizosphere microbial communities from Kellogg Biological Station, Michigan, USA - KBS Switchgrass S3-2 (SPAdes) (version 2) | ecosystem: Host-associated > Plants > Roots >... | reverse complement strand
GGCCTTCGCCTTTTCTTTGCACTTCAGGTTTGCATTGACCACCTGCGCAAAGGCATCGACCGATTCAGCGAATTTCTTCTGGCCAAGATATAGATGGCCGAGTTCAAGGGCCGCATCGGAATAGGTAGCATCAGGTGCAACTTCGGCAAACAGCCGCAAGGCGTTCTTGAAATAATTCTCGCGAGCATCGGGAGCAGATGTTAGAAGCCCCTTAATGTAAGCTTCAAACGCTCGTGCGGGGACTTTATTCGCGGCCTCGATCAACTGATTTTGCGAAAACGGCAAAGCTTTGTCGCGTTGATAAAGGATCTGATATGCGATCTGGCCTTGCATCGTCTGCAAATTGCCCAGGGCGTCGTTTAGATTAATGTCCCGGGTTATCCGTCGGCCATCCGGCAGTTCTTCATTTAGAAAACGCCCTTCGTTCACCCTGATTATCTTTGCGGTGACGTTGATCGTGGCCGCCGTATCCCCTTGCGCCGGAACGATGTTGTATTTGCCGGTTATAAGAAGGGACGCACCGCATTCACGGGCAAGCTTTAGTGAAGTTGCAAGACTCGGTAGATTTGATAGAGGAATCCGAAGCCGCTGCTGAATGATCTTGCGTTCGTCGTTCGACACCACGCTGAGGGCGGGAACACGCAGAAGGTCTGTCAATGAATCGGAGAAACTTTCACCGACCCAGTTGAATTCGGCCATCCGGGAGGCATTCTCAAACGGAAGGACCATCACGGTTTCCGCATTTGCGGTCGAAGTCTGTCCGTTGGCCCCCGATATAAGCAGGACCGAAATAATCGTCGCAAATAGAAATCTCCTCACCTTTTTCCCCTTTAAAACCAAAAATTCGCTTTATGCAAGCGAATCCTACACTTAACGTTTGATGCAAGAATTGGTTGACGAGATGGTAACCGGTACGGGATTTGAACCCGTGTTGCCGCCGTGAAAGGGCGGTGTCCTAGACCCCTAGACGAACCGGTCATATAAAGATCGAACTGCGGTAAAAACCAGTCGCCCACAAGCCTAAATTCCGCTTGGAACTACACAATTCGCACGTCAAATACCTCGCTGGTCGCCCAAAAAGCGAACAGTAAGAATATCGTACGCCCCAAAACCTGTCAAATTAACGCTCCATTCGACAAAAAGCCCTTCGCAGAAAAGGTTTTCCTCAGGAATGTAAAGATTCTTCCTAAGAATCGACGGTTTCTTCCTAGGAATCGGAGACTTCTTCCTAGGAATCGAAGACTTCTTCCTGGGAATCGAAAGTTTCTTCCTGGGAGTCGAAGGTTTCTCCCTGGGAATCAAAGGTATTTTCCTAGGAATCGAAGGTTTCTTCCCAGGAGTCGAAGACTTCTTCCTAGGAGTCGAAGAATTTTTCCGAGGAATCGATGGCTCCTACGCAGGAATGGATAGTTTTTCCAGGTCGGGCCACGCCCGGGAATCGAAAATGCTTCGGTCTTTCGTCCGAGTTTTCGCGCTCCCTCCGCTCGATCTCGTTCCTTATTCGTGGGTTTGATCTGTCGCACCCTGCTCTTTGCTAAGCACGTAATGCGCTATTCCACCCGGACCACCGCTCATAAGCTATGCACGCCTGTAACTTCCTCGAATCCATTCACTTGTAAGTGCAGTACCGATTATCTATCATTCAAGCAAAAGGAAAACGGTTTGAATGAAAAGAGTATTTCTTATCGATGCGATGTCGCACATCTTCCGCGCGTATTTTGCACCGATGGGTGCCCGCCAGGATCCGCTGCGGAACAGCAAAGGGCAGGTAACCCAGGCAATATTCGTTTTTACGAACATGCTTCGTAAGCTCCTGAACGACGAAAAGCCTGATTACATCGCCGCGATCTTCGACACGGACGCACCTACATTTCGCGACGAGCTTTTCGCCGACTACAAGGCCAACCGCGAGGCGATGCCGGATGAACTTCGTTCTCAGATCCCCTACATCGTCCAGGTTTGCGAAGCGTTCGGTATTCCTGTCTTGAAGATGGACGGCTTCGAGGCCGACGACGTCATCGGCACGTTCGCCCAGAAAGTTGCCGAAAAGAATATGCAGGCCGTGATCGTTTCCAATGACAAGGACCTGTGCCAGCTAGTGCAAGACCCACTGGTGATCGCGATGCGGCAAAATTCGCAAAACGTGAAACGAAAGGTTCCGGTGCCTCAAGTCGAATGGTGTGATGAAGCCTGGGTGCAAAACAAATTCGGTGTGCCGCCGTCGAAGATCGTCGATCTGCTCGGGCTTATGGGAGACGCGGTCGACAACATTCCAGGTGCACCGGGAATAGGCGAAAAAGGCGCGCTGAAGATAATTCTCGAATATGGCTCCGTCGAAAATGCGATGGTTAACGCCGAAAAGATCACGCACAAGACCTATCGCGAGAGCCTGCAAAACAATCAGGACATCATCCGCCAGTCGCTTGAGCTGGCGACTATCCATTGCGAGGTACCGATCGAGCTTGACCTTGACGCTTTAAAACACGGCGAACCGAACCGGACGCTCGCTCACACGCTTTTCCGCGAACTTGAATTCACTGCGCTGACGCGCGAATTCGCCGACGCTCAAGGACTATTTGATGCTAAACCGACGGCGGATGGAGAAAGTGCGGTCGAATCAAAATATACGATCATCAAGGACAGGCCGACGTTCGATCTGCTGATCAGACGGCTCTTTGAGATCGAAGGTTGGAGCATTCATGTCGACGATTCCAACTCTGATGAAAAATCGAGCTGCTTCGGCAAGAACGCGCCGCTCGGTGTCGGAATCGGCCTCGGCGACGGTGAAGCGTTTTATATCGATCTGGAAGACTTCTCACCTTCAAAGGACGCCGCGATCCGGCCGCTGAAAGATATCCTGAGCAACCCGTTAATGGACAAGAGTGCTCATGACATAAAGCGAAACACAGCCGCTCTTGCCAAACTCGGGATCGAGCCGGAATCGATCATCGACGATACGATGCTTGCATCGTACGTGCTTGATTCCGGCCGCGCACACCACACGGTTTCCTTCCTCGCGCAAATAACGCTCGATCTAGACATTGCGCGAGAGATCCCCGATGGATTCACGGAAAGTGCCTTTCGCACGGCCGAAGCGGCGGATATTGTCGCACGCCTAACTCCGCGAATGCGCCAAAAGATCAGGCAGGACGGACTCGAAAAAGTTTACGCTGAGATCGAGCTGCCGGTCGTTCCGATCCTGATCGATATGGAAATGGTCGGGATGAAGGTAAATGGCGATGAACTGGTAAAGTTTTCCGCGTTCATCTCGAAAGAACTCGAAACCCTGCGCGAAAAGATCTTCAACATCGCCGGGCGGGAATTCAATATAGGTTCGCCAAAACAAGTCGGCGAGATCTTTCAGGAACTGAATATCGATACTGGCCGAAAGACGTCGACCGGACAGGTCTCGACCAGCCGCGATGTGCTCGACGAACTTGCTCTGAATTACGAGATCGCACAGTTCATCATCGATTACCGCGAGATGGACAAGCTAAAGGCGACATACGCCGATTCTCTTCCAAAAATGATCGGCTCGGACGGACGAATCCACGGTTGCCTCAATCAGGCCGTCGCTGCAACCGGACGTCTAAGTTCGACGGAACCGAACCTGCAAAACATTCCGATCAGAACTGAACTCGGCCAGCGGATCCGTAGTGCGTTCATCCCCGAGAAAGGCAATAAGCTGATCTCGGCCGATTACTCGCAGCTCGAGCTTCGCATTCTGGCACACATCACAAAAGATCCAGTGATGCTCGAAGCCTACAAGACCGGTGAGGACATTCACGCAAAAACGGCACAACTTGTGTTCGGCGCGAAAGACGGCACGGACCGCGAGAAACGCAGGCTCGCCAAAATCGTCAACTTTGGGATCGCTTACGCTCTCGAAGCCTTCGGCTTGGCTCAGCGAACCGGCGTCAGCCGTGCCGAAGCACGCAAGATCATCGACGATTACTTCGACACCTACAAAGGCATCCGCTCATACATGGACCGCATTCCCGAAGAAGCCCGCGAAAAAGGGTACATCACTTCCCTCTTCGGACGTCGGCGATATTTTCCCGGCATTCGGGATCGCAATTACACGGTCCGCTCGCGTGCCGAACGCGAAGCCATCAATATGCCCATCCAGGGCACCGCCAGCGATATCGTCAAGATCGCAATGATCAAAGTCGCCGATGCCTTGAAAAAAGAAAAGCTCGAAACAAAAATGATAATGCAGGTCCATGACGAGCTTCTTTTCGAAGCACCGGAATCAGAGATCGAGCAGGCAAAGGTATTGATCAAACGCGAAATGGAAGCCGCCGCCGAACTCGATGTCCCGCTGATCGTCGAGGTCGGCTACGGAGACAATTGGATGAATACTAAGTAGTGCATGTCAGAACCACTTCGCACCTAATGTTAATATCGCATCCCAAGTCATTCTCGAATATGAGCATACTAAGTGAGTACAATGATCTGATCCGTAAACTTGAAGCGGAACATATCGATTACGCAACCTGTGGCGGTCTTGCGATGGCCGTTCATGGGTTTGTAAGGGCGACAAAAGACATCGATCTCTTAATACAGGAAAAAGATCTCGCCGCAGCATTCGAAGCGGCAAGAACATTGGGATACGACGTCGAAGGCCTGCCACTGAATTTTGACAAGCGCACCCGCCAGATTCGGCGTATTTCAAAGATCGATAAAGCATCAAAGTCGCTTGTCACGATTGACTTCATTTTGGTGACCGAGGTTATGAAGGATGTATGGGAGGGTCGTGAAATTGCCGATTGGGGCACTGGGCATACGTGGGTGGTCTCCCGCGATGGATTGATCAAAATGAAATCAATGGCCGGTCGGCCGATTGATCTAGTAGATATTGAACGATTGGAGGCAGGCGATGAAAGTTGATATGTCACCGGAGGCGATCTCGCGTCGACTTAGGGAATTCGATCAGATCTGGGAGGTTTGCATGGCTCTTAGCAAGTCTCGAATAATTCCATCGCCTAGAAAGATCGCCGAACAAGAGGTTATCGGTAATTCGCCGTCTACCGACATAGGTACACCTTCTCGTGATCTGATGTCTCCTGGTCCTGGGATGAATCCCAAAACGAGTCATTCCTAAACGAAATCAGAACAATCAGTCTCACTCAGTTTCTAAAAGAAGATGGTAAGGGCAAAGATCAATTTTGTAAGACGTGTCGGCGGCTTTGCCGTCTTTCTAATTTTTATGACAAACGTATTTGGACAAAGCGATTCAAAGAAAATCCCGAAAGATTGGCAAACCCTTGCCGAGCAGACGGATTATCACAAGACATGGACCTATGCCGACACGATAGCCTTTTCGCAGAAGCTGGATAAGGCGTCTGACAAGATCGTCTACAGGTCTATCGGCAAGAGCAATCAGGGACGCGATATTCCGCTCCTGATCGCTGCGGATGGCGGAACGTTCACACCGGAAGCTGCCCGAAAGGCTGGCAAGGCGGTGATCTTTATCCAGGCGGGCATTCATCCGGGTGAGATCGACGGCAAGGATGCGGGGCTTGCATTGCTTCGCGATGCGGTAATTACCAAAACACTGCCGAATCTTCTCAGGGATGTCGTCATTCTTTACGTTCCGATCTACAGCGTTGACGGCCATGAGAATTTTAATCCGTACATGCGTATCAATCAGAACGGGCCGGACGAAATGGGTTTTCGCGGAAACGCCAACAACCTAAATCTCAATCGTGACTACATGAAAGCGGACGCACCGGAAACTCGTGCTTGGCTGGGCCTGTGGAATGAATGGAAGCCTGATTTCTTTATCGATTGTCACGTAACGGACGGAGCCGATTTTCAATATAACGTTACCTACGAATACGCCCACTTTCAGGAAGTTTCGCCTTTGTTAAAGAACTGGATGGACGAGCATTTCGACGGCAAAGTGGTTTCGAAGATCGAGTCAGAGGGCAATGTACTTACGCATTACGTCGAGTTTGCCGGACGCGAGGTCACCGGCGGCATCGCGACGTTTATCGCGACACCGCGTTTTGCGACCGGCTACACGCCGCTCAGAAATCGCAACGGTTTGCTCATCGAAACACATTCATTGAAGCCGTATCGCTCCCGGGTTCGCGGCACATACGATACTTTGCGTTATACGATCGAAGAGATCGCTGCAAGAAAGACGAGTTTGTTCGAAGCTAACAAAAAGGCTGACGAGGAAACGATCGAACGCGGCAAGACCTATGATCCATCACGAAAGTTTCCCCTGACTCTTGAGGTAACGGATAAATCGAACCCGCTGGCGTTCAAAGGCGTCGAATACAAGATCGAAGACTCCGCGATCTCAGGCGGCAAGATGATCATTTACGGGACGGCTCCCTTGAATATCACCATCCCGCGTTTTGATGAGGGGAAAATAGTCACTTCTGTCGATCCGCCACTTGCCTACATCGTTCCGGCCGAATGGGTGGACGTGATCAACGTCCTAAGAATTCACGGGGTCAAATTCGAAACGTTAAAGAAGCCGCAAACCATCGAAGTCGAAAGCTACAGACTCACTCAGCCAAAATGGGCCACCTCTTCTTTCGAGAATCGTATCAACGTTACTTGCAAGCAGGAACGGATTAAAGAAACCAGGATATTTCCCGCGGGCTCGATCGTCGTTCCAATGGCCCAGGAAGCGGCAAATGTCGCCATCCATCTGCTCGAACCAAACGGCCCTGATTCCTTTGTCACATGGGGATTCTTCAATGCTGTTTTCGAACAAAAGGAATACGGCGAAGGATACGTAATCGAAAAACTCGCCCGTGAGATGCTGGCCAAAGACCCGAGTCTTCAAAAGGAATTCGACGAGAAGTTGAAGGATCCGGCATTTGCCAAGAATCCTCGAGCTCGCTTGAATTTCTTTTACGAACGTTCACCTTATTACCTCAATCAAAAAGTCGGCATTTATCCTGTCGGTCGGATCTTGAAACCACTTCCGTAGTCGATGAAACATTCCAAGCTGGGCATAACGTCATGCGTGATCGCCGTTGCCATGTTTCTTATAATGGCACTCCTCATCGGGGCGTCGTATTTCGTTAGTAACGTGACCGCAGATCATCCACAGATCGGGGCGGTTTGGATCGTCACTGATGTATCGGCTTTATTTTTGCCGATCCCGGTGCATTTCATCGGTCTCATTCTGGGTGTGGTCGGCCTGTTTCTGCGAAACCGGCGAAAACTTTTCCCGATCATCGGAGCTCTTCTTAATCTTGTACTTGGGATCGGCAGCGTCTGGCCGTGGCTCTATCTGATGTGGCACATGTTAGGCCGCGTACAATGATTGCCGGTTATGTGATCCGTCCTTCCAACACGCTTCTGAGTATCTTTGCGCCCGACCTTATCTGTCGCTTATCGAACGCCGTATAGCCAAGCAGCAACGCCCCTCGTTTTGACCGTTTGACGGCATACTTCGACAACGGAGCAGCATTAACTCCTTTCTCTTTGAGCCTCTTCGAGATCAGTTCATCGTCAGCCCCTTCCGGGAGCCAGCCGACCAGGTGCATTCCCGCATTGGCGGGAGACACCTCTAAGAAACCTTCAAGATTCTTTTCGATCTCGTGAATCAAGATCGCCTGACGCTCAGCGTAGAGCTTTCGCATTCGCCTGAGATGCCGGGCGAAATGGCCTTCGGCGATAAACTCAGCCAGGACCGCCTGATCGATCAGCGATGAGTGAAGATCGGTCAAAGATCTGGCGGCGGCAAAAAATTGGATCAGGTCCTGCGGCACGACCATACAGCCAAGCCGAAGCGACGGGAAAAGGGTTTTGCCGAACGTACCGACATAGATCACCCGATTGTCGCGATCCAACCCCTGAAGCGACGAGAGCGGACGGCCCGCATACCGAAACTCGCTGTCGTAGTCGTCTTCGATGATCCACGCGTCCTTGTCTCGTCCCAATTCAAGCAGATTAAGCCGACGCGGCAAGGTCAATGTTCCGCCAAGCGGGAACTGGTGCGAAGGGGTTACATAAATAATTTTCACGCTTCTGGCGACCGGCGCTTTCGCAATGTTGATCCCTTCGTTATCGACCGGGATCGGAACGACCTTTGCTCCCGACGAAAGCAAAATGTCCCGTGCCCCGAGATAGCCCGGATCTTCCATCCAAACCGTATCCTTTGCACCAACTAGAAGTCGCGCGATCAGGCTTAACGCCTGCTGCGCGCCGCTTGTAACAATTACCTGTTCCGGTTCGCAAATGACACCGCGTGAGGACCGCAAGTGGACGGCGATCGCTTTTCGTAACGACGGCAGGCCTTCGGGGTCTCCGTTTCCCAACAATTCTCTCTTTGGATATTTGTAATAGTGTTGGACGATCCGGGACCATACGTCGAACGGAAATTGATCCACGGCGGTGAGCCCATGCTGGAAGGGTACAAAATCCGTCGAACCGTGGTTACGTTTGATCAGCGTCGTTACGCCATTAAGGTAACTGCCGTATTCAGAAAGGTTCACCTTTCGTTTCAAAACGATCGAGCGATCCTTTTCCTTTTCGGCTGATGCGGGCTGCAGAAATTCCTCCGGAAGATGTGACGCGACATAGGTTCCGGCTCCAGGTTTGCCTTCTAAATACCCCTCGGCAAAAAGCTGCTCGTAAGCATTTATGACAGTCATCCGCGAAACTCCCAATTGGTCGGCCAAAAGGCGCGAAGCAGGCAGACGCAATCCGGATTGGAAGTCGCCGGTAAGGATCGCGTTCCGGATCGCTTTGTAGATCTGCCGGTAAATAGGGTCCGAAGATCGCTCGTCGAGCGAAATAAACGGGATCGAGGTCATGAACGCCAATATAAATTGGTCTGTGCAGATTGTCCAGAATTGGTTATTGCGGATATACCGCTTTCGCCGATAATCGAAACATGAGAACGGCAGTATTGCAGGATCTTGACATAGTTCCGTCCCCGGCATCTTCTAATACTGATTTCGATTTTCTGCACGGAACCTGGAAGATCCGCAACCGAAAGTTGAAGGAGCGGCTGAAAGGTTCGGAGGAGTGGATCGAGTTTGAAGCCGGACAGAAATGCAAAGGCATTCTTGAAAACAACGCGAACATCGACTTTTTTCGAACCTCTCTCGATGGAGCTGACTTCGAGGCAATTACGATTCGCCTTTTCGATCCGAAGACTTGCCTCTGGAGTATCTACTGGGCTGACAGCAAGGCAGTCGTCCTGGACATCGGCCAAGTCGGATCGTTCGATGGCACGACGGGAGAGTTTTTCGCCCGCGATATCTGGGAAGGAACGCCGATTATCGTAAAGTTTCATTGGGACAAAACGAACGCCGACGAACCGGTTTGGAGCCAGGCATTCTCCGTCGATGAAGGCAAAACGTGGGAATGGAACTGGTACATGTATTTCGAACGCGAGAGCTGATCACAGTTATGACAACAACTGCTACCGAAAGAACGAGAGTGCGGCGACTGCCTAAACGCGGTCATTACGACCGCGATACGATCAATAACATCCTCGATGAAGGTTTTATTTGTCACGTAGGGTTCGTGCTTGACGGGCAACCATATGTTATCCCCACAGGTTATGCGCGGATCGGCGATGATCTGTATATTCACGGTTCGTCTGCTAGCCGGATGCTGCGGTCTCTCGCCGATGGAGTAGATGTATGCGTAACTGTCACCTTGATCGACGGTCTCGTTCTTGCCCGATCTGCGTTCCATCATTCGATGAATTACCGGTCTGTGGTCATTCTTGGAAAGGCTTCGCTGGTCGACGACAACGACGAAAAGATGGAGGCCCTTGAAGCATTTACTGAACAAGTCGTGCCCGGACGCTGGGCTGATGTCCGTTGGCCAACCGAACTTGAATTGAAGGCGACGTCGGTCCTCAAGCTGCCTATCGAAGAGGCCTCAGCCAAGATCCGTACGGGCGGCCCGATCGATGACGAAGAAGACTATGCGATGGATGTCTGGGCTGGAGTGGTCCCGTTGCAGGTCGCGGCGATTGAGCCGGTAGACGACGCTCGCTTACAACAAGGGATCGAGCCGCCGGCTTATGCCCAAAATTATCACCGGAAACAAAAAAATTATTAATAGGAGAGTTTGATTAGATATGGCGTTAGAAATGCGGCCAAAGTGTGAGAAGTGTGAAAATGAGATCGCTGCAGCAGGCGAGGCGTATATCTGTATTTTCGAATGTACCTTTTGCCCCGACTGCGCCGGCAAGTTAAGTTCGATCTGTCCGAACTGCAGCGGCGAGCTTGTCCGACGTCCTCGAGCTAAAACGTCCGGCGAGATCTGCCCCGTATAGCAGGACTTTAACAATCCATAGAGTGTGTCCGCGAACTTTTCGGACCCCGAAGAGGTCGGACCAAAACCTCCTCAGCAAGATACGAACGGAATTCAACAACGCACGAAATGAGTTCACGTACCCGCAAAGTGAGTTCACGTACCCGCGAGGTGAGTTTGCGTACCCGCAAAGTGAGTTCGCGTACCCGCAAAGTGAGTTCGCGTACCCGCAAAGTGAGTTAGCGTACCCGCGAAGTGAGTTCGCGTACCCGCAAAGTGAGTTCGCATACCCGCAAAGTGAGTTCGCGTACCCGCGAAGTGAGTTTGCGTACCTGCGAAGTGAGTCTGCGTACTCGCAAAGTGGTTTTGGCAACGGCTAAAACGATTTCAGCAATGCGAAAAATGGCTTTCCGCCCTAATCTTGTCGTTCAGGAGATTTGGGCAGGAAAAGGGATCTCTAAAAGGTCCGGCAAAATTGCATAAAACAGATGAAAAGGCCGCCTGAGAACTTACTTCTCAGAGCGGCCTCTTCTATTATTGGTGGAGATGAGGGGGGTCGAACCCCTGACCTCTGCATTGCGAACGCAGCGCTCTGCCAAACTGAGCTACATCCCCAGGAGCGGGTCGAAAGTTCCAAGTCCAATGTCCAAGGTATTTCAGCTCCGCAAGGCTAAATTGTAGGATCGGTTGCCAAGATTTTCAACTTTCTACGCCGAAACCTAAGCATTCGACTTCGGACTTTGGACCTTGGACCTTGGACTTACTGCACACCCGCCGGCAATAGCGAACCTTTCGGATCGGTGGCAAAAGCGTAGCCGTCTTCGATCTTGCCGATGATGCCGTGAAAGGTTATTTCCTCACCACCGAGGACAACGACCACGTCGCCGGGACTATAAAGCTTTTCGTCTACAGGAAACTTAATGATGGTCGCGTTACCGTTTTCCTGCGCGACCGATTCATATTCAAATGTGTCAGCGTTAAAGCTGAGCGTCTGGCAAAATGCTACTTCCATATTTTTATATTAAAAACTAGTGATTGATCCAAATAATAACCTTTTTTATCATCGCCTTGTTCGGTCTCATACTTAAGCAGATCAGCTTTTGAGATCGAACCCTCTCTGCTCGTATCGAAGTCCTTGATATCAGACAAGCCTGAAGTTGCTTCCTTTCTGCTCGGATTGTAATAGACCTTGTCGCCCTCGATTCGTGAGACCTTGTCGGAATAAAACCAACTCTTCCCGTCCTTTTGAAAACGGTATGTCAAAACGTCGCCGGGTTTCACGGCCTCCAGTTGAGCTTTCGTAACCGAATTTATCCCGCATGCTGAGATGGCAACCAGGACAACCGCAACAACAAACACACCAGACTTCTGAAAAAACATAAAACTTCAGCAATATCTGTCTAAATCTTACTTTACGGGAGCTTAAAGTCCAAAGCTATTGCATCGTGGTCGGAGAGCGGGATCCCTTCGGCATCGACCAGCCCGCCGATAGTTTGCGGCCGTGTTCCATCAGCTATTTCGATTCCTTTTCCTGCAAACCAATCCAATCTGCCCGATACACGTCCGCCTACACGGCGTGCCGCCCAAAAGATAAAGGGAAAACACCATTCAGGGACCCAATCGCGCAAGTTTGTGTTTTTCTCGATGCTCTCGACGTCGTAATGCAGCGTTCCGATGCCGACCTCATTAAGTCTTTTGTAATCGAAACCACGTCGTTCCAGCTCGGCGAAAAGTCCTCGTTCAAAATATCGGTCGGGATGCGGCAGATGATTCTTTACGACGTTTTTCACACCCATCATCACGCGCCGCCAATACCCGAGTATCGCCCGTGTCGCATTCTGCGCGTTATAGGTCGTCGTATTCCAATCGCCGCCGAGCAGCGTCGGCATCGGCGGTAAAGTGTCCAGATGATCTAGAATTATCCTCATCTGTAAGAGCCGGTGTGCACGTGAGCAGTGGGCGTCAAGGTGAATCGTGACCGCGCGAAAATCGCCTGCAGGATTCTCGATATCCGCAAAAAGAGCACGCAAATATCCAAGCCGTTTTTCCTTGCCCCACATTTTGTCCTTGCCGTTCGGCAGCGGCACTGCGTGGACGTTTTTCATCGGGTATTTCGAGAACATCGCAAGGCCGTGAATCGAACGCGTATTCTCGCCTTCCATTTCGGATTCGACACCGCTTCCCTTTTGCAAGGCGATATAAACGGGAGCAAAGGCGTAATTTAGACTCAGGGCATGGGCTAATT
>Ga0268264_10004082_pt1 | contig 12499 bp, 10 predicted proteins | sample KBSSwiS32_FD_190357 | JGI IMG/M metagenome (GOLD analysis project Ga0268264, IMG submission 190357) | Switchgrass rhizosphere microbial communities from Kellogg Biological Station, Michigan, USA - KBS Switchgrass S3-2 (SPAdes) (version 2) | ecosystem: Host-associated > Plants > Roots >... | reverse complement strand
AGGACTTTTCGCTGCGCTCCCCGCTGATCGACGGCCAGGGCAACTTCGGCTCGGTCGATGGCGACAACCCGGCGGCGATGCGCTACACCGAGTGCCGGCTGCAGCGGATCGCCAACGAGCTCACCGCCGATATCGACAAGGAAACGGTCGATTTCGTCCCGAATTACGACGGCAAAGAGCAGGAACCAACGGTCTTGCCGTCGCGCCTGCCGAATCTGCTGGTTAATGGATCGTCGGGCATCGCGGTCGGCATGGCGACCAACATCCCGCCGCACAATCTCTCCGAAGTCGTCGACGCGTGCCTCGCTGTGCTCGCGAATCCCGCGATCAGCATCGACGAGCTGATTGAAATCGTGCCGGCGCCCGATTTCCCGACCGCGGGGATCATCTACGGCACCGGGGGCGTGCGCGAGGGCTACCGCACCGGGCGCGGCCGCGTGGTGATCCGCGCGCGCACCCACGTCGAGGACATCGGCAAGGGCGAGCGCCAGGCGATCATCGTCGACGAGATCCCGTACCAGGTGAACAAGTCGAACCTGCTGATGCGCATCGGCGAGCTGGTTCGCGACAAGAAGCTCGACGGCATCTCCGACCTGCGCGACGAGTCGGACAAGTCGGGGATGCGCGTGGTGATCGAGTTGAAGCGCGGCGAGATCTCCGAGATCGTCATCAACAACCTGTTCAAGCTGACGCAGCTGCAGGACAGCTTCGGCATGAACATGGTCGCGCTGGTCGACAACCAGCCGCGGCTGCTCAACCTCAAGCAATTCCTCGAGTTCTTCCTCCAGCATCGCCGCGAGGTCGTCGTCCGGCGCACCCGCTTCGAGCTGCGCAAGGCACGCGAGCGTGGCCACATCCTGGAAGGCCTCGCGGTCGCTCTCGCCAACGTCGATCCGATCATCGCGCTGATCAAGGCAGCGCCGACGCCGGCCGAAGCGAAGACAGCCTTGATGGAACGTTACTGGCGCTCGCAACTCGTCGAGGACATGCTCGCGCGCGCCGCCGCGGATGCCGTTCGTCCAGACGGCCTTCCGCTGACGTTCGGCTGGCAAGCCGCCGCCGACGGTCGTGCGGCCGGCTACCGGCTTTCGGACACGCAGGCGCAAGCGATCCTCGAGTTGCGCCTGCAACGACTGACCGGCCTCGAGCAGGACAAGATCTTCGCCGAGTACAAGGAGGTGATGGCGCAGATCGTCGACCTGATCGACATCCTGGCGAAGCCGAAGCGGGTGACGACGATCGTCAGCAAGGAGCTGACCGAGATCCGCGACCAGTTCGGCGACGAGCGCCGCTCCGAGATCGTCGCGCAGGGTGTGGACCTGTCGGTCGAGGACCTGATCGCGCCGGAAGAGATGGTCGTCACGCTGTCGCACGGCGGCTACATGAAGGCGCAGCCGGTCACCGAATACCGCGCGCAAAAGCGCGGCGGCCGCGGGCGCCAGGCCACCGCGACCAAGGACGACGATTTCGTCGACCGGCTGTTCATCGCCAACACGCACGACCACATCCTGTGCTTCTCCGACCGCGGCCGCGTCTACTGGCTCAAGGTCTACAACGTGCCGCAGGGCTCGCGCACCGCGCGCGGCAAGCCGATCGTCAACCTCGTGCCGCTCACCGAGAACGAGAAGATCACGGCGATCCTGCCGGTCAAGGAATTCACCGACACGCAATTCGTGTTCATGGCCACCGCGATGGGCACGGTGAAGAAGACGCCGCTCTCGGAATTCTCGCGGCCGCGTCCGTCCGGCATCATCGCCGTCGATCTCGATGACGGCGACCAGCTGATCGGCGCGGCGTTGACCGACGGCACGCACGACGTGATGCTGTTCAGTTCCGGCGGCAAGGCGGTGCGCTTCGACGAGAACGACGTCCGGCCGATGGGCCGCAACGCGCACGGCGTGCGCGGGATGATGCTGGACAAGAAGCAGAAGGTGATCTCGATGCTCGTCGCCGAAGACGAGGAGCAGTCGGTGCTGACCGCCACCGAGAACGGCTACGGCAAGCGCACGCCGATCGTCGAGTACACGCGCCACGGCCGCGGCACCAAGGGGATGATCGCGATCCAGCAGACCGCGCGCAACGGGCAGGTGGTGGCGGCGGCGCTGGTGCGGCCGGGCGACGAAGTGATGCTGATCTCCACCACCGGCGTGCTGATCCGCACCAAGGTCAAGTCGATCCGCGAAATGGGCCGCTCGACGCAGGGCGTCACGCTGATGAACATCGACAGCGGCGGCAAGCTTGCCGGGCTCGAGCGCGTGGTCGAGCCCGAGGACGACGCCGACGAATGAGCGCGACGCGCGAGACCGAAGGTCGAGCGAAGGACGCCCGAGCGAGCAGGGCGAAGCCCAGGCGCGAAGCGCGCGGCTGCGAGCGAGGGCGGCACGCGACGATCGTTGTGCGCATGCCGAGAGCTGATGCGGAGCGTGCCCGAAGGGCGCGTCGGAGCGCGATTGAGGGGCGGCCGACAAAATGTCGCTGGGAACCGACGATGCCGCTGATAGAAGGCCGCGAATGACGCAGGACGACCTCGCTTCGCATCGTGCGGCGATCGACGCGCTCGACCGCGAGATTCTCGAGCGGCTGAACGCGCGCGCCGCGCACGCGCATGCGATCGGCAAGCTGAAGGGAAGCGGCGTCGCGTACCGCCCCGAGCGCGAGGCCCAGGTGTTGCGCGCGCTGCAGGGCGAGAACAAGGGGCCGCTGTCGAAGGAGGCGATCACCGGGGTGTTCCGGCAGGTGATCTCCGCGTGCCTCGCGCTCGAGCAGCGCCAGCGCATCGCTTACCTCGGTCCGGCCGGCACGTTCTCGCACGCGGCGGTGGCCAAGCATTTCGGCGATTTCGTCGACGCCGAGCCGCACGCGACGATCGACGCCGTGTTCCGTGCGGGTGAAAGCGGGCAGAGCGACTACGCGGTGGCGCCGGTCGAGAATTCGACCGAGGGCGCAGTCGGCCGCACGCTCGACCTGATGTGCCAGACGCCGCTCGCGATCTGCGGCGAGATCCGGCTGCGCATTCGCCAGAATCTGCTGACGAACGCGCCGGCGATGGGCGCGATCACCAAGGTCTATTCGCACGCGCAATCGCTCGCACAATGCGCACAGTGGCTCGCGGTGCATCTGCCGCAGGTCGAACGAATCGCCGTGGCGAGCAACGCCGAAGCGGCACGGCTTGCCGCTGCGGAAGAAAACAGCGCGGCGATTGCCGGAGAGATCGCCGCGGCGATCTACGGGCTCAACGTGCTCGCACCGCACATCGAGGACGAGCCGAACAACACGACGCGCTTCTGGGTACTCGGCCGGCATGCGGTGCCGCCCTCGGGCAAGGATGAAACCTCGCTCGTGATGTCCGCGCCGAACCGGCCCGGCGCGCTCCACGCACTGCTCGCACCGCTGGCAACGCACGGCGTGTCGATCTCGCGCCTCGAATCGCGGCCGGCGCGCACCGAGTTGTGGGAGTACCTGTTCTTCGTCGATATCGAAGGTCATGCGAGCGATCCCGCGGTCGCCGCGGCGCTCGCGGAGCTCCGCGCGATCGCGCCGTTCGTCAAGGTGCTGGGCTCGTACCCGGCAGCCGTCTATTAACGAGATGTCGATGACCGCTACCCCGCACGCCGCGCGCCACGCCGCCCAGCATCGCGATCCCTCCGCGGTCGCGCCGGAGCACGTGCGCAAGATCACGCCGTACCTGCCGGGCAAGCCGGTCAGCGAGCTCGCCCGCGAGTTCGGGCTCGACGAGCAGACGATCATCAAGCTCGCGTCGAACGAAAATCCGCGTGGGCCCAGCGCGTCGGTGCGAAAGGCGATCGCCGACGCGATGGCCGAGCTCTGCCGTTACCCAGACGGCAACGGCTTCGCGCTGAAGGCCGCGCTCGCCGTGCGCTACGCGGTTGCGTCCGAGCAGATCGTGCTCGGCAACGGTTCGAACGACATCCTCGAGCTCGCGACGCAGGCGTTTCTGCAACCGGGCGATTCGGCGGTCTATTCGCGGCACGCGTTCGCCGTGTATCCGCTGGCAACGCATGCCCGCGGCGCCCTCGGCATCGAGGTGCCGGCGCGCGATCTCGGCCATGACCTGGCGGCGATGCGCAAGGCAATCACGCCGACGACGCGTCTGGTCTTCATCGCCAACCCGAACAACCCGACCGGCACGTGGGTGCCTGCGGCAACGCTCGAAGCGTTCATCGCGTCGGTGCCGCAGGACACGCTGGTCGTCCTCGACGAGGCGTACGACGAATATCTGCCCGCGAAGCAACACGCGCCGAGCGCCGCGTGGGTTCGCAAGTATCCGCACCTGATCGTGTCGCGCACGTTCTCGAAGGCGTACGGCCTCGCCGCGTTGCGCGTCGGCTACGGCATCATGCATCCGAAGGTCGCCGACATGCTGAATCGCGTGCGCCAGCCGTTCAACGTGAACGCGCTGGCGCAAGTCGCCGCGCTCGCGGCGCTCGCCGATACGGCGTACGTCGAGGAGAGCCGGCAATTGAACGACGCCGGCATGCGCGCGCTCGAAGCCGGATTTCGCACACTGAACCTCGACTTCGTGCCCTCGCACGGGAACTTCATCCTCGTGCACGTCGGCGATGCCGGCAGGGTCTATCAGCGCCTGCTGGAGCAAGGCGTGATCGTGCGGCCGGTCGCGAACTATGGCCTGCCCGAATACCTGCGCGTCACCGTCGGGTTGCCCGAAGAGAACGCGCGCTTCCTTGCTGCGTTGAAGGTTGCGCTTGCCCGCTGATCCCACGAGCGTCCCACCCGGTTCGCCGCGGGCGCAGGCACCGCGGCTGCGCAAGCTCCTCATCGTCGGCGTCGGCCTGATCGGCGGATCGTACGCGCTGGCGCTGCGGAGCGCAGGTTGCGTGGACCGGATCGTCGGCGTCGGCCGCAGCCGGCCGAATCTCGACGCCGCGCGCCGACTCGGCATCGTCGACGCGCACGCCGGCGTCGACGACGACTGGGCGGCCGAGCTCGCCGATGCCGATCTCGTGCTCGTTGCAACGCCCGTCGCGCAGTATCCAGGCCTGTTCGCACGGATGGCGGGCAAGCTTGGCCCTCGCACGATCGTCACCGACGCCGGCAGCACCAAGCAGGATGTGATCGCCGCGGCGCGCGCGACGCTCGGCGCGGCGTGGCCGCGCTTCGTTCCCGGGCATCCCATTGCGGGTACGGAGCACTCGGGCGCCGAGGCAGCATTCCCGACGCTTTTCCAGGATCGCAACGTCGTGCTTACCCCGGTTGCGGAAACCGACGACGCCGCCACTACGATGGTGGCTGCGTTGTGGGAAATGTGCGGCAGTCGAGTGCGGCGCCTCGACGCCGCCGCGCACGATCGCATCTTCGCCGCGGTGTCGCACTTGCCGCATCTGCTGGCGTTCGCGCTGGTCGACGCGTTCGCCGCGCGCAGCGACGCCGAGGATATCTTCCGCTTTGCCGCGAGCGGCTTTCGCGATTTCACGCGGATCGCCGGAAGCTCGCCGGAGATGTGGCGCGACATCACGATCGCCAATCGCGCCGCGGTCGCGAGCGAGTTGGCCGCGTTCCGCGCGCAGCTCGATCGCATTGCGGCGATGGTCGAAGCAGGCGATGGCAACGCGCTCGCCGACGTGTTTGCGCGGGCGCGCGACGCGCGCCGGCAATGGGAAGCGCAGTATCGGGCGCGCGCCGCGGTGCCAGCCGATGGCCCGCGGGACACGTGATCGAATTCGCGCACCTTCCGCGATGAGCGCCAAGGACGCACCGACTCACCTCGATCTCGCGCCGGTCGCGCTGGCGCAAGGCGTGGTCGCGCTGCCGGGGTCGAAGAGCATCACCAACCGAACGCTTTTGCTTTCCGCACTCGCGCGCGGCGCGACGCGCGTGACCGATCTGCTCGACGCCGACGACGTCGACCGGATGCGCGAAGCGCTCGTCGCGCTGGGTGTTCGCCTGGAAGCGACTGCGGCGCCGCGCGAGTTGATCGTGCACGGGACCGAGGGGGCGTTCGCGACGCAATCCGCCAAGCTCTTCCTCGGCAATGCCGGCACGGCGTTTCGCCCGCTCACCGCCGCGCTTGCGTTGAGCGGCGGCACCTACGAACTGTCCGGCGTCGCGCGGATGCACGAGCGCCCGATCGGCGATCTCGTCGACGCGTTGCGCGCGCTCGGCGCCGACATCCACTATCTCGGCAACGCCGGTTTTCCGCCGTTGGCGATCGGCCCCGGAAGGTTGAGCGCAGGCGATGCGCCCGAGCGCGTCGCGGTGCGCGGCGACGTGTCGAGCCAGTTCCTGTCGGCGTTGCTGATGGCGCTGCCGCTCGTCACCACGCGCAGTCAACGGGCGATGGCGGTCGACGTGATCGGCGAGCTGATCTCGAAGCCGTACGTCGCGATCACCACCAACCTGATGGCGCGCTTCGGCGTGCACGTCGCAAGCGAAGGCGCGCAACGCTTTGTCGTGCCCGCGGGCGCGCACTACGCAAGTCCAGGGACGCTGCGCGTCGAGGGCGACGCATCGTCGGCGTCGTATTTCCTGGCGGCCGGCGCGATCGCCGGCGGTCCGGTGCGCGTGTCGGGCGTCGGTCGGCGCTCGATCCAGGGCGACGTCGCGTTTGCGGACGTGCTCGCACGCATGGGCGCCGATATTCGCTACGGCGACGACTGGATCGAGGCGCGCGCCGGTCGCGCGCTCGAGGGAACGACGATCGACGCGCTGGCGATTCCCGACGCGGCGATGACGCTCGCCGTGGTGGCGCTTTTCGCCCGCGGCCCGACGACGCTCACCGGCATTGCGAGCTGGCGTGTCAAGGAAACCGATCGGATCGCCGCGATGGCCGCCGAGCTCGCCAAGCTCGGCGCAAAGGTCGAGGCGGGCGTCGACTCGTTACGCATCCAGGCGCCGTCCCGCATCGCGCCGGCGACGATCGACACCTACGACGACCACCGGATGGCGATGTGCTTCTCGCTGGCGGCGTTCGGCGGCGCGACGATCCGGATCAACGATCCGGAGTGCGTGCGCAAGACGTTTCCCGACTATTTCGCGACGTTCGCGCGGATCGCCCGCTCGAGCCCACCTTCATGACATCCACAATCACTCCGGTGATCGCTGTCGATGGCCCGGCCGCGTCGGGCAAGGGCACGGTCGCGAGCGCCGTCGCCCGAGCGCTCGGCTTCCATCAACTCGACAGCGGCGCGCTCTACCGGCTGGTGACGCTGGCCGCGCTCGATCGTGGCGTGGCGCTCGATGACGAGCCCGGCCTCGCCGCCGTGGCGCACGGCCTCGACGTGAAGTTCGACGACCACCGGATTCGGCTCAAGGGTCGCGACGTGACGGAAGCGATCCGCACCGAGCGGGTGAGCGCCGGGGCCTCGCAGGTGGCGGCATTCCCCGCCGTCCGCGCGTCGCTGGTGACGCGCCAGCGGGGTTTTCGTGCCTTTCCGGGCCTGGTCGCGGACGGCCGCGACATGGGAACCGTGATTTTCCCGGACGCGATCGTCAAGGTGTACGTGACGGCCACCCCGGAGGAGCGTGCGAAACGCCGATATAAGCAGTTGATCGAAAAAGGAAACTCGGTTAACATTGAAAGCCTTTTGCGCGATATTCTGGAGCGCGACGCGCGCGACGCGTCCCGGGCGGCAGCGCCGCTCAAGCCGGCCGACGACGCCGTGCTCCTCGACACCACGCAAATGACGATCGACGCGGCCGTCGATGCCGTTCTCGCCCTTTACCGGGCGGCGGCCGCGAAGCTCGGGTAAGGGAAGCAGCAAGGCAATATCGCAGTCGTGCAGTGCGCCAGTCGACGCCCGGGGAGGGCGCGGCTGGCAAGCCCCGGGGTCGGCCGCTCTAGCCGGCGCGTCGTCCTCCGGGAAATCACCAACCTGCCCGCCGCATCGAGAAAAGGGGTTCTCGCTGCCGGCGGCCAACTCGATCGACAAGGATCCAACCCGATAATGGCTACCGCCACCTCCAGCATGACCGCAACACCCAAGGAAAACTTCGCCGCGCTCTTCGAAGAGAGCCTGTCCCGGCAGGAGATGCGCCAGGGCGAACTGATCACCGCCGAAGTCGTTCGCGTCGACTTCAACATCGTCGTCGTCAACGCCGGCCTGAAGTCCGAAAGCTTCATCCCGATCGAGGAATTCAAGAACGATCGCGGCGAGCTCGAAGTCAAGCCCGGCGACTTCGTCACCGTGGCGATCGAAAGCCTCGAAGACGGCTACGGCGAAACCAAGCTCTCGCGCGACAAGGCGAAGCGCCTGAAGGCGTGGCACGACCTCGAAGCGGCGATGGAGCAGGGCATCATCGTCACCGGCCTCGTCACCGGCAAGGTGAAGGGCGGCCTCACCGTGATGGTCAACGGCATCCGCGCGTTCCTGCCCGGATCGCTGGTCGACATCCGCCCGGTCAAGGACACGACACCGTTCGAGGGCAAGGCACTCGAGTTCAAGGTGATCAAGCTCGACCGCAAGAGGAACAACGTCGTCGTCTCGCGCCGCGCGGTGCTCGAGGCGAGCCTCGGGGAGGAGCGCGAAAAGCTGCTCTCCACGCTGCAGGAAGGCGCGATCGTCAAGGGCGTGGTCAAGAACATCACCGATTACGGCGCGTTCGTGGACCTCGGCGGCATCGACGGCCTGCTGCACATCACCGACCTCGCCTGGCGGCGCGTCAAGCACCCGTCGGAAGTGCTGTCGGTCGGCGACGAAGTCACCGCGAAGATCCTCAAGTTCGACCAGGAGAAGAACCGCGTCTCGCTCGGCATGAAGCAGCTCGGCGAAGACCCGTGGGTCGGCCTGTCGCGGCGCTATCCCACCGGCACTCGCCTCTTCGGCAAGGTGACGAACATCACCGACTACGGCGCGTTCGTCGAGATCGAGGCGGGCATCGAGGGCCTCGTGCACGTCTCCGAAATGGACTGGACGAACAAGAACATCCACCCGAGCAAGGTCGTTGCGCTCGGCGACGAAGTCGAAGTGATGATCCTCGAGATCGACGAGGAGCGTCGCCGGATCTCGCTCGGCATGAAGCAGTGCATGTCGAACCCGTGGGACGACTTCGCGATGAACCACAAGAAGGGCGACAAGGTCGCGGGCCAGATCAAGTCGATCACCGACTTCGGCGTGTTCGTCGGCCTGCCCGGCGGCATCGACGGCCTTGTCCACCTGTCCGATCTGTCGTGGACGCTCCCCGGCGAAGCCGCGGTGCGCGACTACAAGAAGGGCCAGGAAGTCGAGGCCGTCGTGCTCGCGATCGACGTCGAGCGCGAGCGCATCTCGCTCGGCATCAAGCAGCTCGACGGCGACCCGTTCACCAACTACGTCGCCGTGCACGACAAGGGTCACCTGGTGAACGGCACGGTCAAGTCGCTCGACGCGAAGGGCGCGGTGATTGCGCTCGACGGCGACGTCGAAGGCTACCTGCGCGCGTCGGAAGTCGCGCGCGACCGCGTCGAGGACATCCGCACGCACCTGAAGGAAGGCGACGCGGTCCACGCGATGATCATCAACATCGATCGCAAGAACCGCTCGATCAACCTGTCGATCAAGGCGAAGGACCACGCCGAGGAAACCGAGGCGATGCAGAACATCAAGGCGGACACGGCGGGCACCAGCAGCGGCACGACCAACCTGGGGGCGCTGCTCCGCGCGAAGATGGACAACAACAAGAGCAACGAATAGTTGGAACGCGCAATGACGAAATCGGAGCTGATCGACCGCCTGGCGGTGCAGTTCCCGCAGCTCGTCGCCAAGGACGCCGAACTCGCGGTCAAGATGGTCCTCGACGCCATGGCGGAAAGCCTGGCGAAGGGCGAGCGCATCGAGATCCGCGGATTCGGCAGCTTCGGGCTCAACTATCGGCCGCCGCGTACCGGACGCAATCCCAAGTCCGGCGAAAAGGTGCAGGTGCCGCAGAAGCACGTGCCCCATTTCAAGGCCGGCAAGGAGCTGCGCGAGCGCGTGGACTTCAAAGACGTGAAATGACGCCTGGCGTGCGAAGCGGGCGTCTGGCCCGCATCGCACATCGCGCCGTCGGAGGCCGCTCATGCAAGTCCTGCGCTGGATCACCGGTGCCGCGCTGTTCCTCGCGCTGCTCTTGTTGTCCTTGCAGAATTCCGAGCTGGTGACGCTCAAGTTCTATCATTGGTGGAGCTGGCAGGCGCCGCTGATCTTCATCGTTCTGGTGAGTTTCGCCGTCGGTGTCGCGGCCGGCCTGCTCGCCGGTGCGATGCGCTCGGCGCGGCTCAAGCGGCAGTTGAATCGACTGCGGCGCGAACGTCCGCCGGCCGCGGTCGAGCCTGCGCCGCACGGGGCGATGCCGGATCGCGGCGACAATGCGCCGCGCGCCGGGTATGCCACCGGCACCGGTTCGATGGACGGTCTCTGACGCGTGGATTTCGATCTCTGGTGGCTGCTGCCGATCCCGGCGGTCTTTTTCGCTCTCGGCTGGATCGCTGCCCGCATCGACATCAAGCATCTGCTGCGCGAATCGCGCGCGTTGCCGCTGTCGTATTTCCGCGGCCTCAATTTCCTGCTGAACGAGCAGCCGGACAAGGCGATCGAGTCGTTCATCGAGGTGGTCAAGGTCGATCCGCAGACGATCGACCTGCATTTCGCGCTGGGAAGCCTCTTCCGTCGGCAAGGCGAGATCGACCGCGCGATCCGGATGCACCAGAACCTGTCCGATCGCCCCGATCTTCCCGCCGACAAGCGCGATGCGGCGACCTTCGAGCTCGCGCAGGATTTCCACCGCGCCGGCCTGCTCGATCGCGCCGAGGAGCTGTTCAACAAGCTCGAAGGCACGCCGTTCGAGCATCCGTCGCTCGGCTTCCTGCTGTCGATCTACGAGCAGGAGAAGGATTGGCCGAAGGCGATCGCGGTCAGTCGCCGGATGGAATCGATCGCGAAGCAGCCGTACTTCAAGGAAATCGCGCACTACGATTGCGAGCTCGCGCAGGCCGCGTTGATCAAGAGCGACTTCGCGGCGGCGCGCGGCTTCATCGAAGAGGCGTTCGGCGAATACAAGGCCTGCGCGCGCGCGACGATGCTGCTCGGCGACGCGCATGCGCAGGAAGGCGACTATGACGAAGCGATCGCCGCGTGGCAGCGCGTCGAGACGCAGAACCCGGCGTTCCTGTCGCTCGTCGCCGAGCGGCTGGCCGACGGCTATCGCAGGACGAGCCGCCCCGCGCAAGGGTTGCGCGTGCTGAGGTCGTACCAGGAGCAATATCCGTCGCTCGATCTGCTGAACACGGTGTTTGCGCTGACGCTCGCCGAGGAAGGTCCCGCCGCGGCGGGCGCGCTCATCAAGGAAGAGCTCGCGAAGAATCCAACGCTGCTCGGCCTCGATCGGCTGCTCGAAGCGCAGTTGCTCTCCGCGCCGCCCGATCGCCGGCACGACCTCGAGCTCGTCAAGCAGCTCGTCGGCCAGCACATCAAGCGCCTCGGCCTGTACAAGTGCGAGCACTGCGGCTTTCGCGCGCGGCAGTACTACTGGCGCTGTCCGGGCTGCGGCAAGTGGGAAACGTATTCGCCGCGGCGCACCGAAACCCCCGATGGTTATGCCTAGCGAGATCCGCGCGTGAACGAACCCGAACCGAAAGTGATCGTCGCGCTGGATTTCGCCAATCCGATGCACGCGCTCGCGCTGGCCGACCGGCTCGATCCGCGCGGGTGCGCGCTGAAGGTCGGCAAGGAGATGTTCGTCGTCGCCGGCCCCGAGCCGGTGCGCTGGATGATCGAGCGCGGCTTTCGCGTTTTCCTCGATCTCAAGTTCCACGACATCCCTAACACGGTCGCGCAAGCCTGCGCGGCCGCCACACGCCTCGGCGTCTGGATGCTCAACGTGCACGCCGCCGGCGGCGAAGCGATGATGCGTGCTGCGCACGCCGCGGTCGCCGAAACCGCCGCCGAGTCGCCGCGCCCTCGGCCATGGCTGATCGCAGTGACCGTGCTGACGAGTCTTGCCGACGCCGACCTGCGCGCCACGGGCATCGATGACGCCGCCACCGAACAGGCGCTGCGCCTCGCGCGGCTCACCGCAAGCTGCGGTCTCGACGGCGTCGTCTGCTCGGCGGTCGAAGCCCCCGCGCTGCGGGCGGCGCTCGGCGCCGGCTTCAAGCTGGTCACGCCGGGCATTCGCGCGGCCGGCAGTGCGAAGGACGATCAGGCGCGGATCATCACGCCGGAAGCCGCAGTGAAAAACGGCGCCGACTACCTGGTAATCGGTCGCCCGATCACGCAAGCTGCCGACCCGCTCGCTGCGCTGTCGGCGATCAACGCCACCCTGGGAGTGCGTACGTGAGAATCACGATGATCGGGACCGGCTACGTCGGTCTCGTCACCGGTGCCTGCTTCGCCGAAGTCGGCAACGACGTGCTGTGCCTGGACGTCGACGCCGCGAAGATCGCCATGCTCAACGCGGGCAACGTGCCGATTCACGAGCCGGGCCTCGACGCGATGATCGCGCGCAACGTTGCGGCGGGCCGGCTGCGCTTCACTACCGACGTCGATGCGGCGGTCGCCCATGGCGT
>Ga0268264_10004081_pt1 | contig 12505 bp, 11 predicted proteins | sample KBSSwiS32_FD_190357 | JGI IMG/M metagenome (GOLD analysis project Ga0268264, IMG submission 190357) | Switchgrass rhizosphere microbial communities from Kellogg Biological Station, Michigan, USA - KBS Switchgrass S3-2 (SPAdes) (version 2) | ecosystem: Host-associated > Plants > Roots >... | reverse complement strand
GGAGGATGTAGTACGGCGTATTCGTTCCACGGCCGCGCAGCCTGCTGTTTTCGCTCTCCATACCACCGCTGAGCCAGCGGCTATTCTAGAGGCTTTGCGCGCCGGCGCCAGCGAATACCTCTATCCTCCTTTACAGGACGCCCTCAAGGCAGCCCTTGGACGCCTTGCGGATACCCGCGAACGCTCTCGTGACGCCCGTCATCCTACCGGCAAAACCTTAGGATTTGTTTCCGCCAAGGGTGGCTGCGGTGCAACTACTCTGGCCTGTCACATAGCGACCGAACTGCCGCGCATGGTTCATGCGAAGGTTTTGTTGGCCGATCTCGATTTGCAAGCCGGCCTGGTAGGATTCTTGGCTAAGACCAAGTCCCCTTATTCCCTTGTGGACGCGGTAGCCAATCTGCAGCGGATGGACCAGAGCTTCTGGCATGGACTAATTTCGAACGGGATCCCTGACTTGGAGATCTTGACGGCGCCGACTGCACCAGGGGCTAAGCAGGTGCAGCCGCAGCAGTTGAAACAGGTTCTGGCGTTCGCGAGAACGCAGTATTCCTGGAGCGTACTGGATCTGGGCCGCAATTTGACTGGCGAGACGCTCTCCATGCTGGACATGGTGGACGAAGCTTATCTGGTAACGACGCACGAGGTTCCGGCCCTGCATCAGGCTAAGCAGATGATTCGATACATGCTGGATAGCGGCTATCCGCAGGCGAATATACGACTGATCCTCAATCGAGTGCCAAAGCGCTTGGACGTGACGCTGGATGAGATCGAACAGATGCTTGGCTTGCCCATCTTTGCGACGCTGGCCAACGATTACCAGGCGCTCCAGGACGCTTACGTGGAGGGCCGGTTGGTAGATCCCAATAGTCACTTAGGCAAGAGTTTTGGTCGTTTGGCCGCTAAAATCGCAGGGTTTACGGACGAAAAGAAAAAGAAGTTCACGCTCTTTGGTTAGGAACTGATCAACATGCACGCAAACACACCAGGATTGGTAGCTCAGGAACCGGGATGGGTCGGTCGTCTGTTCACGCAGGAAGTTTTCGACCGTCAATACCAAGAACTGAAGTTTGTTCTTCACCGCAAACTGCTGGATCGCATCAACCTGGAGCTTCTTTCGAGTGTTTCGAGCGATCGCGTGCGCGCAGAGGTCCGGGCCGCGGTTTCCAAGCTGGTGGAAGAGGAAAAGACCCCGCTAAGCATCGTCGAAAAGGACCGCATCATCGGTGAGGTTATCGACGAAGTCTTTGGCCTGGGTCCACTAGAACCGCTGCTGGCTGATCCCACCATTTCCGATATCCTGGTCACCACGTGCAAGCTGGTGTACGTCGAACGCGCCGGAAAGCTTTATAAGACCCCGGTCCAGTTCAAAGACGATGCGCATTTGATGCGCATCATTGAAAAAGTAGTTGCCCGAGTAGGCCGCCGTGTGGACGAATCCTCACCGCTGGTAGATGCTCGACTGCCGGATGGATCGCGTGTTAATGCCGCGATTCCACCGGTTGCGGTCGATGGACCGCTTCTCTCGATCCGTCGTTTCGGACGGGAGCGGCTTAAGGCTCAGGATCTTGTGGGAAACCTGACCATGACCGATGGCATGCTAACGTTGCTTGAAGCCTGCGTTCGGGCGCGGCTTAATATCATCGTGTCGGGCGGTACAGGCGCCGGTAAGACTACGCTGCTCAATGCGTTGTCCTCCTTCATTCCGGAGGACGAGCGGATTGTCACCATTGAAGACGCCGCCGAGCTAAAGCTGAATCAAGAACATGTCGCGCGTATGGAAACGCGTCCCCCCAACATTGAAGGGAACGGAGCCATCCGCATTCGAAATTTGGTGATCAATGCTCTCCGTATGCGGCCCGACCGCATCCTAGTCGGCGAAGTCCGTGGCGAAGAAGCTTTGGATATGCTTCAGGCCATGAATACAGGTCACGACGGATCGCTCACGACCGTTCACGCCAATACGCCTCGCGACGCCGTATCTCGCTTAGAGGTGATGGTGGGAATGGCGAATGCCAATATGGGCGTTCGATCCATCCGCCAGCAGATCAGCTCCGCCATCAATCTGTTCGTGCAGATCTCCCGCTTCAGCGACGGAACTCGCCGCGTCATCGCGCTCACGGAGTGTGTCGGAATGGAGGGCGACCTGGTCACGATGCAGGACATCTTCGTGTTCGAAAGGACCGGACTCACGGAGCAGGGCCGTGTCACTGGACGATTCCGCGCTACTGGTATCCGGCCTAAGTTCTACGAACGCCTGCGCGCCTCGGGCATACAAATACCGGCCTCTGTGTTTCAGACGGTGGTCGAGATCGGAGGGCCTCCGGGGGCATGATCCCAACTATTATTATCGTCAGCTTTCTGGTTTTGTTCGCGGTGGTGATGATTGCCGTGAGCCTTGGGTATCGTTTTTTCGAGACCCAACGTAAGAAACAAGTCGAAGGGATGCTGAACGTGGTCTCGGGCAATCCTGTGGAAAGGCTCCAGTCGGTGGTTCTCGATTCGCCCGCCGAGGATAATCCACTCGACAAGTTCTTTGAGAGGACCGGCGATCTCGAGCGGATTCGCAAGTTCATCCAGCAGGCGGGGCTCGACTGGAGCCCGACTCGATTGCTGACAGCAACATTGATTTTCGCCGTGGCCGGCGCCTTTCTGGGCTGGTTCTTGCGCCCCTTGGGTTTCGTCGCTATCAGTCTCCTGTTGGGCGCTTTGATACTCGGATCGCTCCCCTATGTGTACGTAAGACACAAGGGAACCAAACGTCTCGCTGAGATTGAATCGCAACTTCCGGAAGCCCTGGACTTCCTGGCGCGCTCCATGCGGGCCGGACATGCTTTTTCGATTAGCCTGGAGATGCTTGGGCAGGAGACAGCGGATCCGCTGGGCCAGGAGTTCCGTGTCTTGTTCAACGAACAGAACCTCGGTGCGCCACTGGAGATCGCGATGGAGAATTTCTCTAATCGCGTACCGCTACTGGACGTTCGGATGTTTATTTCCTCCGTTCTGCTTCAACGGCAAACGGGCGGAAATCTGAGTGAAGTTCTTATTCGGCTGGCCTACATTATTCGCGAGCGATTCAAGCTGAAGGGCCAGGTCAAGGCAGCGAGCGCGCACGGAAGAATGACTGCGATGATCCTCAGCATACTTCCTCTTTTTATGTTGCTTGCATTACCCATCGTAGCTCCGGGCTACCTTCAGGGCATGGCTGCCGATCCCGACGGAAAGTGGATGATCGCGGGCGCCGTAGTGGCCCAATTCCTTGGGTATTACGTCATGCGGAGAATCGTCGATATCAAGGTATAAATCGTTATGGCGATCCTACTCTCACTCCTTCTTTTTGCAGTCCTGATGCTGGCTATCGGGTACTTCGGTTATCGCCGTATCGCGCGTCCGGGAAAAGTCTACGAGCAACTTGGTGGCGAGGCGACATTCGTCACGCCGGGGTTTAGCGAAGCTAGCACCGGCGATGGGATGGTCGTAAGAATCATCCAGGAGCTAGGCGAAAAAGTTCCAATCGATCCGGCGGATGCTTCTCTGCTTCGCCGGGACCTGATGGCTGCGGGTTACCGCTCGGAGAATGCACTTTTTTACTATCAGGCTGCCAGGGTAATCTTGATCGTAGTATTGGTGGGTTTGGCGCTGATTTTTCGGGGCTATATTACCAGCAATAGTATCTTAGCAATCGTAATACCTATAGCAGCCGGATTCCTAGGCTTCTTCGCCCCTAGCCTATATCTGGACAACCTTGTTGCGAATCGCCACGACCGGATTCGTATGTCGCTGCCCGACGCACTGGATTTGATGGTGGTTTCGGTTGAAGCTGGATTAGGCCTCGACCAGGCGATCCAATATGTAGCCAAGGAATTGATTAACACCCACCCGGACATCAGCGAAGAATTACAGCTTGTAAATCTGGAGATTCGGGCGGGCAAGCGTCGCGTCGAAGCCTTACGAAACTTGTCTGAACGGGCCGGTGAAACGGAACTGCGCAAGCTGGTTGCGATCCTGGTTCAAACGGAGCGTTTCGGCACCAGTATTGCGGACTCCCTGCGAACCCACTCCGACTTTATGCGGGTCCGCCGCCGCCAAGAAGCCGAGGAAAGAGCTAACAAGGTCGGCGTGAAGCTGGTGTTCCCCATCTTCTTCTTCATCCTTCCGTCCATGCTGGTGGTTTCGGCCGGCCCCGGCCTATTGCAGGTGTTCAAATACCTCTTCCCCCTTATGAAGGGTGTAAACACGGGGCAATGACATACAATGCAGAGAGTAGTTTAAGACTGATGGAGCTTACATGGATATGAGTAACAACGTAATTGCGGCTGCTCTTTGGATTGGGGCAGGATTGATCCTGATCTTGTACTTGGCACGGCGAAGCCGCCGCAAGCGGTCGCGATAAGGCGATCGTTTCCCTCAAGCCGGTTGTACAGTCGTCTTTAAGCTGAATGTCATCTTTTTCGGAGGAGCTTCTAGATCGGCAGAATCCGGACGGCGGGTGGGGATATGGCAGGGTGGGGAGCTCTTGGACTGAACCCACGTGTTACGCTCTGCTGGCGCTGACCTCGGGAGAAGTGTATTCGTCTGAAGGTTCCCGTAGCGCCGCCGCTGCCCGTAAGGGTCTTCAGTGGCTGACAGCTGGCCAAAGATCCGACGGAGGCTGGGCGCCTCGCCCAGGCGTGGACGAAAGCACCTGGGTAACAGCTCTCGCGTTATTACTGCCCCCCGAGCTTTCCGCGGGAGATCGACAGCGTGCGGCCCAGTGGCTCTTGAGTCAAAGCGGGAGAGAGTCTGGGTTTATTTATCGACTCAGACTTCGCCTACTCGGTGTTCGCCTGGACCCGACCCAACAGTATGACGGCTGGCCTTGGTACCCAGGAACCGCCGCTTGGGTAGCTCCCACGGCCCTCACCTTTCTCGCCCTGCAAAAACTCAACAGATTCACAGGAGATTCGCAGATAGAGAAACGTCTGGCCGAAGGGAAAGCTTTCCTCCTGGCCCAGCGGTGCCGCGATGGAGGCTGGAATCATGGCTCGACACAGGCTCTTGGCTATGACTCCGATTCTTATCCGGAGACAACCGGCGCCGCGTTACTTGCTCTGCACGATTCAAAAGCTCCTGAGATGGGACAAGCCATAGAGGTGGCCGAGCGCCATCTGCGGGAGTCCCATTCGCTTGAAGCTACAAGCTGGTTGACCTTAGGCCTGCTGGCCCATGGACGAACGCCTTCGGAAGTAGCGGTGATGCCTCATCAAGGGACCGTAGCGATCTCGCTGGCGGCCATCGCCGGAGCGGCGCGTCAAGGGAGAAATCTGTTTGTCAGTTAGCTCCAACCTTACACGCAGGCAGTGGGTCGCGGGAGCGGCGGGAACAACCATCCTAGCTGGCTGCGGAACCGCACCCACGCCCGGCAAGCTCGCCCCGGTTTCGATCCTCAAAGCGCCGAGCTATTCAGAAGATTTGTACGCGCTGATGCAGCGGATTATCGTCGAGCATCGCCTGGATGTGCGCGGCAAACGCGTCGTACTCAAACCCAATCTGGTGGAATTCGATCAAAACACTGTGATCAATACCCATCCGAAGATGGTTCACGCCGCTCTGGAAGCCTTTCGAGCCGCTGGAGCAGCCGATGTGCGGGTTGCCGAGGGGCCCGGGCACCGCCGCGTGACGTTAGATTTGGCAGACGCCGCCGGGTACTTTTCCACCGTCCCGAAGTTTGAGTCCACGTTCACGGATCTCAACCTGGATGAAGTCACCAAAGTGAATCTGGTGCGGCCGCATTCCAAATTGAGTTCTCTCTATTTGCCCAATACCGTGCTGGGGTGCGATCTGTTGGTTTCCATGCCGAAAATGAAAACGCATCATTGGGCCGGAGCCACGTTGAGTATGAAGAACCTGTTCGGGCTGGTTCCAGGCGGCGTTTATGGATGGCCCAAAAATGTGTTGCATTGGGCGGGTATCCCGGAGAGTATTGCCGATCTGCATACGCTTTTTCCTCGCACGTTCTCGATCGTGGATGGAATCGTCGGAATGGAGGGGAACGGGCCGATTCAAGGCACGCCGCGTCCCATGGGCGTAGTAGTAGCTGGGGCCGATCCCGTCGCTGTTGATGCCACCTGTTGCCGCATCATGCACATAGACCCGCGACGCGTGTCGTATCTTACTCTCGCGGCTGGAGAAGAACAATTACGTGAGGATTTGATTCCGCAAGCTGGCGAGAGAATCGTTTCAGTATCTGCGGCTTTTGCCTTGTTGCCGAGTTTAGAGTCGCTTCGCCTGGTTAATCCGGCGTCCGGATCGTAGGGAAGCATCCTCGGCCGGTTGTAGAGTGCAGTTCGCGGTGGGAATGCGCGGCAGTCGCTGCGATATCGGAGGCCATTGCGGTGATAGTCTCAAATCATTCTACTAGTCCCCCGGTGCCACACTTCTCTCGCTGGGTCGAGACGTTGCTCGTGTTGGCGCTGTCCGTGGTGATACTGATTCCGTGTGTATGGCAGGACCACATCCAGGCCGGAGATCTTTCTAGCCATCTCTATAATGCCTGGCTGGCCGGGCAGATCGACTCTGGAGTCGTCAAGGGGTTAACAGTTGTCCCGCAGTACACAAACATCCTGACCGATTGGATTTTCGAGCGTCTCATTTACCGCAACAGTCCTGCGGCTGCGGAACGACTTGTATCGGCTGCGGCCGCGCTGATCTTCTTCTGGGGTGCATTCTACGCGGTCGAGATGACAACCGGCCGCCGTCCCTGGTTGTTCTCGCCGTTGTTGGCCATGTTCACGTATGGGCTGGTGTTTCACTTCGGATTCCTAAACTTCTACTTATCGGTGGGCCTGTGCCTGTGGATCCTCGGCCTATGCTGGAACTTCTTGCCCAAGAAGGTTCTGGCTGCCGGGCCGCTAGCGATTCTGGCGTTTATGGCCCATGTACTTCCCGTTGCCTGGGTCGCCTCCGTCCTGGCGTACCTCTACATAGTGCGCAGGATCCCAACACCGTGGCGAATCGCAGCGCCTTTGGGAGGCGTAGCTATTCTGGCGGCCGTCCGGTCTTTCCTAATTAGCCACTACCCTTACCGTTGGTCGTCGGACCAGGCACTGAGCCTCAGCGGCATCGGAGGGATGATCGGCGTAGAACAGTTTCGGCTCTATGACTTGAAATACTTTATTGTGAGCTGCACCGTATTGATTGTGCTGGTGATTCTTTTTCTGGAGCGCTTGGATCTGGGCGACATGCTCACCGATCCGATTGTCCACATCTGGAGTCTGCACGTGGTCGCACTGGCGCTGATGCCTTCTGCGTTTCAGCTACCGCAGTACAAGCAAATGTTTGCGTACATTCCGCAACGCATTTCTTTACTGGCTGGAATTCTTTTCATTATGATGGTGGGCCGGGCGCGCTACGGGCGAGGGATCACGAGATTTACTGCCTTCATCGCTACCGTTTTCTTCACGTGCCTCTATCTGGACGGGTTAGCCTTCAATCGGGTAGAGAATGAGGTTGCTGGCCTGGTAGCCAAGCTTCCGCCCGGCCAGCGAGTAGTAGCCGCGCTCTTTGATTCCGGCACCTATATCAACCCAATCGCGCATATCGCTGATCGGGCCTGCATAGGGCATTGTTTCAGCTATGGTAACTATGAGCCGGCAAGTCAACAATTCCGAATTCGGGTCACTGGGCCAAACCGAGTGGTCGCTTCAGACATGCAGGTGGTTCAGGAAATCGAGGAAGGTCAGCATACTGTTACACCTACTGAGGAACCCCTCTATTCTGTTTGCCCATTTGAGCAGGACCCCAACCACTTTTACTTGCGCTCGATTCACGCGGGCGAGCAGAGCTGCGCATTTTCCAGGGAGATATCTGTGCGCATCAGGGGAACCGGCCTGCGGGACTTGTTCACAGGAACCGGCACCAACTAGCGCGACAGGATCAGCGTTAGATTCCAGACGACCAGAGCCGCATACCAATAGTTAATCAGGCGGATGACTTGGAAACGTCCGCTCCGAACACAGGCGGCCCCTAGAAGCAGCGCAACCACCTTGGAGAGCAGAACACCGGCCATCGGTCCAATGCCCATGAGCGCGCGGATAAAAGGACTGGCTTCAGACAGGCCCAGGCGGAAGCCAAGAAAAGTCGTTAAGACATCAAGCACTTGCAAGTACAGAAAGGTCTGCAAGCTCAGAGACCAGTCGCTTGAACTGGCAGGGGCGGTTCCAAGGAGTAGTGTCTTCACAGTAGAAGCATCGGCAATTTCGGGTCCAAATCTTAGGTGCTAGGGCCAGATTGTCTTAGCCACTACGTAACTAATCGTCCCCAAGGCAATAATGACTCCGTGGGGCATGCGGACGCCCTGATCTGTGCCCACATCGAGTTCCGGATTGGTGGAGTAGGGCGCTTGGCGATAGCGGATACTCATCAGAATCATTCCAAGGTTCTGAAGGGTATGGTAAACCCGCCCCTTGCTCACCACTACCAGAACCGCGGTAAGGCCGCCCAGGATCGAAGTGAAGAACAAAACAAAGATCCACGCCTTCCACCCAACGATTGCGCCTACCGCAGCCATCAGCTTCACATCCCCAGCGCCCATTCCCCGCAAGAGATAGAGCGGAAAATAGACCAGAAAAGCCACCCCGATACCCTGTAGCGAGTACCAGAGTCCGGTCACAGGGGAGGGATTGTCGTAGAGGAGAAATGTATTGAGGGCGATCCCCGTGACCAGACCTGCCAGGACCAGCCAGTTGGGGATGCGGCGTTGGCGAATATCGAAAAATGCGGCAGGCACCACCACCAACAGCAACAGTACAAGTGTGATAGGAGGCATGCGTGGGCGTTCTTATTCCTCCTCTTCTCGTGAGGCTGTGGGTGCCGCCCCGCTTTCGGCAGCTATCAATAGCCGGTGGATCAGTTTGTTGGAAGGCATGTGGGTTTCGACGTAGTCCACGCCCTCGCCGGTTATGACGTAATCGCTAGCTTCGTCTTGGCGCAGGCAGTTATGCTCGCGGAGATACCACATGGTGAACATCAGGTGCTCGCGGGGGACCGACATCTTGGACTCGAACTCGAGCATGGATAAGCCAGGATCGTCCGGATTACTGCGGCGGCGAGTGTACAGCAGGCACAAGATTCCCAGACGGCGGTTGGCTTCGCCCTCGATGCCGATACTGAACTCCTTTAGTTCAAAGATCTCGATCGGGGCCGCATTGCGCTGCTGGTACAACGTATCGTATTCCCCGCGCAAGCCTGGATTTGTAAGCGTTTCGAAGGCTCGCTTCAGCAGTAGAAACTTATCGAGATTTCCGGTCTCGGTGTTATCGGGATGATGACGTGCCGCTAGGAGCTTGTAGACGCGCTGGATCGTCTCCAATTCCGCGTTGGGACTGATCTGCAGGAGCTCGTAGTAGTCGATGAATACGTCGTCTGGCATGCAGCTTATTCCTATGATGGTAGCAATGTGCTCTATCGCTTTTCGGCAAAGACCTCAGGTTTCATTTAGGAAAGTCCCGCATGCCGTGACTAGGGATCCAGCCGGACCTCGAACAACTTTGGGTCCGGGTAGGACGTTTCGATCCGTCCAAGCTCCGTGACCTGCGCTCCTTCGGCTTTCAATTTGAGCAGCAGCCAGCCGCGTTGCGGACCGATGTCGCCCAGGACCATGAAGTGCCTATGCTTCGCAACGAACTCTCCATAGGAGGAGGAGTTCGCCCGGATAGGGAAGTGCTGCTTCATCACGGGAAGGCCTTCCGTCAGATTGTTGTGGGCGTATTTGACCGCGGATTCAGAATCCACCAGGTAATAAAGACGTGCCAGGACGGCCGGATTCTCGTAACGATCCATTTCAAGGTACGTCAGAATGCTATTGGCGACCAGGGGCAGTTCCGGATGAATTCGATTGAAGTCTTTCCCAAGCTTGGGCAGCTTAGGATCGATTGCTACCGCGTTCATGTCGAGGCCCCATAGAAAATACATACTGAATCCCACAATAATCAGCGCGGCAACCATCCCGGACAGACGATTGGCCCGGCTCTCCTGCGCCATAAAAAGCACCACCAGTAAATTCACCGTCAGCACCGTCAGGAACGCGTGGCGTCCGTAGAAGGGTCCGTGGCTATACATTGATAATGCGTTCAGCAATAGCGGCGGCAACAGGGCCGCCAGCAGGAACGTCAACTCGGCGGGCTGAAAGCCAAGCGAGGGTAGGGGTTTTGAGCCTGGACTTCTGACTCCGGGTTCGCGCCAAACAACGATACCGAATGCGGTAAAAAAGGCGCCGACCAGCGCCGGGCAGACTCCCAGAAAGATCGCGACAAAGTACCAGAACGGTTTTAACGGCGATCCTTGCCCTCCAATGGGCACTACCGCCTGCCCGACACTTCGAATCAAAGGTAGGTACGTAAGGCACGTCACCAGCGGAATAGTCAGAAGAGCCCACAGGGGCCAATCGATACGCCGCTGCCGCCAGGATCGCAGTAGCTCAGCCGCCCAGAATGGCATCACCCACAGTGGCGCATAGACGTGGGTGAGTAGCATGCCCGTGACCCCGATCCCGATCCCGGCCAGGGCGCGCCGGCGCATCGGCCCGACCGCCTCGTAATTCGCGACGCGATCCCACGACACCAGCACCAGACCGAAGAAGCCCAGCAGAATGCCATACGGACGAGCTTCCGTGGCCATGTAGAAGTATGGGTTGCACCAGAACAGGCCCACCCCGGTGGTCGCCCACCAGGTACCTACCCGCCTCTTGACGAACACAAATAAAGCCATACTCCCCAGGAAATAGCCCACGATGCTGGGGAACCGCGCGCCGAATTCCGTGCGCCCCAGAATATCCATCGATCCACGCACGATCACGAACGAAAGAGGAGGATTCAGGTCCAGCAGCCGGATTTCGTCAGCAAACTCCCGGAAGCTGGACGCCTGCGCGATATAGAAAGTATGCAGCTCGTCGAACCACAAGTGGCGGTTCACCGAAGGCGAGATGAGCACCACGTAAATCACCGCCAGCAATACGACGAACAAACCCGGACGCCGGTCCAGCTTCCAGGCCCACTTCTCGAGCCGATCCCCTACCGTGCTCTCGGTGGCGATCATGCGTGCACTCCCCGATCGCGCCGCCGGTAGTTCAGGAACCCCAACGCTCCACACAGCCCGATATACACGTATTGCAGCGCCTGCGCCACCAGAATGTAGGCGACCGCGTCCGTTTTGCTGAACCCGAAAGGAGTCAGAATACTCACCGCGACGAACTGCCAGATGCCGATGTAACCGGGCGTCGATGGCAGCGCGCTCCCCAATCCCAGTCCCGCGATCAGCAGGAACGCCACCGGCAGCGGAATCGTCAGGCCCAGTCCCGCCGCGCAAACCACCGTGGCCACTGCGTCCAGGCACCAGATGACGATGGTTAGCCCCAGGAAACCGCTCAGGCGGCGGACATCGTGGAACGCCCGGATCCCGCGCAGTCCGTCCTCCATCACCGCCAGTAGCTTTTTCCGCAAGCCCACGGGCAGCAGCGGAACACCTTCCAGAATCCTCCGCCCCAGCCACTCCAGCCGAGGAAGCATGGCTATTCCCGCCACTCCCGCCAATCCCAGAATCGCGAAAGGCTTGGTCGCGCTAGCCAGCCACCCCGGCTGCGTCGGCAGCGTCAGCAGCACCATAGAGCTGATCACCACCAGGGCGATCGCATCCGCCACGCGTTCCGACAAGGCGGTAGCCAGCACGTAGGCTTTGTTCAGGCCGGTGCGCGCGCTCACCATATAGGTCCGTACCAACTCGCCCGCGCGAGCCGGCAGAAAATTGTTGCCGAAATACCCGGCGGACGTGGCCCAGAACGCGTCCAGAATACTGACGTGGCCTTCCGCGGTCAGCAGAATCCGCCAGCGGAATGACCGCAGGAAGAGCGTCACAGTCCCGATGCCGGTCGCCAGTGCCAGATAGCCCAGCTGGGCGCCCGCCACCAGGCGACCCACCTGGCGCCACTCGATCCCGCGCAGCGAATAATACAGCAGGACGGCCGCCAGTAGAAATGCGACGCCGAACGTGACGGCCTTCCCGCCGGAGAAGCCTCCCGTGTTCTCGGCAGTGATGCTGGGATCGGCGGTCAGCATGCAAAGAATCGGGCGTATTGCGTCTGGGCTGGGAGAAGATCCGGCGGACAAGTCTGGTGCCAGCGCCAGGCCCCGGCGAGTGGGTTCGCACCCGAATGCGATTCCGATCGCAGGGCCGGATCCGGCGGCGTCGCCAGCCGGCAGCGGTAGAGCAGGGAGATGAAGTGGCCCCGGTCGCGGCAGGGGCGGATGGTTTCCGATACCAGCAGCGGCTCGGCGTCGAAGGTCACGTCAGCGCCCAGTTCCCGGCGGGCGCAACTTCCGATGCTGTGGGCGATAGTTTGCTGGTAGCGGATGATGCCGCCGGGGATGTGCCAGCCCTGGCCGAAGGATTCGTCGTCCCGCCAGGTGAGCAGCGTTCGACGGGCGTCGTCCTGGATGAGGAGATCGACGTTGATCAGCGGCGTGATGCGGCT
>Ga0268264_10004079_pt1 | contig 12508 bp, 10 predicted proteins | sample KBSSwiS32_FD_190357 | JGI IMG/M metagenome (GOLD analysis project Ga0268264, IMG submission 190357) | Switchgrass rhizosphere microbial communities from Kellogg Biological Station, Michigan, USA - KBS Switchgrass S3-2 (SPAdes) (version 2) | ecosystem: Host-associated > Plants > Roots >... | reverse complement strand
TACACATTCGTGACCTGGATATTGGTCACGCGCGTATTGGTGACGTTTACGTTTTGCACGTACCGCGGACTGGTGCGATACCACGGGACATAAACTTCACCCGGTGCCAGCGGGAACCACCCCACGCCTCCGCCAACGCCTACGCCAATGTGGAATCCGCGGCCTCCGACGAATGCAACCAGAGCGGGTGAGTACACCGGCCGAACCGCGACCGGTCCGGGAACCCAGCACCATCCGCCGCCTAAGTACGCCCAGCGGCCATAGTGGAATGGCGCAAAGCCCCAGGGTTCGTCCTCAACCCAGGTCCAGCCCCACGGTGAAATGTAGACCCAATGTCCGTAGCGATAGGGTGCCCAACCAGAAGGAACGCCGACTGGAGTCCAGACGTATCCATACGTCGGCTCATAACGCCAACGGCCGTATTCATCCAGATCTTCGTAGCCGGTCACTTCCGGCGAAACATACTGCGCACTGCGAACTCGGTCATAGCGGCGATCCCGGTCCAGGCACCAGCGAGTGAAATCATCCTCTCGCTCGATTTCCCCGACGTCGTAGCGCAGCTGGTCGACTCCGTTGAACATTCCTTGCTGCCCCTCGACGAGGCGGTACGAACTGCCGCCCCCGGTGACTTCCGCCGATCCATGCCACACGATTGCCGTGGTCTGGTCTCCGTTTTCATTTACATCGATTCTGTATTCGCCCGGTTCAGTCACATTGAACGCTAGGTTCGGAGTATCTACTTCAAATGCGTCGTCGCTGTCTGCCCGGCGGACGCGGAAGAACAATGTGCCCATCGAAAGGCGGATCTGCGTCACGTTGCTATCTATCTCGGACAATGTAACGCTGGTCTCGGAACCGAGGCGGATCGAAGTCGATCCGACTTGCACTTCGGCGCGCGAGTTGCGGTCGGCCCAAAGATTGTCGCCGCTGGCCAAAGGCCGGTTGGGGATCGCGTCCAGCCAGTCACCTTCTCCACCTGGCTGAAACGACACCGTCCCGCTCGTATAGCTCACACGGCCGGCGCGTCCCGGCGGGTCTTGATCATCATCCTGCGCGAAGGCGGAAGGCAACGTTGAAAACAGCAACAAGATGGCTGCAAGCGCTGCAAGATATCCTGTGCGTCGGTTCATGGTAGGTTCCTCACTGCGGCTCCCTTAGCCGCTGAAACTCTTTTCATCTATCCTGATTAAACCCGCCTTGTGTGTACAAGTTCCATACGGTCAAGGGGGTAATCAGTGCTGGTTAGCAACCTAGGGGCATGCCCCTGAAAATAGGCGGGTTAGACCTTAGTAGCCAGCCTGGCGCCCAGGAAGGGCTAGCACTGAAGAGTACCCGTGACGCTTTCCGCGATTTGCCGACCCACGATAGAGTTCGAAAAAGCATGAAGCGAAACCTTCTTGCCAGCTCGTTTGCGATCGTGGTTGGGATTCCACTCGGCTGGATTCTCGCCATGATGTCCACCCCAATTCTTTGGCGCCTTGAACCCATCCTTCACATGGAATTGGCAGGACATTCCGGGCCCTCAGACTGGGTGTTTTATGTTGCCTGGGCCGTTGTGCTCCCCGCCTTTTTCTTCCTATTCCGCTTTTCCTTATTCCGCGCGGTCGCGCCTAAGATGCCCCATTCCTAGGGCACCGGAGTTCTTGGAGCGGACTCAGCGGTTTGCGATTCAGAATGGGACGATCCAGTGAAAGCCTGACCGGCTTATCAGGGCGAAAAAACCCGCGGGCCTGCGCGTGGCGTATCTTCGAGGCCAGTTTATTCTTAGCTGACGGTCTGTTCTGCGAGCACCTTTTCACGCTCTTCCGAATCCTGCTGCTCTTCGCCAACCGAGGTCGGTAGCGCAAGGTCTAGGACCTCACGTATGGTCTTCACATAATGCACCTGCAGGTTCTCCAGTTGCTCGGGCGTGAGATCCTCGTCCACATTCATTTTGTTCTCTGCTGGAAGCATCACGTCGTGAACACCTGCGCGCTTGGCGGCGAGAACCTTTTCCTTAATTCCGCCCACCGGCAACACGTTCCCGCTGAGGGTAATCTCGCCCGTCATCGCCGTCAGCGGTCGGACTGGAGTGTCTTTCAGCAGAGAAACCAACGCTGTCGCCATCGTGACGCCTGCTGAGGGTCCATCCTTCGGGATCGCGCCTGCCGGGACGTGGATGTGAATGTCATGGTCCGCGAAGAAGTTCTCAGAGATGCCCAGCTGCGACGCGTTCGACCGCACCCAGGTCAGAGCCGCCTGCATCGATTCCTGCATCACCTGGCCGATCTGACCGGTCATGGTAAACCCGCCCTTGCCCTTCATCACATTGGCCTCGACAAAGAGCACGTCCCCTCCGGTTGGGGTCCATGCCAAGCCCACCGCTACTCCGGCACGCTTGGTGCGCTCGGCAATCTCGCCTTCGCTGCGCACCTTGATTCCCCCCAGGAATTCCTGAATGATCTCCGCTGTAACCACAAGCTTCTCGTTCTTGCCCTCCGCGATACGCCGAGCCTGCTTGCGGCAGATTGTGCCGATGTTGCGTTCGAGATTGCGAACCCCAGCCTCGCGCGTGTAGTGCCGAATCAAATAGCTCATCGACTCCTGCGGAAACTCAATGGACTCAGGTGCAATTCCGTTCTCCTCGATCTGGCGAGGCACGAGATACTGAAAGGCTATGTGGACCTTTTCTTCTTCTGTGTAGCCCTGCAGCTCAATGATCTCCATGCGGTCACGAAGCGGCTCGGGAATCGGGTCGAGCATATTGGCTGTCGTGATGAACAACACCTTCGACAAATCGAACGGCACGTCGAGGTAGTTGTCTCGGAACGTGGAGTTCTGCTCCGGATCAAGTGCTTCGAGCAGAGCTGACCCTGGATCTCCACGGAAGTCGCGGCCGACCTTGTCGATTTCATCAAGCATGAAGACTGGATCTTTCGTCTCCGCACGGCGAATGCCCTGAATGATTTGCCCGGGCAGAGCACCGATATAGGTTCGACGATGACCGCGAATTTCCGCTTCGTCATGCACCCCGCCGAGCGAAATGCGAACAAACTTGCGTCCCAGCGCACGCGCAATGGAGCGGCCGAGCGAAGTTTTGCCGACACCCGGAGGTCCGACAAAGCAAAGGATTGGCCCTTTCATGGTCGGCTTGAGTCGGCGGACGGAGAGGTAGTCCAAAATACGGTCCTTAACCTTCTGCAGATCGTAGTGATCGGTGTCGAGAATCTCCTTCGCCTTGGGGATGTCGACCTCGCCGCCTGAGGTCTTCGCCCATGGCAGCACTGCAAGCCACTCGATGTAGTTGCGCGTGACACCATAGTCGGCTGCCATCGGAGACATGCGAGAAAGACGACCGAGTTCTTTGAGCGCTTCTTTCTTCACTTCGTCCGGCATGCCGGCGTTTTCAATCTTCTGGCGAAGCTCTTCGGTATCGCGTTGGCCTTCGTCCTGCTCGCCCAGCTCTTTCTGGATTGCCTTCATCTGCTCGCGCAGGTAGTACTCGCGCTGGCTCTGCTGGACTCGGTCCTGCACTTCGGACTGAATTTTGTTGCGTAACTGCTGGACTTCGAGTTCCTTCGCCAAGTGCTGATTGACTTTCTCTAGGCGCACCCGGACATCGGACGTCTCAAGCGTGTCCTGCTTATCGGCGGTTGAGAGAGACGGCAGAGATGAAGCAATAAAGTCCACCAAACGCCCGGGCTCTTCAATATTCATCGCGACGGTCGACAGCTCGTCCGACAAGGTCGGCGAACCGGCAACAATCTGCTGAAACAGCGTAAGCACGTTGCGCTGCAGGGCTTCGACTTCGGAGGTTTTCGGCGGAATAGCCTCTGGAACGGTTTCGACCCTTGCCATCATGTAGGGCGCAAGCTGAGTGAATTCGGAAAGCCTAACCCGCTCGAGCCCTTCGGCAAACACAAACAGACTCTGGTTCGGCATCTTCACTACTTTGTGCACGACCGCCAGGCTGCCGACGGTATAAAGATCAGTGGGCTGCGGTGAATCCACACGCGCCTCACGCTGCGCGACCACAACGATGGTCTTGTCTTCCCCCAACGAGTTGATGAGCTGGACTGAGCTCTCACGACCGACCGTCAGCGGGAGGACCGCATGGGGAAAAAGCACCGTATCGCGCACGGGTAGAACTGGAAGTGGTCTGTTATCAGCGGACATTTTGTTCTCACAATGCAGCCACAAGGGCTACGATCTGATCAAAAAGTAAACTTGAGTGCAAAGTACTCAAGTTTGATGCAGGGCGCTCTTCCGACGATTCAACCCACATTGTTTCGAAAGCATTTGGATTCTAAACCTCGAGGGCAAGTTTGCGGAAAACGAAGGTTGCCGCAAAAGGCTCGTTGGTAACATCCGGACAGATTCATTTCATCGACTCAGCTTCGCGGCGCCGGCTCAGCACGTCCTCATCTTTGCTATGGGCTTCCCTTCGTGTACCTTGGTGTCCTTCATGTTTGATTGTGCCTGGCTGACAATCTGTTCCCGGAGGAACTTTGAAGCTCAACCCATTCTTGGCCAAAAGCACCATCGTTGCTGCTCTCGGCGGCCTGCTGTTCGGGTTCGACACGGTGGTGATCTCGGGGACCACCAGTGGGCTCACCGCTACTTACAATCTGTCGCCATGGCTCAAGGGTTTTACGGTTTCTGCAGCCTTGTGGGGAACAGTCGTTGGCTCTTTGCTCGCCGGAATTCCTGGCGATAAGTACGGAAGGCGCGACAGCCTACGGGGAATGGCTGTGCTCTATATGGTCTCCGCCCTGGGCTGCGCCGCAGCCTGGAGCTGGACCGCACTCGTCGTCTTTCGTTTTATCTGCGGCCTGGCGATTGGGGGATCTTCGGTTCTCGGTCCGATGTACATCGCGGAAATCGCTCCCGCTTCTTGGCGCGGGAGACTGGTCGGCTTCTTTCAGTTCAACATCGTCTTCGGAATCTTAATCGCGTACCTATCCAACTACCTGATCGGCCAACTCACCCTGGGAGCCGCGGAATGGCGCTGGGATCTGGGGGTAACGGCTCTTCCAGCGGCCTTCTTCTTTGTGATGCTGTTTTTTATTCCCCGCAGCCCGCGCTGGCTAGTGAAAAAGCAGCGTACTGCTGAAGCAATGGAAGTGTTGAAGGCGACGGGAGAGACGAATTACGTTCAGCAACTTCAGGAGATCTCGGCCTCGATCGATGCCGAGCACGGCCACGCTGACGAGCCACTGTTTTCTCGCAAGCACCGGTTCCCGCTTTTTCTGGCGGTTTCGATCGCTTTTTTCAATCAGTTTTCCGGCATCAACGCGATTCTTTATTACCTCAACGACATTTTTGCCGGGGCCGGCTTCAGCAAAGTCTCCTCCAGCTTGCAAGCGGTGCTGGTCGGCGTCACGAACCTAATCTTCACCATGGTGGCTATGTCGGTGATCGACAAGTTCGGGCGGAAGAGGCTCCTGCTCATTGGCGCAGTCGGAACCTCGGTTTGTCTTGCCGGAGTGGCGAGCATCTTTGCGAGTGGCAGGCGGCCGGAACTGCTCATCTGGCTGCTTGTCATCTACATCGCTTTCTTCGCCTTTTCGCAGGGAGCGGTCATCTGGGTCTACATCAGCGAAGTTTTTCCCAATCGAGTTCGCGCTAAGGGTCAAAGCCTTGGCAGCTTCACCCACTGGATCTGTGCGGCACTGATTTCGCTGGGGTTTCCGGAGGTGGCAAAGTGGTCGAAGCCCTTGCCCTTTGTCTTCTTCGGCGCAATCACAGTGATTCAGTTCTTCGTCGTTCTCGTCGCTTATCCTGAGACCAAAGGTGTGTCTCTCGAAGAGATTCAGAAGGAGATGTCAGTCGTATAGCGGCGACCCGCGCGATCCGAAGATGGATCCTGAGCGGGCCGCCGGTGAAAGAATTCTTCCCGTCTAAGCCGAAAAAGCTAAGCCGCCGGATAGATTCCGAGCACCTTCACCATGTCCACCACCGCCCTGAGTTGCAGCAAAGCACCTCGCGCCAGTTTGTCGTCTCCGCGAAGGAAATCTGCGTAGAAGACATATTCCCAAGGGCGCCCGCGCATGGGACGCGATTCGATCTTGCTGAGACTAACGTCGCGATCGGCGAAAACCCGCAAGGCCTTATAAAGAGCGCCGGGCACGTTCTTCAGCCCAAACACGATGGAGGTCTTGTTCGCTCCACGTAGAATGCGTTTCTGCTTTCCGCGTCGCAGCAGGAAAAAGCGCGTGAAGTTGCGCTTGTCATCCTCGATACCGGCGGCGAGAATGCGCGCTTTGTAGACAGTGGCGGCGTGTTTGCTGGCGATTCCTGCCGCGTCAGCTGCTCCGGTCTGCACCACGTGCTTCACACTTCCGGCCGTATCGTAAAACGGCGTCGGCTGAATACGAGGGTTCTTCTTGAAAAAATCCCGGCACTGATCAAGAGCGACCGGATGTGACAATGCCCGTTTTAGATCAGCCCTCTTGACCCCTTTCCGGCAGATCAAGTTGTGGATGATACGCAGGTGAAATTCTCGTTGAATAAAAACATCGCGGGCCAATAACAGATCGGCGTGCTCGGTCACCGTCCCAGCCAGTGTGTTTTCGATGGGAATCACCGCTACCGGCACATCGCCAGCTTCAAGATGATCGAACACCTCAACCGATCGCGCACACGGCAGCAGCGTGCAACCGGGTACCATGCGGCGTGCAGCCTCGTGGCTGAATGATCCGAGCTCCCCTTGTATGGCAACTTTCATTCGAGCAAGTTAGCTGGATGGAGCCGGTGAAAGCAAATCCTTTTGCAGCAGCAAGGCGTCCACGCCGGTCGAATAATAGCGAGGTATGGTTTGTATCACGTGATAGCCATGGCGCTTATAGAACGAGAGGGCTGAGACATTGTCCACAGCAGTTTCCAATCGAATGACTGCACAGTTCCAGAGCCGCAATTGCTTCTCCGCGAGTTCCAACAGAGCTGACCCAACCTTGTGTCGACGCGCTTCTAGAACGACGTCGATGGTGATGATATGGCCGCTCGTGCGAGAACGCTCCCCGACGAGGAAGCCTACGATCCTTGGCTCTTTCGGGGCTATCGCAGCCCTCGAATCCTCCCTCTCGGTTCTTTCCTCCGCCACGAACGTGAACGCCGTCCGGCGTTCGATATAGGTCTTCAGCTCGAAGGCCGAATACGCGATTCCCGGCTGAAAGCAAGACTGGTCGATCGCGAGTAATGTCGAGAAATCCTCGGCCCGGTAATTTCGAATGGCGAATCGCACGGCAGAGCTTGTCACGCAAACTGGAAGTGTAGAGTCAGAACTACATGCCAGACAATGACTTAAAGCAGCTCTGGAAAAATATCAAAAAGTTGAATGAATATCTTGCGGGTGCAGCACCCTACGTCGTACCATTCGCATCTGAGGGGTTTGTGGTGCGTCTCATCGTCATAGCCGCGCTGTGCGCCACCATTGTTGACGTCCTGTGGTTCCTGATTTTCACGCGATATAACCGTCGCAAGGGCGCTTTGGTGTTGCGCTGGGTTGAAGCCGCGTGCTCCTCCCGCGGACGACTGCTGCAAAGCCAGTGGCTGACCCGCAGCTGCCTGCAGGCTCACTTGAGTTTTGCCTCGCACTGGTTTGAAAATGCAAGAGTTACCATCCGGCTACTTCCTCGACCCCTGTTGGTTCAATGGCTGCTCTGCCTGTGGCGACGCCAGCGTGAGACGGTAACTTTTGAAGCCGATTTGGACGATTACCCGGGGTTTAATTTGGAGATTTCACGCCACCGCTGGCTGACTCAGAAACCCAAGGAAATCTCAACCAGTACCCGGAACTGGACAATCTCTCGCCCCGGCCCGGTGGTTCTCACGACTCGAACCGAGTGGGCTGACGAACTCACGCCTCTGGTGAACACGCTGATGACCAGTCGTGGTCACAATCTCCTAACCGTTCGGTTTCGCCAGGAATCCCCCAATCTCACCGCCACCATTCCGCTCGACGCATTATCGGGTGAGGAGACAACCGCTTCGTTCCTGAGCGTTCTCCGCGATCTGGCAGCAGGATCGTCGGCTTCTCGGCACTAGGAACTCAACCCGTCAGGCTAGTCCGCGTCAGTCTCAAATCTGTAGCCTACGCCGCGCACCGTGAGCAAGTGTCTAGGGCGCGAAGGATTATCTTCCAAATACCTTCGCAAGCGAACGATGAAATTGTCGATGGCCCTGGTGTCAGTATCTTCCCGTAAACCCCAGACTTCTTCCAGGATGGATTTACGAGAGACTACCCTTCCGCGATTGCGAACTAAGTGACGCAATAGTTCGGACTCCATCAACGTAAGATGGGTCGTCGTCTTCCCGGCACGCAATTCCAGGTTGCCGAAATCGATCATGCGTCCAGCAAACGAAAACGTACCAAACTCGTTTTCTGCGGATGGATTTCCATCCCCAGGACCGGTCGACGCCGTCGCCTGCGAAACGACCGCCTGACTCATCCACTCGCCCCGGCGTAGCAAACCTTGCAGCCGGGCCAACAGGATGGGGAGCTCGAACGGTTTGGCCAAATAATCATCAGCCCCGGAAGCAAATCCCTTCAACACGTCTTCCGGACGCCCACGCGCGGTCAACATCAGAATTGGAATGAAGTTCTTGGCAGCGCGGAGCTCGGCAGCCACCGCAAACCCATCTTTCCCGGGAAGCATGACATCGAGAACCATCGCGTCAAAAGGCTCTTGTTGTTGCAGAAGGATGTTGATGGCCGCGTCGCCATCCGACGCAACCCGTGCAGAGTGCCCCTCAGCTTGGATGTTGAACTGCAAACCATCGGCAAGGTGGGCTTCGTCTTCCACGATGAGTACGCGGCTCATGATGGGTTCCTTGGTAGTTCGAGGGTTACCGTTGTTCCCCGTCCTTCCCCGGCGCTCTCCGCGAAGACCCGCCCCCCGTGACGTTTCGCGATGGTGCGCACCAGGAACAGGCCTAGGCCCGTGCCCCGTACCTGGGGCAAGGCACGCCTGGGAACGCGGTAAAAGCGCTTGAAGATGCTCTTCAGTTCACCGGGAGGAATTCCGACTCCATGGTCGGCAACGCTCAACTGAAGCTGCCGAGAGTCGCCCGAAGTTAGGCGCACGGAGACATCCACCTTGGAACCGGAATACTTCACTGCATTATCGAGGAGATTCGATACGGCAGTTTGAAGTTCTTCGGGATCGCCGCTGATTTCGGAGCCGCTGCCGTTCCCTGTGAATTCGAAGCGAAGAGCTTCCGGCTGAAGATGGTAACTGTTTCGCGTACGCTCAACGCACTGGCCCACCAAGTCTCGGAAGTCCAAACTGATGCGCTCCCGTTTGTGCGGACCTGCACGCCCCGCCTTGAGCACCTGCTCGACGGTGTTCATCAGCCGGTCAGCGTCATCCAGCATCAGGCGATAGAACTCCCGCCTTTGAGCATCCGCAACTTCGCGATGTTCAAGCGTTTGCAGGTAAAGACGAATGGACGCGATGGGGGTCTTCAGTTCGTGGGTCACGGCATTGATGAAACTGTCGTGCTGCTCGTTCTTCCGAATCTCGCGGACGAGGAATCCCGTATTCAGTACCAGCCCCGTGGCGATGGCACCGAAGAACAAAACCCCCAGGAGCACTTTTACGTCATGCTGCCAGTTCAGAATGGTCCAGCCGAAGCCCACCGCCACCGAGGCAGCGGCCAGCAAAACACCCAGGGTCAGGAAAAAGGCGATCTTCGCGCGTCGACTGATGCGCATCCAGAAATTGTAGCGCGTAGACAGGAAAAAGAAGCGGGCTCCGCCTGTCCGGTCGTCTGGACCAACGGAGCCCGCTTTTCCGAGGAGCGCGGACGAAACTCTCTGCGACAACAGAACCCTTTCTCGAAGCCGCTTACAGCTACACCGAAACCGGCTCGGGCTCGACTGGCACCAGCTTCTCGCGCTCGAGCTCGTTCAGTTCAGAGAGCTTGACGCGATATACGTGGCGAGCCAATCCCAACTTCTTCAAGGCCCAGATGCCGTACCAGTTCAAGTCAACCTCGTACCACTTCAAACCATGGCGAGCGGAAACCGGATGCGCATGATGATTGTTGTGCCATCCTTCGCCAAAGGTGAAGATCGCCACCCACCAGCTGTTGGTGGAGAGGTCGCGAGTCACAAAACGGCGCGAACCCCAGCTGTGAGTAGCGGAGTTGACGAGCCAAGTCGCGTGCAGCCCAATCACGGTGCGGAAAAAGAGTCCCCACATCAGGAATGGCATGCCACCGATGGCCAAAAGCGCGAGACCTACTGCAATTACCGGAACATAGTGATACTTCGTCATCCACAGATGAAACTTCGACTTAGCCAAGTCGGGCACGTAACGCGTAAGGGTCTTCGTGTCCTGGTGAAGGCTCTTCCCCATGAGAATCCATCCCATGTGGGCCCACCACTTACCGTCCACCGGCGAATGCGGGTCGCCGTCTTTGTCGGAGAATTGGTGATGTATGCGATGCGTCGCCACCCAAAAGATCGGGCCGCCTTCCAGCGCGATGGTCCCGCAGGTGGTTAGAAAGTATTCCACCCACTTTGGCGTCTTGTACCCGCGATGGGTAAGCAGCCGATGATAGCCCATTCCGATGCCCAGGCTTCCTGAAACCCACCAAAGGAACATGGAAACCAACAATGCCTTCCAGGTAAAAAAGAAAACTGCTGCCAGTGCGCCCACATGGAACGCAAACATAAACCCGGCTGTGACCCAATTGATTTTGTCGTCGTGTCGAGTGCGTTCCAGCGCTTCGATCTGAAGTTTCATCCCCACGAGCCTTTCCTTGAGGTGCGTCTTTTTAAGCTAGCAGCGGGACCTGAGGTGGTGGGTAATAATTGTGTAATACGGACCTGTTCGTGTTACTAACGTAAGAACAGGCAAAGACTGGAGTTGGAGGCAGTCAGAACTTTCACATCGAGAGGCAGAGAGCTCAGAGCTCAGAATCTGCGCTCTTGATAATTCGTCCCGCCATGTGGCCAGTCGCGCAGGAGATCATCGGTCAGTTTGAGCCAGCGGTCGAACGGCGGCTCCCACAATTCGACGTTTTGTTCCGTCTGGGACTGCTGAATCTCAGGAAACTGGGAAGCGCCGTTTTGAATTTTCCGATCCATGTTCTCACCTGGGGTACTTAAACACTTAGATGAGTTCAGAGTCTCACGCGATTGTAGGAAAGTGCTAGCGGGTAAATTGCCGATTACTTTAGTACCCAGTCTTCAGCCCCCAGAAGAGTCGTCTCCGAACCACCCCCGCCGGCGACCGCGCGGAACCAGGGCTGCGAAAGGTTCATGCCAAAGGGGTAGCCAAAAACACTATTTTTCAAGCATCTGAGGCGATGGACTAACTTTCGCAAGGGCAGGAACTCAGGAATGCCCTTGACATCGTCAGTAACGGGTCTAGCATAGAGGTATCACCTCCGATCCACTTCAGGATCGAATGGGCCGGTAGCCAGGAAATGTCACCGCTTCCTGGCGGCTGGCCCATTTAAGTTTTTACTCAGCCCGTTCCAGTTCCGAGATTGCCGAAGAAACAATCGTCTGGTTGGTCGTCTGGGTGTCTGCAGTCGCGAATCCTGCAGACAGGAATGATTTGAAGTTTGAAGGCTGCCTGTTTTGTGTGCTGAAGAGAGAGAGCTAACCCCGGTCAGAGGCGAGCGAGCGATCCACTTGTTGATCTGAGAACGTGAGACGGAGGCGATAGGACTACGGGGAGCCCGTCACTTTGTCGAAATGCTCAACGGAAAACTCCTAACCCACCACCCACTCCTTCATTCTTCGTGCCAATGACTCTGGCACCTCGGCCTCAAGCTCGACCGCGCCATCGCGATATTTGCGGACGTAGATTCGCGCGCGGGCCTCGAGTATGGCGAGCGCTTTGCCTTCTTTCTGTGGGATGTGCAGACGAACTCGGCTGGGCGCATCTTCCGAGAGCATTTGATCGATTCGGTCCAGCAGTGTCGTGAGACCGATTGCCCTTACCGCAGAGACATGAACCGTCTGAGGGTCGTCGCGCAAACTGTCCCGCTGCTTCGACGGCAACAGGTCGACCTTGTTCTTCACGTGCAGAGTCAGCTTATTTGCTACTTCCAGTTCCTTCAAGACCTGATCGACCTGAGCATCCTGCTCTGCCGATAAAGGGCTACTCGCATCGGAGACGTGCAGGATCAACGCTGCCCTTTGCACTTCTTCCAGGGTGGCTCGAAACGATGACACCAAGGTGTGGGGCAGATTGCGAATGAAACCTACCGTGTCCGACAGAAGAATCTTGCGCTTCGAGGGCAAGGCGACCGATCGCAGGGTCGGGTCGAGCGTCGCGAACATCCGCGGAGATTCAAGCACCGTCGCTTTGGTCAGCGCATTAAACAACGTGGATTTCCCTGCATTGGTATACCCCACGAGCGCGACGGTAGCAACCGGCACCGACTCGCGCCGCTGGCGTTGCTGGGAGCGAATCCGCCGCACGTTTTCAATTTGTTGCTGCAGATGCCGAATGCGACGATTGATTTTACGGCGATCTGTCTCCAACTGGGTCTCGCCCGGTCCTCTGGT
>Ga0268264_10004074_pt1 | contig 12512 bp, 8 predicted proteins | sample KBSSwiS32_FD_190357 | JGI IMG/M metagenome (GOLD analysis project Ga0268264, IMG submission 190357) | Switchgrass rhizosphere microbial communities from Kellogg Biological Station, Michigan, USA - KBS Switchgrass S3-2 (SPAdes) (version 2) | ecosystem: Host-associated > Plants > Roots >... | reverse complement strand
GTTTTTGACAGGAACTTTACTCATAAACACAGTGATTTCGGGCAGCTCCGCATCGGCGCAATGCAATGCCAACGAGCCGTCGAATTATCGACTGATGCTGTGCAGCAGATGATCTAGGACCCGCTGATCCATATTCTTGACACATTCAGCCACGAATTTGCCGCTCACGGCATGGCGCACGTTATAGCTGCCCACCTCGCGTACGCCACTCACCCAAGCCTCCGGATCGCTTCTTATTCGCGATGCCTGTCGGAGCACTTCGCGCATGACCAACTCGAGACGGGAGGCCGGATCCAACACTGCCTCCGCGCTTCGGTCCACTACATCGCTCCAATCTTGAAACCCAAGGTCCGTCATGAACCTTACGGCGTGAGCATTTCCAACTATCAACGCAGGGTGACCCATACAATATGCTTTGGCGGTCTTCTCAGTCACTCGATCGATTCGACCGTCAGAGAAATCGCTTTCCGTAACAAGGGAAAAAAAGCTCCTCTCGTACAATGTGAGATCGATCTTGGTAACGAGAGCGTTACCCTGTTCGTTAAACGCGTCCACTTTCAACGCGGGCATACTACCCACCGCCTCGATCGACGGGCGCAGATAGTCCAAGCTCGGATTTCTGCATATGAAATTCAGAACTTCCGCGAGCGAGACGCCTTTCTTAACGTACTGCATCCCTGGGAACGACACGATTGAGTCCGCAATCAGTTGGTGGTAATGCAACGCCGCCATCGTTAGCACCCTGGGCAGCCGCGGCGTCGCGTTCAAACACAACAGCAGCTTCTCCTTGCGGTTTGCGTCGAAAAGCCGGCCGATCATCGCTTCGTGGTCGGCACCCAGGACACTATCGCGATTGCTACTCGAGAACATCCAGGCTATGACTTTTACGAAATAGTCGTAGTACACGAAACGCAGCAAGTCTGCCCGAGCACCCGCATGGGTCTTAGCCGCCAGTGCTACTGCCCGATTCTGCGCCATCCATATACATCGTCCGGGAGGCAGTTGATTTTCCTCGATCCACGAATACATCTCTGAGAAGACGGCGGGATCGTAGGACGGCCCTTCGTTGGAAAGATCGAACACAAGGACTGCTCGGCCTGCACGCATGTCACCGAGAATGTCGGACTCGAGCTGACTATAGTGCCACTCGCGCTTCTTTTCCGCAGTTTCACGCCTCATTCGCGGAAAGTCCCGGAGAACGACGATGCAAGCGTACCGCGCATCCTTCGTGCGCTGGTTTCCCGGCAACAGCGTCACCGGATTCTTGCCAGGACGTAACCCGACACCACGCGCAAAGAAGCCGGCGTCGCTGTGTCCTCTAAATATGATCGACAACATGACTCGACGAACCTATAGCTCAATAGCTCGCGTTTAGCGGGCTCTTCAAGATTGTATTGCGCGGGACTAAACATCCCCAACGCGACGCAATTCGGCGCCAACAGTTGCGTTCAGGATAAGCAGTCCAAGTCAGCTTTTCCACTGCCGGGGTCCGAGTAGCCACAGCATAAACTCCAAGACATGCGTCGGCCGCGCTCAAGCCGCCTGACACATCGCGGCAAGTGCACCTACACAACCGAATCCGACACCAATCCAGCAATTGTGCAGGCTCCACCCACCCCCTAATATCGGTCGCTCGTGCCCGGAGTCAGGTAATGCATAAGCTTCATCGTCGTGAATTACTTGCGTGGGCTGCCAACGGAGCGTTAGCTATTGCTGCGCGCCATACACCAGCCCGGTTGGCATATGCCAAATCGGCGGTGGTGTCGGTCGCCGATTTTGGCGCATTGCCAGATGGCAGCGATGCCGGCCCGGGTGTTCAAAAGGCGATCCAGCGGCTTCCTTCGCGTGGCGGCAGCATCTTGCACTTTCCTCCGGGAATATATCGATTCGGCCAGAAGGGCAACTATGTCATGGACATTCGCGGCATAGAGCAATTTGAACTTCGCGGCGGCGGAGCAACATTCCTGTTCGAAGGGACCCCAGGGCCGATTAGGATCGGCAATTGCCCGGGCGCACTGTTACAGGGGTTTACTATCGATTGGAAGCGCCCGCCATTTTCCCAGGGCGAAGTGATTGAAGCGGAGCCTACGGGAAAAGCTGCCCTCATCCTCGTTGACCCCGAACATCCGGTGGATGGGTCGGAGCATGTCAAGGCGTTGGCGACCTACGACCGCGAGAAGAACATCATGGCGGTAAGGGGAATCGACGCCGGCGACGTTGTCGAAAAACTCGCGCGGGTCGGCGACCAACGCTTAAGAGTGGAGTTTAAACGTCCATTGTCCCTGCACAAGGGCGACACTCTTGTGATGCGCCATGAAGTGTATGCCGCGAATGGGATAACGATCGACCACTGCTCGGATTTGCGATTGATGGATATCACAATCCACGCGGCGCCGGGAATGGCCATCTCCGGCCTTGGGTGCCGCAACGTTTCTGTGCAGAACGTCCGCGTAATGCCTGCGCCAGGCAGCCGTCGGCTGATGTCCACAACAGCCGACGGCATACATTTAACTTCATGCTCTGGAACGGTTGACATACGGAACTGTTTACTCAGCGGCATGGGAGATGATTGCGTCAATGTTCAAGGGACCTACTTGCGCGTCCAGAGCATCATTGATGCGCGCACGATCACGGTTAGCCGTCGCGACAGTCGGCCGTTTTCCGCAAAGGACTTAATACCTGCCAAGGACAAAGTGGATTTCGACGCCGCCACTACACTCGAGCCTTTAGGGCACGCATTCATTGCAGAATCCACAGGCGGACCGTCCGAGACCTTGCGACTCCAAAATGATCTTGCCGCTGCGATACGTCCTGGCGATTACCTTATCGACATGGACGAAAGTCCTTCGCTGCTGGTGGCCGATTGCACTTTTCCTGGCAATCGCGCGCGGGGCGTGCTCGCACATAGCGATGCAACAATCGAGCGCTGTCACTTCGCGAACCAGTTTGAGGAAGCGATCCTGTTGTTAGCCGACGCTTGGTGGATGGAGGGTCCTTCGGCTGATCGCGTATCTGTGAAGGACAACGTGATTGAAGGGGTTGAGCGAGCGCAGCGCCCTTCGGGCGCTATCCGAGTCGGCGCAGTTGTGGTTGACAGCTCGGGAAGCTCGCGGCCAAGCAACGGCTTGGTGAATCATAACGTGGCCGTTGTTGGGAACACCATCCGCGGGTCATATAGCGCGGCAATCCATGCGTCCGCGACCACGCGGATCCGTATCGAACAGAATCGGATTGAAGGCTCCGATGACCAACCAGCCATCGTAATGGATCACGTGAAGGATGCCCTCATCGTGGGGAACACCTGTCGCCCTGCTGCGGCATTGAAGATCACAAACTCTGATGGCATAAAGACTAAAAGCAATCAAGGCTTAGTGTTATAGCCACTCGAGAACACGCGCCCTCTGGATCGTCGGGCTGCTGTTTCAATTCGCACTTGATCCCAACGCCAGCGATAACTCCGCTCTGACTTCGATACCTGCCGACCGATAAATGCTGAGATAATTATCCAGCAACATTCTTCTGGTTTCCGTAAATCGTTCTCTGTCGAAACTAAAATAATCAAACAAGTTGTCGCGCGTGAGTACATCGATCTCGGTATAGTGACGGACGGGAACCCCCATTGTCTTGCACAACTCGAGAGTGCGACTGTCGTGCGCAATGCAAGCAGCCGGCACTCCTGCCTGCAACGCCAGGATCGCTCCATGTACGCGGGTTCCCACCACAAAATCAAATCGCCCGAGGAAGTCCATCCATGAGCGTACATCCAAGAAGGTGAACGCGTGGCGACGGCACCATGCCTTGAAGCCCTCCAGATTGATCTGAGGCGCAATGTAACTGCGGCAGGTTTCGAGGATGGCCGGCGCCATCTGCTCAAATTCTCTCCTCGCAAGTTGCAGCATTTCCATACCGTGCTGCACGATGTACGCGCCACCGGCTTGAGTAACAAGTGCCACCAGATTTTGCTCAATGTGTGCGAGGACCGGAATATAGGGAATTCCTGCCGTAGCCGCGATCAAAGTCGGGCGGCGGTTAAACCCCGCGGCAATTTGAGTGGCAATATCGTCTCCCATATTTATAAAGTTCGAAGGGCATCCTGTAACTACAGCGGCATTGGGTAAGTCAAACCGTTCAATTTGGGCCTTTGTATATGGCCCTCGAACTCCGAGATTTGGCGCCGCACTGGGAGCCAAGCGCACCACCGTTCTGAGCCATCGCTCCGTCCCGCGGGTGAGCTCAACATCAATATCGCTAGATTTCGCCTGTGCGCCAAGACCTACCCCGACGATTGGCAGGTTGATTTCTTCCAAACGGGATGCCATGTCGGTGAGGTCCGTGTGCTTGCCCAATTGGTTGGCCAGAGGGAGCACGATGATGTCTCCGGCCGCACGAATCTCCTTGATAGGGGCATCCAATGAGAGTATCGGTACTGCGCCCGCAAGGTGAGTCGCAACTGCGTATTGAAACGCGAGGTTACCGGTGTTGCCGCCAGTCGCGGCCAGTAGCTCGCACGCGCTCTTCTTGTAATAGTTACTGATATACGGATTTCCACCCAGAATTATAGGACGTCGCACGGATCACCTGCGCTAATAGAAATGTCGCGACACAGCTCGCCTATAGAGGGCCGACCTGCGACCGTGCAGCCACCCCATCATTTATCCAAGCCTGGCGTTCGCAGCAGCGCCGAGTTACACCCACACTCTAGCCCCCGACTCATGCGCCACCTCACCCCGCGGCGCCTTCTGCTGGAAGCGCAGGAGCGATAGCCGCGAGGGCAATGCGAGCACTCGGACGGCGCCGCCGGTTGCTTCGCGGATGCGGCAAAGCGCACCCGGACCAATCAGCATTGCGCTACCCTTCCGGATCTGATGGCGATCGACCGCGAGATCCGGTGATAGTGTCGCGCTGGCGTTGCGTTGCGCAGCGGTATGAGTCCAGCGCGACAGTCCGTCGGCCAGGAACTCCGGGAATCGGTGGCCGCCGCGGATGATATCGACCGAGACCGGCTGCTCGGTGACCGGGAAGATAACGCCAAGGCACTCGGCGGGCGACGGTAGCTCCTCCAGCGCGCTCATTTGGACGAAGTCGGGCTCGTCGGCGTCCAATACATCAGCGCGCACCGCTACCGGATTGTCATCCAGCACGGCGCGCATCATGTTGAGAATCTCACCGCCGAACATCGTCTGCGCGACCGTGTGCACGAGGTCGCTCTTCACCGAACGCCCATTGAGGGTCCCCGTGCTGGGGTCAGACGCCAGCACCACGGCGCCGTCCTGTATGAGTCGGGCAAGGCTATTGGCTTCGCGCGCCGCGACAATGCCGATGTCGGTGCGCCCCTTGAGAACCGCGGCCGCGTCCGTACGGTCTGTCCATAGCCCTCCAAACACGCTGGCAGGGCGACCAGCTCGCGGATATCGCTGATAGAGCGCTCGGAAGTAGTCGCAGAAGCCCGCGCCGGCCCATCGACGAACCTCGAGATCGGTGCCCGCCAACATCACCTGCACGAACGGTAGGTAGAGTGAGTCGACCTCGTTGTTGAATCGGAGCTCGAAGCCGCACTTGCCGTCACCGAAGCCGGCCGATTTCAAATCGGATCGTGGCACGTTCGCCAATGCTCGGCCGACGACCTGATCATTGATCTGAGCCTCGACCGTCAACGGCTCTTTGGATGCATCCGAATAGATCCAACCTGTGACACGCTTGCTACTGATGCTATCTACAGATCCCCGAATCATTTCCTATCTACTCCATCAGGCTAAAGATGCGTAGAGCTGTGTGTATCGCGCAGTGGTCTGCTCAACCGACGGCGGCATCTGCATGGTCTCAGCCAAGACAGCAAGTTTGCTGGGCGTCTTCATCAGCTTCAGCAGCAGTGACGCGAGCGCCACACTGTTACCGACGGGGAAGTGGAACCCGTCGAGCCCGTCCCGCACTTTCTCGGCCATTCCTCCGATGTCCGAACAGACGATAGGTCTTCGGTTTCGGAGCGCTTCCTGAGTTACTACGGGTGAGTTCTCCCACCAGATGCTGGGTATCAGCACTACGTCGACGGCCTGCATGAGCTGGTCCACACGTTTCTGATCGTATGGCCCGTAGAACTTCACGTTGTGGCCGACTTTGGCCAGCCGCGCCAGGAATTCCGCCTGAAATTCCGGCGGCTGCCCGCTGTAGTCTCCGTGAATCTCAAACACGATGTTGCGCGCATCCATCTCTTCGAGTATCTGGGCCGCTTCAATCAGAACGTTGATACCTTTGAGAGCCGAGACTTGGCCGAAGAATCCCACGCGCAACAAATTGCGATCTTCGGCGAGATCGCTGGCGGGCGGCCGAATCGGCGAAGACACAATGACATTCTCGACTACCGAGATCCGCTCTTCCGGTATGCCCCACGTTATATATCGCTCAGCTAGGAACGCGCTCGGGGCGACGAAATGATCCACCTCGTCGAAGAACCGTTGGATATAAAGTTTGCGCAAGAAAAAGTCGGACGGCGTGATGTCTCTGAAGCAACCGCTGCAGCGTGTCGGATTTTCCTCATAGCAGAGTATCCGATCCGGCTTCGTTACCATCTGGCCGAAGTGATGACAGAGGGCCAGGTATTCGTGCAGGGTTACGACAATCTTGCAGCGCGGCAGGGTTTCACGCGCGTGCAGGAACGCCTCGACGCCGAAATTGATGTAGTGATGAAAATGTAGGATTTCGGGCTGTAGCATCTGCAGCAGGGCGCGGAACTCGCGCGGAAAGCAGGGATCGGTGTTTGAGAATTTGAACCAGTCGAACGCCCCCGCGGAATACAAATATTCCCGCGCTGAGAACGGCTGAGTCATCGTCGCGCCGAGCTTTTCGTTTAACTGGTCGCGCACACACCCGAGAAACCAAGAGTCGTACTCTGGAAGCGCCTGGAGGGCATTGAATAGCTGAAATGCGGCGATCTCGGCGCCGCCCTTGGAGAGTTGCGGATGGCTGTGCGACGCGATGAGTACCTTCCGGGCGCTGCATGACTTCGGCTTACCTATCGCGTCGATGCGCACGGCGCCGGCTTCTTCCGATCGTCGCCTGGATATCGCCTTGTTCACTCAGGCCTGCTCCGATTCCACTTCGGTCGGCAGCATTGATCGCTTGAACCACCGGCCCTGGTGCACCCAAGCGTTGTAGAGCGTGAGGTTCATGCGCCAATTCTGACTCGGTGGCCCCTGTGACTTTCTTTCGAGATGATAGAGCCGCACATCGTCGTCGACCGCGCAGGACAATCCGCGAGCCTTCACCCTGAAGCACAGATCCGAATCTTCGAAGTCGCCCACGATGTAGGCTTCGTCGAACCCCCCCAGATCTAGCGCGAGCGAACGGCGGAGCACCATGCAAGCGCCCGTGATGGCATCGCAACGGCGTAGCTCCTGACTGTCACGCGGGCGTCGTCCCTTGTTGGTATGCTCGATGAATGTCCAACCTCCGTACTCTTTGAGCGTGCGGTAATAGCACCCCTCGTGCTGTACGGACCCGTCTTCGAAGAGCAGACGCGCCCCGATGATGCCGATGTCGGGGTTCTGTTCAAGCCTGGCGGCGAGTCGCTCCATCCAGTCATCTGTGATTGGAAAGATGTCAGAATTCAGAAAGCAGACGAATTGTCCGCTCGCAGTGCGCAGTCCGACGTTGTTCGCGGGACCGAACCCAAGGTTGCTCGGCAGCAGCAGCAATTGGAACGGTATTTGAAAGCGCTCGAACACTGACTGCGCCAATGATTGAAGCTCGCGCCGCTTGTTCGGATCATCGAGCACATAGGTGATTTCGAAGTTCCGGATGGGGCGATGGCGCGAAAACAGCCCCATCTGGTATTCGATGAAATCGACTCGTCCATACAGGGGGATAATGAGACTGAATCTCGGACTTACCGGAATCTGACCGAAGTCGATTTTGGTCACCGCAACTAGCGTTTGTAGCCTCGCAGCATTGATCGCCGAGATGGATGGCCCGAGTACCTTGTCGAAGGCCGGGCCGATATCACTGTAGCGGAGTTCGATACCGTCCAATATTCGCCGGATGGCCTCGATACCCCAACGCTTCGGGAGCTGCAGACTTTTGAACCCTACTTCCCCGTTGTTGAGCTCGATCTCGACGTACGGTGCATCGCCTGGCGAGATTGTGTTGGGTACGTAGGCGATGAAGCCGCAGCGCGACTCCAAAAAACCGAGCGACGGCGCGACCGCGGTGATGACGTCTGGGCGGTCAATGATGATCGAGTCGTCGAGCGACAGTTCGCCCGACAGGGACCCGGAGCGCACTCGAATGCTTCGAACGACACCGGGTGCCGCGAGATGCCATCCTTTTAGTACCACGCTGTCCGGCGGGCACAGAATGGCGTCGTCGATCTCTAGCAGTACCGTCTCAGTAAGAGACGACAGTGTGTCCTGCCCCGTAAACCCCACACGGGCCGTGATCGACAGCAGGTGCTCCCGGCTCCGGTTCGCGAAGCCGCAGTGAATCAGATTCGAGCGGACTCGATCGATTAACTCTTGGTCGCCGAGGCGCGCGGTGCCGTGGCCCGCAACGGCTCGATAGGTAATGCCATCAAGGTCGAAAGAAATGTACCTCAATGCGCCCAGGACGCGACTGCTACCAGGCGCAAATGCGACGACACCGACTGCCTTCGGGTCCAGATCATCGCGCTGAAAGAACGCCAGAGTTGCCCTGGATGGACATCGGCTTTGTTCGTATTGCAGGAGCGCCTCGACCGTTGCGCTGTGGTCAGTATGGAACGGGCGCGCCACCCAGCCACTGAACAGCCATCCGCCCGCGGCACTCGAATAGCCATAGAAGTCCACGTAGCCAGGTGGTACTTCAGCATTGCCGCATGGGCTGATGGTTTCGTCCGTGGGCGCGGGCGAGAGTGCTGTTACAGCGCCGTTCGATTTCCGTGCCCGAGCGCTTACGCGCGTGCCCCGTCCGGCTACAACTTGACCACTCCTCTTATGGCCAGCCCGCGGCGTCAGTCCACGCTCCGCACCAACGGTTAAATAGTGCAGTAGTGCATTGTCCGGCGCCTCACCGAGTGCGCCGCATTGACTCAGGTAATGTTCGGTACTGAACTTCGCGCTGGGGTCACGCCGCTCGCGGCAGCCCGATTCGAGGTAGTGCGTCAGTGGATCGACATTGAGCTCCGCGATGTCGGGGTTGGACCGCAGGTAGTACTCGGCGTCGAACAGGCCCGATTGGGCAACGAGGTCGTAGTTGCGGAACAGAATTGCCACGAAAGCGCTTTCCCGACGGAGGTTGGTGTGTGGCGGCGTGTACTGACCGATAACGAAGAAGCTCCAGACCCCTTGTGCAGCCGGAATTGGCCGACGCAACCTGATGGAAGACGCCTATCGGTAGCGGCGCGTCCGTGGCAGCAAATGTCAGACCCGGCGATGAGCCCGCATCAGCGAGCTCAATGCTTGTTCGTCGTGATGTCGGAAGAGTTCAAGTGCGTGACGCCCTGCAACTCGATTGAGGTCTTCCCACCATCCAGGCTGATGTAAGTATTTCCACCATGCGTGCTGATCTCCCCGTGTTGCTGCAGATACGAGAGCGTATGGCCCTCCAGGTACAGATGATCCTGACCAGACACGAAATCCTTGATGAGGTGCTTACCGCCCTTCTCGCCACTGACGAATTCGAACAGGTCGTGGCCCTTGCCACCGATCATCGTGTCATGGCCCGAGCCGCCGATGAAGGTATCCGCGTGCTTTCCGCCAACCATAGAAGTGGTGCCGGTGCCGCCGATGAACTCCGTCGGTGCCGCACTGCCTACCAGCGTCATCTTGCCCCTGACGGCGGTCTCTTCGGTCGTCCCGTGCGATTCCGTGACCTTCAGCACACCGCCAAAGATGGTGGCAGAGCCGAATGCGCCGCAGCTGTAGGGTCCTGTGACCGTGGCGTGACCCTGCTCGTAGATTGTAGTGGTGCCGGTACCAATGTGAATCGTGTCGCGACCGGCTGAGCCGTGCTGGGAAATCACACCGCCCTTGTACAACGAGAGGGTGTCGTGGCCGGCCCCGACGACGATCTTCCCCGGGCCGGTAATTGCAATGTTGTCGTTGCCGCCGCCGGCGATCACCGTGCCTTTCCCGTATACGGTGACATCGAACTTGTGACTTCCCGCGACGCTGATGTATGTGCCAGACATGAGACTTCTCCCCGAGATCGCTCAAAAAGCTGAGAGGCCTAGATCATGTTGACGCGAGCAACTAGATCGCGCCGTTGGACGTGGGCAAATACCTGTCAGAGACTCGACACACCCCCGCGAATGGAAGCGCTGTAATCGCAACTTCTTCCATGTTCTCTTAACTTAGCAGCAGAATTTTCTCTGCTCGGACAGCCGCATTGCACCAGGCTTCCGCACTGGCGAAACAGGCTGTGACACCACCATACTCGCACAAAATCTCTTCAACACGATTACAGAATCTCGAGTTGATCGATGACCTGCGGTCGCTGGATCCAGTGCTTTACCGAACGCCAACGAACTAGCGGGTGCGACTTCGTGATAAGTTCTCGCGCTGCGAACAGCTAATACATCCCTAGGGGAAGTTATTGTCTGATCCTGAGCATGGCATGCGCAAGGCTTTTTTTGTGGTTTGCGCTGCATCGTTGTTGTGCACAGCGGTCGCCAGGTTAGCTTGCGCTGATCCTAAGTCTGATCTTTTTCAACCTGACTTCTTCGGAACCGGCACCGCGCTGCAAATGCGTACACGGGGACTGACAGACCCGTTTGGCCGCATTTGCCAGCTCCCCGGCGATGCTCTAACACTCTCAGCGGCGATTGATCTCGCGCTTTGCAGAAACCCCGCGACACGGTCGGCCTGGGCCGCAGCTCACCAGCAAGCGGCTGCACTGGGCGCTGCGGAGAGCGCTTGGTTGCCCGATATTTCAGCCACGGGAAGCGCGAGCCGGACGTTTGGAACCCATCAGGACGATAGCGGCGTTGTGACCTCCGCTGACCAGACGACCAAGGATGCCGCAATCAACCTCTCGTGGACTTTGTACGATTTCGGTGGCCGTGAGGGCCGCATCCGTAACGCCAAGTATCAGCTGGACGTCGCGGCAGCGACAGCCGGCGCCGTGTCACAACAGACAATCGTCAATGTGGTGCAGGATTTCTATGGAGTTGTTGCAGCAGATGCGGGACTTGTTGCAGCACAAACCACGGAGAGCACGGCGGCTCACAGCCTTGAGATTGCTCGTGCACTGCGGGGAGGCGGTGTCGCAACTCTGGCCGACGTTCTACAGGCTGAAACGGTCTACGAACAGGCGGCGTTGTCCAGGATACAGGCCGCCCAGACGGTGAAGACATCACGTGGTGGACTGGCGGTGCTCATTGGGTTCACCGCCGAACAACCGCTCAAACTTGCCGCTGATGGGGTTCCTGCTCAGGCTCCAGCATTGACTTCGAGGATGGAGGACCTGATGGCGGAGGCCGCGAAGCAGCGCCCCGATTTGGCGGCCGCGCGCGCTTCAGTTGATGCAGCGGTGGCTGAGGTGACGGTGGCGCGCGCCGCCGGCAGGCCGTCGATTTCAATAACTGCGGGTCGAACTACAGTCAACCAATCAGGTACGCCCACCCAGAGCTACGGTCAGGTAGGGATCAATTTGACCGTGCCGATATTCACAGGGTTTTCCGTGGGGTATGGCGTTCGACAGGCCCAGGCCGCCCTCGAATCGCAAGAAGTGAACGCCGAACAGATCCGGCTCAACGTTTCCCTTGACGTGTGGAATGCGTATCACTCACTCGACTCAGCGAATCAGCAACTCGCGGCCACGGCCACGCTGGTCGCGACGGCCTCTAACAATCAGGACGTGGCGTTGGGACGTTACCAGGCAGGTGTCGGAACCATCCTCGATTTGCTCACCGCACAGACCGCTGCGGCAAGTGCCCGGCAGGTTCGGATTGCGGCGGAGTTCAACTGGGAGGTGGCGCGTGCGCGGTTGGCCCTTGCACTGGGACGTTTATCGAGCGCCCAGCCTCTGAGCGCTGAAGCGCCGCTTCCGTGAGTTTCGGGGTACCAGATTAGCAAGCTGACGAGCTGCACTGGCCGACGGTTAGAATCGGTTCGGAGACAAGCCCGCGCACGCGGTGCTGATACGGGTCCGTCAAGGATTCTCCGGGCGGGGCATAGTCTTCCGGCCTCGCCCGGCCGCGCACCCGTATATGCCACAAGCCAACACTCGCCCCGTCAAGAACCGTCCCGCAATAGGGGATGTCGGCTGTAGGTCGTCGGAACCGACGTGATGGGCTCGTCGAGCGTGATGTCAGCACGGCGTCGCGCGACCGCACGCACGTACGTGAGGTTTGCGCCGCGATCTCTTTCGAGCGCCTCGATTTCTGCGCGATTCTCCGGCGCAATGGCCCGCTGCCATTGCAGCCAATGTTGCCAGGCGTCCGGCATGGAGTCCGCGTACGTCACTTCGAGAATGCCGCTTCGATACCAGTGCCTTTGCCACCATTCGTGTGTGTGCAGGCATGCCATGATCGGCTCCCACCA